>Ga0335074_10000327_pt1 | contig 71001 bp, 68 predicted proteins | sample Lox_Sample_23_FD_206715 | JGI IMG/M metagenome (GOLD analysis project Ga0335074, IMG submission 206715) | Soil microbial communities from Loxahatchee National Wildlife Refuge, Florida, United States - Lox_Sample_2.3 | ecosystem: Environmental > Terrestrial > Soil > Wetlands | place: USA...
GCCTGGCGTTAGCGTGCATCTTCATCCGGTGCCCTCCTTGGGACTGACTGGCTTGAGCACCTGTCAGCCTCCAAGGAGCACCGGATGGCTTACCCCTCAGACCCGAACAACGTCATCAGGAACTACAGCTAGCTTTCGTTCATGGGCGAGATGCGCGAGCGGATGCTGCGAGGCGAGCTCTACATCGCCGATGACCCCGAGAACGCGGCGGAGTACGCCCGGGTCCAGGAGCTTCTGGCCGCCTTCAACGGCTCCGCACCGGGTGCCGTCGACGAGCGGGACGCGGTGCTGCGCCAGATGCTGGACAGCGTCGGTGAGGGCGTCGTGGTGCGGCCGCCGTTCTTCTGCGAGTACGGCGCCATCAGCATCGGCGAGCGCACGTTTATCAACGTCGACGCGGTGATCCTTGACGTGATGCCGATCACGATCGGCGCCGCGTGCCAGATCGCCCCGCGCGTCCAGATCTTGACCGCGACGCATCCGCTCGACCCGGAGCCTCGCCGCCTCGGATGGGAGTACGGACAGCCAGTCACCGTCGCCGACAATGTGTGGCTCGGGGCAGGGGTCATCGTCTGTCCTGGCGTCAGCATCGGCGAAGACACGGTCGTCGGGGCGGGCGCCGTGGTCACGCGTGATCTCCCGGCCGGCGTCCTAGCTGCCGGCGCACCGGCCCGTGCTCTGCGTGAGCTCGGGGAACAGGACCGCATCGCGGTGCCCCCGTCGACCGGTCGTGACTGACCAAGTCGTGCTGGATCAGCTTGTCTACGTCCACGGGGGCGAGCTTGGTCTGCGCCGGGAGCGTCGCCAGGGGGAGTGGGTACTTCTGGACGAGCGGGGTGAACCTGTGGCGGACGCCGAGACGTTGGCGCGAGTGCGCGCGCTGCGGATCCCGCCGGCTTGGACGGACGTTTGGATAGCCGCCGTCCCCAACGCCCACCTTCAGGCCACCGGCCTCGACTCCAAAGGGCGCCGGCAGTACCTCTACCACCCGCTGTGGCGCGCGCGGCGAGATCATGAGAAATACGACGACATGCTCAAGTTCGCGATCAAGCTGCCGCGGATCCGAGCCACGGCGAGGAGCCTGCTCAGCTCGGGCCATGATCAGCGCGACGGGACGCTTGCGCTGGCGATTCGATTGCTCGACATCGGTCTGTTCAGGGTCGGCTGGGACCGCTACGCCCGTGACAATGGCCACGTTGGCCTGACGACGCTCCGGCGCGAGAACGTGACGCTTCACGGGCGTGAGGTTCATTTCGATTTCGTGGCGAAGTCGGGCAAGCATCGGCGGATGACGGTGCGCGATCCTCAGTCGGTTGCTGCGCTGGCCGGGCTCAAGCGGCGCCGGGGTGGACCGGATGAGCTCCTCGTGTATCGATCGGATCACGGCTGGCAACGGATCCACGCTCCCGACGTGAACAATGCCCTGCGCAGCTGGGGGGAAGGGCCGTACTCGGCCAAGGAGTTCCGCACCTGGTCGGCAACTGTGCTCGCGGCGGTCAGCTTGGCTCGCCAGTACGCGGCCGGCAATCGGGGCCCGAGCGCGGTCAACCGCGCGGTGCGCGAGGTCAGTTCGGCGCTTGGCAATACGCCGCCCGTCGCCCGCGCGAGCTACATCGACCCACGCGTGATCACACGCTTCGAGAACGGCGAGGTGATTGAGCTTCCACGGGCCGCGCCGCCCGTGGCGTCCACCCTGGAGATAGAAGTCCCCGGTGGCGACGTCGTCGTCGAGCTGCCGACGGACATCGATGGCGACGCGCCCCGCCTCGAGATCGAGGAGCGCGTCCACGCGCTCCTCCTGACAGCCGGTTGAGAGAGCCTTGAGCATCGGCATTTAGCATCGGGCTGCGACGCCCCGAGCACCAGCGACCCAGGAGGTCCAAGCGATGAACACGACTTGGAAACCGCACGAGAAGCACGGTGAGCTGACCGAGCGAAGCGATCTGCCCGACAGCGTCTTCGCGTTTCCGACGGAACGGAAAGAGCCCTTGACCGATGCGTCTCATGTCAGAAATGCGATCGCGCGGTTCGACCAGGTAACGGACGTGTCTGACGAGGACCGGGCCTTGGCCGCCGCGAACATCAAGCAGGCGGCGGAGTACTACGGCGTGGAGATGAGCGAGGGCGACCTCAAGGGCTAGAGGCAGGCGGACGTCAGTGACCGAGCCCTACTGGGGCCCGAGCACGAAAACGGAAATGGACCGGTGTCCGGCTCGACGCTCGTACTGGCTGAAGCCCGGGTACACGCGTAACGCGTCCTGCCAGATCTGCGCGCGTCTCTCGCAGGAACCTCTGGAAAGGGTTGGCTCGGTCGTAAGTGATGGCGTCGCTCGACGTGGCGATCGATGATCTTCGCAGAGCTCCCTCCGCCAGTAGCCTGGAACCGGTACACGTGATCCCCGCTCCAGGAGGCCGAGGGTGAATAAGCCCGTGTTGTTCTGCTACGACGGATCGGAGGGGTCGAAGACGGCTCTGTCGGCCGCAGTCGAACTGATCAGGCCGGCCGACGCGGTGGTGTTGGTGGTGTGGACGCCGGCGGCAGTGCAGTTGGCCCGGGCCGGGTCGTTTCTCGTCGACGTCCCTAACGAAGGCGAGATCGACGAGCAGGAGGCGGCTGCCGCGCGTCACCTCGCCCAGGAGGGCGCCGCAGCCGCCGGACGGCGCGGCTACAACGCCACGGCACGAATCGCCCAGGCCAACGAATCAACGGCCAAGGCGATCGAGGAGATCGCGGAGGAGGTCGAGGCCAGCCTGATTGTCTGCGGCCAGCGTGGCCGGGGGATGGTCGGCAGCGCTCTGCTCGGGAGCGTCTCCCACGCCCTGGCGGCTCACACCAAGCGGCCGGTACTCATCGCGCCCCAGCACCCGTCGTAGCCCCAAGCCCGCTCGGGGCGCTATCCGCGGCCTCGAAGTGGTGGCAGCCGCAGATGGCGTGACGGGCCAGCGCGGCCCTGAGGGTTGGGACGCGATGGCTGGCGCGGCCGGGCAGGATGACCATCGCCAGGCAGAAGCCGAGGACGAAGATCCCCACCGACCACCAGAACGCGGCGGTGTAGCCATGAACGGCCGCGGCGTCGGCCAGTCCGGGGCTGCGCAGGTGACTGGCCGCGTAGCTGCTGACGGCGCTGGCGAAGATCGTGCTCAAGAGCGCGGTCCCGACCGAGCCGCCCACCTGCTGGGAGGTGTTGACCATCGCCGAGGCGACACCGGCCTCGCGCCCCTCCACCCCCAGCGTCGCGGTCGAGAACGCCGGCGCGAAGATGCACCCCATCCCGACGCCGAGGACGAGCAGGCCGGGAAGGACGTGGCTGGCGTAGCCGGCGCCGGGCGTCAGGTGTGTGAACAGAAACATCCCGACGACCCCGAGCGTCATGCCCAGCAGGACGATGGGCTTGACCCCGGTGTGCTGGATCACGCGGGTCTGCACGGTCGTCGAGGTCACGACCAGCGCCCCGGTCAGCGGAAGGAATGCCAGTCCGGTGGTCAGCGGCGACAGGCCGCGCTGCTCCTGGAGGAAGTAGGTGAGAAACAGGAACACGGCAAAGATGCCAGCGCCGGCGAGCAGGATCGAGGTGTACGCGCCTCCACGGGCCCGATTCAAAACGATGTGCAGGGGGAGCAGAGGATGCTCGGCGCGGCGCTCGATGAAGACGAAGGTGGTCAGGAGCACCGGGCAGGCGATGAGCGCCACGATCGTCGCGGTGGCTCCCCAGGAGTGGGTCTCGGCGTTGGAGAACCCGTAGACGAGCGCGAAAAGCCCCAGGGCTGAGGTGATCGCTCCGGGTATGTCGATCGGCTCCCGGTCCGGAGCTCGGTGGTTGACCAGCAGCCGCAAGGCCACGATCGTCGTGGGGATGGCGATGACAAGGTTCACGTACAGGCACCAGCGCCACGACAGCAGCTGGGTGAGGGCGCCGCCGAGGATCAGGCCGAGCGAGGCGCCACCGCCGGCAATTGCCCCGAAGATCCCGAATGCCGTGGGCCGGTCCGGAGAACCTTCAAAGGTCGTCGTCAGCAACCCCAGGGCTGAGGGCGCGAGCAGGGCACCAAAGGCTCCCTGACAGGTCCGGGCAACCACGAGCACACCGAAGGACTGGGCCAGGCCTCCGATCGCCGAGGCGACCGAGAACCCGGCCAGGCCCGTGACCAGAGTCCACTTGCGCCCGAACAGATCACCGAGCTTTCCGCCCAGCAGCAGGAGGCTGCCGAAGGCCAGCGCGTAGGCGGTCACGATCCACTGCCGGCTCTCGGTTGAGAAACCGAGCTGTTTCTGCGCTGAAGGAATGGCGATTGTCACGATCGTCGCGTCGAGCACGACCATCAGCTGGGCGATGCCGAGTAGCGCCAGGACCGCCCAGCGATTCGGTTCACGGCCGGATGAAGCCACCGCCACTGGGCGGCTCGCATCCCGATCAGAGCCCCGGCCGATCACCTCAGCCATCACCCGACGGTAACACTCTGCGCCCGCGGCGCCGATCACCCCCCCGAGAACGACGAGGCGCGGCTGCTCGATCAGGGCAAACACGGCACCGCCAAGCCCGCACACGCACAGGACCGCGCCGACCAGATGCCGATGACACGGTGGCAGGCACCTGACAGTGATCTCAGGCGGAAAACCTACCGACCTACCGGCCCGGCGTAGACTTGCTTCATGCGCCTGGGACGCCACCTTGAGGCGGCATCGTGACCGACGTGTCCGCGCTCGTCGACGAGGTCGCCAACGAGCTGGCGACGTGGCCGGGCGTCCGCTTCGAGCGTCGAGCCGACGGCGCTGCGCTGGTCATCTACGAGCGCTCTGAGCTCGGGATCCTCTATCCGGATCGTGGCGTCGCCGAGCTTCCGGAAACCGACCGGGAGCACGACATCCTGATCGAGCACGGGGATGCCGAGCCAGCCGGGGCGACCGCGGAGTCCTCCGGGGTGAGCCACTCGATCCGTGGCCCTTCGGACGTCACCGCCGTGCTTGCGCTCTTCGATCGTCGCTACCGCGATATCCGCGGCGACGACGATTCATATAGCTCGCAGGACCCTGACTATCCCCAGGGCCGGCTCGACCAGCTCTAGCGCCGCCGAGCCTCAGCGCCCCGGCGCGGATACGCCCTGCACTAGGCTGGCGTTCAGTGGTGGTAATCGCCGTAGCCGAGATGTTCGGGATCAGCGGGCGCCGAAATGAGCTGGCAGCGCTGCTTGAGCGCTTCGAGCGGTGGGCGGCCGGCGAACCGGGCTGCCAGCGCTATGTGTTCGCCGCTGCCCTGGCGGATCCGAGCCGCTTCGTGCTGGTGAGCGAATGGGACAGCCAGCGGGCGCTGGATGCGCATTACGAGTCGGAGGCATTCACGGACTTTCAGCTGGGCCTCGACGGTCTGCTGGCGCGGCCGAGCGAGCTGACCGTGTACTCGGGCGAGGACGCCGTCCGGCCGCTGAGCTCCCGTCCGATGGATCCCCGCGACGCCGACTGACGCCGGGCGCTGAGCCACCGACTTCGTCTGCCGCCGCTTGCCTGGGTGCGTCATCCTTGAGGTGGCGCCGAGTACCGACACGCGACGAACGGAGACCGCCATGCCGCCCGTATGTAGCCATCTCGATCTGATCAAGGTGACCGAGCTGCCGGAGAGCGTGGACGGGTGCGAGGACTGTCTGCGCGACGGCGGCGTCTGGCTTCACCTGCGCATCTGCCTGGTCTGCGGACACGTCGGGTGCTGTGATGACTCCCCAAACCGCCACGCCACCGCCCACGCACACTCGACCGATCATCCTCTGATTCGCTCACTCGAACCGGGCGAGGATTGGAGCTGGTGCTACAAGGACGAGGTGGCGATGGTCATCCCGGAGGTTCGCGGGCACACCCGGATTCCGCCCTCGCCGATGCTGATGCGCTGAACCTAGGCGCAGGGTCGCGATGACGACGGTTACCGCCACGGCGCCGGTTTCAGGCCAGCTTGCCCGCTCCCGGGTGCGGGTCATCTTCGGGGCGCTGATGCTCGTGCTCCTGCTGGCGGCGCTCGACCAGACGATCGTCGCGACCGCGCTGCCGACGATCGTCGGCGACCTGGGCGGGCTGAGCCATCTCTCGTGGGTGACGAGCGCGTTCCTGCTCGCGCAGACCGCGGTCACGCCGCTCTACGGAAAGCTCGGCGACCTCTACGGGCGCAAGCGGATCCTGCAATCCGCCGTGGTGCTGTTCCTGATCGGTTCAGTGCTGTGCGGCCAGTCAAACAGCATGACCGAGCTGATCGCCTTCCGGGCTGTCCAGGGCCTCGGCGCCGGCGGCCTCATCGTGCTGATCCAGGCGGTGGTGGGCGATGTGGTTCCACCACGGGAGCGTGGTCGCTACCAGGGGCTGTTCGGCGCGGTGTTCGGCGTGGCCAGCGTGGCCGGCCCGCTGCTCGGCGGCGTCATCGTCGACTCTTTCTCCTGGCGCTGGATCTTCTATGTGAATGTGCCGATTGGCATCGTCGCCCTGGTCGTGCTGGGGGCGACCCTTCCGGCCACCAAGGGGCAGGCCAAGCCGGTGATCGATTACCTGGGGGCCGGGATCCTGGCCTCGGCACTCAGCGCGATCGTGCTCGTGGCCAGCCTGGGCGGAACCAGCTGGGCCTGGGGGTCGTCAGAGACGATCCTCGTGGGTGCCGCCGGGCTCGTCCTGCTCGGTGTGTTCACGATCATCGAGCGCCGGGCGGTGGAGCCGATCCTGCCGCCGGAGCTCCTGCGCAACCGGGTCTTCTCGGTCGGGAGCACGCTCTCGCTGATCGTCGGCTTCGCCATGTTCGGCTCGATCACGTTTCTCCCCCTCTACTTCCAGACCGTGGACGCCGCCACGCCGACCGGGGGCGGGCTGCGGCTAATCCCGATGATGCTCGGCCTGCTCACGATGTCGATCGTGTCCGGGCAGCTGATCGCCCGCCGGGGGCGCTACCGCGTCTTCCCGATCCTCGGCACCGCCCTGATGACCATTGGTCTCTTCCTGCTCTCGCATCTGGACGTGGGCACGAGCACCATCACCTCCTCGCTTTATCTCCTGATCCTCGGCCTCGGGCTGGGCTCCACCATGCAGGTCCTCGTCCTGGCGGTGCAAAACGCTGTCCACTACCGGGTATTGGGGGCAGCGACCTCCGGAGTCACCTTGTTCCGCGGCATTGGCGGTTCGCTCGGAGCGGCCGTGTTCGGTGCCATCTTCAGCGCCCGCCTGGCGTCGCAGCTGAAGCACCTGCTCACGGGGTCGCTGGCCGGGCAGGTGTCGGGGGGAGGCCGGCTCACGGGAAGCCAGGTGGCACGGCTACCTGCCGGCGCGCGGGCGATCTACGAGCATGCCTACGTTCACGCGCTCCAGCCGGTCTTCCTGGCCGCGGCCGGCGTGGCGCTGGTTGCCTTCGCGCTCGCCTGGCTCATGCCCGAACGCCCGCTCCGGGAGACCGCGGCTACGAGCCGCGGCCTCGATGACGGCCTTGCGGCACCGCGGGCGCCCGATTCGCTGGCCGAGATCGAGCGCGCGCTGAGCCTTGCCGTGTCACCGGAGCAGCGGGACCAGTTCCGGGAGCGGCTGGCTCTGCGAACCGGAGTCGACCTGACCCCGGGGGCGGCCTGGGCCCTGGTTCGGATCGGCGAGTACGGCCTGAGCGAGGCACGGAAGCGGGCGGGGCAGGACGGGGTGCCGCCCGAGCGTGTGGCCGCGGTGGTCACCGAGCTGCGCGGGAAGGGCCTCGTCGCGGGCGAGGACGGTGGCGCGGCGCTGACCGAGAGCGGACGGCGCTGCGTCGAGCGGGCGATTACGGCCCGCCGGGAACTTCTAACCGAGACGCTGGCTGACCACGCCGCCGACCGCGACCCGGCCATCGACCGGCTCCTGCACCGCCTGGCCAGAGAGCTGGCCGGCGAACCACCCCGGGTCGCCGCCTAGCCCAGCTCGGCGATCGCCTCGTCGAGTCGCTTCCGCGGGGCGCTCAGGCTCATGGGCGACTTGTCGATGTCCCGCCACGGATCGCCGTCACGGGCCAAGCGCTCGGGCACCGTGGCCAGCGTCCAGCGCTGCGGGTGCGTCTTGGGATCCTCCATCTCCTCCCAGTGCAGCGGCGTGGCCACCGGGCCACCCCGTCGCGCCCGGACCGCGTAGGGCGCCACCGAGGTGTGGGCGTAGGCGTTGCGCAGGATGTCGATCAGGATCCGCCCCTCCCGTTTGGCTTTGCGCTGCTCGATCGTGAAGAGACGCGGCTCGCGCGCCGCCGCCAGTTCGGCCAGGGCGCGGGCAAAGTCGCGCACGGCGTCGAAATCCAGGCGCCGCTGGAGCGAGACGACCACGTGGTAGCCGCGGGATCCCGTCGTCATGACCCACGGCTTCAGCTCGAGCTCCCGGAGCAGCCCGCCGAACAGGAGCGCCGCCCTGCGCACCGCATCCGGGTCCTCACGCGAGGGATCGAGGTCGATGATGAGCCGGTCGGGACGCGTGAGCTTGTCGCGCCGGCTGAGCCAGGGGTGCAGGGTGATGCAGGCCTGCCCGGCCAGGTAGACGAGCGTCGCGCCGTCGCGCGCCAACACGTGCTCGACCGGGCCCTTGGACGACGGAACCTCGACGCGTCCGATCCAGTCCGGGAAGTAGCGCCCGGCGCGCTGCTGCATGATCCGCTCGCCCTCGAGCCCGTCCGGGTAGCGCTCCAGGTTGAGTGGCCGCTCGCCGATCAACGGAATCATCGCCTTGGCCACCCCCTCGTAGTACCCGGCCAGGTCGGCCTTGGTGATGCCCGGTGTGATCAGCACCTTGCCCGGGCGGGAGATCTTGACCGCGTCGGGATTCGGTGCGCGCCGCGGGCTCAGGACGGCTCCTCGCGGACGACCTCGCGGGCCGGCTTGTCGTCGCGGAGACCTTGGTAGCGCGGTTGGCGCAGCTTGCCGTCCCGCGTCCATTCTGCGAATCCGATCTCCGCCACCAGCTCCGGCTTGACCCAGTGGGCATCACGCGGCGGGTCACCGGCTTCGAAGGGCGAGTCGTCCCGGCGCAGGCGGGCCAGCTTGCGCGACAGCATCTCCAGCGTCTGCTGGTCAAACCCGGTGCCCACCTTCCCGGCGTAGCGGAGGCGGCCGTGTTCGTAGTAGCCCACGAGCAGCGCCCCGAGGTGCTGGCGTGATCCCCTCGGCGCGGTCCAGCCTCCGACCACGAGCTCCTGCCCGTGGGCGCATTTCAGCTTGAGCCAATCGCGGGAACGGCCGGCCGTATAGCGGCTGTCCACGCGCTTGGCGATGACGCCCTCCCACCCGCGCTGACATGCCGAGCGGAAGGCGGTCTCGCCCGCGCCGCGGCGGTAGGTCGTGTACCGGAGGTGCCCGCGGAACTCGACCGCCCGGCGCAAGAGGGCCTTGCGCTCGAGCAGCGGGAGCCCCCGCACATCCCGTCCGTCGAATTCGAGGATGTCGAACAGGTAGTAGTAGACGGCGACCGAGCTCTGGCGGGCGCGTTCGGCGTCGGCGATTCCCATCCGCTGCTGGAGGCGACCGAAGCTGGTCTGGCCCCGGGCGAAGGCTACGATCTCGCCGTCGACGAGCAGGTCTGGCCCCTTGACCAAGAGTGCATCGACGAGCTCCGGATACGTCTGGTCCATCCGCCGTCCGGTGCGCGACAGGAGGTGGACGGCGCCCGAGCTCCGGATGGCGCCGCAGCGTTCGCCGTCGAGCTTGCGCTCGAAGATCCAGGCGGGATCGGAGAACGGCTCATCGGAGAGGACCGCCTTCATGGGCGTGTAGCTAGTCACGGCGCGATATGAGCGCTGGGCCTAATCTGGGCCGATGAGCCAGGCACCCCATGCGCCCCGAGCCGCAGTTCGCTGATCGCCTCGACGCCGGCCGGCGCCTGGCGGCGGAGCTCACGGTCTACGGCCAGAGGCCCGATGTCCTGGTTCTGGCCCTGCCCCGCGGCGGAGTACCGGTGGCGGCCGAGGTGGCGAACGCGCTGGGCGTCCCGCTTGAGGTGTTCGTGGTGCGCAAGCTCGGGGTGCCCGGCCACGAGGAGCTGGCCATGGGCGCAATCGCCTCGGGCGGGGTCCGTGTCCTCAACGAAGACGTCGTGGCCGCGAGCGCGATCGGACCGGAGGAGATCACCGCGGTGACCGAGCGTGAGGCCGAGACGCTCGAGGCGCAGGAGCAGGCGTACCGGGGCGAGCGGACACCGGTCGATGTAGCCGGCCGGATTGTCATCGTCGTGGATGACGGGCTGGCCACCGGAGCCACCATGCGCGCGGCCGTCACGGCGCTGCGCGAGCTGCGAGCGAGCCGGATCGTCGTAGCCGTCCCGACCGCGCCTCGCGAGACGTGCCGTTCTCTGCGCGCGATCGCCGACGAGGTCGTGTGTGCGACCTCGCCGGACCCGTTCATGGCCGTGGGCCTGTGGTATGCCGACTTCGCACCCGTCGACGACGAACAGGTCCGCCGGCTGCTCGGCACCTGAGCCGCGGGTCGACTCGCTAGACCTCATCCGGCACGTTCTGGCGGAGTTCGGCGAGCCAGGTCTCGGCGGTGCTGTCCGAGGGGGCACGCCAGTCGCTGCGTGGCGAAAGTGCGCCGCCGGAGCCGACCTTGGGAGCATTCGGGACGGCGGAGCGCTTGAACTGGCTGGTGCGAAAGAAGCGGTCCAGGAACACCTCGAGCCAGTGCTTGATCTCGGCCAGTGAATACTCGTGGCGACGCTCCCGTGGAATCAGGTCGGGCCAGGGTCCGGCCTGGCGGTCGTGCCAGGCGTGGTGGGCGAGGTAGGCCACCTTGCTCGGCCGATAGCCAAAGCGCAGGATGTAGTAGAGGAAGAAGTCTTGGAGCTCATAGGGTCCCACGACGCTCTCGCTGTCGGCTCCCGGCTTGTCGGCGTCCGGCTCCTGGTTCGGGATCAGTTCCGGGGTGATCGCGGTGTCGAGAATCGACTGGAGGGTCTCCGACGCCTCGGCGCTGTACTGCTCGGTGTCGATTGCCCAGCGGAGCAGGAACTGGATGAGCGTCTTGGGCACCGAAGCGTTGACGTTGTAGTGCGACATCTGGTCGCCGACGCCGTACGTGCTCCAGCCCAGCGCGAGCTCGGAGAGGTCACCCGTCCCCACGACCAGCCCCTGGTGAAGGTTGGCCAGGCGGAAGAGGTGCGAGGTGCGCTCGCCGGCCTGGACGTTCTCGTAGGTGACGTCGTATTGCGCCGCCCCATCGGCCGCCGGGTGCCCGAGGTCACGGAGCATCTGCGTCGCCGCCGGGCGGATGTCGAGCTCGTTGGCCGTCACTCCGAGCGCCTCCATCAGGGCGCGGGCGTTGGCCAGCGTGTGCTGGCTGGTGGCGAAGCCCGGCATGGTGTAGGCGAGCACATGGGAGCGAGGGAGCTCCAGCCGGTCGATGGCACGGGCGGCGACGGTGAGGGCGTGCGTCGAGTCAAGCCCGCCGGAGATTCCGATCACCACCTTCTCGATCCCGGTGGCGCGCAGCCGGGTCTCCAGACCCTGGACCTGGATCGAGTAGACCTCCTCGCAGCGCTCATTGCGCCGGTCCGGGTCGGCGGGAACGTAGGGGAAGCGCTCGAGCTCCCGCCGCAGCCGTGGTGTGGCGGTGCGGACCCCGAGCTCGAATTCGACCCGGCGCATCGACCTCAGCCGCCGCCGGTAGTCGTGCACCGAGTCGGTGAAGCTGCTCGTCGTCGAGCGGTCGGAGATAAGCCGGTCCAGGTTGATGTCGGCCAGGATGAGCTGCTCGGCATCTGAGAAGCGCTCTGACTCGGCCAGCTGCTCACCGTTCTCGTGGATCAAAGCCTGGCCGTCCCAGGCCAGATCGGTCGTCGACTCGCCCACGCCGGCCGACGTGAACACATAGCCGGCCAGGCAGCGCGCGGAGTGCGACGCGCAGAGCAGCCGCCGGTAGTCGGCCTTGCCGGTGGTCACGTTCGAGTCCGACAGGTTGGCCAGGACAGTGGCTCCGGCGAGGGCGCCGTAGGTGCTCGGAGGGATCGGCGACCAGAGGTCCTCGCAGATCTCCACGTGGAGGGTGAAGCCGGGCAGGTCGCGGCTCCCGAACAGCAGTTGTGGGCTGAACGGGACCGTGTCCCCGAGCAGCCGCAGCTCATCGCCAACCAGGTCACGGGCGGCGCGGAAGTGGCGCTTTTCGTAGAACTCCCGGTACTCGGGCAGGTAGCTCTTGGGCACCACGCCGAGGATCCGGCCACGGTGGATGACGACGGCCGCGTTGAACAGGGCTCCCTCGGCAAGAAGCGGGGCGCCCACGACGAGCACAGGCAGGAGCTCCGCGCTCGCCGCCACCAGCGCTTCGAGCCCGTCGAGCACGGACTCCACCAATGCCTGCTGATGGAACAGGTCCTCGATCGAGTAGCCGGACAGGCCCAGCTCCGGGAAGATGACCAGCGCCGCCTCGGCGGCCGCCGCTTGCTCGGCTAGCTTCAGCGTGTGCTCGGCGTTCAGCGCCGGCTCGGCGATCTTGACTCGCGGGATCGCCGCGGCCACGCGCACGAACCCGTGCCGGTAAAGAGATCTGAACGCTGCTGCATCGGCGGGACTCATGGGGGAGTTAGGATCGCATCGTGCGCTGGGCGGGGTGCATGGTGGCTGTCATTTGCGCGGCGGGGATCGCTCCGGCGGGCTTCGCGTCCTCGTCCGATCCATATTGCACCGGGTCCTACGGCGGGGCGGCGCCCCGCGCCTCCGCGCCGGTTCGGTTTGGGGTCGATCCCGGCATCGCCGGCAGCGCGGGAGGCGTCCAGCTCCCCACCGTGGCCGACGACCCAGCCAAGGACCTCTCGGCCGTGCAGGCGCTCGATCCGCCCGGGAAGGCCATGGTGGTTCGGCTCAACCGGCTCTTCTGGTCCGACGGCCAGGCCGGCATCGATGCCTTCGAGGGCCAGGTCGCCCTCTACACCCGTGCCGGATTCGAGGTCGAGATCCAGGTCCGCTACCACCCGCCCCAAGGCGAGGCGGGAAACATCCCGGCCTGGGTGGCCTACGTGCGCCACGTGGTCGACTCGTTCGGAGCCAACCCGCGGGTCATCGCCATGACGATCACCAACGAGGTCAACCTCAACTTCTCGCCCAATACCTCCGACGGCTACTACACGGGGGCCGAGGACGCGCTGATCCAGGGAATCGAAGCCGCGCACGCCGAGGCGCTGGCCAAGGGCTACCGCCAGCTGCGCTTCGGCTTCACCTATGCCTATCGGCTGTCGCCCCAAGGGGACGCCGCCTTCTTTGACTACCTGGGGAGTCACGGCGGACCGGCCTTCGAGCGCGCTCTCGGCTTCGTCGGGATCGACTTCTATCCCGGAACGATCTATCCGCCGGCGATGACGCCGGGCGACACCTACACGGCCGAGCTGGCCCAGGCGGCGGGGGTGGTGCGCGACTGCTACGCCCCGATGGCCGGGATCGCCGCCAGCGTTCCCATCTGGTTCACCGAGAACGGGGTGCCGACGGGAGTCATGTCCGAGGCCGAACAGGCGGCGGCGCTCACCCAGCTCGCGCAGGCCGCCTGCGCCTACTCGGGGACGTTCAACATCACCGATTACCGCTGGTTCAACCTGCGCGACTCCAACTCGAGTCCGCCGTCTTCGCTCGTGGGGCCGAGTTTCGCCTCCTTCGGGCTCCTCCGTGACGACTACACCGAAAAACCGTCCTTTGCGGCCTATCGGGCTGTAGTGGCCACCTGCGGCGCCGCGGCGGCCACGCCGAAACCCGTGCGCAAGCCGCACCGCCGCCACCGGCATAAACGCCGCCGTCGCCGAATTCCCACCAACCCGGTTAAGCTAACCGGCTAGCCCGGCCCGGTTTTCTCTTGAGCACCGCGAACACTGCCCAACCCGAGGGGTCGTCCGCGTCCCGCCAAGCGGCGACGCTGGAGCTGCGCGACGTCGCCAAGCACTATCCGGGTCAGCGCCAGCCGGCGATCGCGGACCTGAGCTTCACGGTCGGGGCGGGCGAGGTCTGCGTGCTCGTCGGGCCGTCTGGCTCGGGCAAGACGACGGCGCTACGACTGATCAACCGGATGATCGAGCCGAGCGGCGGTGACATCCTGCTCGGCGGCGAGAGCGTGCTCGGCCGCGAGCCGCATCAGCTCCGGCGCCACATCGGCTACGTGATCCAGCAGATTGGGCTGTTCCCTCACTTCACCGTGGCCGAGAACATCGCCACCGTGCCGCGGCTGCTCGGCTGGGACAAGCGCCGCACCGCGGCTCGCGTTCAGGAGCTGCTCGAGCTGGTCGGCCTCGACCCCGACGAGATCGGCCCCCGGTACCCGGCGCAGCTCTCGGGGGGTCAGCGTCAGCGCATCGGCGTGGCGCGCGCCCTGGCCGCGGATCCCCCCCTGATGCTGATGGACGAGCCCTTCGGGGCCATCGATCCCATCACCCGGACTCGGCTCCAGGACGAGTTCAAGCGCCTCCAGGCCCAGGTCCAAAAGACGGTTGTGTTCGTCACCCATGACATCGACGAGGCGATCAAGATGGGGGACAAGATCGCCATCCTCCGGGAGGGCGGTCATCTGGCCCAGTACGACAGCCCGGCCAAGATCCTCATCGATCCCGCCGACGAGTTCGTGGCTGAGTTCGTGGGCGCTGATCGCGCCCTCAAGCGCCTCGGTCTGGAGACGCTCGACGAGGTGAAGCTGCTGCCGCCCAACGGCGCCGTGTCGTCGCCCACGGTGACGCGCAGCACGAGTGTCCGAGACGCTCTGTCGGCGATCCTGGCCGACGGCGGTCGGCCCGTGACCGTCGTCGATGAGAGCGGTAAGCCGGCGGGCACGGTGACCCTCGAGCTGCTGGGAGGGCTGCTCCGGTGACCGGCTTTGCGGCCGGGGGCCCGGTCATCCCCAACTTCGGCGGCGGAGCGTCTTCGTACGCCTGCGAGCGGGCCAACCGTCTCTTCTGCGGCGGCTGGGTCTCCCGCAACTGGTCGCCCGTGCTCTGGCCGGCGCTCCGCCAGCACATCGTGCTCACGCTGATCGCGATCAGCATCGGCTTCGTTCTCTCAATGATCCTGGCCCTGATCGCCTACCGCCGGGGCTGGGTCGAGCGCCCGGTCCTGATCGTCACCTCGATCCTCTACACGATCCCGTCGCTGGCCCTGTTCGAGCTGCTCGAGCCGACGTTCGGTCTGACCCTGACCACGGCGGAGATCGCGCTCGTCTCCTACACGCTCTTGATCCTGTTCCGCAACACCCTGACCGGGCTGCGGGAGGTCCCGGCCGAGGTCAAGGACGCCGCCCGCGGCATGGGCATGTCGCCCCGGCAGTCGCTGCTCCGGGTGGAGCTGCCGCTGGCCGCGCCGGCGATCATCGCCGGGCTGCGAATCGCCGCGGTGACCGTGATCTCGCTCGGGACGGTCGCCTCCTTCATCGATGACCAGGGGCTGGGCGTCCCGATCCTCACCGCGATCTCCAACGGTGTCTTCAAGACCGAGATCGTCGTGGCCGGGGCGATGGCGGTGGGGCTGGCCCTGATCGCCGATGGGCTCCTCGTGATCCTCCAGCGCGTCCTCACTCCCTGGACGCGGGCGCACCGATGACCTCCTTGCTCGCCACGAGCACCTTCGTCCAGGCCTTCCAGTTCATCGGCCGCGACGGCCAGGTCCCGGGCGTACCGCATCTCCCGACGCTCATCCACCTGACCCTCGAGACGCTCAAGATCGCCGCCATCGGTGTCGGCATCTCGGTCCTCATTGGGCTCCCGATTGGCCTGTGGCTGGGTCACCTTCACAAGGGGTCGTTCATCGCCATCAACCTCGGCAACGTGTGGCGGTCGCTCCCCAGCCTGGCGCTTCTGGCCTTCGGGGTGGCGGTACTGGGATTGGGGCTGGCCAACGTCGAACTCGCCCTGATCGTTCTTGCCGTCCCCCCGATCATCACCAACGCCTACGTGGCGATCGACGGGGTGGAGGGCGATGCCGTCGATGCCGCCCGCGGAACCGGGTTGACCGAATGGCAGATCCTGCGCCAGGTGGAGCTGCCCCTGGGGATCCCCCTCATCTTCGCCGGGATCCGCACCGCCGCCCTGTTCGTCGTGTCGACCACGACGATCGCCGCGCTCACCGGGTACAGCGGGAGCCTGGGGGACATCATCGACAACGAGACGAGCTACCACCTCTCCGGAGTCCTGGGCGCGGCGATCTGCATCGCCGCGCTGGCCCTGGTAGTGGAGCTGCTGCTGGCTGCGCTCCAGCGCGCCCTGACGCCCAAGGGTCTCAAGGTGACGGGGCGTGAAGACTTGGCGGGAACGCTCACCCCTGTGGTCGAGACCGCCTGATCCATCAAGAAACCAACGACCAGGGAGCAACCATGTCTCGAACCATCACCGCGGGCCTGAGCGCGATCGTCTTAGCGATCGCCGTGGCCGCGTGCGGGAGCTCGTCGAGCAATTCGACCACGACCAGCTCGACCAGCACCTCGTCGAGTTCATCGTCATCGAGCAAGCCGGGCGCCGGGAAGCCTCCGGTGACCCTCGGAGACAAGAACTTCACCGAGGAATACATCCTCGGCTCGCTCTACCAGCAGGCCCTTGAGGCCAAGGGCTACAAGGTGACTCTGAAGGGGAACATCGGCTCCTCGGAGATCATCTACAAGGCGCTGCAGTCGGGGCAGATCGAGGGCTATCCGGAGTACACGGGCACCCTGCTGAGTGCGATCGCTGATGTCACCTCGCCGCCCCAGAGCGCTTCGGCGGCCTACCAGCAGACCGTGTCCTACCTCCAGAAGCACGGCTACACGATGACCAACCCGACCCCGTTCTACGACTCCGACGCGATCGGCACGACCAAGGCGTACGCCGCGGCGCACCATCTGACGACGATCGCCGACCTCAAGCCCCTGGGCAAGTCGGTGAAGCTGGGTGGCCTGCCCGAGTTCGCGACCCGGTCGCAGGCGCTGCCGGGTCTGAAGGCGGCGTACGGGATCAACCCGACGTTCGTGCCCCTGGCCAGCGGGCTGTTCTACAACGCGCTCGATTCGGGGCGGGTGAACGTGTCGGATGTGTTCACCACCGATCCCCAGCTGGGAACCGGTAAGTACGTCGTGCTCACGGATCCCAAGCACGTGTTCGGCTACCAGAACGTTGGGCTGATCGTCAAGCAGAGCGTGCTCTCAGCCGAGGGACCGGCGTTCGAGCAGGCCGTGAACGCGGTCAGCGCGCTGCTGACCACCAAGGCGATCATTTCGATGAACGCGGCGGTGGCCCTCAACAAGGAGTCGCCGGCCAGCGTGGCTCACTCGTTCCTGCAGGCCAACGGCTTGCTCTAGACGCTAAGCGGTCACACCGTGACCTCGACCCGCCCGTCACCCAGCGCCGGAACCGGCGGGAGACGGGCGGGTCGTTTAGGTAAGGGCAAACACTCAGCCGAAGGTCACGAGCTGGGAGTCCTCGGCGGCCTCGCCGCGCTGAGCCTGGATGCGCTCTCGAGCGTCGCCTACGGCCCGCAGGCGATGATCTCGGTGCTGGTCCTGGCCGGCGCCGGGGCGGTGACCAAGGTGGTGCCGATCACCGTGGTGATCGTCGCCATGCTCGTGCTGCTGGTCATCTCCTACACCCAGGTAATCGCGGCACATCCAGAGGGGGGTGGGGCGTACTCGGTGGCCAAGGCCAATCTCGGGCGCTGGGTCAGCCTGCTGGCCGCGGCCGCGGTGGTTGTCGACTACGTGCTCACGGTCGCCGTGAGCCTGGCCGCCGGCGCCGCCAGCCTGGGGAGTGCGTTCCCCAGCATGGCCCACCACCTGCTGCTCGTGTCGCTGATCGGCCTGGCCGTGCTCACGGTGGTGAACCTGTTCGGGATCGCCGAATCGGCCCGGCTCTTGATGTTCCCGACCGCGATCTTTCTGATCAGCACGATCGCGGTGATCGTCGTCGGGGCATTTCACTCGCATCCCGTGGCCACGATCGGCACGCCTGAGCACTTTCCGGTCGAGGAGGCGCTCGGGGTCGTGCTGCTGCTGAAGGCGTTCGCCTCCGGGTGCTCGGCCGTCACCGGGGTTGAGGCGATCTCCAACGGAGTACCGGCCTTCCGGGAGCCCCGCGTCCGGAGCGCGCAGCGGACGGAGATCTCACTGGGAGTGACTCTCGGTGTCATGTTGCTGGGGCTGGCCCTCGAGATCAGCGCCCACAACGTTCTCCCGCGGGGTGGGGTGACCATCCTGTCCCAGCTCACCGCGTGGGCGTTCGGGACCAACTGGGTCTTCTACGTCTCCAACATCACCGTAGCGGCGGTTCTCGGCTTCGCCGCCAACACGAGCTTCGGCGGACTGCCCGTCCTGATGAGCATCCTGGCTCGTGATCACCGGCTGCCGCATCTGTTCTACCTGCGCTCAGAGCGGCCGGTCTACCGGTACGGGATAGGGGTGCTGGCGCTGCTGGCCGCACTCCTCCTCGTGGCCGTGGGAGCGGAGACCAACGCACTGATCCCGCTGTTCACGATCGGCGTGTTCATCGGCTTCACCATCAGCCAGGTCGGTCTTGTCCTGCACTGGCGTAAGAAGCGGCCACGACGCTGGCAGCTGAAGGCGGTGCTGAATGGGACTGGAGCAGTGATCACGGGGGCCGCGGTGCTCATCTTCCTGTGGAGCAAGTTTCTGGAAGGGGCGTGGGTGGTGGTTCTGGCAATCCCCTTGGAGATCGTTCTGTTCGCCCGGATCGAGGGCTACTACACCCAGGTGGCGCGAGAGCTCAAGCTGGGGAAGACGCCGCCGCCGCCACGTCAGCGCGAGAGCGTGGTGGTGGTGCCCACCACGGTCGTGAGCCTGCTCACTCAGCGTGCGCTCAGCGCCGCACTGTCGATCGGCGACACGGTGGTCGCGGTTGCCGTGGCCAGCGACGAGGAGGAGTCCGAGCGGATCAAGCGGGCCTGGGACGAGTGGCAATCCGGGGTCCCAATCGAGGTCCTGCTCGACCCCCAACGCTCCCTGATCCGGACGGTCGTGCGCTACGTGAAGTCGGTGGAGAGTGAGGACGTGACGATCACGGTTCTGATCCCGGAGGTCATGCCCCGCAAGCGCTGGCACGAGATCCTGCACAACCAGCGCGGGCGGATCCTGGCCGCGGTCCTCAAGGCCCGGTGCAGGGTGATCGTGGCCAGCCTCCCCTTCCACCTCCACGAATGAAATTCCGGCACCGTCTTAGTCACGGGTAGCACCGAACTCTCGGCTAGCCTGCAAAGAAATGGCCGAGCAAGGGAGCTACCGGCGCACGTTGCACGAGGCGGCCCATAAGGCCGATGACGTCGACGTCGCGCTTGAGTCCGAGGACAAGCTGCGCCCTGGCGGCCGGCCCAAGACCAAGAAGGTCTATTACGAGGCCGCCCACAAGCTCGGCTACTGGGGTCCGGAGGAGGAGGACGGCGAGGACCTCGAATCCGAGGAGGCGCAGCGGCGTTTCGCGGAGCTGGCCGACTATCACCGCGATGTGATCGCGCATGCCGGCCGCGCCGTGCTGGTTCTTGGCGCGCTGGGTGTCGTCTACGGCGATCTGGGCACGAGCCCGCTCTACACCGACCAGGTCATCTTCACCACCCACCGGGCCGCCGCGCACGCCACGGCGGCTGGGGTCTTTGGCATCTCCTCGCTGATCTTCTGGTCCCTGATGGTCATCGTCTCGACCAAGTACGCCGGCTTCATCATGCGCGCCCACAACCGCGGCGACGGCGGGATCATGGCCCTGACCGCGCTTCTGTCCCGCAGCCAGGCCGCCCGAGCCGCCACCCTGGTCACGCTGGGGATCTTCGGCGCGGCGCTGTTCTTCGGCGACGGCATCGTGACCCCGGCGATCTCAGTCCTCGGCGCCGTCGGGGGTCTCCAGGTGGTGACGCCGGGTCTCGTGCATCTCGTGGTTCCCATCTCAGTCGGCCTGCTGCTGGCTCTGTTCGTGCTTCAGCAATTCGGCTCTGGAGTCATCGGATGGCTGTTCGGCCCGATCATCCTGTGCTGGTTCCTCGTCATTGCCCTAATCGGGGTTTCCCAGGTCGTCAAGGAGCCGGCGGTCTTCCAGGGGCTCTCACCAAGTTGGGCGATACGCTTCCTCGCCGACCACGGGGCCGCCGGCTACCTGACCCTGGGCGGGGTTGTCCTGGCTGTGACCGGGGCCGAGGCGCTATATGCCGACCGTGGGCATTTCGGTGCGGGACCCATCCGAATGGGGTGGTTCGGGATCGCGTTGCCGGCGCTCGTCCTCAATTACCTGGGGCAGGGCGTGTGGATCCTCCACCATCCGCAGGCCACCGCCAACACCAGCACCTTCAACCCGTTCTTCTCCATGGTCCCCAGGTGGGGGCTGTGGCCGATGGTCATCCTGGCCACGATGGCCACGATCATCGCCTCGCAGGCGGTCATCTCGGGCACGTTCTCGGTGGCGCGCCAAGCGGTCCAGCTCCGCTTCCTGCCCCGGCTGAAGATCCTCCACACCTCGGAAACGGAGGGGCAGCTCTACGTCCCGGTGGTCAACTGGGCCCTGTGCATCGGCGTGATCACGCTCGTCCTGGTGTTCCGCAACTCGAACCGGCTCGGCGATATCTACGGAGTCGCCGTGACTGGGACCTTCATCCTCAACACGCTCCTGTTCCTGGGCGTGGCTCGACTCCTGTGGCGGACGCCTCGGCGGCGGCTGATCCCGATCGGGGTGCTGTTCCTGACCGTCGAGGTCGCCTTCTTCAGCGCCAACGTGGCCAAGATCACCCACGGTGCGTGGCTGCCGCTGGCCATCGGGCTCGTCCTCTCGCTGATCATGATCAACTGGCATCACTGGCAGAGGGTGGTCAGCCGGAACCGAGTTGCCCAGGAGGGTTCGCTCGACGAGTTCCTCGATGGTCTCCCGACCCGGAAACCGGCGCTTGTCCGAACCCCGGGCGTCGCCGTCTTCCTCAACCCGAACAAGGAGACGACGCCGCTGGCCCTCCGAGCCGAGGTCGAGTTCACCCACGTCCTGCACGAAAAGGTCGTGATCGTCTCGGTCGACACGGTGAGCATCCCGCATGTCGACACGTTCGACCAGTTCGCCGTCGAGAGGATGGGCCGTGGCCTGTTCAAGGTGTTTCACGTGACCATGCGGCTCGGCTATCACGATCGCCTCAACATCCCGGGGATGCTCAGGCTGGCGCGAATGCGGGGGCTGCTCGAGCGCAACCTCGACCTCGAGCACGCCTCCTACTTCGTGTCTCGGATCACGATCACGCCGACCGGTGCCAAGCCGCTTGAGACGCTGGCCAAGAAGCTGTTCGTCACCATGGCCCGCAACGCCGCCAGCCCGATCGACCACTTTGGCCTGCCCGGGGACCGGACGGTGATCATGGGGGGCCGGGTCCCCGTCTGAGCGTTACCTTTGCAGGACTCCGGTAACCCGGGGCGAAACGCAGGGCATGTTGCTCAAACGACGTCCTCCGCGCATCCAGACCACCACGACTCCGACCAACCAGGGCTTCGAGCACATCGACGCCAGCGCACTGGCCGTGCTGCGATGGTTGAAGGCCAACCATGTCGACTTCGTCCTCGTTGGCGACGTGGCCCGGGCGCTTCGCGGCCAGGAGGCCGGCGGTGGACCCGTGGCCATCGTGGCCGCGCCCTACCGGCGTAATTTCGAGCGACTGGCTCGCGCGCTTGACGCCACGGGTGCTGCCATCCGCCTCGACGGGGCGGGCATCGGCGGCGAAACCGACACCACGCCGACCAAGCTGACGGCCGAGAAGCTGGCCCGCGGACAGCTGTGGACGCTCCGCTGCGGCGCCTACGACCTCGACATCGAGGGGCATATACCTGGGCTCGAGAGCTACCAGGATCTGCTCTATGAGGCCAGCCGCTTCGAACCGTTCCCGGGGCTGGGCGTCGAGGTGGCCTCGCCCGAGGACATCGAGCACTGCGCCCACGTCCGGCGCACCGGCAGCGCGCCTGAGATCAAGATCACGCGCGCCGCTCCAGCCTGAGCCGATCACGCTCACAGCGGGAAGAGTTCCGGGTCATCGGCGTCTTATGGGGCGACGATGCTCACGCGCCATAACGGCAGAGATCTCCTTCTCCGAACCACCCGCTGGGCTGGCGCCCTGGGCGTTCTCGCCACGGGAGCCGATCATCTGGATGAGTACGCGGCCAACCAGTTCTCAAGCGTGCCGACCATCGGGACGCTATTCCTTCTGAACTTCCTGGCATCACTGGCCATCGCCGCGGGGCTTGTCCTTCCGGCCCGGCATCTCGGAGGTACCCGCATCGGGATGGCTTTTGCTATCGCCGGGATCGGACTCGCGGGAGCATCCCTAATCGGTCTGTGGATCAGCGAGACCTGGGGGCTCTTTGGCTTCATGGACCATGGGACGCGGCCGGCCATCCTTGCGGCGATCGCCGCCGAGGCCTTCACGGTCGTCGTTCTCAGCTTGTACGTGTGGCTCGGTCGAGGTCACGCCGGGCGCGGCGCCGGGCCGCCTCGGCCTCCTTGGCCCGCCTATCCGCCTCGGCGACTGCCGTCTCCGCACGCTTAAGCGCTTGGGCGGCAGAGTCGCGCCGGGCCACGGCCGCCGCCCGGGCTTCGGCGGCCCGCTCGGCGGCCCGCCGGGCTGCGGTATCGGCTCGGCGGAGGGCCTTGATGTCGACCTTGGAGCGGGAGCGGGCCGGTGGCTTTGAAGCTGCTGGCGACGGTGCGCCGCCGCTCTGCCCGGTGTCGCCGATCCCGACGTGGCGAAGCTCACGCTGCAGACCGCCGGCCTTCACCTCGGCCCGCGCCTCCTCATCGAGCGCCGCCGCGTTCAAGGTCTCGGCCACCCGCTCCAGCGTGGCGGGGCTGAGCTCGTGCCCCTCCGAGTTGAGCAGGCCTCGGGCCGCCGCGATCAGGCGGTTCACTCGATCGCGCTCTTCCTCAAGCGCCGCGCGCAGCACGGCAGCGTCCCCGCGGCCGGTTAGGAGTTCGGCCTGGGCGCGCTGGGCCTTGTCGCCGGCCGTGAAGAGCGCCCTCACATCGCGGCTCTGAGTGCGCACGAGCTGGTTGACTGCCCAGGCGGCCAGCGAGGGCTTGCGCAGGGCGGCCACTTGCGCCGCCTGATCACGCTCGCCACGAGCCCGCAGCTCCTTGGCCAGCGCCGTCCGCTCAGCGACAAAGCGATCCAAGGGCAGCCCGAAGAGATCGTGGGGTTCCACGCCAGATCAGTTTTACCGGCCGGGATCGGCGGGGGAGCCGAGGCGGCGTCAGCCGCGTCGATTGAGGATGCCCACCGCTTCGATGGGAACAGGGCCGCGGATGACCCGGATGAGGAGGCGATGGGATCCGGCACGCAGGACGGCGCGGTACAGGACGTGGCGCGCGTGGGCGACGCGCGAGTGGAGGTTGATCGTCCGCGTGTGACGGTTGAGGGTGATTCGGGCGAGCCCGCCTTGGGGCCAGACCGAGCCGATCAGCTCGAGCGTGCCGCCCCGGAACCGGAGGGTCATGCTGGCCCCGCGCGCGCCGATCAGGGCGTGGCCGTTCCAGCCGTCGCGGAGTGGCGCGAGCCGCCAGCTCCCGTGGTACCGCGCACCCGAGACCCGCGTCCGGCTCGGCACGACCGTCCTCGCCATGGCCCAGCTCCCCGCGAGTCCGTTAGGGCTGTTGGCGCGGACGCGGAACTGGTAGGTGGCCCCCTCGCGGCCATGGAAGCGGACCGAGCGCTTGGTTGTCGCCTTGAGGAGGGTCCGCCACCGGCCGCCCGTGGAGCTCGTCCGCTTCACCTGAACCGTGAACGTCTTGGCCGACGCCGCGTCGGCGCCGGTCGCCTTCCATTTCAGCGGGACCGTGGGGCGGGCGGAGGCCGAGGAGGCGAGGGGCGGCGCCCGCAGGGTCACCGGGGGAGCCGCGCCGCAGGGGCGGTTGAAGATATCCGGCCCGAACGACACCTCGCCTGGGAGCTGGGCGTAGCCGATATGACCCAGCCCGAAGATGTCCTCGACGCTTCGGAGCATCGAGTAGTGGTTGTAGGCCACGGTCGAGACCGTCCCCGGCTTGATGCAGGGGGAGAGCAGGACGGCGCCCACAACCCCTCCGCCCGGACCGTGAATCCCCGGCTCGGCGCTGTTCGGCCCGGCGATCTCTCCGCAGCAAGCCGAGCTGTCGGTGGCCACGGCTTCGTTGTCGTCGTAGCTGTCAGACTCGTCAAAGGTGATCATCAGCAGCCCGTCTTGGGTCTTGAAGGCGGGCGAGTTGGTGATGACCGGGACCCATTGCTGCAGGAACTGCTCGATTCCGGCAAAGCCTCCCGGTCGTCCCGGCGTGGCGCAGGTCAGGTCGTGACCATCGGCGCACAGGTCCGGGGTGATGAACACGTAGTTGGGCGTGTCGGCGGCCGAGGAGAGATCCTGGGTGAGGTAGCTCAGGTTCACGACGTGGGTATCGCACAGCGTCGTGTCGTCGATGATCGAGTGGAAGTAGACGAATGGGTTGTGGCGGGTCGCGTATTCATCGGCCGCGGTCCCCGACTGGGTGTTGTCCTGATCCCCGACGCCCGGGTGCCCGCATGCGGACGCCTCGCGGGTCGGATCGTCGCCCATGCTCTGGTTGTAATCCCGCCAGGTCAGGCCGGCGCCATCGAGCTGGCTGGCGATCGTGGGAACGTCGGCCGGGAAGACGCAGCCGTCGCCGACCGCTTGGCCGTCGCTGCCGATGGTTCCGGGCTCGAGATTGTCGAAGTCCTGGCAGTCCCCCTGGTTCTCTGGGTTCGGCGCCTGACCGGAGATCATCGCCACGTAGTTGTCGTTGCTCTCGTGGCCGATGGCGTAGTAGTTGGGAAGGTAGGCGCCCTGGCTCGGGAGCGTCTTGGCCAGGTAAGGGGCGGGCGAGCCAGGACCAAAGGTGGTGGATCCGTTCTCGTTCTCAAGCACGATCACGAACACATGCCGGATCGGCGGCAGCGCGGCTGCGCTGGCGCCGGAGGCGGGAAGCGCAGGGAGGAGCACCGCGAAGAGCGCGGCCAACTTGGCCGCGCGTCTCACAGGGGGACCCCGGGGCCACAGGCGCGGCGGGCGGCGCGCTTGGCGGCCGCCTTGGCCCGCTTGTGGCCTCGTTTGCGCCGGACCTTGTCGTAGCGGGACGCGGCAGTTGTGCACGCCTGTGACACGTTGACCTGGTTTGAGGTGTCGGTGGCGAACGTCTCGTAGTTGTCGTCGAGGTAGGCGCAGACCGTCTGCACTCCGTACGCGTTCGGCCGGCCTGAGCCGCGCACGACAGCCGAGTAGGCCCGGCCGGTCGTCGGCTGCGGGTTGAGAACCTTGTTGACCAGGACGACCCCCTGCGTATAGGCGAAGGTGCCGCCGCATTCGCCGGCCAGGACCACGTGCATGCGCATTGGTCCGTCCCGGTCATCGAGCACGCTGGGATCGGCGCTGACGTGGACAGTCAGGCTGAGCGGGGCGTGCAGGCGGGCAACCGGGGTGACGGTGATCTGCAGCCGGACGGGGGTGAAGCTGTCAGCGCCCGCGGTGGCGGCCGGCACCGCCACGGCTACGGCGCCGGCGACGGCGATCGCTCGCCAGCTTCGGATCAAGTCCGCATCCCCAGCTTCGAGGGATGGCGGAACATCGTCGCCGGAGTGGCGGGTCGGTACTTGAAGTGCAGTCGTTCCAGGTAGCCCGAGGTCAGCAGGCTCTGGAGGTCGTGGGGTTTCGGGCGCTGGAGCTGCTGGTCGGCCGAGGGAAGCGGCGGGAATGGGGGCAGCGTCCCCGGGGGCGAGCCGAGCAGCGAGCCGGCGTCGATCCCGGCGCCGCCCGTGTCCACCGGAGTGCTCCCGGCGCAGGCCATCGAGATGACCTCGGGAGGCGAAGGCAGGGATGGCGGCGTGAAGTCGGGGTGCTCGAAGTCGAAGGCGGCGGCGATGTTGTTGGCGTACAGGTCGCGGGGGGTGAGGGGCGGCAGCGCGTAGCGGTAGCGGATCATCTTGAGGATCGACTCGAAGCCGTAGATCGAGTGGTCGATGTACCCGCGGCGGGCGTAGGGCGAGACGACGACCGCGGGAATGCGGAAGCCCATCTGTCCGTAGTCGTTGTTGAGGTTCGGGCTCGAGCGCAGGTCGGGCACCCGTGGGGGGACGACGTGGTCAAAGAAACCACCCCACTCGTCGTAGACGACGAACAGGGCGCCGCGCTTCCACTGCGGGGAGGACATGAACGCGTGGACGATGTCGGCGATGAAGGCCTGGCCGACGCGGACGTCGCCGAAGGGATGCTCGTCGCCCGAGGTTCCCTGGTCCTCGCCGTTGAACGACGGGTCGACGAACGACAGGGCGGGGAGGGTTCCGGCTTCGGCCTGCTCGTAGAAGTTCTGCACCTGGCTCGAGCGCTGGAGCCCATTCTGGCCCCACAGGGCGGAGAAGGGGATGTCGGTGTAGAAGTAGTGGTTGGAGACCCCAGCCGCCGATAGGGCCGCGAAGATCGTCGTGTCCGGGAAGCCGGAGCCGGAGGGCAGCGAGTTGTCCTGCTTCCCGTAGGACTGGGCCGCGTGCATGTACTCGCGGTTGGGATAGGTGGAGGAGAGGATCGAGCAGAAGAAGCGGTCAAAGGCGGTGAACGCCTTGGCCATGTGGGGCGTGAACGGCAGGTCCTCCTCGAGGTAGTAGCCGATCGCGAAGGTGTCGCTGTCGGCCTTGAGGAAGCCGTCCATGTGCCCGCCGTCGAGCTCCGTGCGCCCACCCTGCCAGGAGTGGTCGGGGTCGAGGAAGCCACAGCCCTGGTAGGTCCCGTTCAGCCGGTGGGTGGCGAACTTGTTGCCGTTGAGGTCGGTGTACTCCAGGCCGGCTTGACGCCCATCCGCTCCCGGCAGCCAGCCCAGGTAGTGGTCGAAGGAGCGGTTCTCCATCATCAGGACCACGAAGGTGTCGATGGGGAGATTGCGCGCGGACGGGATGTCGACCTCCCGCTGCCGGCGCGCGGCCTGCGCCACGACCGTGTCCGGATCGAGCACCAGCCCCATTCCCGCGGCGAGTCCGGCCATGGCCGCGGTGCGCTGGAGAAAGTCCCGGCGCGTGTGGTAGGCCTCGGGCGCTAAGGCCTCGAAGCGTTCGGCCTCATGTGGATCCTGGATGTCCACGACCGCGATCTTACGGACGACGCCGGGATGCCGTTGCCGGTTGCGTTAAGGACTTGTGACGCGCGGTCAGCCGAGCGCTTGGGTCAGTCCGTCCGCCCCGTCCCCAAGGACGAGCGGACCGTGGGCCACGAGCACGTGCTCGGCCGGTAGTTCAGCCAGCCGCTTGAGGATCTGACGGAGGCGTCCCGGCCCGGCATCGGGCTGAAGCCAGGAGTCGGGACAGACCCGGAGCCGGCCGTCGGCTCGGCGGAGCATCGCGTCACCGAAGAGCAGCGCGCGCTGCCCTGGCAGCCAGAGCGCGATCTCGTCCGCGCGCTCGACGGTGGTGGCCCGCAGACCGTCGAAGAGCTCGTCTCCGTCGTGAATCGCGCGGTCAAATGGTCGCTCCGGCACACCCTTAGGAGGGGGCTTGGCCCAGACCGGGCAGCCGTAGCGATGTGCCACCTCGTCGCAGCTTCGCTGGTGCCAGTGGATGGTCCGGACCACCCCGGCGACGCCGCCGGCCTCGGCGGCCAGGCGGTCGAGCTCGCTCCAGTCAGCGACGAGCGGATCGATCAGGACCAAGCCCGCGCGCTGCTTGAGCGCCCACCAGGCTACGACTGGGTCCCATCCCTCCTCGCCACCCTCCTCCTCGGTCCAGTCGGGGTGGTTGGCCTCGAAGCGCCAGAGGCCGGGGAGGGCTTGATTCAGCGGTAGCGCCCCGGCTCCCACAGGGGTTCCTCGCCGCGGTTGGCGCCGCGGGCGAGGATGAACAGCAGGTCGGAGAGGCGGTTGAGGTAGCGGACGACCTCGGCGTTGATCTCCTCGCCGCAGTCGATCGCCCGCCGCTCGGCCCGCCGGCAAACCGTGCGGCAGACGTGCAGCTGGGACGCGGCGGGGGTACCGCCGGGAAGGACAAACGACTTGAGCGGCTGCAGCGTGGCGTTGACCTCGTCGCAGCGCTGCTCGAGCCACTCAGTTTGAGCGGGGATGACGCGCAGGCGTTCACGCTCTGGGTCCTCGGGGGCGGCGATGTCGGCGCCGACGTCGAACAGGTCGTTCTGGACGTGACTGAGCCATTCCGCGTAGCCGTCCGGCAGTCCCTCGGTAACCAACGCCAGTCCCACGTGCGAATTGAGCTCATCCACTGTCCCGTAGGCCTCGATCCGAGGATGCGTCTTGGGCACCCGGCTCATGTCGCCCAGGTGGGTCTCGCCGGAATCGCCGAGACGCGTGTAGATGCGGGTCAGGTTGACGGTCATCGTTGTTCGAGAGTCTAAGCGCGAGGGGGGTGGTTTTCAGGTCGAAAAGGCTCTTAAGAGGGTGGGCGAACGTTCGAAAGCGGACCCAGCTCGACACTCGCCGCACAATCGGCCCGCTCGTGGCGACAGGGTCCGAAAAACGGACCCTCGCTGCCACGGGGCGTGGCTTTGATCGGTGATGGGCGAGTTAGGTCCGCTCAGGCTGCGTCGATCGATGATCGGATCCGTGTCATCGCGGACGCCCAGTGTGGGCGCGTGGCCCGCACTCAGCTGCTCGCATCCGGTGTCAAGCGCGGCGCAATCACTCGCCGCTTAAGCAACGGCCACCTCGAGCTCCTCCATCGTGGCGTCTACGGCCTCCCGGGCACGGCCGACGTTCCCCTCGCCGCCGAGACCGCCGCGCTCCTCGCGTGCGGGGAGGGGGCAGTGCTCAGTCATCACACCGCCGTGACGCTCTGGGGGCTTCGTACGGGCACGGCCAGACCGGTCCACGTGACGATCCCGGGTGGACGCGGTTGCCCAACCCTGCAGGGGGTGCGGGTCCACCGGAGCGTCAGCATCACCCCCCTCGATGTCCAGCTCCACCAGGGCCTCCCGGTCACCTCCCCTGCCCGCGCCCTGCTCGATGCCGCCGCCACTCTGACCGACCGCGACGTCGAGCGCATGCTCGACGAGGGTCTGTTTGCGCTTCGGATTCTCACCCTCGCGCAGGTGGACGACGTCCTCGCCCGCGCGGGTAGTCACCGAGGTCGGGCCAGGCTGGCTCGGGTCGCAGCCAACCACACCCGCTCCACTCGGACCGAATCCCCGCCGGAGGAGCGGCTGCTCACCCTGATCCGAGCCGGCGGCCTCCCGGAGCCGGAGACCCAGTTCCCTCTCCTCGGCTACCAGCTGGACTTCTACTGGCCGAGGCTGCGGCTCGCGGTCGAGGTCGACGCATACGGGACGCACGGATCGCGGACCCCCTTCGAAGCCGACCGCCGGCGCGACGCCAGGCTGCTGGCCGAGGAGGGCGTCGTGGTGATCCGCCTGACCAGGGCGATGATCGAGCAGCGACCGTTCGAAGCGATCACGCTCGTCGCCAGGGCGATCGGTCAGCGAGAAGCGCAACGGCGATAGGATCCACGGCGTTCGAGGTCGGTGGTCATGGGAAGCCGGTGAGAACCCGGAGCGGACCCGCCACTGTGATCGGGGACGCCAGTCGCTGCAAGCCACTGGTGAGGACGACTCACCGGGAAGGCGCGACTGGTAGGCCCGTAAGCCAGGAGACCAGCCCCCGGCCGTAAGCCATATACGCCCTCGTGGAAAGGGGTGGCCCTATGAAGAAGGTAGGAATCGTTATCGCCAGCACGCTGGTGCTGGCCGGTGGTGTCGTGGCGCCGAGCGCGCTCGGCTCGAAGGGCGCGGCGAGCGTCGGGCCCAAGGTCTCGGTGCAGATCAAGACCCTGACCAAGACTCTGCTCAAGGCGACCACCGTGCAAGGCCAGAAGGGCTGGATCACCAAGGGCGGAACGCCCAGCGGCAAATGCTCGGCGGCGAGTGGCGCCGGGGCGCTCAACGCCGCGACCCATGGGAAATGGGCTGGCGGCTACGACAAGGGACTCGGGATCTTCGTGACCTCGATCCTCGGCGTGAAGCCGCCCAGCAAGAACGACTTCTGGGAGATCCTGATCAACAACAAGCCTTCGAACTTCGGCATCTGCGGCATCAAGCTCCACGCCGGAGAGAAGCTGCTGTTCAAGATCGCCAAGGGGTGAGCCGGACCCGCAACGCGTTGTCGGTGGTGGCGGCGGCTACGGCCGTCGCCATCGCCGGTTGCGGCCTCGGTCCGGGGCCCGGGACCTCCGACGTCAATCTCACGGTGACCCGGAACTTCGGCACAGCGCCGCTCGGTTCGTTCACCGAGCAGCGTGTCCCCGGGTCCGAGACGGTGATGCGGATGCTCGAGCGTCACTTCCAGGTGGCCACGCGGTACGGCGGGGGGTTTGTCGAGTCGATCGACGGGCGCTCGGGCACGTCGTCAGAGCGCGATTGGTTCTTTTACGTCAACGGAGTCGAGGCGGCCAAGGGCGCGGCGGTCACCGCGGTGCACAAGGGCGACCGCATCTGGTGGGACCTGCACGACTGGAGCGCGACCGACTCGATTCCGGCGGTCGTCGGCTCGTTCCCCGAGCCGTTCGTCAACGGCACCGGCGGCCGTCGGCTGCCGACCGTGCTCGAGTGCGCGAGCGAGGTCAGCCACGCCTGCGAGCGCGTGGCCAAGGAGCTCGACGCGGTTCACGTCCCGGTTGCGATGCAGGCGATCGGAACCGGCGGCTCGGGGACCGACTCGCTCACGATCGTGGTCGGAACCGCCCAGGATCTGCGGGTGGAGATCGTCTCGGACCTGCTCGACCAGGGGCCCCGAGCGAGCGGGGTCTATGCGCGCTTCGCCGGCCGTGGCGGGAGCGCGCTGGAGCTGCTGGACCCCGAAGGCGACGTCGTGCGGACGCTCGGGACCGGAAGCGGGTTGATCGCCGCGACGAGCCAGAATGGCGCGCCGCCAACCTGGGTCGTGACGGGCACCACAGCCGGCGGGGTGAACGCCGCAGCGGCGGCGTTTTCGCCCGCGGCGCTCCACGATCACTTCGCGCTCGCCGTACAGGGGGCGAGCGACATCCCGGTGCCGGTGGGGGGTTCGATGTGAGCTATCGCCGGCGCGCGAGCCCGCTCCATGCCGCCCGCGCCAGCGCCGCTTGTCTCTACTGCCTTGCCCTTGCCTGTGCGGCGCTGATGCTCTCGGCCCCCGTGGCCCTCGGAGCCGTGACCGCGGCGATCGTTCTCGCGGGCCTTGCCGCCGGGGTCGGCCGTGAGCTCAGGCGAGCGGCCCTGCTGGCCGTACCGCTCTGGCTGATGGTGGCGGTTATCAATGCCCTGGTGGCGCGAGACGGGCTGACGGTGATCTGGCGCTTCGGCCAGCTACCGCTCCTCGGCCACCTCGACGTGACACTCGAGGCGACGGTCTATGGGGCGATCCTGGGGCTCCGGGCGGTCGCCCTGGTCCTGTGCGCCACTCTGTACACCGTCGCGGTCGATCCCGACGAGGTGCTGAAGCTATTTCGCCGGGTTTCGTTTCGCTCGGCGCTGACCGCGACGCTCGCGACCCGGATGGTGCCGATCCTGGTCCGCGACTCCCGTCGCCTGGCCGATGCCCAGCGCTGCCGGGCGGGAGCGCCGCCGTCACGTCTGGCGCTGATGCACGCGGCAACGTCGGGAGTCCTCGATCGAGCCCTTGACGTGGCGGCCGCGCTCGAGGTGCGCGGCTACGGCGCCGCCCGGCGCCCACCGCGCCGACGCCCGCCCTGGTCCCGCCACGACCTTGAGTTCGCCGCCTCTGCGGTGGCGGTGTTCGGGCTCGCCCTGCTGGCCCGGATCGCCGGCTCAACGCCGTTCCGGGCCTATCCCACCCTGCGCGCGCCGGTGTCGGCCGACGAGCTGGCGGTGTCGGTCGCCATCCTCGTCTGCGCGCTGGCGCCGTTTGCCGACCGGCGGGGGATCGAACGGTGAGCATGCTTGAGCTAGACCGGGTCACTTACTCCTATCCGGGCGCGCCGGGTCCGGCCGTCAGCGAGTTGACGCTCGAGATCGATCGCGGCGAGTTCGTCGTCCTGGCGGGTGCCTCGGGATCGGGGAAGTCGACCCTGCTGCGGATCGCCAGCGGCCTCGTTCCCCACTTCCACGGAGGCGAGTTCACGGGCCAGGCGACCGTCGCCGGCATGGACACCCACGAGCACGGTCCGGGGGAGCTCGCCGCCGCCGTCGGGACGCTGTTCCAGGACCCAGAGTCGCAGGTGGTGATGGGCACCGTACGGGCCGAGATCGCGCTGCCGCTCGAGAACCGCGGCGAGCCCGCGGCCACCGTGGCGCGCGGCGTCGAGGAGGCGGCCCTGGCGCTCGGCGTCGCCCATCTCCTCGACCGCGCCACCGAAACGCTGTCCGGAGGCGAGCTCCAGCGCGTCGCGCTGGCCGCGGCGCTCGCGGGCCGGCCAGCGCTGCTCGTCCTCGACGAGCCGACCTCGCAGCTCGACCCGGTCTCCGGGGATGAGCTGATCGGGCTGCTCAGGCGCCTGAACGAGGACACCGACGCCGCGATCGTGATCGCCGAGCACCGGCTCGAGCGGTGCCTGGGCATCGCCGATCGGGTGATCGCGATGGACGCCGGACGCGTGGTGTGCGATTCCGCTCCGGAGGGTTTCCTTAAGTGGGCCGTGGCCGACGCGCCCGCGTTGGCGACGCCGGGGGCGAGACTCCTGGCCGGCCTCGGCCTGCGCGCGGCCGGGTCGGTGAAAGGAGCGAGGGCCAGGCTGCGCGCCGGCGGGGTCCTCCCCGAGCCAGTGCCGGTGCTGGGCGAGGCCGCGCGGCATCACGCGTCAGATCGCGCCGGGAAGCCGGCACTGCAGTTCGCTCGCGTCTGGCACGAGCTTCGCGACGGTCCGACGATCCTCCGCAGCCTCTCCGTAAGCGTTTCCGCGGGCGAGCGCGTGGCCGTGATGGGGCGCAACGGCGCCGGCAAATCGACGCTCCTACGGCACGCCGCCGGGCTGATGAAACCAACGCGCGGGAAGGTGAGCGCTCCCGGCCGCGTCGCGCTCCTGCTCCAGAACCCGACCGACTATCTGGTCCATGAGACGGTCGCCGACGAAGCCTCGCCCGGAGCGCTGCAGTCAGTTGGACTCGACCCGGCGGTGTTCGCGGGACGCCACCCGCGCGACCTTTCGGGGGGCGAGAAGCAGCGGCTGGCCCTCGCGATCGTGCTCGGCGACCCCGACGGAGAGCGAGGATGGCCGGCGGTGGTCTGCCTCGATGAGCCCACCCGGGGGATGGACCGGCACCTGAAGGCGGAGCTGGCGGCGCTCGTGCGGGCGCTGCCGGTGGCCGTGATCGTGGCCACCCACGACCCCGAGTTCGTCCCGCTGTTCGCCGACCGGGTGCTGCTGCTGGCGGACGGGCAGACGATCGCCGATGGGCGGCCGGCCGACATCCTGTCCACCGGGACCTACTTCGCGACCGAGACGGCACGGATCCTGGGCGGGGCCGGTGGGGCGTTGACCCCGGAGCAGGGGATCGAACTGCTCACCGAGCGGGCGCGGGAGGAGGTGCCGGCATGACCTGGCAGGCGGCGGCGTTCACGATCCTTGCCCTCGGGCTGGCGGTCGGGTTTGCCTGGTACGAGCGGACGCGCCCGGATGCGCGGATCGTGGCCCTCGTGGCGACCTTGGCGGCGTTCGCGGCGCTCGGGCGGATCGCATTTGCCGCACTGCCGAACGTCAAGCCGACGAGCGACATCGTCCTGGTGTCCGGCTATGCGCTCGGCGCCGCACCCGGATTTGTGATCGGGGCGCTCGCCGGGCTCACGTCGAACTTCTTCTTCGGACAGGGGCCGTGGACGCCGTGGCAGATGGCGGCCTGGGGCGCGACCGGGATGCTCGGCGCCGGCCTGGCCATCATCACCGCCCGCCGCATCGGTCGCTGGCCGCTGGCGATCGTGTGCGCGATCTCCGGGTTTGCGTTCACGGCCTTCCAGGACTTCGGCGACTGGATCACCTACAGCGACCACAGCCTGGCCCAGCTTGGCGTGTACCTGGGAAAGGGACTGGCCTTCGACGGGATCTACGCGGTCAGCTGCCTGCTCTTCGCGCTTGCCTTCGGCCCCGCGCTGGCGCGAGCGATCGAGCGCTTTGCCACCCGGCTTCAGGTGACGTGGAGACCGGCCATCCCGGTGCTGGTAGCGGTGGCGATGGCAGCCGGCCTGCCGGGCGGTCAGGCCCGGGCGGGCGTGACCGGGACCGCCTACCTCCGCGCCGCCCAGAACTCTGACGGGGGCTTCGGCCCCGCTCCGGGGCAGCCATCGCAGCAGCTCTACAGCGGCTGGGCGGCGCTCGGCCTGGCCTCGGTCCACGTAAACCCGGCGGACGTCAGCCGCGACGGCCACAGCGTGATCGACTATCTCCGCGCCGGCGTGAGGTCCGACACCGATCCGGGCTCGATCGAGCGCACGATCCTGGCGGTGCGGGCCGCCGGACTGCCCGTGACTGACTTCGGCGGCCGGGATCTCCTGGCCGCGCTAAAGCGCGAAATCGGCCGCGACGGGTCGGTCTCCGACCAGACCAACCTGACCACCTTCGCGGTCCTCGCGCTGCGCGCCGCCGGCGTCGCCCCGTCGGCCCGGACGCTGTCCTGGCTCATAAATCAGGCGGACGGCGATGGCGGCTTCAACTATGGCGTCGCCGGTGGTTCCAGCGATGTCGATGACACCGGAGCGGTGCTCGAGGCGCTGGCCGAGGTGCCCGGCAGTGCCGCGGAGCGCGCTCGGAGGCGGGCGGTCGGCTTCATCCAGCGCCAGCAGGACTCCGACGGCGGCTTTCCCGGGGGGTCCGGCGAGGGGTCGAACGCCCAGTCGACCGCCTGGGCCGTGCAGGGATTGCTCGCCGTCGGAACCGACGGCGAGCCCGTCGAGCGGGCGGTCGCCTACCTGAAATCCCTGATCGCTCCCGACGGCCACGTCCGCTATTCGCGCCCGGCCGACCAGGCGCCGGTGTGGGTGACGGGCGAGGCGCTCATGGCCCTGGCCGGCAAGCCGCTGCCACTGATCGCCCCACCGGCCCGCCCGGAGGCCGGGCACCACCCCGCGCCGCCCGCGCATCCTCGCCCGGTCCGGCCAGCGAGAGTCCGTCATCCGGAAGCCCGGAGGGCCGTCAGCCCGGTGATCGTGCCGGCCGTCGTGTCCCTGCGGCTGGCCTCCGACGCCGGGATTCTCGACGCACTGGCCCTGGCTCCGATCGGGGTCGGCTGAGGGCCTGCCACGTCGGCGCGCGAAAAACTTGGGTAGCCTCCCGGCGCGCCGATGCAGATCGGGGTACCCAAGGAGACGGCCGAAGGCGAGCGTCGCGTGGCACTCGTGCCCGAGGTCGTGCGCAAGCTGCTCGCCGCCGCGGGCGAGCAGGAGACGCCCCAGAACGAGGTGATCGTCGAGCGCGGGGCGGGCGAGGGCGCCCTGATCCCCGACGCTCAGTACGAAGAGGCGGGTGCCAAGCTGGCCGACGGCCCGGACGAGGTTTTCCGCGCCGAACTCGTGGCCAAGGTGGCTCCGCCCAGCGCTGAGGAGATCGGCCGCCTTCAGTCAGGGAGCGTTCTCGTCGGCTTCCTCCAGCCGCTGACCAACGGAGACGGCATCCGGGCCATCGCCGAGACCGGCGCGACCAGCTTCGCCCTCGAGTCGGTGCCGCGGATCAGCCGCGCCCAGTCGATGGACGCGCTGTCCAGCCAGTCCAACGTGTCGGGCTACCGCGCCGCGCTGATCGGAGCGCAGGAGCTCGGCCGCTTCTATCCCATGCTCATGACGGCAGCCGGGACGATCCGTCCCGCCACCGTGCTCGTGCTGGGCGCCGGGGTGGCCGGGTTGCAGGCCATCGCCACGGCTCGGCGCCTGGGTGCCGTCGTCCAGGGCTTTGACGTCCGCGCGGCGGTCAAGGAGCAGGTCGAGTCACTCGGCGCCACCTTCCTGGAGTTCGACCTGGGCGGCGACCTGGAGGGAACCGGTGGCTACGCCAAGGAGCTCACACCGGAGCAACAGGAGCTCCAGCAGAAGCTGATGGCGGAGGCGATCGGGAAGGTCGATGTCGTCATCACGACCGCGCTCGTCCCCGGCCGCCGGGCCCCGATCCTGGTTACCGAAGAAGCCGTCAAGCTGATGAAGCCGGGTTCGGTGGTGGTCGATCTGGCCGCCGAGGCGGGGGGCAACTGCGAGCTCACCGAGCCGGGCAAGACGATCCTGGCCCACGACGTCAAGGTCGCCGGACCCCTCAATATCCCGAGCACGATGGCGGAACACGCCTCGCAGCTCTACGCCCGCAACATCGAGGCGCTGCTCGGTCTGATGGTCAAGGAGGGCCGGCTTCAGCTCGACTTCGACGACGAGGTGATCGCCGGGGCGTGCATCACCCGGGACGGGGAAATCGTCAACGAAGCGGCCAAGCAGGCCGCCGGCGCCACCGCCTAGGAGGAACTGATGACACTCGTTACCGAGATCGCGATCCTCGTGCTGGCCGGATTCGTCGGCTTCGCGGTCATCTCAAAGATCCCGAATACGCTGCACACCCCGCTGATGTCGGGCACTAACGCGATCCACGGGATCGTGCTGCTCGGAGGGCTGCTGCTCATGCACGAGGCGCGCGGGTGGTTCGAGCACCTGCTGCTGGTGATCGCGATCGCCTTCGGGACGATCAACATCATCGGCGGCTTTTTCGTCACCGACCGCATGCTCGAGATGTTCAAGCGCAAGCCGGAACCGGAAGCCGAAACCGCCGCGGCAGCGCAGAGCAACGGAGGGCAGCCGGCGCAGGGAGAGGCCGAGAAGTAGATGGCGGCCACGATCCTCATCCAGCGGGCGAACTTCATCGACGCCTGCTACATCGTCGCCTTCTCGCTCTTCATCTACGGATTGAGCGGGCTGACGGGACCGCGCACGGCGGTCCGCGGCAACAAGATCGCGGCGGTGGGCATGGCCATCGCCGTGGTGGCCACGCTCCTGACTCCTCACATCTGGAGCGGCTCGGCCACTCCGTGGCTGATCGTGGTCGGGCTGGTGATCGGGACGGCGATCGGGATTCCCGCCGCGCGCCGAGTGCACATGACCGCGATCCCCCAGATGGTGGCGCTGTTCAACGGCGTGGGCGGCGGGGCCGTCGCGCTCATCGCCTGGGTCGAGTACCGCCACCACTTCGGGGGCGATTACACGCTCAAGTCCGAGATCCCGTCCCTGTTTGCGGCCATCGTCGGGTCAATCTCGTTCTGGGGGTCGAACATCGCCTTCGGGAAGCTCCAGGGCCTGATCCCTGGGCGGCCGATCAAGCTCCCTGGCCAGGCGATCATCAACGGCTCTCTGTTCGTGATCGCGCTGGCCAGCTCGATCATCCTGGCCTCAGGCACGCACTCGCAGGCGCTGTTCGTCCTCGGGGTCCTGGTTACCGCAGCGCTCCTCGGCAACATGTTCGTCCTGCCCATCGGGGGCGCCGACATGCCGGTGGTCATCTCGCTGCTCAACGCATTCACGGGCCTCTCGGCCGCGGCCACGGGAATCGCGCTCAACAACACCGCAATGATCGTGGCCGGGATGATCGTCGGGGCGTCGGGCACGATCCTGACCAACCTGATGGCCAAGGCCATGAACCGGTCGGTCCCGGCCATCGTGGCCGGCGGCTTCGGCGGCGAGGTGGCGGCCCCGACGGGCGAGGATGTCGACCGTGGACCGGTCAAGTCGACCACCCCCGACGACGTCGCGATCCAGCTTTCCTACGCGCGCCAGGTGGTGATCGCCCCCGGCTACGGGATGGCGGTCGCCCAGGCCCAGTATGCGGTCCGCGACCTGGAGAAGGCCTTGGAGGGCAAGGGCGTGCGCGTCCTCTTCGCGATCCACCCCGTGGCGGGGCGGATGCCCGGCCACATGAACGTGCTCCTGGCCGAGTCGCAGGTTCCCTACGACCTGCTCAAGGAGATGGACGAGGTCAACCCGGAGTTCACCCGGACCGACGTGACGCTCGTGATCGGCGCCAACGACGTAACCAATCCGGCGGCCAAGAACGAGCCGGGCTCGCCTATCTACGGGATGCCGATCCTCGATGTGAGCCAGTCCAAGTCGGTGATCGTCCTGAAGCGCTCGATGGCCTCCGGGTTCGCCGGGATCGACAATCCCCTCTTCTACGAGCCTGAGACGAGCATGCTGTTCGGCGACGCCAAGCAGTCCGTGAGCGAGATCACTGCCGCGATCGAGTCGCTCTAGATATAAAGTGCCCGCCTCATGGATCCCGCCCGCCTGAAAGCCATCCCGATTTTCTCGGAGCTCTCCGACGAGGAGGCCCACCGGCTGGCCGCCTTCGCCACCGAGACAAGCGTCGCCGAGGGGCAAATCCTGATGAAGCAGGGCGACTACTCGGTGGAGCTGATCGCGATCGAAGAGGGCACCGCCGACGTCGTGCGCGACGGAGAGAAGATCGCCTCTCTGAAGCAAGGCGACTTGATCGGCGAGATCGGGCTGTTCGAGCGCCGGCCGCGCAGTGCCGATGTGATCGCCACCTCTCCGATGCGGGTGCTCAAGCTGACCCACTGGGAGATTCGCCGGATGTCCGACGACACCGTCGAGCGAATCAAGCAGCTGATCGAGGAGCGCACCCAGCAGGGCGTGGCCGACCCCGCGCACGTGGACGACAAATCCGGCTCCTGAGCTGAGGAATTGGGCCGGCCGGATGCTGGCCCGTGGTGACTGCTGAGCGAGCGAAGCGGTTACGGCTAGCCAGGAGCGGAGCGAGCGAGGCCCCAAGCCGGACGCGGTTACCCGGACCGCGAAGCTCCCGGATAGCCTGACCATCGATGATCCCACGGCACCGCGCCATCGAAGCCCTCCAGAACGAGCGCTTCGATCTCGTGGTTGTGGGGGGCGGGATCACGGGCGCCGGGGTGGCGCTGGACGCCGCGTCACGCGGCTACAGCGTCGGCTTGGTCGAGAAGGCGGACTTTGCCTCCGGGACGAGCAGCCGCTCGTCCAAGCTCGTCCACGGCGGGCTGCGTTACCTCCAGAAGTTCGACCTCGGGCTGGTCCGTGAGGCGCTCCTGGAACGGCAGCTGATGGTCAAGCTGGCGCCGCACCTGGTCCGGCCGCTGCCCCTGGTCGTGCCCGCCTTCGACGGAGCCCGCCCCGATCGCCTGGTCGGCATCGGGCTGAACATGTACGACGTCATGGCCACGCCGGCGCTTCGGGGACGCCGGAGCGGGCGTCGGTCGGCGCAGCTGGCCACGCGCCCGCGTCGGGAAGAGGAGCCGGGTGCAGAGACGGACAACGATTGGAGCCCGGCCCGCCACCGCACGATCTCGGGCTCTGAGGTGGTCGAGCTGCTCCCGGCGCTCGGCGCCCGCCGGCCGACGGGGGGCTATCTCTTCTACGACTGCCAGACCGACGACGTCAGGCTCGTGCTCACGGTCCTGGGCGAGGCCGAGCGGTTCGGGGCCATCTGCGCCAATCGCCTCGAGGTGGTCGAGCTCCTCGACGCTGGGGATGAGGCCGGGGTCGTCGTTCGCGACTCTGTGACCGGGGCCGAGTTTCCGATTCGCGCGGCCAACGTGATCAACGCAACCGGCGTTTGGGCCGACCGGATCCGGCCCGAGGAGCTCCATTCCGAGGCCGAGGTTCCCCGCATTGCCCCAAGCCGGGGGACCCACATCACGATCGCGTATGCCGATCTGCCGCTCAAGGCGGGGGCGATCGTCCCGGCGGGCGAAGGCCGGTCGATCTTTGCCCTCCCATGGCTCGGCCGGAGCCTGCTCGGCACCACCGACAACAACTATTCCGGCGATCTCGACCACGTCCGCCCCGACCCCGGCGACATCGACTACCTCCTGAACGCCGCCAACGCCTTCTTTGGGACATCACTGGGCCGGCAGGACCTGGTCGGAGCCTACGCCGGCGTACGCCCTTTGATCTCCTCCGGGGACAGCCGCAAGTCGGTGGATATCTCCCGTAAGGCCGAGCTCTATGAGACCTCGAGTGGACTGATCACGATCACCGGCGGCAAGCTGACCACCTGGCGGCGGATGGCCAAGCTCGCCGTCGACCGCCTGGTCGAGCGCGACGGCCGGGATGCCCCATGCCGGACGCACGAGATCCCGCTTGGCCAGCCCGTCGACCCCGGCTCCCTCCCGCGGATTCCGGGGGTGGCCGAGGCGGCCTATCCCGCCCTTGCCGCCCGCTACGGGTTTGCCGCCGAGCAGGTCTTGGCGATGGCGGCGCAGGACCCCGAACTGGCCCGGCCGATCGTCGAGGGTCAGCCCGATCTCCTGGCCGAAGCTCCGTTCTCGGCCCAGCGTGAGCAGTCGCTCTGCGTCGGCGATGTCCTGCTCCGCCGTACCCGCCTCGGACTGCTGGCGGCTCCGGAGCTGCGGCGCCCGGAGAACCCAGTGGCGCGCCGCGTCGCCGAGTCGCTGGCCGGCGTCCTCGCCTGGGATCCGGGTCGGATAGAGGCCGAGGTCGAGCGCTGGGGGGAGGAGGCCCGGGCCGAGGGGATCGGCGCGGGATGAGCGCCCCCGAGCGCGCCCTCCTCACCACCCAGGGGGCGGTGATCCTGGGCGGGCGGCCCCGGCTGATGGGAATCGTCAACGCGACGCCGGATTCGTTCTCGGACGCGGGAGAGCACCCCACACTCAAGGCGCGGGTCGAGCTCGCGGCGACGCTGCTCGCGGACGGGGCCGAGGTGATCGACATCGGGGGCGAGTCCGGTGTGACCAACCGGCCGCCGGTGTCTGCGCAGGAGGAGATCGAACGCGTCGTGCCGCTGATCCTGCGCGTGGCGGGCGAGCTCGACGCCATCGTCTCGGTCGACACCTACAAACCGGCGGTGGCGCGCGCGGCGATCGCCGCCGGGGCGGCGATGGTCAACGACGTCAGCGGGCTGCGTGACCCGGAGCTGGCCGAGGTCTGCGCCGAGACCGGAGCGGCGCTCGTCCTCATGCACACGCCCGCGGCGCCCAAGCAGAAGCTGTTCGACCCCAGCCTGGACGGAAGGGTCATGGACGACGTGGAGGCCTTCCTCAGCCAGCGGATCGAGCTGGCGCTGGAGCGCGGGATGGCCTTGGAGCAGCTGCTGCTCGATCCCGGGCCCGACTTCGGCAAGACCCCGGCCCAGACGGTCGAGGCGCTCCGGGATCTGGAGCGCCTGCATGGGCTCGGCCGTCCGCTGCTTCTGGCCGTATCCCGGAAGGACTTCGTCGGCGCGCTGACCGGTCGAGCCCCGCGAGCGCGCCTGGCCGGCACCCTGGCGGCGGTGGCCCGGGGAGTCGACGCCGGGGTGCACGTGCTCCGTGTCCATGACGTCGCCGCCACGGCGGACTTCGTCACCGTTCACGCGGCCCTGGCCGCGGAATCCGAGGTACCCGCGTCGCTCCGCCTGGACGAGGACCTGCGCCGCGAGCGCGGCCGTTAGAGTTGCCGGGGTCCGTTCGCCGGCCGCTGCCCCAACGCGGCCGGGGCCAACCGAAGGCTTAGGTCAAAGGAGGCACCCTTGTCAATCATCGACCGCGACTCGCTTGAGCGAAGCCCGCTCGCCGATCTGCACGCCATCGCGTCGGAGCTCTCAATCGACGGCTACCGGCGGCTCCGCAAGGAAGAGCTGATCGAAGCCATCCTGCGCCGCCAGGGCGGCGAGGCCGAGGGCGCCGGGGAGGAATCCGGTGCCGCGGCGAGTGAGGAACCCGCCCCGACCCGGCGGCGCCGAAGCCGGCGCGGCGGGCGCACCAAGAGCGGTTCCGGCGGGCGCGGCGACGCGGACACGGAGGCCCGGGGCGAGGGTCCCGACGAGATCGAGGCGGAGCTGGAGCGAGCTGACCCGTCCGGGGCCGAGGGCGACGAGGACGGCACGGTGGAGGGCGTGGTCGAGCTCCTGCCCGGGGGCGCCGCCTTCGTCCGCCTGAACCCTCCCGAGCCGTCGGACGAGGACGTCTACATCTCCGCCGCGCAGGTCAGACGCTGCGAGCTCGTGTCCGGCGACCGCGTGGCCGGTCCCCGCCGGCCGCCCCGGCGCTCGGAGCGCTTCGCCTCGCTGGTCCGAGTCGACACGATCAACGGGCGCCCCGCCGACGAGGTGGCCGACAGCACCCGCTTCGAGGACCTCCCGGCCGCCTTCCCCAGCCAGCCCTTCGGCTTCGATTCCGAGGATCCGACGATCAAGCTGATCGCCGAACGGCTGCCCCTCGGGCGCGGCTCACGGGTGGTCATCGTCGGGGAGCGGCAGTCCGGCAAGACCGAGACGCTCCGCCGGCTGGCCATCGCTCTGGCCGGGCAGGAAGGAATCGAGGTGTGGCTGGTCCTCGCCGGGGCGCGACCCGAGGAGATCACCGAATGGCGCGCGGGACCCGTGGAGCCTGCCGTCGCGATCAGCCTGGCCGCCTCGCCCGAGGCCCAGGTCCAGGCGGTGGAGGGAGCGATCGAGCAGGCGCGCCGGCTGGCCGCCCGGGGGTCCCACGCCGTTGTCCTCATCGACACGCTCGCCTGGTTCCCGCCTGCCGCGGCCCGTCGCGTTTTGGCCGCGGCTCGGAACATCGCCGACGGAGGCTCGCTGACGCTGATCGCCACCGGGCCCGCGGCGGTGGGAGGGGAGACCTCGGTCATCGCTCTGGACGGGACCCTCACCCAGGCGGGTAAGTTCCCCGCGGTCGATCTTGAAGCCAGCTGGACCATGCGGGCCGAGCAGCTCCAGGGCGAAGCCGGCTAGACGGTTCGTCGTCGGCCTCTGCGGCGGGGTAGGCTGAGCGCAGCAAGTGAGGAGGGAGAGACATGCGGCAGCTGACGGCTCTGGACCAGCAGTTCCTGGCGCTTGAGGATTCGCGCCACGTAGGCCACGTGGGCGCCCTGGCGGTGCTCGATCCCTCGACGGCGCCTGGAGGCACACTCACCCTCGAGGATCTCCAGCTGCTGATCGCCGAGCGGCTGCCGCTCGTGCCTCCCTTCCGCTGGCGCCTCGTCACTGTCCCCTTCGACCTCGACTACGCCTACTGGCTCGACGATGCCGACTTCGACCTCGACTTCCACGTCCGGGAGCTGGCGCTTCCCCCCGGGGCGGCGGACGAGAAGCTGGCCGAACAGGTGGCGCGGATCTTCGCCCGTCCCCTCGATCGCGCGCGGCCGCTGTGGGAGCTCTACCTGATCCACGGCCTGCCCGAGGGCCGAGTGGCGGTGATGACCAAGATCCACCACGCCGTGATCGACGGGATCTCCGGCAACGAGATCATGGGCGTGTTGCTTGACCTGAGCCCGGAGGGGCGTGAGCTCCCGGACACGTTTACCGATCCCCCCGATCTTCCGCCCAGCGACGTCGAGATGCTGGCCCGGGGCGTCCTTGGGGTGCCGCGCTACCCGCTCCGGCTCCTGCGTTCGATACCGAAGGCGCTGCCCAACGTCGCCGAGGTGCCTCAGCTGGCCAACGTCCCGGGGGTTGGATTGGCCGGGCGGGTGGCCGCCGAGGTACGGCGGCTGGTCGGGCGGGGGCGGATCGTCGGCCGGCGTGATTTGGTTCCCCCCCGGACCACCTTCAACGGCCGGATCTCCCCGCACCGCCGCTTCGCCTTCGGGGAGCTTTCGCTGGAGGAGGTCAAGGCGGTCAAGAACGCCTACGGTGTCACGGTCAACGACGTGGTGGTGTCGATCTGCGCCGGCGCGGTGCGGCGGTGGCTGCTCGAGCACGACGAGCTCCCGGAAGACCCGCTCGTAGCTCAGATCCCCGTGTCGGTGCGTCGCGAGAAGGAGCAGGGCACCTTCGGCAATCGGATCCTGCTCATGACGGCGCCGCTCTTCACCGACGAGCCGGATCCGATCCGCCGCCTGCAGCGCACCCACGAGGCGCTGGTCGAGATGAAGGAGCGCCACCGGGCACTCCCGGCCGAGCTCCTCCAGGACGCCAACGAGTTCATCCCGCCCGCCCTCTTCTCCCGGGCGGCCCGGCTCACCTTCGGGCTCGCCTCAGGTCCCGGGAGGCCGGCCTGGAACCTCGTCGTGTCCAACGTTCCCGGGCCGCAGTTCCCGCTCTACATGGCCGGGGCCAAGCTCGAGGCCAACTACCCGATCTCGGTCATCACCGACGGCATGGGCCTCAACATCACCGTGATGAGCTACCTGGGTCGCCTCGACTTTGGGATCGTCGCCGATCGCGAGCAGATGCCCGACCTGTGGTCGCTGATCGGGTGGCTGGGCGACGCGCTCGATGAGATCAAGCCGGTGGGCAAACCGAGCCGGCAGCGAAGCGCCAACGGCAAGCGAGCCCCATCCAAGCGTGCGGCCTCCCCGAAGCGGGGGAATGCCGAGCGCGCGGGAGTCAAGAGCAAGGCCCAGACGGGGAGCCGGCGCGGTGGCTGAGCAGTTCTCCGACGTCGGACGCGGCATCACGCTGTGCTACGAAACCTTCGGCGAGGAGTCGGATCCACCGCTCCTCCTCGTCATGGGGCTGGGAATGCAGATGCTGGGCTGGCCCGATGACTTCTGCCGCCAGCTGGCCGCCCGCGGCTTCTATGTCATCCGCTACGACAACCGCGATGCCGGCCGCTCGACGCACATCAAGGGCCGGCCGCCTTCGCCGGGTCAGCTTTTGCGTCGCCGCATCAGCCCCGTCCTCTACACGCTCAGCGACATGGCCGAAGACGCCCATGGGCTCCTGCGCGAGCTAGGTCTTGAGCCGGCCCACGTCGTCGGCGCCTCGATGGGCGGGATGATCGCCCAGACGCTGGCTGCCGAGCACCCTGCCTCGGTGCGCTCGCTCGTCTCGATCATGTCCAATACCGGCAGCCGCTTGAGCGGACAGCCTTCGCCGGCCATCTACCGCTATTTCCTGAGCGCGGCTCCGGCCGACCGGGAGGGGTACATCGACCGGACGGTGAAGGTGTTCGGGGCGATCGGGTCCAGGGGCCTGCCGCAGGACACCGCGCGGCACCGCGACATCGCTGGCCGCTCCTGGGATCGCGGGTTTGACCCCGCGGGCTCCGGGCGCCAGCTCGGGGCCATCATCGCCTCGGGCAACCGGACCCGGCAGCTGCGCTCGATCGCGGCCCCGACGCTGGTTATCCACGGCTCGAAGGATCCGATGGTCAGCCGCTCCGGCGGCGTCGCGACCGCGCGGGCAATTCCCGGGGCGCGGATGGTGACGATCCAGGGTATGGGCCACGATCTGCCTGAGGCGGCCTGGCCTCAGCTTTTGCACGAGATCTCAGAGCACGCCCATGCGGCGGACCGGGAACCCGTGACGACTCAATAGGCGGTCGTCCGAGCGCGGTGCCGCGGCTGGGCCTTATAGCGGGGTTCGCCGCCCCTCAGCCAGAGGAACTGGTCGGTTTCCGCGGCCGTCGTCCCCGGCCGCTCGGCGACCACGCGCTCCACGGCATGCAGCGCGCAGGCCCGGATCTCGACCTCCTCGGGCGAGCCGTGCTCGATCAGCTCCTCGCGGTCGATCCGGCCGACCAGCTGGGGGTCGAACCTTAGGATTCCGTCCAGGCGCAGGACGTGAGGGACGAGGTTGTCGGCGAACATCGTCAGACGACCGAGGTCGTCGAAGTGGGCCACGCCGGTTCGGTGCAGGTCGTCCGCGGTGATCTGCGCGCGCTTGAGGAAGGGGACGCTCAGTTCCTCGTAGTCCGAGGTGTCGGCGAAGCAGTCCCAGGTGGCGAGGCGGTTGACGAGGGCGGTTGCTTTATCGCCGACGACGGCTTCGAAGCTCCCGGCGTCGGCGATGTGGCGGCCGAGGTCGTTCAGGGAGGCTGCGAAAAGGGCCATGAGCTCGTGGTTGGGGTCTTGGGAGAGGGTGGAAGCGAGGTTTTCAGGTGTCAGGTGCTGAAGTTCCTCTGGGCTCCACGGCCCCTGGGTCTCGAAGCGCTCTCTGACCCCGGCCGCGATCGTCCGGTAGCCCGAGTGGCCGGGGCGCTTGTTGAGCGTGGGGAACCAGCCGGAGCCGAAGTTGATCGCATCGAGCGTGAACCAGAAGGCGGCGCGGTCCTCTCGGGAGCCCGGGGGCGTCTCGTCCGCGTCGGGCGCCTCGGTCTGGGGAAGGGAGGCGGCGTAGGCGGGAATGGCTGCCTCGTTGATCCGGACCCACCGGGCGCGGTCTGCCACCTCTGCCGCGGCCTCCCGAAGCTGCTTCAGGAGGTCACTCATAGGGACCGTGTCCAGAAACGGGAAATATAGGGACGTTTCTGGACACGGTTGGGGATTCGGGGGGCTTCGACCACCACGCTCAGTACCGTAGAACCCGGAGCCGATGCCGCCGACCACGACTGACCTTGACGCCCTCCTCGAGGGGCTGAACGAGCCCCAGCGGGAGGCTGTGACCTACCCCGGTGGCCCGCTGCTGATCCTGGCCGGAGCCGGGTCGGGCAAGACGCGGGTTCTCACCCACCGGATTGCCTACCTCCTGGCCACGGGGACCGCCCAGCCGCACGAGATCCTGTCCATCACGTTCACCAACAAGGCGGCGAACGAGATGCGGGAGCGGGTGGGGCTGCTCGTCGGACGCCGGGTCCGGGCCATGTGGGTCATGACCTTCCATTCCGCGTGCGCGCGGATGCTCCGCGCCCACGCCGACCGCCTCGGCTACACCCGCCAGTTCACGATCTACGACCAGGCCGACTCGCGGCGGCTGATCAAGCGGTGCCTGGACGACCTGGGTGTCGATCCCAAGCGGTTCACGCCCGCGGCCATCGGATCGCAGATCTCCGACGCCAAGAACCGGCTGCGGGACGCGGATGCCTACGGCCAAATGGTGGGGTCGTTCTTCGAGCAGACGGTGGCCGACGTCTACCGCGCCTATGAGCGCGAGCTCCACCGAGCCAACGCGATGGACTTCGACGACCTCCTGGTTCGAGCCGTCGATTTGCTGCAGCTCTTTGACGAGGTCCGCGAGCGCTACGCCGAGGGCTTCCGTCACGTGCTCGTGGACGAGTACCAGGACACCAACCACGCCCAGTACCGGTGGCTCCAGCTCCTGACCAAGGAGCATCGAAACATCATGGTCGTGGGCGACGATTCACAGGCCATCTACGGCTTCCGCGGGGCCGACATCCGGAACATCCTCGACTTCGAGGACGAGTACGTCGATGCCCACGTGGTCAAGCTGGAGCAGAACTACCGCTCCACCCAGACGATCCTCGACGCCGCCAACGCGGTCATCTCCAACAACCGGGGGCGCAAGCCCAAGCACCTGTGGACCGACCTGGGCCAGGGCGACCCGATCAAGATCCGTGAGCTGGAGGACGAGCACGCCGAGGGGCGCTTCGTCACGGGAGAGGTCCAGCGGCTGATGGACGAGGGCGTATCGCTCGATGAGGTCGCCGTCTTCTACCGCACCAACGCCCAGTCGCGGGTTCTGGAGGACACGCTGACCCGGGCCGACATCGCCTACCAGGTGATCGGAGGGACCAAGTTCTACGAGCGGGCTGAGATCAAGGACGCCATCGCCTACCTGATCACGCTGGTCAATCCGCACGACGTCGGCGCCTTCACCCGGATCGTCAACTCCCCCCGGCGGGGGATCGGCTCCACCTCGCTCTCACGCGTCCTCTCCCACGCCAACACGATGGGCGCCTCGATCTGGGACGCCGCCGCTGCCCCGGAGCAGGTACCGGGCCTGGGCGCGCCCGCGGTCAAGGCGCTGCATCGCTTCATGGCCACCATGCAGGTGCTCAAGGAGCGGGTGCAGCCTACGGTGACGGTGGCCGAGCTCCTCAAGGAGCTCCTCCAAGAGACGGGTTACCTGGAGGCGCTCGAGGCTGAGCGGACGATCGAGGCCCAGGGCCGGATCGAGAACCTGGAGGAGCTCGTCAACGTGGCCGCCGAATACGACGCCTCGGAGGCCGAGACGCACTCGCTGGAGGAGTTCCTCCAGCAGATCTCGCTGCGCTCGGACGCCGACGAGCGCGCGGACGACACCGGCGTCGTGACGCTGATGACGCTGCACAACGCCAAGGGGCTCGAGTTCGGGATCGTGTTCATGATCGGCTGCGAGGAGGGGGTGTTCCCGCACTCCCGCGCGCTCGACGAGGGCGCTCTGGAGGAGGAGCGCCGTCTCTGCTACGTCGGCATCACGCGGGCCGAGCGCGATCTCTACATGTGCTACGCGCGGACGCGCAACGTCTTCGGTTCGCGGACCTGGGGGGCGCCGAGCCGGTTCATCTCCGAGATCCCCCAGGACCTCACCGATCGCGAGGAGCAGCGACCCTCGTTTGCCGGGATCCGGGCTCGGGCGACCTCGTGGAGCTCGGGCGGCGGGTCGGGGGAGACGTGGTCGCGCGCCGAGCCGGCTCCCACCGCCTACCGCCTGGGCGAGGATGTGACCCATCCGAGCTTCGGCGAAGGGGTCGTGACCGGGCTCGAGCCCGGAGGCATCGTCGTCATCCGCTTCAGCAAGGACGGCTCCGAGCGTAAGCTCGTGGCCGACCTGGCGCCAATCCGGAAGCGCTAGCCGCCCCGGGGTGGCTCACTCGGGTGCTGCTGGTCAAGCCAGCGGCTCCGGGTCATCCGCCACACGCACTCAATCCCCACTTCGGCCGGGGTGTCTCGTGGATCCGGCCGCTCGCCCAACAGCTCATAGCCGAGCCCCTCAGGCACACCGCGGCTGGCCAGATTCGCCTTGTCGTGGTGGATCTCGACGTACTCGATCGATGGCATCGCAAAGGCTGCGTCGGTCAGTAGCCGCGAGGCCCCGGTTGCCACCCCGCGCCGCACGAAGGCCGCGTGTGTCCAGTAGCCGATCTCGAGCCCGTGCGGCCCGAGGCGGTGATGAAGACCACACCCACCCGCCACCGCGCCATCCAAGAAAACGCCGTAGATCCCGTCACCCCCGGCACGCCTTTCCTCCTCCCACCTCAGGAATGTGGCGCGCCGCTGGGCGGCGGTTCTGGGCTCCTCCCTGATCCACTCCATCCAGGGCCGGAGATGCTCGGTGCTCTCGACGATCGCCCGGTGGAGGAGGTCCTCATCCCCGGGGCGCCAGGTGCGCACGGTCATCCCATAGCCCTCCAGATGCTGGGGCAGGGTCACGAGCCGATGGTGCCACGCAGCCGCTGCGGCTGACCGCCAACGAGCCGGGAGCTCAGAGGCTCCCGGCTCGTTAAGGCGGACTTGGTTCTCAGTTCACCGCGAGCCCGGCTGCCCCTGACCCGGTGGACACGGGTACCGACCCGAGCTCGGTGAGGTTGCCGCCGTTTACGGCGAACTCGCCGATCTGCCCGGACGCGCTCTCGTTCACGTACAGGGTCTGGCCGTCGGTGCTGAGACGTGCGTCGACGGCGCCCACGCCCTTCCCGCCGGAAACCGGCGTGCTGCCCAGGAGGCTCAGCGAACCGCTGGGCGCGATCGAGTAACGCGAGATGCTTCCCGACGCGGTGTTCACCGTGAACAGATACCTACCGTCGTGAGTGATCTCCACCCAGCACGGAGCCATCTGCTGATCAGGGAACGGGGAGGCCCCAATCGAGAACAGCGTGCCATCGCGAGACACGCCGAAGGCCGACACGGTGCCGCTGTCAGGCGCTGCGTTGTGGGCATTGGAGACAAACAGCTGATCCGGATCGGTGGGGCGGAACTCGCTCCCAAAGGGCCCCGCGCCCTGGGCGGGAAACGGCGATCCGGGGGCGGGAACCAGGCGTCCGTCCCAGCCCACGCGGAAACTGTCGATCGCCGAGGCGGTCGGGGTGGTACCCACCCGCGTGCCGACGAGGCTCCGGCCATCGGAGTTGAACAGGACGTCTCCCGGCTGGGCGTTGCCCGGCAGCGAGAAGGTGGAGCCGGGGAGCGGCTCAAGCTGCCCGTGCCAGCCCAGGACAAAGCCGGTGTAGTTGCTATCGGCGCTCCCCGCGTTGGCCACGTACACGAGTCCGTCGTGCTCGGTCAGGCTGACCGGATCGTCCCCGCCCGAGGCGACGGGTCCGCTGTGCACGAGCGTCAACCGCCCGTCACTGTGGATCCGGAGCACCGAGATCTGGTTGCTGCCGGCGTCGACGGCGAGCAGGTAGCGGCCATCGCTCGAGACCTGGACCGCGCCCTGGGAGGCGAGGCCGCTCCCCGTGCCGGCGCCGCCGGCGATGAACGGCGAGCCGGGGATCGGGGTCAGCGCGCCGCCGGCGTGTCGATCAAACCCGCTGATCGTGTTTATGCCCGTGGTGTTGTCATCCGTGTAGACGTGCCCGACGATGTGGTCGGCCGATGCGATGGCCGGCCCGGCCAGGACGAGGGCGAGGCCGACCGTGGCTCCGAGCACGGCAACTGCGCCTCGTAGCAAAGAAGGCATGGGTTTCCTCTCTTGATTTCCGAGTTCAGGAAGTGAGTCCTGAAACCGGCCCCAGAGAGTTCAGGACACCAGCAACTCTTTCTCGGGGGCCGGTGCGTCCCGACCATTGGAGCGGAGCCGGTATCGGCTGTCAACGCCATCTAGCCCAGTGACACCAGACCGTAATTTCTTACGAGAATGTGACCCGGAACGCCTATTACAGGCTGCTGAACAATGAGCGCTAGCTCTTCCGTGAAGCCGGTGGCCGTGCGTAAGGTGGCAGCGTGAGCAGCCTGACGCAGCGAGGGCGGGCGAAGGTGCTCGTCGTCGATGACGAGCCCGCGATTGCCGACGTGGTCGCCCGCTATCTGCGGCGCGCGGGCTACGAGACGGCGATTGCGGGAACCGGCCGGGACGCCCTCGGGCGGGCCGAGGCGACCCCGCCCGACGTGGTCGTGCTCGATCTGATGCTGCCCGACATCGACGGCCTCGAGGTGATGCGGCGACTGCGACGAGATCATCCCCGTCGGGGGGCGATCATCCTCCTGACCGCGCGCGGAGAGGAATCGGACCGGATCGTGGGATTGCGCCTTGGGGCCGACGATTATGTCGTCAAGCCGTTCTCTCCGGCCGAGCTCGTGGCGCGGGTCGACGCCGTCCTGCGGCGGATCGACCCGGTCCCCGAGCACGAGCCACCGCTCCGCTTCGATGACCTGGTGATCGACCCTTCGGGGCGGACCGTGGCGGTGGATGGGGGGGCGATCGAGCTGACCCAGCGCGAGTTCGACCTGCTCCTCTTCCTGGCCCGGCACCCAGGGCAGGCGTTTACGCGCAACCAGCTCATGGAGCACGTCTGGCACTACGCCTTTTACATCGATACCTCGACCGTCACCGTCCACATCCGGCGCCTGCGCGCCAAGCTCGACGCCGATCCGGCCCGGCCCCGCCACATCGAGACGGTGTGGGGGGTGGGGTACCGCTTTGCGCCATGAGTGATTCGGCGCCTCGTGACCGGAGCGGGCAGCGAGCGCGAATCATGAACCCGCGGCTGATACGGGTTCTGGTCGCGGTGGCGGTGGCCGTTGGCGTCTCGGCGATCGCCTGGCCGGTCTACGGGTCCCATGCGTTCGTGACCTCGGTCGAGATCCTGGCGCCCCTCGGCGCCGTAACCATGCTGCTGGCAGACCTCCTGGCTACGCACCGAGCCTGGATCCGGGGTATCCGCCGCCAGCTCGGTTTTCTCGCCCTGCTCACCGCCGCTCAGCTGGCGGCCGCCGTGGGCCTGTTCGCCGCCCTCATGTTCGTGTCAAGCCACGATGCCTTCTTCATGATCCTGGCCGCCGGCTATGCCGGCCTGGTGGGCCTGGCGGCGGCGCGGCTGGTGACCCGCCGCGCCCTGGCCGATCTCGACGCTGTGCGCAGGGCGGTCACCCAGGTGGGAGAGGGCTCACGGGAGCTCCGCATCCCCGTCGAGGGCCCGGACGAGCTGGCGTTGCTGGCTGCGGACGTGGAGGCGATGGCGGCCAAGCTGGACGCCGAGGAGCGTGCCCGTCGTGAGCTGGTCGCCGCCGTCTCGCACGACCTGCGGACTCCGATCACGACCCTTCAGCTGATTGCCGAGGGACTCGAGGACGGCATCTTCGAGCCTGATCGCCTTCGCGACCAGCTCCAGCTCATGTCCACGCACGTCCGGACGCTGGCGGCGCTGATCGACGACCTGTTCGAGCTCTCCCGCCTGGAGGCCGGAGACGTTCACTGGTCGATGCAGCAGGTGCGCCTCGACCAGCTCGTGCAGGAGACGATCGAGGCCATGCGCCCCCACGCCGACGCCGGGGGCGTCGCCGTGCGGGCCGAGCTCAGCAAGCGGCTGAGTCCGGCCCGGGGCAATCCTGAGCAGCTGCAGCGGGTCCTGTTCAATCTGATCCAGAACGCGATCCGTCACACCCCCGCCGACGGAAGCGTCGTCGTCCGTGCCGAATCAGCCCCCGGCCCGGCGGTCGAGATCGAGGTGGCCGACACCGGGGCGGGGATCGATCCGGAGCTGGGCGGACGGATCTTCGAGCCCTTCGTCCAGGGCCCGTCACGCGTGGCGGGCGAGAACGGATCAGCCGGTCTCGGTCTCGCCATCGCCCGAGCCATCGTGACCGCGCACGGCGGTCGGATCTGGCTGGCTGGAGGTGGACCTGGAACCAAGATTCGCTTCAGCCTTCCGGCGGCGTAGCCGCACGCTGGTGCCTCTCGAGATGCGCGATACTTGACATCGCCAGGACGATCGTCCATGGTGGTGTTAGGTACATACTGAACGGACCGGGGTGAGCCGATCATGAGCACCGTGGAGCGCGATTCTTCGCTCGGCGCCAACGCCGAGGCGATCGAGGCGTGGGATGGACCGCTGTTCGAGCGCTTCGTCAAGTACCGGCACATCGTCGTGGCGGGCTTACGCAACCACGGCGATGAAGCGATCCGCCTGCATCCGCCGCAGGCCGGCGACAGCGTGCTCGACATCGGGTGCGGGTTTGGCGATGCGAGCTTGGAGCTCGCGCAAATCGTCGGCCCTGCCGGCAATGTGCTCGGGGTCGACGCCGCGCCGCGCTTCATCGAGGCGGCCCGGCAGGAAGCGAGCGAAGCCGGCGTGGAGAACGTGGGCTTTGAGGTCGCCGACATCGAGACGACGAAGTTCTCCGAGCGTTTCGACATGGCCTTCTCTCGCTTCGGGACGATGTTCTTCGCCAATCCGGTGGCCGCGCTGCGCAACGTCCGGGAGGCGTTGCGGCCCGGGGGCCGGCTGGTGATGGTGGTCTGGCGCGCCAAGGTTGAGAACGACTGGATGTACCGGGGGCAGACGATCACCGAACGCTTTGTCACAAAGCCCGAGGAATACGACGAACCGACCTGCGGGCCGGGCCCGTTCTCGATGGCCAATGCCGACACCACGTCCGGGATCCTCCTCGCGGCCGGGTTCGAGGCCATAACGCTGCGGCGCAACGACATGCCGATCAAGATCGGCTCCGATGTCGAGGAGGCGGCCGAACTCGTCATGAGCCTCGGGCCGGCCGGCGAGATCCTCCGCCTGGCTGGGGACCGGGCCGCCCATCTGCATGAGCCAATCGCCGAGGCCCTCCGCAGCGAATTTGCCGATTGGGCGGGGCCGGACGGCGTCGTTGCCCCCGCCTCGACCTGGATCGTCTCCGCGGTAGCGGCGGGGTAGGGCGAGGGCGGCCGGCGGTGACGCCCTAGAAGTGCCCCGCCACCCCGTTGGGCGAGATCTGGCGGGTGTCCTGGGGAGCTGGTCGGAGGATCACCACCTCAGCCGGGACGCGCTCAAGCAGCCATTCGAGATCGTCCGCGGTCAGGCCCTTGTTGGGGCTGTCGGTGGCCGAGACGATGACGCGATCGACCTGCTCGCCCTGGAGCAGGCGGCGCAGCGCATCACGGTAGGTCCGCCCGCGGGCGACGCGCGAGTCCACGGCCACGCCCTGGCTGACCGCGCGCTGCTCGATCGCCTCGAGCAGGGGCATGCCGTTGCTGGACTGGACGGGGAGGGGGGAATCGAGCGGGAGCTGGCGCGGGACACGGGCGAGGAAGGCGGGCATGATCGTCGCGTGCTCAGCCTGCGCCAGGCGGACGGCGGCCTCGAAGGCGCGGCGGGAGATGCCGAGTTCGGTGAACGGGAGGAGGATCCGGCGCACGGCCTGCGGGCGCCCTCGGCGGGGTCGGAGGCCGTGCGGCGGGAGCCAGAACCCGGCGGCGAGGCCGATGATCAGCCCGGCGAGGCCGATTCCAATCGCCGCACCGGTGCTCATGAGCGCTCGCCGCTGGGGCGGGTGGCGCGGTCGGCCACGATCCGCACGTCGACACTGGGGAGAAGCTCCATCAGCCGCTGGGGGAGCGGGGTCCGCAGCCGGGCCAGTCCGCGCCTGGCCCGGCCGCGCCCGAGCAGGATGTAGGTGCTCCCGAGGCGCCGCGCCACCTCGGCTGCCATCGTCGCCACGTCGTCTGACTCCTCGACCCATAGCCGGGCCCCCAACAGCGAGGCGAGCTGGCGGAGCGCGGCCAGGCTGCGCTCCTGGTCAGGGGTGAGGGCGCCGTGAGGCGGCTTCACCCACAGCACATCGAGCTCGGCACCCAGGCGCTGAGCCGAGCGCCAGGCTCGCCGGACCAGACGCTGGGCCCCCGGATAGGGCTCGATCAGGGCGAGGAGGCGCTCACCGACGGCTCGCGGCGCCTCGGCCGAGATCGACTGCCCGTTCCCGGGCACGGGGCCGGCGGTGGTGAGCCGCCGGTGGCCGACCTCCTCGGCGACTTGGCGGAGCGCCACCTCCCGTAGCGCGGCCAGGTTCTCGATGCGGAAGAAGTTGTTGAGCGCCGAGTCGATCCGGTCGCCCGGATAGATCTTTCCCGCTCGCAGACGTTCGAGCAGCGCCTCGGGGGTGAGGTCGATCATCACCACCTCGTCGGCCCGCTCGAGCACCGCGTCGGGGATCGTCTCGCGCACCCGCACGCCCGTGAGCTCGTCCACCTGGTCGTTGAGCGACTCCAGATGCTGGACGTTCACCGTCGACATCACGTCGATCCCGGCGGCCAGTATGTCCTCGACGTCCTGGTAGCGCTTACGGTGTTCGACTCCGGGAACGTTGGTGTGCGCCAGCTCGTCGATCAGGCAGAGCTCTGGGGCCCGGCCGAGGATCCCCGGGAGATCCATCTCCTCGAGCTCCCGTTCGCGGTACACGACTCGCCGCCGGGGCACGACGGGCAGCCCGTCGGCCAGCCTCGCCGTCTCCTGGCGCCCGTGGGACTCAAGCAGCCCGATGACCACGTCGCGCCCCGCGTCCTGGTCAGCATGGCCCTCCACGAGCATCCGGTAGGTCTTGCCCACGCCTGCGGCCATGCCGAGGAAGATGCGGTGATGACCTCGCCCCGTGGGGCTCGGATTCGCCGCGCCCACTCCCTCGGGAGTCCGCAGCTCTGGCATGACTAGGCGCCTAGCAGGTTGTGAACAATCAGATCGATCAGCTTGATGCCGATGAACGGTGCGATGATCCCACCCAACCCGTAGATCCATAGGTTGCGGCGCAGGAGCGCGCTGGCCCCGATCGGGCGGTACTGCACCCCGCGCAGCGCCAGCGGGATCAGCAGCGGGATGACGAGCGCGTTGAAGATGATGGCCGAGATCACGGCCGACCTCGGCGTGCCCAGGTTCATCACATTGAGTACATGCAGCGGGCTCTTGCTGCCGGTGGTCACCGCCCAGGTGGTGACGAAGATGGCGGGCAGGATGGCGAAGTACTTGGCCACGTCGTTGGCGATCGAGAACGTGGTCAGGGCGCCCCGGGTGATGAGCAGCTGCTTGCCCACCTCGACGATCTCAATCAGCTTCGTCGGATTGGAGTCGAGGTCGACCATGTTGCCCGCCTCGCGGGCCGCCTGGGTGCCGGTGTTCATGGCCACACCGACGTCGGCCTGAGCCAGCGCGGGCGCGTCGTTGGTGCCGTCTCCGGTCATCGCCACCAGCCGTCCCTCGGCCTGTTGGTCTTTGATCAGCGCCAGCTTGGCCTCGGGCGTGGCCTCGGCCAGGAAATCGTCCACGCCTGACTCCTCGGCGATCTTGGCAGCGGTCAGGCGATTGTCGCCGGTGATCATGATCGTCCGGATGCCCATCGCCCGCAGCTGGTCGAAGCGCTGGCGCATGCCTTCTTTGACCGTGTCCTTGAGGTAGATGACTCCCATGACCTGAGAGTCGCGCGCCACGGCCAGCGGCGTCCCGCCCTCACGGCCGATGCGGTCGAGCACGGGATGAAGCTCGGCGGGAGGCCGGCCACCCTCGCTCTCGACCCACTTGATGATCGCGTCGCCGGCCCCCTTGCGGAGCTGACGGCCGTCGAAGTTGACCCCGCTCATCCGGGTCTGGGCGGTGAAGGGGACGAACTGGGCGTGAAGCTGAGTCATGTCGTGCTCCCGGATCCCGTACTGCTTGGCCAGCACGACGATCGAGCGGCCTTCGGGCGTCTCGTCGGCCAGTGACGAGAGCTGTGCCACCTCGGCCAGCTCCGGCTCGCTGACCCCGGGCATGGGGATGAACTCCGAGGCGAGACGGTTTCCGATCGTGATCGTGCCGGTCTTGTCCAGGAGCAGCACGTCGACATCGCCGCTGGCTTCGACGGCGCGGCCGGAGAGCGCGAGCACGTTGCGCCTGACCAGACGGTCCAGACCGGCGATCCCGATAGCCGAGAGGAGCGCGCCGATGGTGGTGGGGATGAGCGCCACGAGCAACGAGATCAGGGTGGTGTCCGAGATCGAGGTGTGGGCGAACAAACCGAACGGACGCAGGGTGACGACGACGAACATGAAGACGAGCGTCAGGCCGGCGAGCAGGATGTTGAGGGCGATCTCATTCGGAGTCTTGCGCCGCTCGGCGCCTTCGACCAGCGTGATCATGCGGTCGAGGAACGACTGCCCGGGCTCCTGGGTGATCTCGACCACGATCCGGTCAGAGAGGACCCGCGTACCCCCGGTGACGGCGCTGCGGTCGCCGCCGGACTCACGGATCACGGGCGCGGACTCGCCGGTGATGGCTGACTCGTCGACCGAGGCGATGCCCTGGATCACGGTTCCGTCTCCGGGGATCAGCTCGCCCGCCTGAACCACCACGATGTCGCCCCGGACGAGCTCGGAGGCCGGCTTGGTCGTCCCATCCTGGAGGGTGGCCACGGTCTCGTGGCGCATCGCGCGCAGCGCATCGGCCTGAGCCCGTCCCCGGCCTTCGGCGAACGCCTCGGCCAGGTTGGCGAAGACGACGGTCAGCCAGAGCCAGAACGCGATGGTCACCGTGTACCAGGCCGGGTCGTTCCCCCCGAGTGCCTTGCCGCCGAAGACCTGGATTAGCCACGTGACGGTGGTGATCACGGCGCCGATCTCGACCACGAACATCACTGGATTGCGAATCTGCACGCGGGGGTCGAGCTTGACGAGGCTCTCGATCAGCGCCCGCCGGACAATGTCGCGCTGGAAGAGCGATATGGCACGCCGTTCGGAGACGGGATGACGCGGTGCAATGTCGGGCGACATCACGCGCTCGGAGTCGTGCGGTCGAGGGCCAGGTTGAGCTCCAGCACGTTGACGCCGGGCTCGCCGGAGAAGCCGAGGCCTCGCCCGCCCGTGTAGGTGGAGACGAGATGCATCACGTCACTCATGGGGAGGTGCCGGACGGCGGCGATCCTGTGCGCCTGGATGTCGGCGTTAGCCACCGAGATGTCGGGGTCGACGCCCGAGGCCGAGCTGTCGGCCGCGTCCACCGGGACCTTGGCCGCGGTCAGGCCGCCCGGGTAGTACTTGCCGTTCAAGCTGATGTAGGTCTGGATGTTGCCCTGGATCTCGGTCAGCGTGGCCTTGCTGTTGGGCCCCAGGTTCGAGAACGTGCTCGCGGCCGCGTTGTTGGGCGGCACGGTCGCCGACGGACGGCTCTGGAAGTAGCGCGGATTCGGCGCGGTGACCGGGGCGCCGTCCTGCATCTCGGGCTTGCCGTTCTTACCGAGCACGACCGTGCCGAAGTTCTGGCCGATGAGCTTCGAGCCGACGAGCTTGCCGCCGACGTAGACCTTCTGGCCGTTGGCGTTCCCGGGGAAGGCAACCTGGCTGACGCCGGTGACGGCCAACGGGTAGGCGATCCCGCACAGCAACGTGAGGACGAGGATCCCGATGGCCGAGGTAACGATGTCGCGTTTCATGTCAGTAGAGGTGTGGGGTCAGGCCCTGCACGATGGGTCCCAGGAGCAGGGCGGGGAAGAAGGTGAGCGCCCCGACGAGGACGATCACGCCGATCAGAAGCACGGCGAAGGTGCCATTGTCGGTCCGCATGGTCCCCAGGCCGGCCGGGCTGACTCGCTTGCCCGCCAGGGTGCCGGCAACGGCCAGCGCGAACAGGATCGGCGCGTAGCGGGCGAACATCATCGTCACGCCGCCGAGCAGGTCCGCAAAGGTGATCCCGTGCGAGCCGAGGCTGCCTGCGTTCGGCTGAATGAAGCCGGTGTAGCCGGCCAGCGCCGAGCCGTTGTTGTTGGCCTGGGAGAGGTAGGCATAGAAGCTCTCGGAAAAGCCACCGGGCGAGATGCCCGCCGCCGAGGAAATCGAGGCTTTTCCGGCCTTGGTCGCGGTGGCCAGGGCGGTCGAAAACAGGGCGAACAGCGGTGTGATCAGCAGCCCGACGGAGACAAGCTTGATCTCCCGGGCCTCGATCTTCTTGCCCAGGTACTCCGGGGTTCGTCCCACCATCAGGCCCCCGATGAACACGGCCAAGAGGACGTAGAGGAGGATCGAGTACAGACCGGTCCCGACGCCACCGAAGATCACCTCGCTAGCGGACAGGTTCGCGAACGGAACGGCGCCGCCGATTCCGGTGAACGACTCGATCGCGCTGTTCACCGCCCCGCACGAGGTCACCGTGGTCACCACGTCAAACAGCGCCGACCCGGCGATCCCGAAGCGCTGTTCCTTGCCCTCAAGGTTGCCGCCGGTCGACCCCGCGATCACCTGAGTGTGCAGTCCGGCGGCGTGCTGAGCCGGCGATCCGTGCGCCTCGGCGATGTACGCTACCGCCGCCCCGCACAGGAACATGAACATGACAACGGCGTAGATGGTGTAGCCCTGGCGCCGGTTACTGGTCATGCGCCCGTACATGAAGATCAGCGCCGCCGGAATCACCAACACCGTGAGCATCTCCAGCAGGTTGGTGAACCCGGTTGGGTTCTCGAACGGGTGCGCGGAGTTGGTGTTGAAGAAACCGCCGCCGTTCGTCCCCAGCTCCTTGATCGCCTCCTGCGAGGCCACCGGCCCCATCGCGATCTGCTGGGGCAGGTGCGCGATCGTGCCCACGTTCAGGTAGTGCGAGAAGTTCTGGATCGAGCCCTGGAAGACGAGCACGATCGCCACCACGAACGCGATCGGCGTCAGCACCCAGAGGATCGTGCGGACCAGGTCGACCCAGAAATTGCCCAGACTCCTTCCGCTCCGGCCGATGATCCCGCGGATTAGCGCCACGGCCACGGCGATGCCGACACCGGCGGAGAGGAAGTTCTGCACGGTGAGTCCAGCCATCTGGCTGAAGTAGCTCATCGTCGTCTCGCCGCTGTAGTACTGCCAGTTCGTGTTGGTCAAGAACGACGACGTGGTGTTGAACGTGACGTTCCACGGCGCCGAGTGGAAGTGCTGCGGATTCAGCCCGGTCCAGTCCCACAGCGTCTGCGTGCGCAGGATCAGGAACAGGAGCAACCAGCCGGCGAGCGAGAAGATGATCAGGCTCTTGGCGTACGCCTTCCAGTCCTGAGCCCGGTCGGGGTCGACGCGCATGAGGCCGTAGAGCCAGCGCTCGGGACCCCGGAACAGCGGGTCGAGGATCGTTCGCTCGCCGGTGTAAACCGCGGCCATGTACCGGCCGAGGGGCAGGGCGAGGGCGGTGAGGATCACCGCGAAGGCGAAGATCGTCAGCCAGCCCGTGAAGGTCATGGCGCTAGAACCGCTCCCCGCGCAGCAGGGCGTAGAGCAGGTAGACGCAGATCAGGACGGAGACGATCAGCCCGAAGATGTCCGCGCCGCTCATATCCGGTCGATGCCGAGGATGAGCACGTAGAGGACGGCGAACATGACGATGCCCAGAAGTACAGAAATCAGGTCCATGTCCTGATCCTGGCCCTCGCCCGTCAACGCGCCATACAGAAACCGGCCGCGGCTATAAAGATGCCGTCAAGATCGCCGCCCGAGGGCGGCTCAGACCGCGAAGCGGTATCCGACTCCCGGATCGGTGCGGATGAAATGCGGCCCGTCACCGGGCTCGATCTTGCGCCGGAGGTTGGCCACGTGTGCGCGCAGGACCTGGGTGTCCTCGCCGTAACCCGGACCCCAGACGGTGGTCAGGAGCTCGCGATGGGTCATCAGCCGGCCCCGGTTCCGGGCCAGGACCCTCAGCAGCTCGAACTCCTTCGGAGTGAGGTGGACTTCCGTCCCGTCGCGGCGGACGATCCGGGCGGCCAGGTCGAGCTCGAGTCCATCGGCGGTCATCGTAGGTTCCTCCGGTCCGTCGCCGACCCGGCGCAGGACGGCGTGGAGGCGAGCCACCAGCTCCCGTGGGCCAAACGGCTTGGTCACGTAGTCGTCGGCGCCGACCGCGAGGGCACGCACCTTGGCGTCCTCGTCGCCCACGGCGGAGAGAACGATGATCGGGATCTGACTCCATTCCCGCAGCCGGCGGCAGACCTCGACGCCGTCGATGTCGGGGAGTACGAGGTCGACGATGGCGGCATCCGGATGCTGGACGGCGGCCACGTCGAGCGCCTCCTCACCATCGACAGCCGGCAGGGCATCGAAGCCGGCGTCGCGCAGGATCACCCGCAACGCCCGCAGGATCTGCGTCTCGTCGTCGCAGACGAGGATGCGCGGGCCGCGGTTCACAGCACGCGGGCCTGCTCACGCTGGGACACGGGCAGCTCGACGACGAAGCTCGTCCCCTGGCCGGGCAGCGAGTCAACCGAGATCGTGCCGCCGTTGGCCTCGATGAATCCCTTGGCGATCGCCAGGCCGAGACCGGATCCCTTCCAATCGCCGTTCCGGGCCGGCGTACCGCGGTAGAACGGCTCGAAGATGCGCTCCTGTTCGACGGGCGGAATCCCGGGGCCCTGGTCGACGATGCGGACGACCATGTGCCTACCGGCGGAGCGGACCCGGACGGCCACGGGCAGGCCGTTCGAGTAGCGCCACGCATTCTCGAGCAGGTTTACGAACGCCTGGTGCAGCTGAGCGGCGTCGGCTCGCAGCACCGGGACATCGGGATCGACGCTCAGGCGAACACCCGCCCCCGCCGGGCCGGGAAGCGAGTCACGCGCCGCCAGGAGCACGTCTTCGATCGAGAACCAGTCCGGCTGCGATACGGCCCGGCCGGCCTGCAGCCGGGACAGGTCCAGCAGCTTGTCGATCAGGTTCGAGAGGCGCCCACCCTCCTCCACGACGGCGCGCACGAGCTCGCGGCGATCCTCGGGGCTCAGTGACTGCGCGGACAGGGCGTGACCCGCGGTCACGATCGCGGTGACGGGGGAGCGCAGGTCGTGGGAGACCGAGCGCAGCAGGGAGGTCTTGAGGTCGTCGCTGCGGCGCAGCGCCGCCGTCTCCACGGCCTCGGCCTGGACGGCGTCGCGGTGCAGGGCGATGGCCACGAGGGCCTGGAGCGCGGGGACGAGGTGGACGCGGAGGTGCTCGACGGTATCCGGGGGCAGGTCGTGGGAAACGAGCAGCGTGGCCAGCTGGGTCCCGTCGCCGCTGCGCAGCGGCAGCGAGGTGCGTCCCGGGTCCTGGATCTCGCCCAGCTCGATCGCCGCCGAGGGGATGGCCAGGGCCTCGCTGACCCGGCGAGCCGTCGCGCGCAGGGCAGCCCCGGTGTCCTCTCCGGCCAGAAGCTCCCGGGCCAGACCAGCCGCCAGGTCAGCCTCTCCGCGACGGCGCTCGGCCTCCACGGCGCGGCTGCGGGCCAGCTCGGCGACGGCACTGACGACGGCGGCGACGAGGACAAAAGCGGTGAGGGCGACCCAGTTGCGGGAGTCGGCGATGGTGAAGCGCCCGGTGGGGGGGATGTGAAAGAAGTTGAACGCCGCGGCGCTGAGGAGCGACGTGGTCAGTCCGAGGAGGAACCCCCAGTAGACGGACACGAGCAGCACCGCGGGGAGGTAGACGACGCTGAGCGAAACCACCGGGGCGACCGTCTTGAGGGCATAGATCGCGCCCGTAGCCAGCGCCACGGCCACAACGGCGACGACCGCACCCAGCCATACGGGTGGGCGCTCCAGGCCCAGCGGACGCGGAAACAGCGAACGCACCACTAACTAGCGTACGCCGCGAACCGGTGCTCTAGGCGGGAGCCGGCGGGTTCATTGCCGGTGAGGTGAAGCGGGGCGCGAGCCAAACCTGCCCGCGCCCCGGCCTCCGATCCTGGTCAGTAGGGACAGTGGTCGGCGAGCCCCCACTTGCGGGAGGGGGAGGCCCAGCCGATGGGAAGAGCCAGATCCGCCGTCCAGGTCCCGGCCGAGCGGGCCCAGCCCCTCACGGGGGTGCGGTCCACGCCGACGCCGATATACCGGTACTGAGGCGAAAGGAGGATCCGGCAATGCACGACGCTCCGCAGCCAGGCCCAGACGGCTCGCCGCGGCGTCGTGAAGCCGGTCGAGATCGCCTCGCCGTAGGCGCCCCACCGGAATCCGGCGGCGCTGATCCGTGAGGCGGGGCTGCTCCCGCCGGCACCATCGTGACCGAAGTAGCGATCGGCCACCATCTGGTTGTCGTGGTTCTGGGCTGCTGAGTCCAGCTGATCCTGCTGGTGCAGCCAGGGCAGGCCGCCTCGACTCCTGAAGCGGTTGATGAGACAGATCACCGCGGAGCGAAGCTCGGCGGCGGAAGCGCTCCTCACGGAGGCGTTCTGGTCCGGGCAGGCGCGACTCGCCGTCGCCAAGGGCGCCGCCAAAGCGGTCGAAACCCCGCTCAGCTGGGCGACCATGGCATGGCCGAGCGGCACTGAGCCGGGGACGTCCGCGCTGTCAGTCGGCACCCCGGCGGATGGCTTGCCGAGGGCAGGCAGGGCGCACCCCAGAAGCGTCAGCACACCGGCGGTCGCACCCACGCGTCGCGTAGCCCGTCCGAGGAAGACTCGTGACACCTGTCATCCCTTCTCTTTGGCGCCTACGGGGTTAGCTGTCGGGCTCGCGCTGAAAGAGATCGCGCTACGCCGAAGACCTCGGCGATTCGCCCCGTGGAACTGCGGCGGTGCGCTCTACGCCCACCGTCGGCTCCAATCGGGTCCCCCGTTGCCGGGACACCGGAGCGTCTCGACATTCGGCTGGGTTTATGTCGCGCGGCAGAGTAGCGAAAGTGGCGGCGTCAAGTTGACATAACGGCCAGGTGGTTCGCTCCGGGCGCGCCCGGCCGCCGTCGGCGCCATCCACTAGCTTCCGGGGCATGGCGGCCACAATCATCGACGGCAAGGGGATTGCCGCTCAGGTCCGGGCCGAGGTGAAGACCGAGGTCGAGGCGCTGAGAGCCGCGGGTGGGCGCGCACCCGGCCTGGCCACGATCTTGGTCGGCGACGATCCGGCCTCCGCCATCTATGTCGCCAACAAGCGGAAGGCCTCGGCCGAGGTGGGGATCGTCGATTTCCACCAGCATCTCTCCGACCAGAGCACCCAGGAGGAGGTGGCGGCGGCCATCGAGGCCTGCAACGCCGACCCGGAGGTGAGCGGGATCCTGCTCCAGCTGCCGGTGCCCCCGCAGCTCGACGGCGCCGCGCTGACCGCGAGGATCGAGCCGGCGAAGGACGTCGATGGGCTCACGCCGGTCAGCGCCGGCCGGCTGACCCAGGGCTCGCTGGGTCTGCGGCCCTGCACCCCGCTGGGGGTGATCGAGCTGCTTGACCGCCATGAGGTGGAGTTCCGGGGGGCCGAGGCGGTCGTCGTCGGTCGCTCGAACCTGGTGGGAAAGCCGGTGTCCTTCTTGCTCCTGGAGCGCAACGCCACCGTCACCATTTGTCATTCCCGGACCCGTGACCTGGCCGCTGTGTGCGCCCGGGCCGACATCCTCATCGCGGCCGTGGGCGTCTCGGAGCTGATCGGCGCTGAGCACGTCAAGCCGGGAGCGGCCGTGATCGACGTGGGGATCAACCGGACGGACACCGGGCTGCGGGGCGACGTGGACTTCGATGCCGTCCGGGACCGGGCCGGTCTCCTCACGCCAGTGCCAGGCGGGGTGGGCCCGATGACGATCGCCATGTTGCTCCGCAACACGCTGACGGCCGCGATTCACCAGAGCGGGTAGGCGTGGCGGCTCGCAACCTCACCTGGGGCGAGCTGATCAGCGGAGTGTGCGCGCTGGCTCTGCTCGTGCTCGCGCTCGCCGTCCCCTGGTACGGCGTCGATGGGATCCCCGGCCAGCCAGGGTCGCGTTCGGGCGCGGCCGGGACTCAGACCGGCTGGGAGGGTCTCACCGACGTGCGCTGGTTGATCCTCATCACCGTCCTCGTCGCCTTCGCCACGCTCGCCGTGCACGCGGCCGGGCCGGCGCGTCAGACGGTGGCAGCGCTGCGCCTCGCCCTCCTGGCCCTCGCCTGGGCGACCGCCCTCCTCCTCGTCGTTCGCGTGCTGATCGACCTGCCCTCCTCGGACAAGGTGGTCGATCAAAAGCTTGGCGCGCTGATCGGCCTGGGCGCTGCGCTCGGCCTGGCCATGGGTGCCTCGCAGGCGATACGGGAGCAGCGCCTGCGGCTGGCGGCGGCGGGAGGGGCGACCGGGGAGCACGCAATCGACACCGGTGTAGGGCATCCGGGGGGATAATCCCCGGCCATGCGGTTAAGGGCCTTACGGCTGCGCTGGCCTGAGTGGCTCATCGGAGCCGGCGGCGTTGTCCTCCTCGCTGCGATGCTCATGCTGCCCTGGTACACGCTCACGCTGAGCTCTCATCCACCGGGACCGATCTTTCTCGTCTCAAAACAGGTGGACGGGTGGAACGGACTTGCCACTTCGCACTGGCTGCTGCTGTTGACGGTGATCGTGGCGCTGGCGGCGACCATCCTCCAGGCCCAGCGACGCGCGCCCGCGCTGCCGGTCACCTTCGCCGTGTTCGCCGCGCTCCTCGGCGGGTTGAGCACGATCTGGCTAGTCGTCCGGGTCCTGATCGACCCACCCGGCGGCCGGGGCATCGGCGGCTGGATCGGGCTGCTGGGGGCAGCGGCAATTTCTTACGGGGGTTACGCATCGGTCCGCATGGAGGGGATCGCTCGGGTCGACGCGCCGACCGAGATCCCCACCATCGAGGTGGCGGAGCTGCCAACCGGCTGAGTCGGAGAGCGGGACCTAGAATGGGCCGGAGATGCTCGACCGCGCCCAGGTCCTACACGTGGCGCGGCTCGCTCGCCTGGAGCTGACCGACGAAGAGGTCCAGAAGATGGCGGGGGAGCTGTCCCATGTCCTCGAGCACATCGAGAAGATCCGTGAGCTCGACCTCGCCGGGGTGGAGCCGACGGCGCACGTCATCGACGTGGCCGGGGTGGTGCGCGCCGACGACCCCGCACCCTCGTTGCCGGTCGAGGTCGCACTCGCCAACGCTCCGGAGCCGGTCGAGACCCCGGCCGGCCTGGGCTTCGGCGTTCCCAGTCCAGGGCAGGCACCCGGTGAGTGACGTCCGCGACCTGACGGCCACCGCGGCGGCCGAAGCCGTGCGGGCGGGCGAGCTCGATCCGGGGGAGCTGTTTGAGGCCTACCGGGCGCGCGCGGCCGCCGACGAGCTGAACGCGTTCACGTGGGTGGCGGAGGAGCCACCGGTCAACGGCGGCGCCAAGGAGGCCCCGCTGGGTGGCGTCCCTGTGGCGGTCAAGGATCTGTTCTGCACCGAGGGCGTGCCGAGCCAGGCTGGTTCGCGGATCCTTAAGGGCTACCGGCCGCCCTACACGGCGACCGTCGTCGCCCGGCTGCACGAGGCCGGAGCGCCGCTGCTGGGCAAGACCAACCAGGACGAGTTCGCCATGGGGTCCTCGAACGAAAACTCCGGCTTCGGTCCCGTGCTCAACCCGTGGGATCGCTCCCGCGTCCCCGGGGGATCGTCGGGCGGGAGTGCCGCCGCGGTGGCGGCGGGGCTCGCCCCGTGGGCGATCGGCACCGACACCGGCGGCTCGATCCGCCAGCCGGCCGCCCTGTGCGGCGTGGTGGGAATGAAGCCGACCTACGGCGCCTGTTCGCGCTACGGCATGATCGCCTTCGCGTCCTCGCTTGACCAGGCCGGTCCGCTCACTCGCGATGTCACCGACGCCGCCCTGCTCTTGCGCCACATGGTGGGCCATGATCGCCATGACTCGACCTCGCTTAGGTTTCCGGAGGAGATTTCGCTCCCCAGCCGTGAAGATCTGACCGGCGTCCGGCTCGGGGTGCCCGAGGAGCTCACCGGCTCCGATGGTGGAGTAGAGCCGGGCGTCCGCGAGCGCTTCGAGGCCACCCTGCGTCAGGCCGAGGCGCTGGGGGCGACGGTCGAGCCGTGCCAGCTACCCCACGCGCCGCACGCCCTGTCGGCCTATTACCTGATCGCCCCGGCCGAGGCCTCGGCCAACCTGGCCCGCTACGACGGGGTCCGCTACGGCCTGCGCGTGGACGGCGAAGACGGCCTGCTCGCCATGTACGAGAAGACCCGGGCGGTGGGCTTCGGCGCCGAGGTCAAGCGCCGGATCATGCTCGGGACCTACGCCCTGTCCAGCGGCTACTACGAGGCCTACTACGGAGCGGCGCAGAAGGTGCGGACGAAGATCTCCGACGATTTCCGAGCCGCCTTCGAGCGTTTCGACCTGATCGCCACGCCGACCAGCCCGTGGACGGCGTTCGAGCTTGGCGCCAAGACCGACGACCCGCTGGCCATGTACCTGAACGACTTCTGCACCGTCCCGATGCCGCTGGCCGGGATCCCGGCCCTCTCGATTCCGTGTGGGCTGAGCGACGGGCTCCCGGTTGGCTTCCAGCTCGCCGGGCCGGCGTTCAGCGAGAACCGGCTGCTCGAGGCCGCCTACGCCTTGGAGCGGGCCATCGCCTTCGACGGGAGCGCGGCCCGTGCTTGAGTACGAGCCGGTCATCGGGCTGGAGATCCACGTCCAGTTGAAGACCCGGTCGAAGATGTTCTGCGGCTGCCAGGTGTCGTTCGGAGATCCGCCGAACACGCATACCTGCCCGACCTGCCTCGGCCTCCCGGGCGCGCTGCCGGTGGTCAACGAGCGGGCGGTCCAGTTCGGGATCATGATCGGCCTCGCCTTTGGGTGCGAGATCGCTGAGCGCTCCCTGTTTCATCGCAAGAACTACTTCTATCCCGACAACCCGAAGGCCTACCAGATCTCCCAGTACGACATCCCCCTGTGCCGAGGCGGGCATCTGGGCGACGTTCGGATCCATCGGGTCCACCTGGAGGAGGACGCGGCCAAGCTCAACCACCTCGGACAGAGCGGGCGGATCCACGGGGCCGACCGCAGCTGGGTCGACTTCAACCGCGCCGGCACGCCGCTGGTCGAGATCGTGACCGAGCCGGACATCAGCTCCCCCGCGCAGGCGCGAGAGTGGCTCACCGTGCTGCGGGAGACGCTCCGCCAGCTGGGGGTCTCCGACGTGAACATGGACGAGGGCTCACTGCGCTGCGACGCCAACGTCTCCGTGCGACCTCGCGGCACCCGTGAGCTGGGGACGAAGACCGAGCTCAAGAACATGAACTCGTTCCGCTTCCTCGAGCGGGGCGTCCGGGCGGAGATCGAACGGCAGATTTCTCGCCTGCACCTCGGTGAGTCGGTGATCCAGGAGACGCTCCACTACGACCCCGGCAGCGACAGCCTCACGCCGCTTCGCTCCAAGGAGGAGGCCCATGACTACCGGTATTTCCCGGAGCCAGACCTGGGTCCGCTGCTGGCCACCAGCGAGCTCATCGCCCAGGCGCGGGACGAGCTGCCGGCGGAGCTTCCGGTGCAGCGGGCGGAGCGCTTTGAGCGCGAGCTCGGGCTGAGCGCCGCGCGGGCGCAGGAGCTCGCCTTCCGCGCCGAGCTGGCGGCCTACTTCGAGCGGGCACTGGCCGCGGCCCAGAGCAACGGCGTGGGGGAGGTTGACGCGGTCGAGCTCGCCAACTGGATCCCGCAGCTGGTCGAGCGCATCGGCGACGCCGACCCGGGGGAAAGCAAGGTGGCCCCGGAGAGCCTGGCCACACTGGCTGCGATGGTGAAGGCGCGCGAGGTCAGCCGTGACGCCGCCCGTGAGGTGCTGACGCGGCTCGTCGAGGAGGGAGGAGACGCGCGGGCGATCGTCGAGCGGGAAGGACTCGGGGCGCTGTCCGGGGACGAGGACGGACTGGCCGAGATCGTCGAGCGGGCGATCGCGTCGGATCCCGCCGCCGCCGAGCAGGTCCGCGGGGGGAACATGCGAGCCATCGGACCGCTGGTCGGCTACGTGATGCGGGAGACGCGCGGACGGGCGGACGGCGGCGAGGTGACCCGCCTCATTCGCGCTCAGCTCGGCCTCGGCTAGACGCCGGCGGGGCGTAGCATTGGCGGCCCGCCGAACCGCTCCCTAGGAGGCACGCGATGTCACGACTGATCCGCATGGACCGCACCGGGCACACCGAGTTGGCGCAATGGGTGGCGGATGACCCGGCGAGCGTTGAGGCGGCAGTGGAGACCTTCCGCGAGCAGCTCGACCAGGGTTACTTCGCCGTCGTCTCCGAGCAAGGAGAGGCGGCCCAGGTGCGCGAGCTCCCGGTCGACGCCCCCCTGGTGATCCTGCGCCGGCCGATCGCCGGGGGATAGACGGTGGCCGAACCGGCCCTGGCCGTAGAGGCCGGGACGCTTCCCGAACTGTCGGCCGTCTGGTGGCGCCCCCGGGTTGGCGAGCCAAGCCTGCGCCGCACCGGGCGCGTGTGGACCGTGGTCGCCCTCACCCACAGCCTGCCTTTCATCGCCGCGGCCATCGCGCTCAGCCTGCTCAAGCCGGTGACGATCCCGATCGCGGTGATCCTCCTCGTCCATGCCTGGGCGATCCCCGAGCTCTACGCGGCTCGCGGCGCGAACGTGCTCAGGGCACCGCGCCGCCGCGGTTCGGGCCGCGCCGAGCAGGTAGCAGTCGGGCTCCTAGGCGACCTCGTCGGCCACGAGGCGCGGGAGCTCCACGCCCTGACCGGGCTGGTCATGGAGCCCGGTCGTCTGGGTGTGTGGCTGCTGGCCGAAGCGGGGGCACTCCTGGTCAGACCGGGCGGGCGGCGGGTTCACTGCTACTGCGTGAGAGTGACCGAGGGTGAGCTCCCGCCCAGCGATCTGACGGCGCACCTGCTCCTCGCCCTGCGTGAGGACGAGGCTGGATTCGCCACCGTGGCCAACCTGGCCTTCGCCGGGGCGGTATGGCGACTGCGCCGGCGCGTCCCGGCCAAGGTGCGTGAGGCGCTGGCGGCGGCAGCAGGCGACGCGCGGGCCATGCGGAGCAGGGCTCCTTAGCATCTCTGTACCTAGGGCCAATGTGGCGCTGAGGTCCGGGGGCGATCATTTCCGCCATGACACGTCCCGCCACCTCGTCCAGGGTCCTGTTGGTCGAAGATCGGCGCGCCGGCGCCGGCGCTCCCGCCGCCGTCTCGGTGAGGCGCTACCGCCTGGCTCGACTGCGCTTCGACGGACCGGCCGCTGACGCAGGCGCGCGCTTCGAGTACCTGAAGCGCTCGCACGACTAATAGCCAAATCTTCAGATTCCCGCCGGGTCGGCACGGTACGCTTTCCGGTATGAAGACTGAGTTGGGAACACACTCCACCGTCGAGGCACGGCGCTCCCACACGCCCGTTTTGCGCAAGGCGGTTGCCGGCGTGGTGCTGATCCTTGTCGCGGCGCTCGCGGTCAAGCTCGTGGTCGGCTTCGTGATGGCGATCTTCTGGACGATCGTCGTGGTGGCTGCCGTCCTTGCCGTACTCTGGGCGCTGAAGACGCTGATCTGGTAGCTCCGGCCGATGGTGGGCGCGGGCTATGTCGTCATATGCCTGTCCTTTGGGCTGGCCGGGGGCCTGATCGGCCGGATGAAGGGCAGCTCGTTCTGGCTCTGGTTTCTGATCGCCGGGGTCGTCCCGTTCTTCGGACTCCTGGCCGCCGTCTTCTACCGCTGGGACTCGCGGGAGCTGCGCCGGCAGTGCCCCCGCTGCGGCCGCGTGGTCAAGCTCTATGACGCCAAGTGCATGCGCTGCGGCGAGGAGCTCGAGTTCCCGGAGGTAGCGATCGTGCCCGAGGAGGAGACGCGCAGCCGGGCGGCGAGCGTCTCCTAGGTCGCGAGCGTGCGGCGCTCCCGCGCGCGTCGAAAATCGACACTTATCCGCCGACCGCCCGTCGAGCCGCCTCTAAACGCCCGCCCCGAAGCGGCCGAAAACCACTGTTAGACTGGCCAATTCCCGTTACCGGTGGGGCTGTCAGGCTCTCCCGGGGCAAGACCGTTTTTCTCTAAGAAGGAGCCAGAGCCGCGTGCGCGCAGTCGACGCCCTGATGGAATGTCTCAAGGCCGAAGGGGTCGACGTCGTCTTCGGGCTCCCCGGCGGCGCCAACCTCCCCACCTACGACGCCTTCTACGACGCCGGGATCCGTCACATCCTGGTCCGCCACGAGGCGGGCGGCGGCCACGCCGCCGAGGGCTACGCCAAGGCGACGGGCAAGGTCGGGGTCTCGCTCGGCACGAGCGGACCCGGGGCGACCAACCTGGTCACGCCGATCTGCGACGCGATGATGGATTCCGTGCCGGTGGTCTTCCTCACCGGTCAGGTGCGAACTGAGCTGCTGGGGACCGACGGCTTCCAGGAGGCCGACACGATCGGCATCACCATGCCGATCGTCAAGCACAGCTTCATGATCCAGCACCCGCTGGAGCTCCCGCGCTCGATTCACGAGGCCTTCCACATCGCCCGCACGGGCCGGCCGGGTCCGGTGGTGGTCGACATCCCACAGGACCTGAGCCGGGCCGATATTCCCTACGAGCCGGTGACCGACGTCCACCTGCCCGGGTATCAGCCGACCACCGAGGGAAACCAGAAGCAGATCCGGCTTGCCGCCAAGGCCCTGGCCAACGCCCGGCGGCCGGTGATCTACGCCGGCGGCGGGGTCGTCAGCGCGGACGCGGCAGCGGAGCTCACGGAGCTGTGCCTGTCCGATCGCCTGCCCGTGACCTGCACGGTGATGGGGCTGGGAGCGTTTCCGGCTCCCCACGAGCAGTGGCTGGGGATGCTCGGGATGCACGGGACCCGCGCCGCCAACTACGCGATGGACGAGGCCGACCTGATCGTCGCCATCGGCGCCCGCTTCGACGACCGGATCACGGGCAAGCTGTCCGAGTTCGCCCCCCGGGCCAAGTTCATCCACATCGACATCGACCC
>Ga0335074_10000328_pt1 | contig 70991 bp, 81 predicted proteins | sample Lox_Sample_23_FD_206715 | JGI IMG/M metagenome (GOLD analysis project Ga0335074, IMG submission 206715) | Soil microbial communities from Loxahatchee National Wildlife Refuge, Florida, United States - Lox_Sample_2.3 | ecosystem: Environmental > Terrestrial > Soil > Wetlands | place: USA...
GGGGCCGCGGCGAGTCGTTCCGGGAGACCGCCGTCCGACGCGTGCTCAAGAAGAGCCGTATCGAGACCCGCACGAAGGTCGCGGCCATCACGGTGAGCCAAGGGCCGGACGTCCTGCAGCGGCTCGGGGATGTCGTCGAGGAGCTCCTCGACGAGAGCTCGCTCTGCCGGGTGATCCAGGTCTCGCGCGGCGTCGTCGTGATCGTCGACGAGGATTCGGTCGCGCGCGTCGTCCGGCAGCTGCGGGAGAGCCAGGTGATCGGGGTTCGCAAGAACCTCACAGAGCTCGCGGTGACGAGCCCCGAGAGCATCGAGGAGACGCCCGGGCTGCTCACTCTCCTCACCGGCGTCCTCTCCGCGCGCGGGATCAACATCGTGGAGGCCCTGAGCTGCTTCACGGACACGATCTTCCTGCTCGACGGCGGAGACCTCCAGCCGGCCCTGGTGGTGCTCTCGAAGGCCCTCGAGTAGCCGGGGGTGCTCGGGGCCTCGCGGCCAGTGTTACGAATCCTGGACGCGACATAAGCCTTAAGTGAGGGACGCCCTCCCCGTCGCGTGGTCACGCCGCAGACGCTCGCCCCGCCGACCGGCTCGCGCGAACAGTGGGTGATGGGTCCGCGCGAGCGGCGGGGGGCGGCCCTCATCTACGTCGGCATCCTCGCGGCCACCGCCGTCGGCCTCGCCGCGACCGTGTACATCGGCCGGACGTACGGGATCTTCATCGGGCTCGGGATCCTGTGCTACACCCTCGGGCTGCGCCACGGCGTGGACGCCGACCATATCTGCGCGATCGACAACACGACCCGCAAGCTGATCCAGCAGGGTCAGCGGCCCTACACCGTGGGGGCCTGGTTCTCGCTGGGACACTCCACGATCGTCGTGGGCTTCCTGTTCGGCCTCGTCCTCGCATCCCGCTTCATCCTGAACTCCTACCAGACGTTCGCGAGCGTCGGCGCGGTGCTGGGGACGGCGATCTCGGGAGGGTTCCTCTACCTGATCGCGTTCATCAATTTCCTGATCTTTTGGGAGGTCTACCAGATCTTCCGTCAGCTGAGGGCGGGCACGATGGACAACGCCCAGCTCGAGGCCCGACTCGACCAGCGCGGCTTCATGAACCGCTACTTCAACTGGATCTTCAAGTTCGTGAACAAGCCGTGGCAGATCTACCCCGTCGGGGTGCTGTTCGGGCTGGGGTTCGATACCGCCACGGAGACGCTCCTCATCGCGATCACCCTCACCGTCGGGACGGCCGCGGTCGGCTTCCCGCTGTGGATGGTCCTGGTCCTGCCGTTCCTGTTCACGTGCGGGATGGTGCTCACCGACACCTCCGATGGGATCAGCATGCGCTACGCCTACGGGTGGGCCTTCGCGAAGCCGATCCGCAAGGTCTACTACAACCTCACGATGACGCTCATCTCGGTCCTCGTCGCCTTCGTCATCGGGACGATCGAGCTCCTCGGCGTCGTCGCCTCCGAGTTGAACCTCGCCGGCGGGCCGTTCGGGTTCTGGACCACCATGAACTGGATCAACAACGCCTCGGGACCGGGCGGGCTCGACATCTGGGGGTACGTCGGCCTCGGCATCGTCGCGCTGTTCGTCGGGTGCTGGCTGCTCGCCATGCTGATCTACCGGCTGAAGCACTACGAAGAGATCGGGTTCAGCCCGCCCCCCGACGACCGGGGGGCCGGAGGGGGCTCCGGGTTCACGGGCTGAGCGCCGCGGACGGGGGCCTCCAAGGCGTCTTACCCCCCGGGCCGGTGGGGTCGCGATGCCGTCCAAGGTCGTCCGGACCGGAGTGTCGCTCGAGCCCGACGTCCTCGCGGCGCTCGATCGTTGGGCCCACGCTCGGAACTCGCCGAGCCGTTCGGAGGCGATCCGCTTCCTGGTCCGCAAGGAGCTCTCGGAATCGGAGTTGCGCGATCCGCAGGCGGACGCCGTCGGGACCGTGATGGTCCTCTACGACCACCGTGCCTCCAACGTGCAACGGCGCCTGACGGCCGCGCAGCACCGCTGGCGGGACCACATCCGCTCCACGAACCACGTCCACCTCGAGGGAGAGGTCTGCCTCGAGGTGATCGTGTTGGGGGGCCGGCGTGGCGAGATCGTCCGTGCGGCCGAGGACCTCCGGGGCGTGAAGGGGATCAACCAGGGCGATTTCATGCTCGGCGATCCGAAGGTCGCCGGCGGCTCCTCGGGCCACCGGCACCCCCACCGCCCGTGAGGCGCGACCGCGCTCGGCGCGTCAGAGCCGGGACGCGAAGGCGCGGAGCATCTGGCGGGCCGGGGCAAAGTGCCGGGCCGAGATCTGTTCGACGTTGACCCCGAGCGGGACCCCGATCTCCTCGGACTCGACCGCCCGGCGGGTCGCGTCCCAGACCTCGAACGCGCGGCGCTCGCTCTCGGCCAGCCCCTCGGCCTCGGTGCCGTCAACGATCGCCCGCTCGAACGGCTCGGGGAGCTCGGCCCCCAGCCACCGGACGAACTCCGTGTCCTGCTCGTCGGCGAGCGGCGCGAAGCTGAGGAGCACGGGCGCGGGCCGGATCGAGGCCCGCCGGCAGAGGTGGTCGTACTCCCGCAGCATCCCGGTCACCGGTCCGCCGTCGAACACCAACTGGGTCGTGAAGAACGCCGCGCCCGCCCGGGTCTTGGCGAGCATCCGGTGCGCCTCGCCCGTCCGGAACGGGATCGTGATGTTGCCGAGACGGCCGTTCGCGGCCGCGACGATCGGCCCCACGATCCGGTCCGCTTCCGCGACCGGCGGTCCGGGGTATGGGATGTACCGGCTGGTCCCTCCGACGAGCACGAGGTGGCGGAGCCCGCGCGCGACGCTCTCGCGGGCCCACGCTTCGACCGCCGCGCCGCTCGCGAGGTAGGCGACCACCTTGTTCACGACGACCTCGACCGCGGCACGGTCCGCGATCTCCGAAGCGTAGGTCCGGGGATCGGCCGTCCGATAGAACGGGCGCCCCTCGTGGTTCTCGTCGACGAGCTCGGGCACGTCGATCGCGTCCACGCGCGGCACCTCCCGCGCGAGGCGGGCCACCTCGTCGATCTGGGACGCGACCCGGGCCGGATTCGCCCGGGCGTTCGGGGGTACGGGTTCGAAGAACAGCGGTCGGTCGGCAAGCGCTTCGAGGAGCGGGCGCGGCACGGCGATCCCCCGGTGCGAAGCGCGGGGTCGCGCGGACCGATAAGGCGTCGGGTCGCTCGCGACCTTGCGACCGACGCAACGCCCCCGCTCCGGGAGAAACCGAGACCTCGGCCGCGCCCCGGACCGCCGCACGACGGGCGGCGGGTCGTACCGGGGGCTCCTTCGGGCCCGGAGCCTTGATAATCGACCGAAGCTCGGCAGCCCGATGGGCGTCGCGATCGAGGTGAAGGGGCTGCGGAAACGCTACGGCCCCCTCGCGGCGGTCGATGGGATCGACTTCTCGGTCGAGGCGGGGAGCGTCTTCGCCTTCCTCGGCCCGAACGGCGCCGGTAAGACGACGACCACCGAGATCCTCGAGGGTCTGCGCAATCGCAGCGAGGGTACGGTCGGGGTGCTCGGCTTCGACCCGTGGGCCGACGGGGGCACCCTGCACCGCCGGATCGGAGTGATCCCGCAGGATTTCCGGTTCTTCGAGAAGATCACCCCGCGGGAGGCGATCGAATACTACCGGGCGCTGTTCCACACCGCACCGGACCCGGTCGAGCTCCTCCGGCGGGTCGAGCTCGCCGACAAGGCGGACGCCCGCTTCGACTCGCTCTCCGGCGGCCAGAAGCAGAAGCTCGGGCTCGCCCTGTCGCTGGTCAACGACCCCGAGGTCTGCTTCCTCGACGAGCCGACCACCGGCCTCGACCCCCACGCCCGCCGATCGATCTGGGCGGTCATCCGCCAGTTGCGGAAGGAGGGGCGGACTGTCTTCCTCACGACGCACTATCTCGAGGAGGCGGAGCTCCTCGCCGACCGCGTCGCGATCATCCATCACGGCCGCATCATCGCGAGCGGTACGCCGGGCCACATCATCGAGCAGTTCGGGGGCCCCGAGCGGCTGCGGGTCGAGGCCCCGCCCGAGCTCGCCGGCTACCTGGCGAGCCATGCCGGGGTCGTCGCCCGGGCCGAGGACGGCCACGTCGAGGTGGAGCTGCGCTCCAAGGAGGATGCCCTCAAGGTCCTCTCGGCGATCGACGCGAGCGGGATCCCCTGGCAGGGGTTTGAGACCGTCCACGACACCCTCGAGGACGTCTTCGTCCGCCTCGTCGGCCAGATGGACGAGGGCGCCCTGCGCTCGGAGGCGGCCCCGTGAGGCCTGCGCACATCTTCGCCGACTTCAAGGTCGTCGCCCGGACCTACTTCCGGAACCCGGTCGCGCTGTTCTTCTCGCTGATCTTCCCGATCATCCTGATCGCGTTGTTCGGCCTCATCTTCTCCTCGACGGGCAGCTCGAGCGTGACGCTCGCGGTCGTCAACGAGGACCACAACTCTTCGGAGAGCGTCGCGTTCCTCGCGGCCCTCAACCAGACGACGCTCGTCAAGGTGCAGGTCGAGAACGTCGCGCCGGGCGACTTCGCGTCGTGGCTCGGACAGAACGACTACCCGGTCGGCTTAGTCATCCCGGCCGGGTTCCAGGCGAACTACACGAACCATACCGCGACGAACCTGACGCTCTACACCGATCCCCAGGACGCGGCGTCGTCCGGCCAGGTCGAAGCCGCCGTCATCGGCGTCACGAACCAGTTCAACCTGAACGCCGTCTGCACCGCCGGCAGCTGCGCGCCGATCATCGGGATCAGCTCGGCGAACGTCGGGAGCGCGGTCTACACCTACATCGACTACCTGATCCCGGGGCTCATCGGGTTCACGATCCTCACCAGTCCGATGTTCTCGATGGTCGACGTCGCCTCGTCGTACCGCAAGGACGGGATCTTCCGCCAGCTCTCGCTGACCCCGCTCACCCGCGCGGAGTGGCTCACCAGTCGGATCCTCTGGTACATCGTCCTCACGTTCGTGAGCGCCGGCATCATGATCGGGACCGGGGCCTACCTGTTCAACGCCCACGTGCTCGTCACCGTCCAGCTGATCCCGTTCCTGGTCGCCGGTCCGTTCCTCTTCGTCTCGCTGGGCATGCTGGCGGGCTCGGTCGCGCGGACCCCCGAGAGCGCGGCGCTGATCGGGAACATCATCACCTTCCCGATGATGTTCCTCTCCGGGACGTTCTTCCCGGTCTCGTCGTTCCCGCCCGGGCTCCAGACGTTCGCGCACGTGCTACCGCTCTACTACGTGATCGACGGGATGAACCAGGTGATGCTGTTCGCGAACTCCGCCCGGGCGCTCACCGATGTCGCGATCGTGCTCGCCATCGCCGTCGTCTTCTTCCTGCTCTCGATCCGGCTGTTCAAGTGGCGGGACGAGTGACCCGTGGCCCCCGCTCCGCCCCCCGTCGACCCGGTCGAGTTCCGACGGCTCATGGCCCGCTGGCCGACGGGGGTCTCGGTCGTCACCACACGCTGGCAGGGGGTCGACGCCGGGCTCACGGTAAGCGCCCTCGTCTCCGTGTCGCTCGCCCCGCCCTCGCTGCTGGTCAGCCTCACGCTCGATGCCGACACGACGCCCCTCCTCGAGCGCAGCCGGATCTTCGGCGTGAGCGCGCTCGCCGCGGACCAGCGGGCCGTGAGCGAACGGTTCGCGCAGACGATCCCTCCCCCCGAGAAGTTCCGCGACCTGCCGATCCACCGTGGGCCGGGCGACGTTCCGCTCCTCGACGGCGGGCTCGCGGCCTGGGTCTGCCGGGTCGCGGCCTGGGTCCCCCAGTACGACCACGTGCTCGTGATCGGCGAGGTCGTCTACCAGGAGGGCGGGCGCGAGGGCGAGCCGCTCGTCTACTTCCGTTCGGGGTATGCCGAACCGGACGGCCCCGACCGGCTCCGGCTCGCCGCCCGGCGGCCCGTGTGACCCTGGCGCTCGGGCGGAGCGCTCGGTTTTAACCCCCCCGATTCCTAGCAACCCCGATGACCGAGGCGCCGCGTCGGGCGAAGCTGGTGATCGTGGGCAGCGGGCCCGCGGGTCTCACCGCCGCCCTGTATGCGGCCCGCGCCGAGTTGGCGCCGGTCGTGATCGCGGGGGTCCCCGCGGGCGGTCAGCTCCTGATCACGACGGACGTCGAGAACTACCCCGGCTTCCCCGAGGCGATCCAGGGGCCCGAGCTGGTCGACCGGATGCGCCGCCAGGCGGGCCGCTTCGGAGCCGAGTTCGTGGACGACAACGTGACCCACGTCGACTTCTCGAGCCACCCGTTCACCCTCAGGACCGGGACCCACGGGACGTTCCACGCGGACGCCGTGATCCTCGCGACCGGCGCGAACGCTCGGTGGCTCGGGCTGCCGTCGGAGCAGCGGCTCCAGGGCCACGGCATCTCCGCGTGTGCCACGTGCGACGGGTTCTTCTTCAAGGGCAAGGCGCTCGTCGTCGTCGGCGGGGGCGACACCGCGATGGAGGAGGCCCTCTTCCTCACGAACTTCGCGACGCACGTCACGATCGTCCATCGGCGTCGGCAGCTCCGGGCGAGCTGGATCATGCAGGAGCGGGCCCGCGCCCACCCGAAGATCTCGTTCTTGCTCGACCACGAGGTGGTCGAGGTGCTCGGGGACCGGACGGTCGAGGGGGTGCGGGTGCGGGACGTGCGGACCCACACCACGCAGGACCTCCCGGTGGGGGGCCTGTTCGTCGCGATCGGTCACGATCCGGCCACCCACGTCTTCCGCGGGGCGATCGCGCTCGACTCCGAGGGCTACGTCGAGGTCCACGACGGCGCACGCACGAGCGTCGAGGGCGTGTTCGCGGCCGGCGACCTCCACGACCGGCGCTACCGGCAGGCGGTCACCGCTGCGGGGTCGGGCTGCATGGCCGCGATCGACGCGGAGCGCTGGCTGGCCGAACGCGAGTCGCCCCGGGTCCCGGCCGCGCCCGCGGCCCCCGCCGCGGCCCCTCCGCGGTAGCCTTTAATAGCGTACGGACCGGTGGTCCGCGAGGTCGCCGCGGCATGCCCAGCAAGAAGAGCCTCCACATCGAGTCGTCGGGGCAGCTGTGCATCTACTGCGGGGCGTGCGTCGGGATCTGCCCCCTCAACTGCATCTACCTGGACGAGACCCGGATCACGTTCGACGAGAAGGTCTGCACGCGCTGCGAGATCTGCGTGAAGGCGTGCCCCGTCGGCGCGATCGAGATCGGCTAGGGCCCCCGACCGGAGGACCGCGCATGGTGAAGGACCTCAGGACCGACGTGCTCGTGGTCGGCGCGGGCCCCGCGGGCAGCATGACCGCGAAGTGGGCCGCGAAGCAGGGCGCGACGGTCACGATGATCGAGAAGCGCCAGGAGATCGGGAGCCCGGTCCGCTGCGGCGAGGGGATGAGCAAGGACTGGCTCCACGACGTCGGCATCAAGCCGGGCAAGTGGATCAACGTCGAGGTCGAGGGCGCCCGGATCTACTCCCCGAGCGAGAAGGTCTTCGAGATCAACGAAAAGCACGCCGGCAACGAGGTCGGCTACGTCGTCGAGCGCGATGGGTTCGACAAGGCGCTCGCCATCGACGCCGCGAACGCCGGCGTGGACGTCCTGCTCAAGACCGCCGCGACCGGGGTCCTCAAGGAGAACGGCCGGGTCGTCGGCGTGAAGGCGAAGGCGTTCGGCGAGCCGTTCGAGATCCGCGCCTCGGTCACCATCGGCGCAGACGGGTTCGAGAGCCAGGTGGGCCGGTGGGCCGGCGTGCCCACCAACCTTGCCATGAAGGACATGGACACCTGCCTCCAGTACCGCATGACCGGGGTGGACTCTGACCTCCGGTACTGCGACTTCTACCTCGGCAAGGTCGCGCCGGGCGGCTACGTCTGGGTGTTCCCCAAGGACGAGGGCCTCGCGAACGTCGGCATCGGGGTCCAGGTCAGCCAGATCAAGACCATGGCCGAGGCCCGCAACTACCTCGACGCGTGGATCGCGAAGCACCCGGCCTACGCGAAGGGCAAGAAGATCGACATGGTGGGCGGTGGCGTCTCCATCTCGCCCCCCCTCAAGCAGACCGTGACCGACGGCTTCATGCTCGTCGGCGACGCGGCCCGGATGATCGACCCCCTCACCGGCGGGGGGATCGCGAACGGCTGCATCGCCGGGAAGATCTGCGGGACCGTCGCGGCGGAGGCCGCCCAGACGGGCGACGTCTCGAAGGAGTTCCTCCAGCAGTACGAGAAGGGCTGGCGCGCCCGCCTCGAGGAGAAGCTGTACCGCAACTGGCTCGCGAAGGAGAAGCTCACGACGCTCTCCGACGAGACGTTCGACAAGATCGTCGACGCGCTCCAGGACGTGCGGCTCGAGAAGCTCAACGTCCACAACATCCTGAAGGCGGTCCACACGAAGTACCCCGAGGTGACGAAGGAGTTCGAGGCGTTCCTCTGAACGCCCGCTCCGTCTCGCCCGCATGCCCGGCGCCCCGAACCGGCCTCCCGAGAACGCCCCGGCCGCTCCGGCACCGCCGCCCGTGCCGGTCTCCGCCCGCTTCCGCGCCCTGAGCCGCCTCGCGCCGAGCCGGGTCGCCCTGCTCCTGGACCCGTGGAAGGGGGCACCGAGCCCCGAGCTCCTCCAGCCGTTCGAGAAAGCCGAGGCCGCATTCGAGCACGGCGACTTCGACAACGCGTCGAGCGCCCTCGACCTCCTCTCGGTCCGGTTCGCCGAGCCCCGGTGGCCGACGCTGCCCGAGCCGTTCCGCTCCCTGAAGGTCCCGATCCCCGCCCCGATGCCCCCGCACTGGAACCCGGACCACGCGCTCGGGCCGGCCGAGCGGGAGGCCCGACGCGCGCGCCGCGAAGCCGACGAGCAGGTCGCGCTCGCCGCCGGTTCGCTGGCGTGGGCCGCGGGCCACGGGGTCGACCTCACCGACCTCGCGCGGCCGCTCGACGAGGCCCGCGCCATCCTCGGGTCGGAGGGCGTCGTGCCCGGCTACTACGAGCGGATGGAGACGGTCTGGGACGGCGTGCGTCAGCGCTGCCCCCGGCCGAAGGGCGCGGCCGGACGAGCCCCGGCCCCGCCGGCCGAGCCGGAAGCCTCCGAGGCCTAGGCCGCTGGTGACCGACGAGGCGCGCCCGCGCCGGCGGGTCCACCGGGGCGAAGGAGAGGTCACCGAGTGGCCGCGCGGGCTCGCGAGCTACGTGCCCGCCGGCCCGGACGACGCCGAGCCGTCCCCCGACGAGGACCGACTGGCGAACCGCATCCAGCTCGCGGCCCGTCTGCTGGCCCTGCGGCGCGCGGCGGGGGAGACGACGGACCCGGTGTTCGCGGAGCTGCGCGCCGCCGAACGGGCGCTCCGGGCGGGGGACCGGGCCACCGCGACCGACCGCCTCGACCGCGTGCTCGTCGCGCTGGACGCCGCCGCGGAGGCGCCCGGTCCTCGCCGCGCCGCGCGCCGCCGGGGCACGACCCTTTAAGGACGCGCCGGCCGTCGGCCCGCGCATGGCCGCGCCCCGGTTCGGCACGTTCTCGATCGTCGCGTGCGATCGCGACACCGGCACCTGGGGCGTCGCCGTGCAGTCGAAGTTCATCGCCGTCGGCGCCGTGGTTCCGTTCGCGGAGGCCGGCGTCGGCGCGATCGCCACGCAGGCGGCTGCGAACGTCGCCTACGGGCCGGAAGGGCTCGCGCTCCTCCGCGCCGGGAAGCGGGCGTCCGACGTCGTGGAAGCCCTCACCCGGGCGGACGCGGGCCGGGACGAGCGGCAGCTCGGGGTCGTCGACCGCGAGGGGCGCGCCGCGTCGTTCACGGGGTCGCACTGCCTCGATTGGGCCGGGCACGTCGTCGGCGACGGCTTCGCTTGCCAGGGGAACATCCTGTTCGGCCCGGGGGTCGTGAAGGGGATGGCCCGGACGTTCGAGGCCACGCCCGGTGACCTCGTGGACCGCCTGCTCGGGGCGCTCGCCGCCGGCCAGCGCGAGGGGGGCGACCGACGGGGCATGCAGTCCGCCGCGCTCCTCGTCGTGCGGGCGCGCGGAGGCTACGGGCAGGGGAACGACCGGTGGATCGACGTGCGCGTCGACGACCACCCGACGCCGATCGAGGAGCTCCGACGGGTCTTCCGGCTCTACGATCTCACGATGCTGACGCGCGAGGACCCGGCGACGCTCGTGCCGCTCGCCGGCGAGGTCGCCGCGGGAGTCCAGCACGACCTCAACGTCCTCGGGTTCTACCCGGGCCGGTCGACGGGCCGGTGGGACCCCGCCAGCCGGGCGGCGTTCACCAAGTTCCTCAACGAGCACAATTTCGAGAACAAGGCCCGGGACGACGACCGGACCTGGCCGTCCATCCTGGGGTACCTGCGCGAGCGGGCCTCGGCGGAGACGGCCCGGCGCACGACGACGGCGCCGATCGTGCCGGGAGCGCTCGACCGGGGGCCCGGGGCTCAAGGACCGTCGGGAGGTGCCCCATCCCCGCCCGGAGCGGCGTCGAAGGAGAAGGGGAAGCACGCGCCGAAGTGACCGTCACGGTCCGCCACGCCTGCCCGAGCCGGACGGTCGCGGAACGCCTGGCGGCGGCGCTCCGGGCGGACAATCCCGACTTCGTCCACGTCGCGGTCGACGGGCCCGAGCTCACGCTGCGGGTCACGGCCCGCTCGGCCGGCAGCGCGCGGGCGACCCTCGACGACCTCCTCGCCTGCCTGCGGGTCGCCGAGCGGGCGGTCCCCCCGCCGTAGCGGAACCGCCGTCGGTCCGCCGAAGTCGGCATAAGGGGCCCGGGGTCCTCCGCCCCCGTGGCCGAAGGCTTCCTGCCGCCCGATCGGCCGCGCGACCCGGCCCCGGAGGGCCGGTACGTGGCGGGGGTCGTGATCACGGTGCTCGCCGTGGTCAGCCAGTACTTCGTCCCATCGCTCGTCCCGGCGTCGCTGGTCCTGTACGGGAACCTCCCCGGGGATCTGTTCGTCGTCTACGGGATCCCGGTGCTCTCGTTCGCCGTCCTCGTCGGGGGCGCGCCGCTGCGCGACTGGTCGAAGCGGATGGGGACCGCGAGCTGGGAAGGGCTGCGCTGGTACGGCCTCCTCTCGCTCCTCGCCCTCGTCGTGGTGCTCGCGCTGGCGATCGTCTACGAGTTCGTCGACCCCGCCGCGCTCCAGTACCTGAGCCGACCGAATCCGGCGCTCACGCAGGCCGCCGCCAACCCGTGGTTCTACGTCGGGCTCTCGTTCGTCGTCGGCGCGTTCGAGGAGACGATCTTCCGGGGCTGGATCTTCGGCTACTGGCGCGACCGGGGGGGCTCGTGGCTCGTCCCGGCCGCCTGGACGAGCGCGATCTTCGCCGGCGTCCACCTCTACTACGGCTTCACGTACGGGCCGGCGGCGCCGCTCATCTTCCCCACGCTGTTCCTGCTCGGGTTCTCCTTCGCGGCGACGTACCGCTACTCGGGAGGCAACCTCGTCCTGCCCGCGCTCCTGCACGGCGAGAACGACGCCTCGGCCTACCTGACCCTCATCAACACCGAGATCGGCGCGATCGTCCACTACGCCGTGATCCTCGTGGGCGGACTCCTCGGGCTCATCGCCTACCTGCGCGCCGACGGGCCCGCCCGGGGGGCCCCGGGCTAGGCGCTCCTTCGCTCGGCGAGCGGATCCCATCGACCCCGAGCCCGTCGGGGCGCTCGACGGCGTGTGCCCCGCCGGATACCCGCCGCGCTCGACCCGCGGGGGGGCCCGAGGGACCGCGCGCGGCACCCCCCCTTCGGCCGCGGGGCCTCGGGCCTTGCGCCACGACGGACCGCCCGGGCGCCCGCTCGAGGAACCGTCGGCCGCGGGTGCGGGGCGGGACCCGGAGGCGCACGGGACCGAGGGACGCCGGCGCCGAGGGGGTCCCCGCGCGGAGCCCGCGACGGCGTCGGTCGCCGCCCGTCAGCATCTTGTAATCGGCCCGCGTCGCCGCGTCCGTGCCGCCCACCGACGACGAGATCCGCGCCGCCCTCACGAGCGCCCGGACGATCGCGGTCGTCGGGCTCTCCGAGAAGCCGGAGCGCGACTCGAACGAGGTCGCCCGGTACCTTCAGGGGCAGGGCTATCGGATCGTCCCCGTGAACCCGATGCTCACGGAGGTCCTCGGAGAGCGGGCGTACCCGGGGGTCGGCGCGATCCCCCCGGAGCTCCGGGTCGACCTCGTCGACGTCTTCCGCCGCAGCGACCAGGTCCTCCCCGTCGTCCGGGAGAGCGTGCGGCGGGGCGGGGTGCGGACGTTCTGGATGCAGCTGGGCGTGGAGCACGCCGAGGCCGCCGCGGAGGCGCGCGCGCACGGGATCGCCGTCTTCGAGAACCTGTGCACGATGGCCGAGCATCGCCGACTGCACCTGCCGCCCGTCGCCTCCTCCCGCTGAGCCGCCCCGATGGCTGTCGCCGCTCCGTCCCCGACCCCGATGGTCGGCGCCCGCATCCCGCGCGCCGGCGCGCTCGACGATCAGGGCGTCGTCCGCCGGGAGAACGTCCACGCGCTGCGCTGGCGCCTCCACGGGGCGGGGAAGGTCGTCGGCGCGGTCGACGTCGGGGTCGCCCGGCTCGACGGGACCGTGTCGATCGGCGGCGCCGTCTCGGCGGACTCCCTCACCGCGCGGGGATGGCTCGAGGTCCACGCGACCGTCGACGTGCACGATCTCCTGCGGACCGACGGCACCTTCCGGGCCGCCGGCGCGGTGCACGCCGGCGAGGCCGTCGTCCGGGGGACGACGCGCCTCTCCGCCCCGCTCTCGGTCGACGGGACGCTCGACGCCCGGGGGACGCTCGAGGTCCCGTCGCTCCGCGCCACGAAGCTGCTCGTCCACGGCGCCGTCGCGCTGCCCGGGACCGCGGAGGCCCCGTCGATCGTGCTGGAGCTTCCGCGCGACTCGCGGATCGGCGGGCTGCGGGGCCGCTCGGTGAGCGTCCGGGGGAAGGTGCCGAACGTCGTCGAGAAGGTGCTCCAGCACACGCGCCACGTCGCGGTGGACCGGATCGAGGCGGACGTCGTGCGGCTCGAGGCGGTGGACGTGGAGTTCGTCCGTTCCCCCGCGCTGGTGCTCGGTCGGGACTGCCACGTGACGACGGTCGAGGGGACGGTCGCCCGCTGCCATCCGTCGAGCGCCGTCGGGCCGCGCTCCCAGTCCCCCCCGCCGTACGGGCTCCGCCGATAGGCGGCGCGGCCCGCTCGCTGTTATCCGTCCCCGCCGCGTCGCGGCCGCCCGTGACGCCGGAGGAGGAGACGGCCGCCCCGACGGGGATCGCGGTCCAGCAGCGCGTCCGCGAGTTCTGGACCGCGCACGACGTCCCCGCTCGGGCGATGCCCGGCGCCGCCGACGGGCCGGTGTTCCGGTTCACCGAGGGTCCCCCCGGGGCGAACGGCGTCCCCCACCTGGGCCACCTGGTCGCGCGCGTGGCGAAGGACGTCGCGCTGCGCTACCGCCGGATGCGTGGCTACCGCATCGTGAGCCCGATGGCCGGCTGGGACTGCCACGGGCTGCCGGTCGAGATCGCGATCGAACGCCAGCACGGCTTCCGTTCGAAGCGCGAGATCGAGGAGTACGGGATCGAGCGGTTCTGCGAGGAGTGTCGGGAGGCGACCCTCTACTTCGCGTCGGTCTGGCAGGCGATGAGCGAGCGGGCCGGATACTGGCTCGACTACGCCCGGGCCTACCGGACGATGGACCCCCCGTTCATCGAGAGCGTCTGGTGGTCGCTCCGCACCCTGTTCGACCGGGGGCTGCTCGAGAAGGGCCACTACGTGCTGCCGTACTGCCCCCGGTGCGAGACGGTGCTGAGCTCCCACGAGGTCGCCCAGGGGTACCGGGAGGCGACGGACCCCTCGATCACGGTCCGCTTCCCGCTCGCCGGGACCGCCCGCCCCCGGGCCCTGCTCGTCTGGACCACGACGCCCTGGACGCTGCCGTCGAACCTCCTCGTGGCGGCGCGGGCCGACCTCGAGTACTCGGTCGTCCGGGGCCCCGACGGCGACGAGCTCGTCCTCGCCTCCGAGGCCGTCCCGCGCTACTTCCCTTCCGGGGCGGAGGTGGTCGAGCGCCTCCCGGGCCGGGCGCTCACGGGCGCCGTCTACGAGCCGCCGTTCGCGACCCCGGGCCCGGGACCGGGGCGGCACCGCGTCGTGCTCGACGACTTCGTGACCGCCGCGGACGGGACCGGGTTCGTCCACGTCGCGCCGAGCTTCGGCCCCGACGACTACCGCATCGGGGCGCGCGAGGGCGTCGGCGTCTACGACCCGCTCGATAGCCGGGGGGTGTTCGACGACCGGTTGCCCGTCGTGCGGGGGAAGGGGTTCAAGGCCGCCGACCCGATCCTGGCGCGCGACCTCGAAGCGCGCGGCCGCCTCTACCGCGCCGAGACGATCCGCCACACGTATCCGTTCTGCTGGCGGTGCGACCACGCCCTGCTCTACCGGGCGATCGACTCGTGGTTCGTCCGGACCAGTCGGTTCACCGAGCGGCTGGTCCGGCACAACGCGAGCGTCGCGTGGATCCCCCCGTACCTGCGCGACGGCCGGTTCGGGAACTTCCTCACCGAGGCGAAGGACTGGGCGCTCTCCCGGAGCCGGTACTGGGGGACGCCGCTCCCGATCTGGGTCTGCGCTGCGGGGCACGTAACGTGCGTCGGCAGCTTCGCGGAGCTCGCGGAGCGCGTCCCGGAAGGGCTCCCGAGCCCGTTCGACCCCCACCGGGTCACGGTCGACCGGCTCGACGTCCGGTGCGGGACGTGCGGCGCCCCGTCCCGCCGGGAACCGTACACGATCGACGTCTGGTACGACAGCGGCACCGCGCCGTTCGCCCAGTTCCACTACCCCTTCGAGCCCGGACCGTTCGACCCCCACGCCCCGCTCGATCACATCGCCGAGGGGCTCGACCAGACCCGCGGCTGGTTCTACGCGCTGCTCGTGCTCTCGACGGCCCTCTTCGACCGGCCGGCGTACCGTTCCTGCCTCGTGAACGGCATGGTGCTCGACGACTCCGGCCGGAAGATGTCGAAGTCGAAGGGCAATGTCCTCGAACCGATCGGCCTGCTCGACCGCGTCGGGGGCGACGCCGCGCGCTGGGCCTGCCTCTCCGTCGACTTCACCGAGCCGATCCGGTTCAGCGAGGCGATCGTCGAGAAGGCCGCGGCGCGCACGCTCGGGACGCTCCGCCACGTGGTCGCCTTCCATCTCGGGAACGCCCGGGCCGATCGGCTGCCGCCGCCTGCGGGACCGCCCCGGGCGCCGTCCCTGCTCGACCGGTGGCTCCTCTCGCGTCTCGAGGGGACCCGGGCGGCCGTCGAGACGGCGCTCGAAGCGTACGACCCCCGCCCGGCAGCGACGGCCCTGGCAACGCTCGTCGACGACCTTTCGACCTGGTACGTCCGGCGGTCCCGGCCTCGCTTCTGGTCGGACGAGGCGTCGGACGATCGCCGGGCCGCGCACGAGACGCTCGGCTACGCGCTCGGGGGGGTCGCGCGCCTCGCGGCCCCGCTCGTGCCGTTCACCGCCGAATGGATCCATCAGGAGGTCACGGAGCTTCGGTTCCGCTCGGGCGACGCCTCCGTCCACCTCGCGGGATGGCCCGGTCCGCTCGCGCCCCGGGACGAGCGGCTCGAGGCGGGCATGCAGGAGCTGCGCGAGCTCGTGGAGGTCGGCCGCGAGCTCCGGCAGCGCGCGGGCGTCAAGGCCCGGATCCCGCTCGTCGAGCTCGTGCTGTTCGGGTCCGCCTCTCCGGGGATCGCGGCGCTCGGCGAGGACGGGATGCGCCTGCTGGCCGAGGAGCTCAACGTCCGACGGGTCGTGCGCGCCCAAGTCGGGGACCGGACGGCGTACCCCGACGCGACGTGGGTCGTCCGGGAGGAGGGGGGTCGCCCGGTCGTCGCCCTTCCGCGGCGCCCGACCGAGGAGCTGCTCGAGGAGGGGCTCACGCGCGAGGTCGCCCGCCGGCTCCAGCAGCGTCGCAAGGAGCTCGGGCTCCAGCTCACCGACCGGGTCGTCGTCACGGTGGGCGCCGACGGGGCGCTCTATCGCGCGCTCGCGGCCCGGCGGGGCCCGCTCGCCCGCGAACTGCTCGCGGAGCCGCTCGAGATCGTGGAAGGGCCGCTGCCTCCCGGCGACGACATCCGCGCCTGGGACGTGGATGGGATCAGCTTTTCGGCGCGGGTGGTGCGTCGCGCCGCGGCCCCGTAAGGTCCGCCCGTGCGACCGGGCCCGCGGGCGAGCGCTCGGCGAACACCGCCGCACCGAACCGCCGGACCGTGACGCGGGGGTCCCGCCAGGCCCCGGCCGGAAGTCCGGCCTTCTCGCACGTCCCGTCGAGGAGCTGCTCGGCCCCCCAGCCGAGCTCGGGCGCGACCTGGGGCAGCAGGAGGCCGCTCCGGCCGAACCCTTCCACGATGAGCCCGTCCCGACCGATCCGGATCCGCTCGGGGAGCGACGCGTCGGGCTCCCGGCGGAGGAGCTCGGGGAGCGAGAGCAGCGAGACCTCGAACGTGAGCCGGGGGAGCTCGGGGGACCGGACCGGCGGGAACCGCGGGTCGTCCAACGCGGCGGCGACGGCGGCCTCCCGGACGGCCCGGTCGAGCGGATGGACCGGCCGCGGGAAGCCAATGCACCCGCGCAGGAGGTCGCCGGGGTACCGGCGGAGGGTCACGAACACCCCGCGGGGCTCCCGGAAGATCGGCGGCAGTAGCGGACCGACCCCGGGCTCGCGGCGGGCGGCGAGGGCCTCCTCGACCGACCGGCGGGCGAGCGTCACCGCCGCCGTGCCGACCGCGAGCGGCCAATCGTCGTCGTCCGTCGCCGTCACGGTCCGGAAAAGCGCCCCGGCGGAGAAAGGCGCTTCGCTGCCTCTCACCTTTTATACCGAGTGGGGGGTCCCCGCCGTCCCATGCCGTTCCCCGAGGCGGTCGAGCGTCTGCTCAACAAGAAGATCTGCATGAACTGCTCGGCCCGGAACCCCCCGAAGGCGGTCCGCTGCCGCAAGTGCCACTACCGCGGCCTCCGCGTGAAGTCGCGCGAGCGGTCGGGGAAGACCCAGTAGACGGACGACGCTCAGGGCGGCGGCGTGCCGTCCGGCGCCTTCCGTCGCACCGCGACGCCGGCCCGTCGCTCCTCGAGCCGGAACTCGAAGCGTTTGCGGAAGAGGAACTGGAAGTTCCGTCGTCCGTCGCGCCAGCTCGACAGCTTGGGGACGCCCCAGCGCTCGCCGTAGCGGATCGGCACCTCGGCGAACTTGAGGCCGCGGATCAGCGCCTCGATCTTGAACTCCTCGCTGAGCGGCATCCCGTCCTGGGTGAGGTGGACCCGGTCGAGGACCTCGCGCCGGAACACCCAGAACCCGCTCTGGCTGTCGCGCAGCCGGCCGCCCGGAAGGGTCCGGACGAACCGGTGGAACAGGAAGTTCGCCGCCTCGTTGAGCACCCAGTTCCCGATCCGGTGCTCCGTCGTCATCGACTTTCGGTCGAGGTACGCCATCCGATCCCCCGTCAGGAAGTCGAGCCGCTCGTCGAGGAGCCGGCGGACGAGCGTGGGGATCGTCGCGACGGGGTAGGTGCCGTCGCCGTCGGACGTCGCCAGGACCTCCCCCGTCGCCTCCGCGAACCCGGTCCGATAGGCGCGGCCGTAGCCCGGGCGCCGTTCGATGAGCACGCGGGCGCCCGCGGCGGTCGCTTCCTCGGCGGTGCGGTCCGTCGACGCCCCGTCGACGACGAGCAGCTCCCAGACGAGCGGGTCGTCGCGGAAGACGGTCCGGTTCGCGGCCTCCGCCGCGGCCCGGAAGCTGGTGAGGACCGGGCCAATCGACCCGGCCTCGTTGAGGGTGGGAATGACGAGGGAGGCGCGCATCGGTGAGAGGATTGGCAGCCGCCCACCGCTTAAACCCCTGCCCGTGCTGGGACCGCCCACGCCCGGCACCACGCAGCGCGGCGCCCCGGGGCGCCGCTGGGGGAGCTTTCCGACCACGGCCGACGTGGGGATCTGGGCGACGGGCCCGTCGTCGGCCGCCCTCCTCGAGGCGCTGGGGCTGGGCCTCTATGCCCTCATGACCGACCTGCGGACCGTGCGGCCGCGCACCGAGCGGGCGGTGAGCGCCTCCGGGGCCGACGCGGCCGAGCTCGTGGTCGCGTTCCTCTCCGAGCTCCTGCTCCTCTACGACAGCGAGGCGTTCGTCGCGCGCACGGTCCGGGTCCGTCCCGTCGGCGACCCGCCGACCGCGCTGGTCGCGAGCCTGGCCGGCGAGCGGTTCGACCCGGCCCGCCACCCCGTCCGCTCCGAGGTGAAAGCGGTCACGCTCCATGGCCTCGTCTTCGACCCCGCGCGCCACCGCGCGCGGGTGATCGTCGACCTGTGACTCGGCCGGGGGCTACGGCATCCGTTCGAGGATCGCCTTCAGCGCCGCACCGGAGGGCCCGGTGCGGCGCGCCTTCGCGAGGATCCGCTCGAGCGCGGCGAAGGTGACGAGGAGGTCCGGCCAGTCGGCAATGCCCATGTGGCCGATCCGGAAGATCTTGCCGGTGAGCGCGCCCTGGCCGCCCTGGACGAGCACGTTGTACTGGCGCTCGAGCGCCTTCCTCAGCTCGGGGTCGCCGAGGCCCTCGGGGTTCTTCACCGCGGTCACGGTGTCGGAGGCGAAGCGCCGGTCGGGGAACAGCTCGAGGCCGATCGCGTCGACGGCCGCCCGCGTCGCCTCGGCGAGCCGGTGCGTCCGCTCGAGCCGGGCCGTGAGCCCCTCTTCCTTCAGGAGGAGGAGCGCCTCGCGCAGCGCGAGGAACAGCGGCACCGCGGGGGTCCAGGGCGTGTCGTTCTTCTCGAGCGCCTGGAGGTGGGCCGGGAGATCGAGGTAGAAGGTGCCGGCGTGGAGCTGGGCGACGGCGCGGTCCGAGAGGTGGACCATCGCGAGCCCGGCGGGGGCCGCGAGACCCTTCTGGCTGCCGGCGACGACCGCGTCGATCCCCCAGGCGTCGATCGGCTCCGGGATCCCGGCGACCGCGCTGATCCCGTCCACGAGGAACAGCGCCCCCGCGTCGTGGACCGCGGGCGCGAGCGGGGCGAGGTCGTTCGCGAGCCCGACGCTCGTCTCGTTGTGGACGACGCACACCGCGCGCACGTCGCCCTTCGCGAGCTCGGCCTTCGCGGCGTCGAGCGGCAGCGGCTGGCCCCACGGTGCGGTCAGCGTCGTCACCTGGGTCGCGTAGCGGCGGACGATCGCATCGGTCCGTTCGCCGAAGTTCCCGTTCGAGAGGACGAGCGTCCGGCCGTCCTTCGGCACGAGCGCGGAATAGACCGCCTCGAGGCCGGAGGTGCCGCTGCCCGAGAGCACGACCTGGTGCCCCCGGGCCCCGAAGAGGACGGGCAGGAGCTCCCGGATCTCCTGCACGACGCCGTGGAAGTAGTCGCCGCGATGGTTGAGGCTCGGGGTCGACATCGCGCGGAGCACGCGCGGATGGATCCGCACCGGCCCGGCGATGAGGAACGTCGTCGTCTCCGGGTCGAACGTCATCGCGCGCCTCCCGTCGGAGCGACCCGGGCGGTGAGGGGCTCCCCGCGGAGCGCCCGCAGCACCTCGTCGACGGTGTCGGCGCCGGCCCGCTCCTGGCCCTCGGCCGTCGCCGCGCCGATGTGCGGGGTCGCGATCACGTACGGGTGCTCCAGCAGGGCTCGGTTCATGGGGGGTTCCACCTCGAAAACGTCGAGCGCGGCGCCGGCGAGCCGGCCCTCCGAGAGGGCGGCGAGGAGCGCGCCCTCGTCGACGAGCGCGCCGCGGGCGACATTGACGAGGTAGGCGCCGGGCTTCATCCGGTCGAAGGCCCGGGCGTCGAGCAGGTGCCGGTTCTCCGGCGTGAGGGCGGCGTGGACGCTCACCACGTCCGCGCGCCCGAGGAGCGCCTCGAGCGGGAGCATCTCGGTGCCGTCGGTCGCCGACGTCACGAACGGGTCGAAGGCGATCGAGCGCACGCCGAACGGCGCCAGCCGGCGCGCGACCTCCCGGGCGATGCGCCCGTAGCCGACGAAGCCGACGGTCTTCCCCGCGATCTCGTGCCCCAGGCTGCCGCGCTCCCAGCGACCGGCGCGCGTCGCGGCGAACTGCGGCGCGAGGCCGCGCACGAGCACGAGCACGAGGGCGACGGTGAGCTCGGCGACGCTCGCCGTGGCCGCCGCCGGCGCATTGACCACCCGGATGCCGCGCGCCGCGGCCGCAGCGGTGTCGATGTTGTCGACCCCGACGCCCGCGCGCGCGACGAGGCTGAGCTGCGGGGCCCGGGCGAGGAGGTCGCCGGTGACCTTCGTTCGGCTCCGGACGATGAGCGCCCAGGCGTCCGCGAGCGCGGCCGGCAGCTGGGTCGGCGCTCCGCTCACGTCCACGACCCGGCACGGGCCCGCCTGCAGGCGGGCGAGGGCTGCCGCGTCGATCGGGTCCGCGACGACCACGACCGGGGGGTCCGCCATCGCGGCCCGGACCCGACCCCCCATGAAAACGTTTGGCGGCCGTGCCCTCGGTTCAGGCGGCCTTGGGGACGGCGGTGCGCTCGACGGCGGCCCGGACGATCGCCTCGCCCCGGACCCCGCGGATCCACGGCTCGGGCTTCACGACGATGCGGTGCGCGAGCGCCGGCTCGGCGAGCGCCTTCACGTCGTCGGGGACGACGAAGTCCCGGCCGGCCAGCAGGGCCCGGGCGCGGGCGAGCTTCTGGAGCGCGAGGGACCCGCGGGGCGACGCGCCGACCTCCGCGCGGGAGTCCGCGCGGGTCGCCCCGACGAGGCGGACGATGTAGCCCGCGATCGACCCGTCGAGCGCGACCTCCTCGACGGCTCGCTGGAGGGCGGTGAACTCGACAGCGGAGACGACCGCGGGGACCGCAGCCTGCTCCGTCTTGCGCTCGCGGCGTCGGGCCAGGATCAACGTCTCCTCCTCGGGGGTCGGGTAGCCGACGGAGAGCCGCATCAGGAACCGGTCGACCTGCGCCTCGGGGAGCGGGTACGTCCCCTCGAGCTCGATCGGGTTCTCGGTCGCGAGGACCAGGAACGGGCGCGGGAGCGGGTACGTCGACCGCTCGCTCGTCACCTGGTATTCCTGCATCGCCTCGAGCAGGGCCGACTGGACCTTCGGCGGCGCGCGGTTGATCTCGTCCGCGAGCAGGATGTTCGTGAAGAGCGGCCCCGGGCGGAACGAGAACGTCCCCTTGCCGGGATCGAGCACCTCGGACCCCGTGATGTCGTGCGGGAGCAGGTCGGCCGTGAACTGCACGCGCTGGAACTCGAGCCCCAGGGCGCTCGCGAACGACTTCGCGAGGAGCGTCTTCCCGAGCCCCGGCAGGTCCTCGAGCAGGAGGTGGCCGTCGGCGAGGAGCCCGATCAGGATCCGCTCGACCGCGAGGTCGCGGCCGACGACGGCGACCCGGACCGCCTCCCGGACCTTGTCGGCCGTCGCGCGGGCGGGGGTCGCGTCCAGGGACGATCGCCTCGCCGCGACCGAGGCGGCGGGGAGTATAAGGACCGTTCCGGCGGGCCGGGCCTGGCGCACCGCGGCCGTGTTCCCCGGCCGTAACGATCCGCCTCAGCGCAGGCGTTCGCCCTCTCCGCGGTCTGACCCCGGCCGGGGGTGTCGGACACCGGGGTTGTCCTCACGTCATCCTCGGCGGACGACCCGTCCGCGTTGAGTCAAGAGGGACCCTTCGTCGGCGCCCGGACGCGGCATCCCGCCGCGTCGGACCGCCGGACGGCGCCGACGCCTAAGAGCTTGCCGACGTCTCCTCCCGATCGAACAGCTCGGGTCGACCGGTGAGGTAGGCGGCCGCGAGGAGCACGAGGACGAGCAGCGCGGCCACCACGCCGAACGAGAACGTCCCGCCCGGCAGCACCACGGCGCCCGACCAGGCGATCCCGACCGCGAGCCCCGGGATCGCGTAGGTCCCGAAGCCGCGGAGGAGCCCGCCCGGGGGCCGGTCGGGATCGTCGACGACCCAGACGATCGCGGCGACCCCGCCGAGCCCGGCGACCAGGTCGAGGAGCGCGGTCGGAGGCGCCGCGGAGGCGAGCGCCACGAGGCCGCCGAGGGTCGGCGCGATCGCGAGCTCGCGCGCGGTCCCGCTCGCAGCGAGCCGCAGCCCGGCGGTCCCGGCGACGCTCCCGAGCGCGACGAGCACTCCGAGCCCGTCCGGCCACGGCCCGGCGAACCCGAGGACGACGGCGACCGCCCCCGAGAGCGCCAGCCCGGGCCACCCGAGCCGGCGCGAGCGCCCCGTCACGCGACCCTCCGGGAGGCGGGGCGTTCGACGAGCCGCACAAACCCCTCCAGCGAACCGAAGTCGTCCCAGTCGACGGTGGGCGCGTCCTGCCACGACCGGGCGATGCGCTGACGCCGCACGAGCATCACCAGCCGGGCGGCGATCGCCTCGTCCTCGGCGCCGAGGCGGCTCGCCGCCCGGAGCAGCGGGGCGGGCGACGGGCTCAGCACGACGAGCGGGTACCCCCGCAGCCGAAGGTGCGGGACGAGCGCGATCGCCTCCGCCCCGGCGAGGGGGCTGAGCAGGATCGTCGTGGTCCCCGGCGGGAAGAACCGACGCATCGCGACCGCGCACCGCTCGCTCGGGCCCGCCGTCCGGGCGAGGCGCGTGCCCAGGAGCGCGGTGCGGACCCGGATCCGCTGCGTACGACCCATCGACAGCGGCACCGCCTCGAGGAACTCGCCGTAGACGCCGAGGCCGACGCGCGCCTTCGACCGCAGCAGCGACTCGGCGATCCCTTCCGCCGCGGCGCGGGCGATCGACAGGAGGTGCTCGTCGACCGACGGTCCGAGGTCCGTGGGCCGTGCGTCGAGGAGGAGGACCACGTCCCCGGTCCGCTCGAGCGCGAAGTCGTTCACGAGCAGCGTGCCGGCCCGGGCCGACGCCTTCCAGTTGATGCGACGAGGGGGATCGCCGGGGGCGACCGGGCGCAGCCCGAAGAACTCGCCGCTGGCGCCGAGCCGGCGGGAGCGGGTCTCCCCGGGCAGCATCGTCGTCCGGTCGAGCCGCATCGCGTCGAGCCGCGTGAGCTCGGGGGGATACCGGACGACGACGATCTCCTCGGCCGGGACCGCGACGTCCCGCTCGGTGAACCCGCCCGGGTCGCGCCAGACGACCGTGGGGGGCGGCACGACGGCCATCGTCGGCTCGTGGGCCCCCCACCGGCGCTCGAAGTCGATCGCCCCCTCGCCCACGCGGAGGGTCGCCGGCGCGACCTCGGCGAGCGCGGGCGGCCGCTCGAGGCCGACGAGCAGCTCGGCGCTCGGCACGCCGGCTTCGGGCGTGACCGTCCCCGCGAGGCGGACCTCCCCGCGACTCCCGGTCTCGCCCCAGACGAGCGTTGCGTGCGGGTCGCGTCGCGGTCCCGAGAGCGCTGCCGCGGCCGGGGCCACGAGCAGGGCGAGCCCGAGGAAGAGCGGCAGCGGGTTCCGGACCGCCACCGCGACGACCACCGCGATCGCTCCGGTCGCGAGGAACAGGAACGTCCGCGGCCGCCAGCGCAGGCCCCCGAACCTGCCGTCGGCGCTCACGCGTCCCGCTCCAGCGCGTCGAGGCGCTCCCGTACGAGGGCGCGGAACTCGGGGGCGCTCAGGCGCGCGACCGACCGAAGCTCCTCCGAGGTCCGGGTCGGGAGGTCGGGATGCTGGCTCGCCCGGTCGACCCGGTCGAGGGCGGCGACGATCGCCTCCCGGCCCAGCGGACCCGAACGGAGCGCGGCCCGGACCGGATCGTTCACGTCGCTCGTCCCGAGCGGGGGGAGCCGCGGACGCCACGCCCGCACGACGACCTCGCCGATCAGGAAGCCCGCGGAGACGACGGCGACGACCGTGGCGGGGACCGCGAGGGCGAGATCCGGTCCCGCCCAGACCGCGATCCCGGCGGCGAGGACCGCGATCGCCGGGAAGAACCACCCGAACGGAGCCCTCATGGGCGCGGCGTCGCCGCGTCGAGGTCGGCCTGCGCCGTGCGGATCACCTCGAGCGCGCGCCCGGCGTCGGCGGCGTCGATCGGGTGCGGCGAGTAGCGGGCCTCCTCGAAGAGGCGCGTGAGGGCGAGGGCCGCCTCGGGCCGGATCCCGAGGCGCAGGAGGTGCCGGGAGCGGATCTCTTCCGGGGTCGCCGGGTCCAGATCGCCCACGAGGGGCGTGAGCCGCTCGAGGAGTTCCGTGTAGAGCGCGATGATCGCCGCGCGGGGATCGCCCCCGCCGGCGATCGATCCGGCCGCGCGGGCGAGGGCCGTGCGCGCGACGCGCGCCTCGGCGTCGAACTCGGGCCCGGGCCGGCGCGCGCGGCCGGCGAACAGGAGGTCCCGAGCCTGGGGCGTCGCCAGCACGGCGGCGACCAGGGCCACGGCGAGGACCGCCACGAACAGCGTCCACGGCGGCAGGGTGAAGTTGAACACCTGGAACCCGCCGTAGCCCGTGAGGACCGAGCTGTTGTTGCTCGAGGTCGAGTTCGGCGCGCCGGTCGGGGCGGAGCCGACCGGGGAGCCGCCCGAGCCGCTCGCGGCGGGCACGTAGGCGTGGGCGATGACGACGAAGAGGGCGCACAGCAGCACGACGACGAGGATCGACACGACGAGGCGGTTCGGGACCGGCAGGGTCGGCGTCGTGAGCCGTCGGTAGAGCAGGAAAGCGAGGACCGCCGCGATCCCCGCGACGAGCGCGTAGCCGACGACCGCGCTCGAGAGGCCGAACGGTCCGCTGCCGCTGGAGGGCGCACGGAGCGTCGGGGCCGCGAGGGTGCTCGCGGCCGCGCCGATCGCCAGCGCGGCGAGCAGCACCAGGACGAGCACGTACGTGGGGCTACCGGCGCGAGCGCGGGACGCCATGGCTGCCCCGGGACGACGGCCGGGCCTCGATTATACCCTTCCGGCCGCGGCCGTCAGGGGGTGGCGGGGGCGGGGGCCGACGGCGCGGGCGGCGCCGGCGTGAGGAAGTAGAAGCTCCGGCGCTCGTGGTCGGTCGTCACGACCGCGAAGTCGCTCACGACGTAGCCCGCGTCGAGGGCCGCCCGGAACGCGTCCCGGACCGCATGCCGCCAGCGGCGCAGCGAGGCCGGCTCGTGCTCCCGGATCAACGCGAGGTCGAACGGGATCTCGAGCGACGCGCGGGGGCCGCTCGGCTCGGCGACCGCGCTCGGCAGCCGGAGGCCCCGCTCGCTCGGCTCGGTCTCGACGATCGGGAACGCCCCGGTGAGAAAGGCCCGGTCGTCCTCCCGCCCCGGCAGGGCTCCGCCCATCCGGGCCTCGACGCGGGGGTCGGCGATCGACCAGACGACCCGGACCCGATCGGTCTCGAGGCCCCGGTTGAGCGCGTCGGGCAGCTGGCCGAAGTAGTGCGGGAGGTACCGGTCCGGCCGGGCGCCCAGCCGACGGACCATGAGCCAGGCGTTGCGGCTCTGCAGCGGATCGAACACCCACCGGATCTCCGGGAGCCCCAGCCGGAGGACCTCGTCGCGCTGGAACGCCTTCAAGCGGAACCCGAGGTGGTGGTTCTGGTATTCCGGCCGGACCGCGGTCAGGAACGACTGCTGGTAGAGCGTCACCCCGTCCCAGCCGAGCAGCGCCGCGGAGAACCCGGCGAGGTAGATGTCCGCGAACGCCCCGAGGACGAGTCCCCCGTTGTCCTGGAGGATGCGGAGCAGGATCGGCGAGAGCGGCGGGGCGGCGTCGTCGCCCCAGGTCGCCCGGACGACCTCCTCGACCTGCCGGAACTCCTCGGGCTTGTCGAGCCTCCGGAATCGGAACCCCTCGATGCGGTCCCCGGTCCGGGCCGCCGCCATCGGGCCGTTCACCGGCGCGCGCTACTTAACCCCGGGGCTCAGCGCCGCAGCTTGAGGTCCGACTTCTTCTGCTCGTAGCGGAGCTCGTCCGCCGGCGTCAAATCCCAGAGGAGGTCCTCGAGCTCCGGGATGTTCCGGAGGAACTCCGCCTTGCTCTTCGTCACCATGAGGTGCTCGAACTTCCGACGGGCGACGACGTAGCTCCCCACCAGGTACGCTCCGACGATCCCGATGATCGGGCCGACCACGATGAACACGAGGTTGTAGTTCGCGTTCGGCGTGTTCGTCTGCGCGTTGATCGCGCTGAACGGCCACGAGTTCCCGAGCGGCGTGAAGTACCCGAGCGCGAGCACCACGAGGAGCACTCCGACCCCGAGGACGATCCCCGCGATCACGGCGCGGTAGGTCCGGAACCCGTGCCGAAGGCGGCTCGTGAACGGGACTCGCTCCGAGGCGGAGGCCATGCGCTCGGCGGGAGGCGGTTCCGCTTATGAGGCTATTCGGGCGACGTGGGGGGGTCTCCCGTCACGGCTTGGGGTCCCCGCGGTCGACCCGCCCGAACGCCGACGGGCGCTCGGGGGGTCCGATCGGGGGCCCCGTCTCGGGCGCGGGGATCGCGGCCAGCATCGGGCGGAGCCGCTGGTAGACGAGCGCCCCGCCGAGCAGCGCCACCGCGGCGCCTCCGTACGCCCCGGCCTCCCCGCTGAGGGCGCCGAGGCCGAGCAGGAAGAAGCCGACCGTCTCGAACACGCCCCCGGAGACCGGGCCGCCCCCTCGACGGCCGGACGCCGGCGTCGGCCGGACCGAGAGGAGCGCCCCCGAGACCTCGAGCACGAGCGCGGCCGCCGACTGCAGCACGACGAGCGCGATCCCGTCGGGCGGGAACGGACCCGGTCCGGAGAAGTACTGCGAGACGAGGGCGAGCGCCATGATCCCCGCGATCGAGGCCCGGTAGCCGAGGGCGTAGAACGGGGAGCTCTCGCTGCGGCCCCAGTAGCGCGTGCGCAGCAAGAGGAGCTGGGCCGCCTCCGTGACGACGACCAGCGCCGCCAGGAACAGGAGGCCCCCCGGGAGCGCCCCGTTCTCCATCGAGTCGACGAACAGGACGAAGACGAGCGCGATCGGCACGCCGACGAACAGGCCGGCGGTGTAAGCGAACAGCTCCCGGCGCTCGTCGAACAGCGAGACCGGCACCTGCGGGACCGCGAACCGGCCGACCTCCCACCAGACGAAGCCGCCGGAGAGGAGGATCCCGACGAGCGCCCCGAGCGAGAGCGGGAGCGAGGGCGTGAACGTCACCCGTCCACCTTCCGCCCGCCCGCGAGGAAGCCGGTGTGGCCCAGCATCTCGAACGCCGGGCGGGTCCCGCCGTCCGAGACGTGGAGGGCGCGTTCCAGCACCTCGAGCGCCCGCACCTCGTCAAAGCCGGAGTCCCGCAACGCGCGGACCGTCCGCTCGAGCTGGTTGTAGGTGGGTGTGTACGTCGCGACCGACCCGCCCGCCACGAGCGCGCTCCGGGCCGCGGGCAGGACCGCCCACGGCTCCGGGAGGTCAAGGACGAGGCTCGTGAAACCGGTCGCATCGAAGCCGTCGCGGCCGACGTCGCGCTCCCGGAAGGTGACCCGGTCCTCGAGCCCGGTCCGGGCGACGTTCGACCGCGCGACCTCGAGGAAGTCGGTCCGACGGTCGTACGAGACGACCCGGCCGGCCGGACCGACCGCCCGCGCGAGGACGATCGTGAGCGCCCCGCTGCCGGCGCCCGCCTCGGCGACGACCCCGCCCGGCACGACGTCGGCGAGCAGGAGGAGCTCCGCGGCATCCTTCGGCGTGACGATCTGGGCCCCGCGGCGCACCGAGGCCAGCAGGTCGCCAAGCGAAGGACGGACGAGCCGGTAGGTCGCTCCGGACCAGGGGATCGCCGCGCCGGGGGCGGCGCCGATCTGGCTCGAGAGGTCGAGCACCCCCTCGTCGCCGATCCGCTGCGGGCCGAGTCGGATCCGGACGAGGACCGCCGGGTGGCCCGGCCGCTTCAGCGACCCGACGTCCCCTTCGGTCCACCGCTCGTCCATCCGGCCTCCCCGTCCGCGGGTCCCGACACGGTCGGTCGGCGGTAATAACCCGGCGGACGCGCAGGCCGCTCCGCGGGTCTCGGCGGGGATGGGACGCCGCCGGTAGCGGTGGCTTTATGGAGAAGAGCGAGGTCGGGGGGACCCACGGCCTCCCCGGCCCCGAGCCCCCGCTCGGGCGTGACGGTCGGACGGCCGCACAGTCCAAGCGTCGTTCGGTGCGGGCATAGTGTAGTCTGGTTATCACATAGGCTTGCCAAGCCTATAACCCGGGTTCAAATCCCGGTGCCCGCATCCCCTTACCGAGAGCCGAGGCTCGCGCGACCGGGAGGAAGACCGACGAGATGGCCTCAGTACGACGCGTGACGGCCTCGGGCGGCCGGTCCTTCGAGTACGTCTCCCAGGGCCAGGGCCCCGCGACGCTCCTCGTCCACCCGGGCGGTCCCGGGCTCACCTACCACTACCTCCGGGGCCTGCTCTCGCTCGCCAACGCGCACCTCCGGGTCGTGCTGTTCAATCCGCGCGGGGTCGGCCACAGCTGGGCGCCGAAGAGCCCGAGCGACTACACGGTCCCCCAGCTCGCGGAAGACATCGAGTCGGTCCGACGGGCCCTCAAGATCACCGAGCTCCACCTGCTCGGGTACTCGGCGGGCGGGTTCGCGGCCCTCGAGTACGCGCACCGCTACGAGCCGAAGCTGACCTCGCTGCTCCTCTGTGCGACCGCCGGGAGCGCCGAGGAGATCCGCCAGGCCAACCGGACCGTGCTCGCCGTCGCGTCGCCGAAGGACCGGGGCCGGATCCGCGAGCTCACCCGAGCCCGGGCGTTCGATGCCCCGGAGTACGCCGCGCTGGCCGAGAAGATCTTCCGGCCGTTCCAGACCCGGTTCCTCCGTTCCGTCCCGCGGGACTGGAAGACCACGAAGCTCAACCCGGCGGTCTACCGGGCGATGATGACCCGCTCGGGCGACGAGTTCGCGGTCGACGGGTCGCTGGCGCATTGGGACGGCCGGCGCTACTATTCGAAGATCGAGGTCCCGGCCCTGGTCGTGGTCGGACGGTACGACTTCTTCCTGAGCCCGTCGGTCGAGATGGCCGAGCGGATCGAACCGGCGCACCTCCGGGTCCTCCAGCACAGCAGCCACATGGCGATCCTCGAGCAGCCGAAGGAGTTCCGGAGCACGATCCGCGAGTTCCTGCTCGACGTCACGGGCGGTTAGTGCGACCCCTCGTCCGGGGACTCACGGCCCGCACGACGATCCGGGAAGGCCGGGGCCCGCGGGACGCCGCCGTCCCCCGGCGGCGGCCCGGCTAGGCGCGTTTCGCGGGTTTGCCGGGCCGCGCCGCCCGGCGCTCGGCGAACGCGCGGTTCCTGACCGCAAGCCACTCGAAGTTCTCGGCGAACCCCGGGCCGGCGAGCCGTCGCTCCCGTTCGATCGTCGGCTTCAGGAACTCCCACGCGGCCCGGCTCATCCACCGGTCGTGGATCAGCTCCTCGTCCACGAGCTCGTGCTTCACCAACGTCCCGACCGTCTCGAACAGCTCCACGAATCGGTAGACGTACTCGATCTCCGGGGCGTCGCGGGAGATCGGATGGATCCCGTGGCCTTCGAGCCCCAGGTGGTTCTTCCGGAACCAATCGAGCGCCTGTCGGGTCTCCGCGCGGGCGGCGAGTTCGTCGATCCGGAGCAACAGGTCGGCGTCTTCCCAGGACGGCTTCCGCGGCATCGCGCTCGGGCCCGGGCAACACGTCGGAGCTTTTCGAGCTTTCCTGCGGGGCGGCGCACGCTTTCCCGGCGGCCGGAGCGGCTCCGCGCGTAGCCTTAAGGCGCGTTCCACCGTCGCCTAGGGTCGTGGCGTCGGCGAGCGCCCCGCCTCCGATCGACCTCGCGGACCTCGGCCGGGGTCCCTGGGGGACGTTCCTGCACGGGCCGTCCCGGGCCGTGCTCCAGCGGTGCGCCTACGCCCTCGCCCTCGCGAGCGACCCCCGCCCGACCTGGATCGAGATCTGCGAGCGGGGCACCGCGCCGGACACCGAGGGACCGGCGTCGCTCGGATGGATCCCCGACGACCACCTGTTCTTCGTGCATCCGACCGACGCCCGCCCCGAGAACGGGATCGCGAACCTCGCCCTCACGGGCCTCGTGCGCTCCGACGAGCCGACCGCGGTCCTCGCGGAGATCACCGACTTCCTTCGGCTCCCGTCGATCGTCCAGGACGCGATGAGCCGCCTGCCCGGGGGTCCCGAGCGTTCCGCGTTCGTGGTCGCGAACACCGACAAGGTGCGGAGCTACTATCCGAGCGAGGCCGGCGGGATCCGGCCGATCGTCGACGCGATGGTCCGCGCGAACGCGCTGCCGATCTTCGCCGCGGTGGGACCGCCGGGCGCGGGACGCTGGGCGTTCGACTTCGTCCTCGAGGTCCGCGCGCCCGACCTCGCCCGGTGGCGGCAGGGGACCCTGGTCTGCGAGCAAGCGCCGACCGGCACGTCGCTGCCGATCGGCGTGCCGGTGCCGCTCCCGACCGTCCCGGGCCTCGCCGGGCCGCTCGACCGCGCCCGCAACTGAGTGCCGTCAGGGCGGACGGGCCGTCGGCGCCGGCTCCGCCCGGGTCGCGTCCGGCTCGAGGCGCTTGCCGAGACTGACGACATCGTCCGGCGTGTAGCCGATCCGCGCGTAGAACGCGAGGACCTCCACGTTCGTCCGTCGGACCTGGAGGTTGATCTTGGGACATCCCGACGACCGCAGCCGCCGCTCCGCCTCCTCCATCATCGCCCGTCCGAGCCCCCGCCGGCGCTCGGCCGGGTCGACCGCAAGATAGTTGATCCACCCCCGGTGGCCCTCGTAACCGGCCATCACCGAGGCGATGAGCCGGCCGTCGATCGTGCCCACCAGGAGGAGGTCGGGGCGGACCTTCTGCTTCCGGGCGATGTCCTGGTGCGGGTCGTTCGTCGGGCGGACGAGGCCGCAGCGGTGCCAGAGGGCGACCACCGCCTCTTCGTCGGCGGGCTCGAACTCCCGGATCTCCACGCGGCCGGGAGGGCCGACCGGCATAAAGGCGCGGCGCGCCCCGGCCCTCGCCCCGCACGCCCCCGCTCCGGCTCCTTATCGCCCCCGGGTCGTCCCGGACGCCGGCCCGATCGATATGCCGGCATGGGACGCGCAGCAGTACCTTCGGTTCGAGCGGGAGCGGGGCCTCGCGTGCCGCGACCTCGTGCGGCGCATCGAGCTCGACGCCCCTGCTCGGCTCGTCGATCTCGGATGCGGGCCGGGCACGAGCGCGGCCGTCCTGCGCGCCCGGTGGCCGGGCGCGTCGCTCACCGGGGTCGACAGCTCGCCCGAGATGCTCCGGGCGGCCCGCGCGAAGGCCCCGGACGTTCGGTGGCTCGAGGCCGACCTCGGGAGCTGGTCGCCCGAGGTCCCGTACGACCTGGTGTTCTCGAACGCGGCCCTTCAGTGGCTGCCCGATCACCCTCGCCTGGTCCCGCGCCTCGCCTCCTGCGTGGCCCCGGGCGGAGCGTTCGCCTTCCAGGTACCGGCGACCGGATCCGCGCGGGAGCGATGGTCCGACGCGCTCGCGGAAGTGCTGGAGCGCCCGGCCTGGCGCGACCGCTTCGGACGGTCCGAAGGGACCGACGGGGTGCTGAGCGCCGAGGCGTACTACGATCTCCTCGCTCCGGGCGCGCGACGCGTCGACCTCTGGGACACGGAGTACGTCCACGTGCTCGAGGGCCCCTCCGCGGTCGTCGAGTGGACGAAGGGCACGGCCCTGCGACCGCTCCTCGACCGGTTGCCGGTCGGTCCCGATCGGGACGCGTTCCTCGACGCGTACGCCCGCGCGCTCGCCCCCCGCTACCCGCGACGGGCGGACGGGAAGATCCTGTTCCCGTTCTTGCGTCGGTTCGCCGTCGCCTACCGCTAGGCCGAGGCGTCGCGGTGCGGCGCCGAGCCGGCGCCCGGTGCGCCACCGTTTCGTGACCTCGGACGGGGGCTCAAGTACCGGGGCGGGCGTGGCCGACTCACCATGAGCGGTTCTGCCTCGCCCGCCCCGCCCCCGAAGGGCACCGTATCGGTGCCCGGCGGCCACCTCGAGTACGAGATCGCCGGCGAGGGCCCTCCGGTCCTGTTCCTCCACTCCGTGATCGCGGACCCGCGCATGTGGAACCGGGAGTTCTCGCGGTTCGCCCGCGACCACCGGACCGTGCGCTTCGCCCTGCGGGGGTTCGCCGGATCGACGCCGGCCCGGGGGCCGTTCTCGTACCTGCGGGACGTCGAGGCCGTCGTCGATCACCTCGGATTGCGCCGGCCCTACCTGGTCGGCTCGAGCATGGGGGGCGCGTTCGCGATCGACTACGCGCTCGCGCATCCGGACGGCGTGGCCGGTCTCCTGCTCGCCGCTCCGGGCCTCTCGGGCGGGATCGACCCCCCGTTCGCTCCGGCCGAGAGGGCCGCGTTCGAGCGGGACGAACACCTCTCCCAGGCGATGGCCCGGGCCTGGAGCGAAGGGCAGTCGGACCGGGCGTTCGAGATGCTCCGGACCCTGTGGGCCGAGGCCCTCACCGGCCCGAGCCTCACCCTGTTCCGCGCCATGGTCGCGGACAACGCGGAGGAGGTCTACGGGAGCCGCAGTCAGGCCCAGGCGGAGCCGTCGCCTCCCGCGTTCCCCCGCCTCGGCGAGATTCGGGCCCCGACCCTGGTCCTGTCCGGGGGCAGGGACAACCCGGTCCAGGACGTCTTCGTCCGCCGTATCGTCGCGGGGATCCCGAAGGCCCGGCACCAGCGGATCGAGTCCGCGGACCATCTCATCAACCTCTCCCGACCCGAAGATTTCGAGACCGCCCTCACGGCGGAGCTGCGCCGCGCCCGGTAGCGCGCCGGGACCCGGAAGCTCAGCTTAGACGCTCGAGGTCCCGGCGCGGGTGGCCGACCATCTTCGCGGGGACCACGATCCGGTCGAACTCGGCCGCGGTCACGTAGCCGCTACGGATCGCGGCCTCCCGCAGGGAAAGGCCCTTCTCGTACGCGAGGTGCGCGATCTCCGCCGCGCGGTCGTACCCGATCGTGGGGCTGAGCGCCGTGACGAGCATCAGCGACTCCCCGAGGTGGCGCCGGATCCGGGCCTCGTCGAGTTCGATGTGCCCCACGCTGTGCTCGGCGAGCTTGGCGGCGGCGTCGCCCAGGAGGCGGGCGCAGTGGAGGACATTGTTCACGACGATCGGCCGCATCGTGTTGAGCTCGAAGTGCCCCAGCGACCCCGCGAAGGCGACCGCCGAGTCCTCGCCGAGCACTTCGATGCAGACCATGATCAGCGCCTCCTCCTGCGTCGGGTTGACCTTCCCGGGCATGATCGAGCTTCCGGGCTCGTTCGCGGGGAGCACGAGCTCGTGGATCCCGGCGCGGGGCCCGGACCCCAGCCAACGGAGGTCGTTCGCGATCTTCAGCAGCGCGACGGCGAGCGCGCGCAGGCCGGCGCTCGCCGCGACCATCGCGTCGAGCGAGCCCTGGGCCGCGTACTTGTTGGGCGCCGAGACGAACGGGTATCCGGTGAGCCGGGCGAGCTCGGCCGCCACCTGGTCCCCGAACCCCTCCGGCGCGTTGATCCCCGTGCCGACCGCCGTGCCCCCGATCGCGACGCGGTAGAGGCCCGGAAGGGTCCCTTTCACGATCGCGAGGGCGTCGTCGATCTGCGCCACGTAGCCGGACCACTCCTGACCGACCGTGATCGGCGTCGCGTCCTGGAGGTGGGTCCGCCCGATCTTGACGACGTCGACCCACCGCCGGGCGCGGTCGGCGATCGCCTCCCGGAGCTCGGAGATCGAGGGGACGAGGCGGGTGAGGATCTCGGCCACGGTCGCGAGGTGCATCGCCGTTGGGAACGTGTCGTTCGACGACTGGGCCATGTTCACGTCGTCGTTCGGGTGGACCGGTCGCTTCGAGCCGAGGACGCCGCCCACGAGCTGGATCGCCCGGTTGCTGATCACCTCGTTGACGTTCATGTTCGACTGCGTGCCCGATCCCGTCTGCCAGACATAGAGCGGGAACTCGGCGTCGAGCTCGCCGGCGATGATCTCGTCGCAGACGCGCGCGATGAGGTCGGCCTTCCAGCGGGGCAGCGCGCCGGATGCCGCGTTCGCCCGCGCGGCCGCCTTCTTGACGTAGCCGTAGGCCCGGTAGACCTCGACCGGCATCCGGTCGTTCCCGATCGAGAAGTGGAGGAGCGAACGCTGGGTCTGCGCGCCCCAGTAGTGGTCGGCCGGCACCTCGATCTCCCCCATCGAGTCGCTCTCCCGCCGCACTCCCGTTGCGCCGGTCCCGATCGGCACCGGGAGGATCGGGGGAGGGGCGTCCGACCCCCGAGCGCCAGGGGCCGCCCCGCGGGGGGTCTTCGTGCGGGTCGGCCGGGGCGGGGACGGCATGAGGAGCTTCACCACCGCCCGGGTCCCGCGTCGGCGTCTCGGGTCCCGAGCACGGCGGTCACGGACCGGCGAGGCCGAATATAATGGGCCGCCCCCCTCCGCCGGGGGCCCCGCGGCGACGGTCGGCCCGTCCCGGCGGATTGCGACGCTCATGTAGCTCCGCCCGCTCGGGTCCCGCATCGGAGGAGCCTCGATGACCGCGCCCCGTACCGTTCATGCGTCCGAGATCGCCTGGGGACCGCACCCCGCCCTGCCCGCCGGCTGCGAGCTCGCCGTGCTGCTGGGCCAGCCGTCCCAGCCGGGGAGCTTCGCGATGCGCGTGCGGAACCCGCCGGGGATCCGGGTGATGCCCCACACCCATCCGGAGGACCGGATCTACACGGTCGTGTCCGGGACGCTGCTGCTCGGCTTCGGGCGCTCGTTCGACCCGGCGCGGTTCGCGCGGCTCGAGACCGGCAGCGTCGCGCTGGTGCCGGGCGGGTCTCCGCACTTCCAGGACACCGGGGACGAAGGCTATGTCATCCAGATCGACGGCGTCGGCCCGTCGTCCACGGACTTCCTGGACGCGCGGGACGACCCGCGGCCCAGACGCTGAACGGGGGCTACTTCTCGTCGGCGGGGGGGTCTGCCTCGGACCACGCCCGGATCGGGGTCCGACGGATGCCCGCGGCCCGGGCGAACGCGTTCTTGGTGCCTTCCTTGGCGGCCCGGGGGGCCTCCTTCACGTCGGTCGAAACATCGTGGCCGATCCCGGCGAGGGCTTCGCGCATCGCGTGCAGGTGCTCCCGGAACCGGGGGCGCGGATCGTCGTCGCTCATGGTCTCGCCCGAGCGTTCTCGGCTCCTAGTCCTTGAAGGTTGAGCTGGACGCGCATCGACCGGCACCCGGGGGGGCTCGCCGGCCGGCGCGGGCCGGGAACTCTCCGGCGCGGAGCACCGTGCGTGCGTCCGGGCTAAGGGGCCACCCTCGCCTATCGGACCGAGCGTGCCCCGATGACGGAATCCGCGCCCCAGGTCCCCGGGCCCCCGATCCCCCCGGAGTCGAGCTCGGGCCGCGACAGGGAGCCGGGCTACCGGGGGGTCGCCATGGAAGGGTTCATCGCCCGCTGGTACACCCGCACGCGAGGGACTCCCGGCCAGATCGCCGCCTGGGCGCAGCAGGCCGCGGAGCTCGCGTCCGAGCTCCCGGACGGATCGGCCGTCCTCGAGGTCGCCCCCGGCCCCGGGTTCTTCGCGGTCGAACTGGCCCGCTCCGGGCGACTCCGGGTCTCGGCGCTGGAGATCAGCCACACGTTCGTCGAGATCGCCCGCGAGAACGCCCGACGGGCCGGCGTCGCCCTCGCGGTGACGGCGGGGGACGCGGCCCGGATGCCGTTCCCGTCCGGCACCTTTGATCGGATCGTCTGCCAGGCCGCGTTCAAGAACTTCGCCCGGCCCCAGGCGGCCGTCGACGAGATGTTCCGCGTCCTCACGCCGGGCGGCATCGCGCTGATCGAGGATATGCGGAGCGACGCCCCGGACGCCGCGATCCAGGCCGAGGTCCGCGCCATGGGGCTCGGGCGGTTCCGCGCCTGGATGACCCGACGGGCGCTGCTCGGGTTGCGGCGAAGGGCGTACTCCCGGGCCCAGTTCGAACGGTTCGCGGAAGCGAGCCCGTTCCGGGGGTGCACGGTCGAGCTCCAGCCGATCGGCCTTCGCGTGCGGCTCCACCGGTACGCCGCGCCCGGGCCCTGACCTCGTCCGGGCCGTGCCCGGTCCCCGCGCGTACGTCAAGCGCCCGGGGCCGATGGGCGGCCGATGCGCCCGAGCGAACTCGCGGAGCTGTTCGACTACCTGGCCGATTCCCGGTCCCGCTTCCTGAGCACGTTCCGGCAGCGCGGCTGGGCCGAGTTCGTCCGGGACCGGGGCGTCTCGTGGGGCTCCCCGCTCGCGGTCCTCCTCCATATGCTCGACGACGAGGAAGGATGGCTCCAGTACGCCGCCCGGGGTCGCTCGATCGTGGGGGCCCCCGATCGCCGCCCGGACGCGTACACGTCGTTCGAGCAGGTCGCGGAGGACAGCGACCGGGTCGCCGCCTTGACCCGCGCCCTGCTCGCCGGGTCGAGCGAGGCCCAGCTCGAGGGGACGGTGGAGTTCGCGGAGTCCACCGGGACGACGCGACGCCCCATGCAGAAGATCCTGCTCCACGCCGCCGTGGACGAGCTCGCGCACCTCGGCGAACTCATCGGACTGCTCTGGCAGGACGACGTGAAGCCCCCGTACCTCGACTGGCTCGACTACCGGGTCGCCTGAGCTCGCCCCGGTCGGCCGCCCGCGGGCGCGCGGGAGGCCGCCGCCAGTTTGAAAGCAGGCCGCACGCTGGCGCCCGGTCCGATGCCGGCTCGTCCGCGGGGTGTCCCCTGGTCGATCGTGGGCCTTCCGGCCCCCGGTCCCGCGCCGGACCGCGTCGAGAAGCTGCGCCTGTTCGGCCAGTTCGTCGGCGACTGGGACATCGTCGATCCCCTGGAGGCCGCCGCCCGGACCGATCCGTCCCGCCGGATCGGGGAGGTGCACTTCAACTGGGTGCTCGGAGGCCGGGCGATCCAGGACGTCTGGGGACCGGTCGACACCCAGACCGGTCGGTTCGTCGCGGTCGGGACGACCCTCCGCTACTACGACCCGGGGCTCGATGCCTGGCGCAGCACGTGGATCTCGCCGCTCCAGCGCGAGGTCCGACGGTTCATCGGCCGGTCGGTCGATTCCGAGATCGTCCTCCAGGAGGAACCCCGGGGGCTGCGCACCGAGCGATGGATCTTCTCCGACCTCACGCCGGAGTCCTTCCGCTGGCGGGCCGTCCGCCGACTCCGGCCGTCCGGACCGTGGACGGTCGTCGAGGAGATGGCGCTCCAGCGCCGTCGGTAGGGCGACCGCGTAAGAGGTAGGCCGGCGTGCCGGCCCCATGGCCGACCGGTCCGAGTCCCGGTTCCTCGAGGTCGACGGGTACCGCATCTACGTCCGCTCCTTCGGGGCGAAGCGGGCCCCGCGCACGCTCCTGTGCGTCCACGGGGGACCGGGCGGGAACCACGACTACCTGTTGCCGCTCGCGGACCTCGCCGGGGCCGGCACCCGGGTCGTGTTCTACGACGCCCTCGGGTGCGGGCGCTCCGACCTCCCGGAAGATCGCGCGCGGTTCACCCTCGACCACGATCTGCTCGTGCTCGACTCGGTCCGGGCGTCGCTCGGCGTCGACCGCGTCCACCTGATGGGCTCCAGCTACGGCGGACTCCTCGCGCTCGCCTACGCGACCCGACGTTCGGATTCGCTCGCGAGCCTCAACGCGACCGGCGGGCTCGCGGATGTGCCGTTCGCCCGCCGGGAAATGCAACGGCTCGTCCGCGCCCTCCCCACGGCGACGCGGGCCACGCTGCGCCGGTACGGCCGGCGCGGAGAGTTCTACCACCCCGCCTACGAGGCCGCGATGGCGGTGTTCTACCGCCGGCACGTCTGTCGGCTCTGGCCCTGGCCCGCGGAGGTCCACGACAGCCTCCTGCGGATCAGTCGGCCGGTCTACGAGACGATGAACGGCCCCAACGAGTTCACGATCGTGGGCCGGATCCGCTCGATCGACTTCGTGTCGGACCTCCACCGGATCCGCGTCCCGACGCTGCTCGTGCACGGACGGTACGACGAGGTCACGCCGGCCGTCGGCGCCCGGATGCAGCGCGAGATCCCCGGCGCGGTCCTCCGCCTGTTCCCGAAGAGCTCGCACCTGAGCTTCTGGGAGGAGCGGGCGGCGTATCGCGCACTGGCCACCGCGTTCCTCGACACGGCCGAGCGGGCCGCCCACGCCGCCTGATCCGGGCCTCACCCGGGCGCGGGTCGGCGCACGAGGAGCGTCGACGTCGCGTGCGCGAACAGCGACCCGTCGGCTCCCCGGAGCCGGGCCTCGGTGGTGGCGACCGTGCCGCCCGCGTGGACGACCCGGCCCTCCGCCCGCATCGTCCCCGATCGGTCGGTGACCGGCCGCACGAAGTTGACCTTCAGCTCGAGCGTGGTGTACGTCGTGCCGGCCGGCAGCGTGGTCTGGAAGGCACACCCCATCGCGGAGTCGAGCAGCACGGTCAGGATCCCCCCGTGGACGGTGCCGAGGGGGCTGTACATGTACTCGCCGGGATCGAACTCGAACGTCACGACCGACGGCCCGATCGACGTGAGGCGGAGACCGAGCAGCTCCGCGATCGGCGGCGGGGGGAGCTCGCCGCGGACCATCGCGCGGAGGACCTCGATGCCGGAGAGCTTGCCGGCCGCCCGCTGGAAGGCGACCGGGTCCTGCCAGCGGATCGTGCGCTCGCGTACGGTCTCCGGCACGCCCCCTCGAGCCGTCCGCCGCTTAAGCGCTGACGGACCCGCAGAAGGGGACTCCCGAGACCGGAAGGCGCCGTCCTCCGTCGATGGGTCCCCGGGGCGGGAGCGGGGCGAGGGGTACGAGGCCTCTCGACCCCGGCTCGCGCGTCGTCCCCCCTCCTTCCCGGCGAACCGCGACCGCCCGGGTCCACCCCGGGCCGCCGACCCGGGCGCCGCGTCCCGCCGCAGCGTCCGCCAGCCTTGAGTAGCTCCGACCGCTGGTCCCCGGCGGAGGGTCTCTCGATGGTCCGTGTCTCGCTCCGCTACCAGTTCCGTCAGCCGTTCCGAGTCCCCGCGGCCGCGGCGTTCGCGTGGGCGACCGACTTCCGTCCAACCGACGCGGCGATCTTCGGCGACCGGCGCACGCGTTCCGTCCGGCGGCTCGCCCCCGACACCGTCGTCATGACCGACACGACCTTTCCCGACGGACGGCGCGTCCGCATCGACCGGCTCGTGCGCGTCTTCCCCGAGGCGAGGGCGTGGACCAACACGCACCTCTCGGGACCGTACCGATACTCGCAGTTCTGGTACCGCATCGTGCCGGACGGCCCGCGGCGGTCCCATCTCGAGTTCCACGGGCTGCAGCTCACCGACCGGCCGCGGGCGCTCACGCCGGCGGAGCTCCGACGCGAGTCCGAGGCGGTCCGCCGGTCCGACGCGGCGACCTGGCGGCAGAAGCTGGGACCGGCCCTCGAACGCGCGCTCGCCGCGCCTCGCCCCTAAGGACGCGGCGTGCCGTCCGAGCGCCTCCGAGCCCGCGACGGTCCCCCGCGGGCCGGCGATCTCACGCTGCGACGGGCGAGCCACCGCGACCTTCCGCGGCTCGTCCGCCACCGTCGGCGGATGTGGCGGGAGATCGGCCGCTGGAGCGAGGCCGAGCTCGACCGGGCCGACCTCGCCTACGCCCGATGGGTCCGCCGGGAGCTCGCCGCCCAGCGGTTCCTCGCGTTGATCGTCGAGGATCGCGCACACCGGCCGGCGGGCAGCGGCGCGCTCTGGTTCGCTCCGGCCCAGCCCCGGCCCGGCCGCCTCGCCCGCCCCGCGATGCCCTACATCCTCTCGATGTACACGGAGCCCGCGTTCCGCCGGCGGGGCGTCGCCTCGCGCCTCGTCGAGGGCCTCGTGGGGATCGCCCAGCGTCGGGGCTACGGCCGCGTCACCCTCCACGCCTCGCGGGCCGGCCGGTCGGTCTACGAGCGACTGGGGTTCGAGGGGACCAACGAGATGCGGATCGAGCTGCCGGTCCGCCGGGCCAGCGGAAGACGCGCCGCGCCCGCGTCCGCGAGGCCGAGCCCACGGGCTAGGCCGGGATCCGCCCGACGACCGAAACGCTCGGGACGGCGGTGAGGCGGTTCCGGCGCGCCCACCGATCGAGCACGTCGAACAGGGGACCGAGCTCCTTGGCCTTCGCGGTCGGGAGGTACTCGACCCGGGGCGGGATCTCGTTGTACGCCGTGCGTGAAAGGAAGCCCGCCTCGACGAGGGTGCGGAGCCGTTGGCTCAGGGTCTTGGGGGAGATCCGGAGCCGGGACTCGAGCTCCTTGAACCGGATCGGACGGCCGTTCGAGCCGTCGAACGCGTGCAGGAGCTCCAGCACGTGCGGCTGCCCCAGCATGGCGAACAACTCCTCCACGGGGCATCCCGGGTGGTCCGGGGCGGCACCGAGCGGCGGGAAGGACCTCGTGGGGGAGCGGGGACGACTCGCCGGCATGCGATACCTCAGCGACACTATCTCACGGAAAGTCAAATAGATTCCCGTGTGAGCGCTCTTTCATCGGCGGCTCTCCCACCGAACGTACGCTCACTATAGCGGCTTTCGCTTCCGAAAGCTACCCAATAAATACTTTCCAAAAGGTATCATCATCAATGTCCGCGTCATCCTCCGCGCTGCCGAGCGCCCCGTTCGCCGAGGTCTCCGCCCGACCCGCGCCGGTGGTCGGGCCGTCGGCCCGGTTCGACCGCGTCGCCTCGGACGAGCAGATCGAACGGGCCGCCGACGCGTTGCGGGCCCACGGGTTCGAGGTCCGCGTCGTTCCGGATGCGCCCGCGGCCCGGGCGGCCGTCCGCGCCCTGGTTCCGCCCGGCGCCGAGGTCCTCAACGTCACCTCCCAGACCCTCACGGCCGTCGGGGTCGCCGCCGACCTGGAAGATCCGGCCCAGTACGACAGCGTGCGCCCGAAGCTCGTCGCGTCCATGGCGGCGGGCCGGCCGGACGACGCGCGTCGGGCCGGCGCGTCCCCCGCCTACGTGGTCGGCAGCGTCCACGCCGTGACCGAGGACGGCCAGGTGCTGGTCGCCTCCGGGAGCGGCAGTCAGCTCGCCCCGTACGTCTACGGAGCGGGCCACGTCGTCTGGGTGGTCGGGGCCCAGAAGATCGTGCCGGACCTCGCGACCGCCATCCGACGCCTCAACGACTACACGTTCCCGCTCGAGGACGCCCGCGCTCAGGCGGCGTACGGGCGCGGGAGCGCGATCGCGAAGCTCCTCGTCGTGGGTCTCGAGCGCCCGGGCCGCACCACCGTGGTGCTGGTGAAAGAGAACCTCGGATTCTGAGCGGGGCGGGACCGGCCCCGACAGCTAGTTCAGCCCCGATCTTTTCCGTCGGCCCGTAGGCGTCGATGGCGGCTCCGGGCCGGTTCCAGCTCGTCGACCTCGCGGGCGACGCGCGGGAGCGGGCCGTGCCGATCCTGATCGATTCGTTCGAAGGGATCTACCGCTGGCACGCGAAGCGGACCCTCCACCGCATCCCGGAGGTGCGCGGGGCGCTCGACGGCTCGGAGCTGGCCGGGATCTCCATGCTCGAGCGCCTCGTGCCCGAGGTCGGCTACGTCTACTATCTCGCGGTCGCGCCCCGGTATCGTCATCGGGGGGTCGGCGGGATCCTGCTCGACGATGCGATCGCCCGGTTCCGCTCGGCGGGTGCCGAGGTGGTCTACGGGGCGGTCGAGGTCGACAACACGCCGTCGCTCCGGCTGTTCCGGTCGCGCGGATTCCGCGAGGTCGAGCGGAAGGAGCGGGGGTACCGGGACGGCGGGCTGGGCGCCTGGGGGCTCCGGAGCCGCATGATGCTCGTCTCCGGGGAAGTGCTCTACGGGCGCCGGTACCCGGGGCCCGAGCGACCGCCCGCGCCCCCGGCCGCGGGGTCGCCCCGGTAGCGGGCTCCCGCGCGATTATCTCGGCGGATCGGTTCCTCGGACCGATGGCGATCCCCCCGCGCCTCGCCGCCGTTCGCCTCACGACGCCCCGGCTCGCGATCGAGCCGCTCCGCCCGGACGACGCCCCGGAGCTGTACCCGATCCTCCGCGATCCGCGGCTCTACGCGTACTTCTCCGAGACGCCGCCGGCCTCGGCGGGCGCGCTGCGGGCGCGCTTCGCGCGGTATGCCGCCGGTCCGCCCCCCGGCCGGGACGAGCGATGGCTCAACTGGATCGTCCGGGCCCGGCCGGATCGGCGGCCGATCGGCACGCTCCAGAGCACGGTCGAACCGGCGGCCGGGCGCGCCTACGTGGCGTACGTGTTCGCGGTCGCCGCGTGGGGCCAGGGGTACGCGACCGAGGCGACGGGCGCGCTCGTGACGTGGCTGCACGCAGAAGGCGTCCCGGACGTGGAGGCGCTCGTGGACGCGCGGAACGAGCGCTCGCTCCGGCTCCTGCGCCGGCTCGGGTTCGCGCCGGTGGCGGCTCCGCCCGAGCCGGCCGGGGACCTCCGACTGCGCCACCGGGCCGCGCCCGGGCTGCCGGCCGGTCCGGCCCCCGATTAGGGGAGCGCGTTCAGCGGCCCTGGGGCACGCCGATCCACTTCTGCAGGCGGTGGAGGTTCGGCACCGTGCCGAGGACGAGCAGCGCGTCGCCGGGCTGGAACCGGAACGTCGACGGTGGATTCATCACCGTCGCGAACTCGCCGTCGGCTCCCGGGCGCGCGTACCCGATCACGAGGCAGTCCGACGCGTCCCGCACGAGCCGCTCCGCGTCGCGGAGCGCCTGGTTCGACACCGGCGTCCGGTCGGTGAGGACGAACTCCTCGAGGTCCGCGCCGAGCTCCGTGCTCGTGAGGTCCTCGACGGCGTTGGCGACCTCCGGTCGGAAGGCGGCATCCGCGCACAGGCGGCCGCCCATGTCGCCCGGCGACGCGACGTAGGTGACGCCGGCCGCCTTCAACGTCTGCTTGAGCTCGGGTCGGCTCACGGAGACGACGATCCGGACCTTCGGGTTCAGGGCCCGGGCGTTGAGGGCGGCGACGAGCGAGGCGGTGTCGTCGGTGCTCGCGACGATCACGGAGTGCGCGTCGGCGATGTTGACGCGCTTCAGGATCTCCTGGTCGGCGAGCGGACCGTACGTCGCGAACAGCCGCTTCTCGCCGGCGAGGGCATGGAGGACCGGGACGTCCTCGGCGCGCTCCGAGACGACCGCGACCTTCTCATCCTGCGCGAGCAGCTCGCGGACCGCCGCGCGGCCGACGTTCCCGTAGCCGAGCACGACGATGTGGTCCGAGAGGTCGGTGCCGAGCGTACCGAGCAGCCGGTGCTGGGATTCCTCCTGCACGACCGCGATGACCACCGAGATGAGATAAGCAGCGAGGAACACCTCGGAGGCGGCGATGCCGATGACGAACACCTTCGCGTAGTCGTCCGTCGGAACGATGTCGCCGTAGCCGATCGTGGAGAGCGTGACCATCGCCCAGTAGAACGAGTCGAGGAGGGTGAACCGCGGCGCCTCGAGCAGGAAGAACCCGAAGCTCGCGAGGAGGAACAGGACCAGGTAGCCGAGGATGAACTTCCAGAGGCGCCGGAGCAGGAGTACTGCGTAGCGAAGCCGCAGGGACGGCACGCGGCGGTCAATCGCCCCGGTCCCTAAGGGTTTCGGAGCTCGGGCGGGGCGAGGCCGTGGGCGGACGGCGCGCGCCCGGTTCCCCGCGGTCGTTGGCGCAAGGCGTAAATACGGTGCCCCGAGTGGCCCCGCCCTTGACGGCCGCCGCGGAGTCTGCGGCCGCGGGGAAGCTGATGGAGTCCAACCGTCCCGCTCCCCGCGTCCTCGGGCCGGAAGAGTACACGCGCTTCGAACGCGCCCGCATCCTGGGGGCCCGCGCGCTCCAGGTCTCCCTCGGCGCCCCGATCCTGATCGACGTCCCGGCGACGCTCGTCGACCCGGTCCAGATCGCCGAGCTCGAGTTCGCGGCGCACCGGATCCCGATCACCGTCCGGCGTGGGTCGTCCGCGCCGGGCCGCTAGACGCCCGCCTGATCGAGCGCGGACGCGCACGCGCACGTCGGCGTCACCGCGGCGCTCGGGAGGAGCGCGCGCAGCACCTTCCCCATCCGGTCGACGTTCCGTCGCATCGTCGCGACGATCTCCGACGCTTCCACCGGCCGATCGGCCCAGACGTCGAAGTCGGTCACCATCGCGAGGCAGACGTAGCAGAGCCCGCGCTCGCGGGCGAGCGTCACCTCGGGGACGAGCGTCATCCCGATGATGTCCGCGAACCCGCGGAAGTAGGCGGACTCGGCCCGCGTGCTGAACCGGGGCCCCTCGACGCAGACGTAGGTGCGGCGCTCGACGAACGGAGCGCCGGAGGCGCGGCCGGCCGTCACCGCCCGCTCCGAGAGGTCGGGGCAGAACGGGTCGGCGAGCGAGACGTGGTAGACCCGGCCGCCGTCGAAGAACGTCGTCGGCCGCTGCTTCGTGAAGTCGACGAACTGGTTCGGGAGCACGAACGTGCCGGGCGCGAGCTCCTCGCGCAGCGAGCCCACCGAGCTCACCGTCACGATCGCGTCCGCCCCGAGCGAGCGCAGCGCCTCGACGTTCGCCCGGTAGTTGACCCGGTGCGGCGGGATGGTGTGACCGGGCCCATGCCGGGGCAGGAACAGCGTCCGCACGCCGCCGACCTCACCCTCCTCGATCGGACCGGAGGGGGCGCCCCACGGCGTCGCCACGCGGTGGGTCTCCCGGGCCCCGCGGTCGAAGATCCCGGTGACCCCCGAGCCGCCGATCACCGCGATCGTGCGGCGGGGGCTCGGCGTCACGCCCCCTCCCCCCCGTCGACGGGGGCGGGGCGGGCCCGGGCCAGGAAGCGCGCCATCACGACCTCGCCGCGCGTGCGCTCGAGCAGCGCCCGGGCGGTGTCCTGCTTCGGCTTCAACTGCACGATCGCGCGCGTCGTGTCGAACCGGAGGAGGGAGCGGGTGAGCCGCTCCATGAGCGCGAGGTGGGCCTCCGCGCCGGCGAGGTCGTCGTGCCCGAGATCGTCGAGCGTCCGTCGTCGGACCTCCCCGACCAGGTCCCCGAGGCCGAGCAGGTACGCCTCGGGCTCGACGCCGAGATCGCTCGGGCCCGGCAGCGCGTCGCCCGCGAGGACCGACGCGAGCAGGAGCGCTTCCACCGCCTCCTGGGTCGCGTCCAGCGCGAGCGGCTCGTCGCCGCGCCCCTCGCGTCGGACCCAGTCGCTCAGTTCCGCGACGTCCCGACGGATCTCCGCGATCTCGTGCGGCGCCGAGCGCTCCGCATGCAGCCGGGTCATCGTCGCCTGGGCGAGCCGCCGCAGGCGCCGGGCGCGCTGGTAGAGCTCCTCGCGACGCAGCTCGCGCTGCCGGAGGTGCGCCTCGATGCCCGCGAGGACCACTTCGGGCACCCCCGGCGAGGCGGGCGGCCGGTCACCGGTAGAGGGTGAACCGCTGGTCATCGTCCCCCCCGTCCAGGAGCCCCAACCGGACCCCGGCATCGATCCATCCGTGGGCGTAGCTCACCGCGGCCAGGGCCCGCTCCGCGTCCCCCGACTCCGCGAAGTGCTCCGCGTCGCGGAGGTACGCTCGCGCCATCGCGAGGACGTCGTCGGACGCTCCCCGGAGGAACGAGCGCTCGGGGAGCGGTACCGACACCCGCTCGAGCGCCTCGCGCGTCAGGCGGAGGTACTTGTCGAGGAGGCTCCCGTCGTTGCCCATCGTGCCTGCGCCCCCCGACGGCGTGGAGCCCGCCGCTCACCCCTTCGGGACCTTCTCCCAGTCCTTGAGGAACCGGGCGAGCCCGAGGTCGGTGAGGGGGTGCTGGACCAGCTTTTCCATGACGGGGAACGGCATCGTCGCGATGTCCGCCCCGATCTTGGCCGCGTCGAGGACGTGGACGGGGTGCCGGACGCTCGCGACCAGCACCTTCGTGGCGAACCGGTAGTTCCGGTAGATCGTCACGATCTCGCGGATCAGCTCCATCCCGTCCTGGCCCTGGTCGTCGAGGCGCCCGATGAACGGGCTCACGTAGGCGGCGCCGACCTTCGCCGCCAGGAGCGCCTGGTTGGCGCTGAAGACGAGGGTCACGTTGACGCGGGTGCCCTCGTGCGCGAGGACCTTCGTCGCCCGAAGACCCGCCGGCGTCATCGGGACCTTGACGTAGATCGACGGGTGGATCTCCCGGAGGTGACGACCCTCCTTCAGCATCCCGTCGGTGTCGGTCGCCACGACCTCGGCCGAGACGGACGGGACCCCGAGCGCGCAGATCTCGCGGAGGACATCCTCGAACCGACGGCCCTCCTTGGCCACGAGCGTCGGGTTCGTCGTCACCCCGTCCAGGATGCCGATCTCCCACATCGTCCGGATCTCGGTCACGCTTGCGGTGTCCAGGAACAGTTGCATGGTCGCTCCCCCGACGTCCTTCGCCCTACTGAACCTTGCCTCGGAGCTTGAGGAGCTCCCACGCCTCGTCCAGGATGCGCTCCTTCGACAGGCCGTAGCGGTCGAGCAGGGCCCAGGCGTCGCCCGACTCGCCGAAGACGTCCGGGACGCCGACGCGCCGGACGGGCACGGGGTAGTTCTCGCTGGTCGTCGACGCGACGAGCGCGCCCACTCCCGTGAGGACGGTGTGCTCCTCGAGCACGAGGATCGCCCCCGTGTCGCGGGCCGCCCGCAGGAGGGCGGGTTCGTCGAACGGCTTCACCGACGCGAAATCGAGCACCCGGGTGGAGACCCCGACCTTCGCGAGATCCTCCGCCGCTTCGAGCCCCCGGGCGAGCATCGCGCCGACCCCGACGATCGTGAGGTCGGTCCCGGCCCGGAGCTCGGCGGCGCGGCCGATCGTGAAGGAGCCGTCGGTGACCGTCGGGAGGTTCTCGCGCGTGAGCCGGACGTAGGCGGGTCCCGCGCGCTCGGCGACGGCGAACGTCGCGGCCCGTGTGCTGGGCGCGTCGGCCGGCACGATCACGGTCATGCCGGGGAGCCCCCGCATCAGGCCGATGTCCTCGAGCATCTGGTGGGTCCCTCCGTCCGGCCCCACGAGGAGGCCGCCGTGGGTGGCCACGATCTTCACGTTCGACCGGTTGTAGCCGATCGACTGCCGGACGAAGTTGTAGGCCTGGCCGGCGGCGAAGACGGCGAACGTGCTCGCGAACGCCACCCGACCCTCGAGGGCGAACCCGGCGGCGATCGTCATCATCGTGTCCTCCATCACGCCGACGTTGAAGAACCGGTCCGGGAACCGCTGCCCGAACAGCATCGTCCGGGTGGAGCCCGAGAGGTCGGCGTCGAGCACGACCAGGGTCGGGTCCTTTTCGCCGAGCTCGACCAGCGCCTTGCCGTAGGCGTCGCGCAGGCTCTCCGCCTTCCGCGCGTCGGTCACGGGAACGGCGCCTCCAGCTCGGTGCCGAGCTCGCGGAGGGCTCGCTCCGCCTCCGCGCGGTTGGGCGCCTTCCCGTGCCAGCCGTGCTGGCCTTCCATGAACGAGACGCCCTTCCCCTTCACGGTCCGCGCGACGATCGCGGTCGGTCCGTCCACGAACCGGCGGGCCTCGGCGAACGCGTCGAGGATCTGGCCGAAGTCGTGGCCGTCGATCTCGAGAGTATGGAATCGGAAGGCGCGGAACTTGTCGCCGATCGGCTCGATGCCGAGGATCGACTCCGTCGGGCCGTCGGTCTCGATGCCGTTCCGGTCGAGGATCGCGACGAAGTTCGAGAGCCGATAGTGCCCGGCGGCCATGAGCGCCTCCCAGGTCGAACCCTCCTGGCACTCGCCGTCGCCGAGTACGGCGTACACGCGGTGCGCGCGGTGGCCGAGCCGCGCATCGAGCGCCATCCCGACGGCGATCCCCACGCCCTGGCCCAGGCATCCGGTCGACGCCTCGATGACGGGCAGCTTCCCGCGGTCGACGTGCCCCTGGAGCCGGCTCCCGAGCCGGCGGAGCGTCAGGAGCTCCTCGCGGGGCAGGAAGCCACGCTCGGCGAGGGCCGCGTAGAGCGCGGGCGCGGCGTGCCCCTTCGACAGGACCAGGCGGTCGCGCTCCGGCCAGTCCGGCCGTCCGGGATCGAGCTTCAGCTCGTGGAAGACGAGCGCGGTCAGGAGATCGGTGACCGACAGGCTGCCGCCCGGGTGCCCGCTCCCCGCGGCGTAGAGCATCCGCACGATGTCCTGACGGATCCGGCGGGCCGTGGCCGGGAGCGAGTCGGCGCGCGCGGTCGCGGCGTCGTTCCCCATGCGCGGCGCGCGGAGGCGGGGCGCTCTATTTGACGGTTGAGATGCGCTTCGAGGGCGAGCGCGCCCCGGCGACCGCGCGGGGGCGCTCCGGCCCCTCGAGACCGCGCAGGGTCCGGAGGTCGTCCGCGTACCGGTCGTACCCGTGCTCGTCGAGGGGGGTCTCGAGGTATCCCGGAACGGCGTCCCACGACCGGTCGTTGAGGAGCCGGCGGAACCCCTCGACGCCGAGCTGCCCCCGACCGATGTTCTCGTGTCGGTCGAGGTGCGAGCCCAGGTCGGCCTTCGCGTCGTTGAGATGGAACGCGCGGACGGTCGCCCGCCCGAGCGCGCGCTCCACGTCGTCGACGAACCGTCCGTACGCCGTGTCGTCCCGCAGGTCGATCCCGAAGGCGAACAGGTGGCAGGTGTCGAGGCAGACCCCGAGGCGGGTGGGCGCGTTCACGAGCGCGAGGACCGTCGCGAGCTCCTCGAACCGCGCGCCGAGCGTCGTCCCCTGGCCGGCAGCGTTCTCGAGCAGCCAGCGGACCCGGCCCTCGGGCACGGCCTCGAGCGCCTTCGACAGGCTCTCGGCGATCGTCTTGAGCCCCGCCTCGGGCCCTGCGCCCACGTGGGCGCCCGGGTGGAAGATGAGCCCGTCGACCCCCAGGAGCTCCGCGCGCTGCGCCTCGTCGACGAACGCCCGCCGGGAGCGTTGGAGCGTGACGCGTTTCGGGCTCGCGAGGTTCGCGAGGTACCCGTGGTGGACCGCGGTCGCCCGAAGCCGTTCCGCAAGGACCGCGCCCCGGAAGGCCGTGGCCGCCTCCGGCGCGATCGGCGGGCCGGCCCACATCTGGGGGCTCTTCGAGAAGATCTGGATCGCGTCGCAGCCGATCGTGCGCCCGGTACGGACGGCCTCGGGGAGCCCGTCGGCGATGCCGATGTGCGCGCCGAGGATCACGGACCGTCCGACGTCCCCCGGGCGATTAGCCTATCGGGGGCCCGGCCCGGAACCGAGGAGGCTGACAGCTTTCCGCGTTTCCCGTAGGCTCGCGCACTTCAGTACCGCGCGGAACGCCAGCGGGCTTAACTGCCGGGTTCGGAATGGGACCGGGTGTTGCCCCGCCGCTTTGGCCGTCAGCCGAGCGCCCCGACGAAGGCGCGGTATTTAACGTTGGTTCGCGCGCGCCTCGTCGCCCACCCCCCGGTCCCGACCCAACCTTGATGTGAGCGGGCCGGTCTTCCGGTACCGCCGAGGGGCGGACGCGGAATTGGGCGGACCACCGTTGGGGCGATCGCGCGAGCCGCCGCAGATCCCCGACTACCGCCTCGCGCTCGACGTCGACTTCGAAGCCCTGCGCTGGAGCGGGACGCTCGAGATCGAGCCGCCCGCCGGTGCGACCGAGCTCGCGTTGAACGCCGACCGGCTCGACATCCGCTCGGTGCGGCGGGAGGGTCGGGAGATCGCGCACCGCCTCGATCCCGAGGCCCAGGAGCTCCTCCTGACGGGGATCGAGGGCCGGGGCCCCCTCGTGATCGAGTTCGCGGGGGTCGCGTCCCAGCGCCAGCTGATCGGGCTCTACCGCAGCCGCAGCGGCGACGGCTACGTCCTCACGAGCCAGTGCGAGCCGAACGGGGCCCGGAAGATCTTCCCGTGCCTCGACCGACCGGATCGGAAGGCCCGCCTCCACCTCTCCGTGGTCGTGCCGCCGGGACTCGAGGTCATCTCCAATTCGCCGGTCGCCTCGGTCTCGGACCAGGGCGGCCGCAAGCTCTGGACGTTCGCGCCCACGCCCGCGATGGCGGCGTACCTCCTCTACCTGGGCATCGGGCGATTCGACCAGATCGAGGACCGCTCCGGGCGGGTCGCGCTCCGGGTGCTCACGCCCCCCGGCCGGGCCGAGTCGGGGCGCTACGCGCTCGAGGCCACGAAGCGGATCCTCGCGGCGTACGAGGAGTATTACGGCATCCCCTACCCGCTCCCGAAGCTCGATCTCGTCGCGGTCGCGGAGCACGCGTTCGGCGCGATGGAGAACTGGGGCGCGATCAGCTTTCGCGACATGCGGCTCCTCATCGACCCGGGCTCGGGGTCGTTCGAGCGCCGCGACGTGTTCGAGACGATCGCGCACGAGGTCGCGCACCAGTGGTTCGGGGACCTCGTCACGATGGCCTGGTGGACCGACATCTGGCTCAACGAGAGCTTCGCGGCGTTCCTCGAGACGAAGATCTCGGACCGGATCGAGCCGACGGTCGACGCCCGCTCGGACTTCTTCCTGCGCGTCGCGGGGATGGGCTGGGCGCTCGACGGCGACTCGTTGAACGCGACGCACCCGGTCCGGGCCCGGGTCGACCAGCCCGAGGAGATCAGCCAGATCTTCGACGAGATCAGCTACGGCAAGGGCGCGAGCATCCTCACGATGCTCGAGGCGTACCTCGGCGAGGAGCCGTTCCGCCGGGGCGTCACGCACTACCTGAACCGGTACTGCTACGCGAACGCGCGCACCGAGGACCTCTGGGAGCAGATCGAGCTCGCCGCCGGCGAGCCGGTCCGCTCGCTCGTCGACCCCTGGGTCGACCGCCCCGGACTGCCGGTCGTCTCGGTCCGCGAGGGACCCGGCGGCCTCGAGCTCACCCAGCGGGCGTTCCGCTACGCGGGGGCGCACGACGCGCCCCCGTGGCCGATCCCGATGGGGATCGACGTGGGCGGCACTCGCACGCGCCTGCGGTTCGACACCGCGCGCCAGACCGTCCCCGCCCCCCCGGGCGCGGTCGTCCACCTCAACCCGGGCGCGACGGGGTTCTACCGGACCCTCTACGACCCTCCGCTCTTCGAACGGCTCCTCGCGGCCCTGCCGGAGCGCTCGTCCGAGGACCGGTGGATCGTGCTCGAGGACCTGCTCGCGTTCCTCGTCTCCGGGGACGTCGACTGGCCGACCTTCGTTCGGGCCGTGGGCGCCCTGAGCGGCACGACCGACCGGCTGGTCGTCACGACGATCCTGAGCGCAGCGGGCATGCTCTCGCTCGGCTACCCCGAGCTGCCGCGCGTGAACGCCTTCGCCCGCGGGTTCCTCGCCGACCAGTTCGAACGGATCGGGGTGGACCGGCGACCGGACGAGGCCGCGCAGGTCGGCATCCTGCGCGAGCGGCTCGCCTTCACCCGGGCCCGGACGGACCGGGCGTTCGCCGAGACCCTCTCGCCCCGCTTCGCGACGTGGGACCGGCTCGATCCCGACCTCCGCGCGGCGGTCGCGGTCGCGCATGCCCAGGTCGGCGGCGCGGACGGCTACCACGACCTCCGGCGCGCGCTCATGGAGCGGCCGCGGCCCGAGGCCGAGACCCTGCGCCTCGAGCGCGCGCTCGGCTGGACGCGCGAGCCCGCGCTCCTCCGCGAGACGCTGGACCTCGCCCTCTCCGGAACGATCAACCGGGGGCACGTCGCGGCCGTCGTGCTCCAGGCCGCCCAGAACCCGGCGGGTCGGGCGGTCACCTGGCAGTGGGTGACGACCGCGATGCCGCGTCTGGTCGACCTGTTCCGGGGCTCCGGGTTCCTCTCGACGTTCCTCGAGTACTCGACGCCGTACCTCGGCCTGGGCCGCTCCGCCGAGGTCCGGACGTACTACGCCGCGCACCCGTACCCCGAGGGTTCGCGCGGGCTCGCGAAAGGGCTCGAGCGGCTCGAGCTCCTCGAGGGATTGCGGCGATCGCTGCCTAGCGACTAGGCCGACGCGGGGCCGGCCGCGGGCGCGCCCTCGCCGGCGCGGGGTCGCGCGACCAGATGTACCAGGTCCCGTGCGCCTGGCTGAGCCGCTTCCCGTCCGCGCCGAGGAGCGTCCCCTCGGCGAACGCGATGTGGCGGCCCCGGCGCAGCACGTCCCCTCGGGCGGAGAGGACGTCCCCTTCCCGGGCCGCGCTCAGGTACTCGACGTAGAGGCTCGTGGTCGCGGTCGTCTCGCCCTCGGCGAGCAGGGAGACCACCGCGCCGCCCATCGCGGTGTCGAGGATCGTCGCGTAGACGCCCCCGTGCACGACGGCGTTGATGTTGAGATGCCGTCGCTCGACGTGGCCGGTCACCGTGCAGAAGCCGTGGCCGCTGTGCTCCGCGTCGATCGAGAAGCCGACCTCGTGATGGAAGCCTCCGCGCCGCGCGGCGCGGAGGAGGTCCGGCACCGGGCGGATGGGCCGGGGCTCCGGGGGCGGGGTGGCGCGCGCCACGGACGCGGGGAGCGGACGGCGCGGATAAGTACTGCGCGCGGCCGTCCCGCCGGCGCACCGATGGCGAGCGGCGCGGGTCCGTGGGTCACCTACGAGGCCCCGCCGAACATCGCCCTGGTGAAGTACTGGGGCCAGCGGGACCGGGCCCGGATGATCCCGTTCAACTCCTCCCTGTCGGTCACGCTCGACCGGTTCCGCTCCCGGACCCGGCTCCGGTTCGATCCGTCGCTGCGCGAGGACGTGGTCGTCCTCAACGGGGCGCCGGCCGCTCCGGGGCCGCGCGACGGGGTCGTCCGCTTCCTCGACCGGGTGCGCGCGCTGGCGGGCACGGAGCTCCGGGCGGAGGTGCGCAGCGCCAACAACTTCCCGACCGCGAGCGGCCTGGCCTCGAGCGCGAGCGGCTTCGCGGCGCTCGCCGGCGCCGCGACCCAGGCCGCCGGCCTCTCGCTCAGTGACCGGGCGCTCTCGGCGCTCGCGCGCTTCGGTTCCGGCAGCGCGGCCCGGTCCGTGTTCGGCGGGTTCGTGGAATGGCAGGCGGGGGTCGCCTCCGACGGCGCCGACTGCTATGCCCGCCCGCTCTACCCGGCCCGCCACTGGCCCACGCTCGTCGACCTGGTCGCGATCGTGGCCGGAGCTCCGGTCAAGGAGGTCCGCTCGGCGGACGCGATGCAGGCGTCGGTGCGCACGAGCCCCGAGTACGCCCGGCGCCAGCGGGAGATCCCCGGCCGGCTCCGCCGCATGAAGGCGGCGATCGGGGCGCGCGACGCGGAGCGGCTGTTCCCGCTCGTCATGGAGGAGTGCGACAGCTTCCGGACGGTCTGCGAGACGACGGTCCCATCGCTCGACTACCTGACCGCGACGTCCCGGGCGATCCTCGCTGAGGTGCGCGCGCTCAATCGCGACCGGGGACGTCCCGTGGCGGCCTACACGCACGACGCGGGGGCCCACGTGCACGTCTTCACGCTGCGCCGGCACCTGCCCGCGGTCCGTCGGGCGATCGCCCGCCTCCCCGGGGTCGACGCGACGCTCGTCGTCCGACCGGGCCCGGGGGGCCACGTCGTGACCCCCGGGTCGGGCCGCCGCCCGCGGCGCTCCGACTAGAGCACGCGGCGATCGAAGTCGGCGGACGGCAGCGCGAGGCCGATCGAGGCCGCGAGGGTCGTCACCTCGCGGATGTACCGCTCGCGCGCCTCCTCGTTCGTCCAGCGCTTGAGGCCCCATTCGATCGCGCGCTGGCTGGTCTCGGAGTGCGAGTGGCCGAACATGTCGAGCGCGCGCGGGTACCACTTCGCGACCGCGCGCTGCGCCTCGTCGGCCGAGCCCGCGTACTTGGGCCCGTCGTGGACCATCCGGCGCAGCACGCTGGCGCCGAAGTTGAGGTGCAGCTGCTCCTCGCTGAGCATCAGCGGCATCGCCCGGGCGAGCGGGCCGTAGCTGCACTCCTGGAAGGCGCGCAGCTGGTAGACCCCCACCCGGTCGACGAAGCAGGTGAACGCCCCCACGTCCGCCCACGTCTCGAACTTCATGTTGAACGCGTCGAGCTTGTGCTCGCCCTCGCGCTTCGCGAGGAGCTCGTCGATGAACCGCTGGCCGGTCTCGCCGAAGTCCCGCAGGATGCGGCACGCCTGGAGGCCGTGGCGTGCCTCGTCGGCGATGATCCGCGACTCGATCCATCGGTCCTCGAGGGTCGGGGCGGTGTCGAGCCAGGGCCGGTGCTGCTGGATGGAGGCGAACTCGGTGTCGGCCTGGACGACGAGGAGCTTCACGAGCAGCTTCTGCATGTCGGGCGGGACCTCCTCGGCGGTCTCGTACTTGTGGACGCCCGCGTTCGAGCCCCAGAGGATCTCCCGGACGGGCGCGATCGTGCCGCCGTCCTTGAGGCTCGACGCCCCGGCGCGGGTCGCGGGGGCGTCCGTCGGAGTCCCGGTCATCGTTCGACGCTCGGACTAGGGCTCATCGGCCCTTAAAGTTGGGCTTCCGCTTCTCCACGAAGGCCGTCAGCCCTTCCTTCGCGTCCTCGGTGACGAACAGGCGGTTCTGGAGCTCGCGCTCGAGGGCCAGGCCCGCCGTGAGGGGCATCTCGATGCCCTCGATCACGGACCGCTTGATGAGGCCGACCGCGCGCGCGGGCCCGTGGGCGAGCGCGTGGGCGTACGCCTCGACGTCCTGCGCGAACGTCTCCTTCGGGTAGACGTGGTTCACGAGACCGATCGCGAGGGCCTCGTCGGGGGAGAGGAGCCGGCCCGTGATCATGAGGTCGAGCGCGCGCGACGCCCCGACGAGGCGGGGCAGGCGCTGCGTGCCGCCGGTGCCGGGCAGCACGCCGAGCGTCACCTCGGGCAGCCCGATCTTCCCGGAGTCCTTCGCCATGAGGCGGAGATCGCACGACAGCGCGATCTCGAGCCCGCCGCCGACCGTGTGCCCGTTGAGCGCCGCGAGGACGATCTTCGGGGTCTTCGCGAACTCGTCGAGGGTCTCCTGGCAGGTCAGGCAGAACATCGCCTTGAAGTCGGGGGCGCTCTGCTTCAGCATCTCGATGTCCGCCCCGGCGCTGAAGAAGCCGGGCACCGAGCTCTCGAGGACGAGGACGCGCGCGGCGTCGTCGAACCGCATCTCCGAGATCGCGGCCGCGAGCTCGCGCATCATCGCGAGGTCGTAGGTGTTCGCCTTCGGCTTTCCGATCGCGATGTGGCCGACGTGGTCCTCCACGCGGGTCCGGATGTACTTTCCTTCCATGGTGCGACCTCCCGCGAGGCGGGACGGCTGGCGGCGACGACCGCTCCGAGCCTAAAACGCCGACGCCCCGGGGGCCGTCCCGCCGGCCGGGCGGGCGCGGGACCGACTCCGTTCCTCGACCCGCCCGTCGGGGTGGCCGATCACCACGCGGTGCGCCATCCGCACGAAGATCCCGGTCTCGACGACCCCCACGTGCGCGCGGAGTCGACGCGCGGCGGCGGCGGGGTCCGCGATCGGTCGGGCCGGCCGAAGGTCGAGGATCTCGTTGCCGTTGTCCGTCAGCACCGGCTGGCCCGGCTGCCACTCGCGGAGGGCGACCGCGTAGCCCCCCTCGGCGAGCTCCGGGGCGAGGACCGGGCGCGCGAACGGCACGATCTCGACGGGGATCGGGGAGCGCGTGCCGAGACCGTCCACGAGCTTCGTCGGATCGACGAGGATCACCAGTCGGCGCGACAGGTGCGCGAGCAGCTTCTCCCGAAGGAGCGCGCCTCCGCCGCCCTTCGTGAGGGCCAGATCGGGCGTCACCTCGTCGGCGCCGTCCAGCATGAGGTCGAACCGGTCGCCGGGGCGGAGCGGACGCACGGCGAGGCCCAACGACTGGGCGAGCTCCTCGGTCGCGAGCGAGCTCGCCACGCACTCGAACGGCGTCTTGGGATGGAGGGCGGCGATCGCCCGCACGGCGTGCTGGGCGGTCGAACCGGTGCCGAGCGCGAGGCGTTGGGCCGGACGCACGTACTTCGCGACGGCGTGGCGCGCCGCCGCGGCCTTCGCCGCCTCGAGCTCGTCGGCCACGTCCCCCCGGAGGGGGGCCGGCTCTTGAGCCCAACGCCCCGCCGCCGACACGCATATGCCCCCGGAGCCCTCCCCCGAGCCGATGCCGAAGGCGGCCCCGGCGCCCGCACGCCCGGTCGTCGTCTCGATCGGCGGCTCGGTCCTCCCGGTCGGGGAGGGCGCGGCGACGTACTGGGGCGAGCTCGCGCAGCTGCTCCGCACGGTCGGCGCCCGTCGACCGCTCGCGGTGACCGTGGGCGGGGGCCGCACGGCCCGGGACTACATCCGGCTCGGTCGCGACCTCGGGCTCACCGAGATCGAGCTCGACGAGGTCGGGATCGAGGTCACCCGCCTCCACGCCCGGCTCCTCGCGGCCGCCATCGGACCGACCGCGCCGATCCACCCCCCGGCGACGATCGCCCTCGCCGTCCACGAGCTCCGGCGGACCTCGCCGGTGGTGCTCGGCGGCACCGAACCCGGCCACACCACCGACGGCGTCGCGGCCCTGCTCGCGGCGCGGCTCCGGGCGGAGCGCCTCGTGAACGCGACCAACGTCGCGGGCGTGTTCGACCGGGACCCCCAACGGGCCCCGACGGCCCGCCGACTGGACCGGCTCTCGTGGGCCCGGTTCCGAGAGATGGTGCACGCGGGGGCTTCGGGCGAGGCCGGTCAGAGCTTCCTCTTCGACCAGCTCGGCGTCGAGGTCGTCGCGCGGGCGCGCGTGCCGGTCTGCGTCGTCGACGGCCGGGACCTCAAGAACCTCGGCTCGGCGATGGAGGGTCGGCCGTTCGAGGGCACCCGCGTCGAGGGGTAGGGGCGCCGGAAACTCCTAGTAGGTCGTCGAGGTCCGCCGGCGCATGCACCGCATCGTCTTCCTCGGACCGCCCGGCGCCGGCAAGGGCACCCAGGCCGCGACCCTGGGCCGGGCGCTCGGGATCCCGCACCTCTCGACGGGGGACCTGCTCCGGGGCGCGGTGGCCGCCCGCACCCCGCTGGGCCTCGAGGCGGAGGGGTACATGAGCGCCGGCCAGCTCGTCCCCGACGACCTCGTGCTCCGGATCCTCCGGGACCGACTCGCCCGGACCGACGCCGCCCGGGGGTTCGTGCTCGACGGATACCCGCGCAACCCGGCACAAGCCGCAGAGCTCGATCGGATCTCCGCCATCGACGCCGTCGTCGCCTTCCAGGTGCCGGACGATCTCCTCGTGGAACGGTTGAGCGGACGGCGCGTCTGTCCGACATGCCAGTCGGTCTACCACGTGACCCACCTCCCGCCGAAGGTCGCGGGCCGCTGCGACCGGGACGGGACGGAGCTCGTGCAGCGGCCGGACGACCGACCCGAGGCGATTCGCACCCGGCTTCAGGTCTATGCCGAGCAGACGGCCCCGTTGCTCGCGTTCTACCGGGCCCGGGGGATCCTGCGGCCGGTCGATGGGACCGGGACGCCGGACGCGGTGCTCGCGCGGCTCCGGTCGGTCGTCGGCTGACCCGGCGCCCCTCCGCGGCGGAGGGTTTATAGTCCGACCGCCGGTGGTCGGGCCGTCCCGGCTTAGCTCAGTGGTAGAGCGGGGGACTGTAGGCGAGACTGCCGGAGCCCCCGGCAGCCCCCGTGGAGATCCTCAGGTCGCCTGTTCGAGTCAGGCAGCCGGGACCTGAGGACAACGCCCTCGAAGCGAACCCGCGGGTTCACGCGCGACCGACGGAGAACCCGCGGGCGAGGGGAACCGGAGGCACCTCGGCGATCCGCGTCACCCCGAGCGGGTGGCTGAGGCCCCGCGGCCCGCTCACGTCCCGGACGAACGCCTCGAGCGCCGCCGCGGGTCCATGCACGTCGAGGAGGACGGTCCCGTCGGATCGGTTCGTCGCGCTCCCGACGAGCCCGAAGCGACCGGCCGCCTCGGCGACGCGGGCCCGATACCCGACGCCCTGCACCCGGCCGTGGGCCACCAGCAGCCAACGGATGGGCGGATCCATGGCCTCGGAGGGCGATCCCGTTCTGGAGTCCCCCGGCCGAGGACGGCCGGGGGCTCGACGGATGCGGTTGTCGGGATTCGAACCCGAGTAGGTAGCTTGGGAAGCTACCGTCCTAACCACTAGACCACAACCGCGCGAGGGCCGGGGAGGAGCCCGGGCTCATACGCTTTGTGCGCGGGCGGCCGTCAGAGCAGGAGCCCGACCGACTCCTGAGGGATCGTCGGCGCCGTCGCGAGGAGGTCCGAGTTCGTCACGAGCCGCTCGGCCAGCTGGCTCGCGAAGCCCGCGTCCTGGAGGATGCGCCGGGCCTTCGCGAGATCGTTGGTCGAGAGCGCGACGAGCGGGTGGTTGCCCTCCCGCGCGACCAGGATCGCGACGCTCTGGACGTTGAGCTTCGCCTTCGCGAGGGCTTCCAGGACCCGGAGGAAGCTCCCCGCCTTGTCCTCGAGCCGGACCGCGAGCATCTCCCGGATCTCGGGCTCGTAGCCGGCCTTCGCCAATATCCGCATCGCCTTATCGGGGTCGCTGACGACGAGGCGAACGTGGCCCTTCGCCGCGACCGAGTCGACCGCGAGGGCCGCGACGTTGATCCGGTCCTTCGCGAGCACCCGCGCGACCCCGGCTAGGGTGCCCGGCCGATTGGGGAGCGTCAAGGAGATCTCGCGGAGGCTCATCGCGGGAAGGCCAGCCTCCGCCGGCCAAAAGGCTAGCGGCCGAGCGGCCTCGGCTCGGGCACGTATTTATACCCGAAGCCGGCCTAATTCTCGGCGCTTGGAGTGTCGTGCTCCAAGATCGGTCCGTCGGATGGGGACAACGAACGCTACGCGCGCCGGCCGACGCTATCGTCGGGCCCGGCGGATGCGCGACTCCGAGCGCGGGGTCGTCGCCGTCGTGGGCACCCTTCTGGCTTTGCTCGTCTTCTTCGCGCTGTTCGGGGTCTTCCTGACCCAGTACGTCCCCTTGTGGATGGTCGACAACGAGTCCGCGTTCACGGCGCAGAGCGCCGCCTCGTTCGCCCAGCTGAAGGCGAACGTCGATCTCCAGTACGCCCTCGACGGCCCGCCCGTCTACGGCACTCCGTTCACGCTCCAGTCCGCCGGCGTGCCGCTCATCGCGGCGGCCAGCCAGGGGACCCTCACGTTCATCCCGACGAACTGCCCGCCGCAGTCGGTCACGGGCTACTCCCAGCAGGTGCCGTTCTACACGGCCGCCATCCACCCGGCCGGCACGACGATCGGCCAGCCGGTCGTCTCGACCGACTGCGTCTTCGAGAACCTCACGATCGGCTACGGACCGGGCAGCACGACCGGCGCCACGGGCGGCGGCAACCCGTACTACCAGGAGGTCACGTCGGGCACCCTCCAGATGGTCCTCGCGAACCGCTACTATCCCGCCCAGGAGTTCTTCTTCGAGAACGACGGGGTCATCCAGGCCCAGCCGGGCGGCTACCAGATCATGGCGTTCCCGCCCCCGCTCAACGTCTCGACCGTGGCGGGCAACACGACCGTCTCCACGAGCTTCCTGCAGCTGTACGGGAACGCGACCGCGATCGTCGGCCAGCAGTCCCAGCAGGTCTTCTCGACGCTGCGCTACGCCCAGTACGTGACGACCAACGGTCTCTACTACACGTCCAACACGACGTACCGACCCACGAACTTCACCTTCGAGATCGGCACCGAGTTCCCGTGCGCCTGGTACTCGTACCTCCAGTCGGTGATGTCGACGAGCGGGCTTCTCAACACGACGCAGTACAAGATCACGGAAGGCGGCTCGACGAACCCGCCCACGATCACCGCGTGCGAGAACCCGACCGGGATCACCACGATCGTAGAGCTCAACATCTTCTCGTTCAAGGTGAGCTACGTAACCCTCTTCTACGCCGGCGCCCAGATCAGTCTGGGCGTGGGCGGGAGCTGAGCCGATCGGGGTCTCCATGGCATCCTCCGGTAGCTTCCGCGTCAAGATCCCGCGCGCCCCGCCGAGCGGGGACGCGACGAGCGTACTGAACGAGCGGCCGCTCGAGACGCCGACCGCCGTCCCGGGCACGTTCATCACCGCGATGCCGCCGCTCCCCGAGCCGACCATGCGCGAGCTCGAGGTGAGCGCGGTCAACCCGCCGTACTCCTACTCCCGGATCACCTACAACGACCGGAACAAGGAGTACCTCTACGAGGTCATCGAGCCGCAACTCTCGCCGCACGAGCGCGACCTCGTGAACCACCTCAAGACCACGCTCACCCGGATCCTCGGCAGCGAGGTCGGGAACCTCTCGACCGCCGACAAGCGGGCGTACCTCCGCGGGGAGGCGGAGGAGTACTTCCGCAGCCGCGAGATCACGCTCTCGCCCCTCTCGAAGGAGCGGATCGTCTACTACGTGCTCCGCGACTTCGTGGGTTACGGCCCGGTCGACGCGCTGATCCTCGATCCGGCGGTCGAGGACATCTCGTGCGACGGCGTCGACGTGCCGCTGTTCATCTTCCACGGAAAGTTCGAGTCGATGAAGACGAACGTCGTCTTCCCCGACGAGGAGTCGCTCAACTCGTTCATCGTCATGCTCGGGCAGCGCTGCGCGAAGGCGGTCAGCGTCTCAGCCCCGATCCTCGACGGGACGACCCCCGAGGGCCACCGGGTCCAGGCGACGTACGGCCGCGAGGTCACCACCCGCGGCGCGTCGTTCACGATCCGCCGCTTCAAGGAGCGGCCGTTCACGCCGGTCGACCTCGTCGCGATGGGCAGCGCGAACGAGGAGATGGTCGCGTACTTCTGGCTCGCGGCCGAGCAGGGCGAGTCGGTGATCATCTGCGGGGGCCCGGCCGCCGGCAAGACGAGCACGCTCAACGCCATCGCGTTGTTCATCCCCCCGACGTCCAAGATCGTCTCGATCGAGGACACGCGGGAAGTGAACCTCCCGCACGAGAACTGGATCCCGGGCGCGACCCGCAGCGGGACCGGCGACCGCGGGGCCGACGGGAAGGCCGCCGGAGAGGTCGACATGTTCGACCTGGTGCGCGCGGCCCTGCGACAGCGCCCCAACTACATCATCGTGGGCGAGGTCCGGGGCAAGGAGACCTACACGATGTTCCAGGCGATGGCCACCGGCCACACGACCTACTCGACGATGCACGCGGACAGCGTGAAGTCGATGGTCAACCGGCTGGAGAACCCTCCGATCAACACCCCGCGGATCCTCCTCTCCGCGCTCAACAACGTCATCATCCAGATCCAGGCGAAGACGGAGAAGGGCGTCGTCCGGCGCCTGAAGCAGGTCCTCGAGATCGTCGGCTTCGAGCCCGAGACGAACGAGCTCATCACCAACACGGTCTACGAGTGGGACCCGGCGACGGATACGTTCGTGTTCAAGGGCCACTCGTTCCTCTTTGACAAGATCATGGAGGTCCGGAACTTGACCACCGAGGAGATGGACGCCGAGTTCCACCGGCGGGCCACGGTGATCCGGTACCTCGTCGACCACAAGATCACGGACTACCGGCAGCTCTGGCGCACGATCGCGCAGTACTACAAGGACCCGAACGAGGTCATGGCCCGCATCGGGCTCGATCCGACGAAGGCCGCGCCGCCCGCCGGCGCGTCGGCCGCCGCCGCGACCGCCAAGGGGGCGTAGGGGCCGTGCCGAGCACGCCGACCGTCGCGAGCCCCCCCCAACGGGCGACGGCGGTCCGGACCGTCCGTCTCAAGCGCGGCGAGCAACCCACGCACACGGGCCTGACCCCGTTCCAGCGCTGGTCCTGGCGCATGTTCCGGAACCGGGTCCTCGCGAAGACCCCCGACCCGGTCCTCGAGGAGAACCTCATCAAGGCCCACATGCGCGTGCGGGCCGACGAGTACCTCGCGACCGTCTACGCGAGCGCGCTGTTCGCCGGGATCGGGTGCGTCATCGCCGGGGTCGTGGTCGGCGTGCTGTTCGTCCTCTCCGGGAATCTCGTCTTCGGGCTCCTCATCGGGATCGCGCTGCCGATCATCGGACCGGTCGGCGCGTTCTTCGGCATGCTCGGGACCCCGGGCTCGAAGGCGAAGGAGCGCGGCCGCAAGATCGACCGACGGATCTCGCCCGCCATGAGCTTCGTGAGCGCGATGAGCTCGGCCGACGTGAACGTCGACCAGATCTTCAAGGAGCTCGGCCGGCAGAAGATCTACGGGGAGGTCGCCGAAGAGGCGGCCTGGATCACCCGCGACACGGAGCTCCTCGGGGTGGACATCCTGACGGCGATCCGCAACGGCGCGGCCCGGAGCCCGTCGAAGCGGTTCCAGGACTTCCTGCAGGGCGTCGTGACGACCGCCACGAGCGGTGGCCAGCTGAAGCCGTACTTCCTGCTCAAGGCGGAGCAGTACGAGCGTGAGAACAAGCTGGAGCAGCTCCAGCGCGTCGAGACGATGGGGCTCCTCGCCGAGACGTTCGTGACCGTCGTGGTCGCGTTCCCGCTCTTCCTGGTGATCATCATCGCCATCTTCGCGATCATCGGCGGCGGCGGGCAGTTCATGATCGACATCCTGTGGGGGATCGTCGGCGCGATGATCCCGCTCGCCCAGTTCGGCTTCATCTTCTTCATGTACTCGCTCGCGCAGGAGATGGGCTGACCGTGGCGAGCGTGAACGCCCCGGCCTCCGTCCGCCGCCTGCGCTCGACCGCCCCGGCGCTCGCCGCGGAGGAGACCGGGCTCTCCCGCGAGATGCTGCTGCTGATCGTCGGCAGCGCGGTCGGCGTGATCCTGTTCGTCATCGCGGGCCTCGAGTACGTGGGCACGCTCACGATCCAGCTCCGTCCCGGCGAGGGGACGGGCGCCAACCCCGCGATCGACTTCATGGTCCTCGGGATCCTCTGCATCATCGCGCCGTACGGCTTCGCGATGAGCGCGAAGCTCCGGCGGATCTCGAAGATCGAGGAGCGGCTCCCGGACTTCCTTCGGGACGTCGCGGAGGCGGGTCGGTTCGGCATGACGCTGCCGGACGCGATCATCGTCGCGAGCACGGGCCGCTACGGGCTCCTGACCGACGAGATCAAGAAGATGGCCAGCCAGCTCGAGTGGGGCGTCCCCGTCAACACGGCGCTCCGCCTGTTCGAGGAGCGCGTCCCGACCCCGCTCGTCCAGCGGGTCGTGTCGATCATCGCCCGCGCCAACGAGGCGGGCGGCAACGTCGCGGACGTGCTGACGATGGTCGCCCACGACACCCGCGAGACCCAGCTCGCCGCCGCCTCGCGTCAGATCTCGATGCTGACGTACGTGACGGTCATCTACATCTCGTTCTTCGTGTTCCTCGTCACGATCTACATCATGGCGGCGGTCTTCCTGCCGCAGATGATCACCGCCGGCTGCTCGGTCTCGTCGTCCACCCTGAGCGGGGCCGGCGCCGTGACGCTCGCCTACCAGTTCGTGCCGGTCCTGTTCCTCGCGTTCCTGGTGGCCGTCATCGTGCACGCGGTCGGGGACGGGATCATGGCCGGCGTCCTCTACAACGGACGGATCGCGGAGGGCCTGCAGCACGCGACGATCATGCTGAGCGTCGGCTGGCTCATGATGCGGTTCGTGGTGCCGGTGCTGTCGGGGAACTGCCCGTAGGGAGGATCGATGGCGGGCGAGGCGATGGAGGCACCGACCGAGGACGAGGCGACGACCCCGGCGCCGAAGAAGCGGGGATTCTTCTCGCCGTGGCTGCGGATGGGCGCCTCGCTGCGGAAGGGGAGCGCCGAACCGCGGCCGGTGAAGCTCGCCCGCCTCGGCGTCTCGGGCCAGGGCGCCGACAAGGACGTCACTCCGATCCCGCCGCTGTCGGACCCCGCGGTCAAGGAGCTCGATCTCGCGCCGATCCGGCCGGGGATCTCCTACATCCGCATCAGCTACCACAACACGCGCAACGAGTACCTCTACGAGGTCATCGAGCCCCCGTTGACGCCGCTCGAGAAGGAGCTCACGGACCGACTGCGGACGGTGCTCATCGCCAAGTTCGAACCGCTGCCCGAGCACGACCCCGAGACGAAGCGCCGGGAGCTGCGCCGCATGGTCGACGACGAGCTCCTCGCCTGGGAGCTCTCGCCGGGACCCACCACCAAGGGCCGCGTCCTCTACTACCTCGAACGGGACTTCGTGGGCTACGGGATCATCGAGGTCCCGATGACCGACACGGAGGTCGAGGACATCTCGTGCGACGGGGTCGGCATCCCGCTCTACATCTACCACCGGAAGTACGGCTCGATCCGGTCGAACCTCAAGTTCGGGAACTCGAAGGAGCTCGACGACTTCGTCGTCTGGCTCGCCCAGCGCTCCGGCAAGCACATCTCGGTCGCGAGCCCGATCCTCGACGCGACCGTTCCCGACGGCTCTCGGCTCCAGGCGACGCTCGGGACGCACGTCACGAAGCGCGGCAGCTCGTTCACGGTCCGGCGCTTCCGGGACAACCCGTTCACCCCGGTCGACCTCCTCAAGTTCAAGACGATGAGCCCGGAGATGATGGCGTACCTCTGGATCGCCATCGAGAACGGGCAGTCGATGATGGTCTGCGGCGGCACGGCGAGCGGCAAGACGACCACGCTCAACGCGACGCTCCTGTTCATCCCGCCCCAGATGAAGATCGTCTCGATCGAGGACACGCGCGAGCTGAACCTGCCGCACGAGAACTGGGTCCCGTCGCTCACGCGAGCCGGCTTCGGCGCGAAGAACCTGACCAGCGGGAAGGCGCCGGGCGAGATCGACATGTTCGACCTCCTCGCGGCCGCGCTCCGCCAGCGTCCGCAGTACCTCATGGTCGGGGAGGTCCGCGGGGCCGAGGCGTTCATCGTCTTCCAGGCGATGGCGACCGGGAAGACCTGCTATACGACGTTCCACGCGGAGAGCGTGAGCGCGATGGTCCACCGCATGGAGAACCCCCCGATCACCCTCCCCCGATCGCTCGTCTCGGCGCTCAACCTCGTGCTCCTCCAGCGTCAGGTGAAGGTCGGCACGAAGATGACCCGCCGCGTCCAGTCGCTCACCGAGATCGTGGGCCTCGACCCCGAGACGAACGAGCTGATCACGAACTCCGTCTACTCGTGGAACCCGGCCGACGACACGTTCCTCTACTCGGGCCACTCGTACATCTACGAGCGGGTCGCGCTGATGAAGAACCTCACGATGAAGGAGATGGAGCGCGAGGTCCGGAACCGCGTCGAGATGCTCGACTGGATGATGATGCGGGACGCGCAGGCGACGCGCCTCAAGCCGTTCACGCACCGGGACGTCGGGCAGCTCGTCTCGTTCTACTACAAGGAGCCGAACAAGGCCCTCCAGGAGGCGCGCGCCGACATGGCGAAGATGCGCGCCGCCTCGGCCGCCCCCGCCGCGAGCCCCGCCCGCTAGTCGGGGCCCCCGGACCCCCAACGCCAAGTCCCCCGGCGCTCCCCCGGGGCCGATGGCGTCCGAGCGGCCGTTCGCCGCGATCCGGCTCCCGTCCGGCGGGCGGATCGCGCTGTGGGCCGAGGACGCCGTGGCCGGACTCGACCGCCGGGTCGGGGCCCGCTCGGCGGACGTGGTCGTCACGAGCCCGCCCTACAACCTGGGCGTGCCGTACCGCTCGTACGCCGACGCCCGGCCGCGCGCCGACTACCTCGCCTGGATGGGGTCGGTCGGCGCCGCCGTCGACCGGGCGCTCGCCGACCGCGGCTCGTTCTTCCTCAACGTCGGGAGCCCGCCGACCGATCCCGGCCTCGCGTGGGACGTCGCCCGGTCCGCCGGGGCGCCGTTCGTCCTCCAGAACGTGATCCACTGGGTGAAGTCGATCGCGATCGACCGGGCCGCGGCCGGGCGGGGCGCCGGGCTCGCCCGGGACCTCGCGGTCGGCCACTACAAGCCGGTCCACTCGGCCCGGTACCTCCACGGGGCGCACGAGTACGTCTTCCACTTCACGCGGCGCGGGGACGTCCCCCTGGAGCCGCTCGCGATCGGGGTCCCGTACCAGGACGCGTCGAACGTGACCCGCTGGCGGGGCGCGGCCGGGGGCCTGCGCTCGCGCGGGAACACGTGGTTCCTGCCGTACCCCACGATCCGCGACCGGGCCCGCGACCGGCCGCACCCCGCCTCGTTCCCCCTCGAGCTCCCGCTCTGGTGCGTGAAGCTCCACGGGGTCGCCCGGACCCGGTGCGTCGTCGACCCGTTCGTCGGCATCGGGGCGAGCGCGATCGCCGCGGCGCGGCTCGACCGTGCGTTCGTGGGGTTCGACGTCGACCGCGCGTACCTCGCGGAGGCGGCCGCGCGCGTGCGCTCGGAGCTCGCGGGCCGGCGGCGGAAGGCGACCGCCTAGCGGTCCTCGTCCATCGGGGCCGTGTCGGTGACCGGCGGGGCCCACTCGCGCATCGGGGTCCGGCGCACGCCGGCGGCGCTGGCGAGCGCGTTCTTCGTGCTCTCCTTCGCCTTCTTGCCGGCGACGACCATCGCGTCGCGCGTCGCGCCGCCCGCGCGGGCCATGCCCGAGCCGAGGGCGATTCCCGCGTCGGCGACCCGGCGGGGGAAGGCGCGCATCGCGGTGTCCAGGTTCTTGCCGAGGTTCGAGAAGTCCTCCTGGATCTGGGCCCCCAGGTCCCGGGCGTCCTGGGCGGTCGCCCGCCCGAACCGCTCGATCTTCCGGTCGAGGTCCGAGAACTCGCTCGCGAAGTCGCGGCTCAGACCGCCCGCGGCCCGACGCATCTCGCGCAGGTGCTCGCGGAACTGGGCCTCCTCTCGGCTGTCGCCCATCGGTGCTGCCTCGGGGCCCTCGAGCGCGAGGACGGGACTTAAAGCTGGGGGGCCATCGGCAGAAGGGGTCGCCGGCTAGCCGCCCATCCGCCGGTCCGCCTTCCGCCGGCGGCCCTTGCGGTCCGGGGGCGGTGCCCGCGGCGAGGCGATCGGCGGGCTCGGAGCCACGATCCGGCGCTCGGTCTCCGTGCCGTGGGCCCACCGGACGAGCAGCTCGACCCCCAGATGGCCCGGGTCCGTGACCACGAGGTCGCCGCCGACCGTGCGGGCGATCGCCCGGGCCGCGGCCTCGTACTCGGGATGCTCGGACTTGAACAGCACCATCGTGAAGCGGAGCGGCTGCGTCGTCGCGACCTCCCGGGCCCGCTCGAGCGCATGCTCCATCGCGACGTCGAGCTGGCCCGACCGGACCCGGCCGTCCTCCCCAGTGTACGCCTCCGGCAACCCGTCCGTGAGCAGGTACAGCTCGCGGCGCGTCGCCCGCGAGGCGCGCAGGAGGAGGTGGGCCGCCCGCAGCGCCTCGGCGGTGTTGGTGAACGCCCCGGCGTGGCACTCCCACAGCTCGACCAGGTCCAGGACCCGGACCTCGTTGTCGAAGGCGAGGACGTCGATCGTGGCGTCGGGGTGGCGGCGCCGGATCGCGACGTAGAGCGCGAGCAGCGCCTTCTTCGCGGCCTCGAGCTTGCCCGACTCGTCCATGCTGCCGGACCGGTCGAAGGCGAGCACGACGTGGACCCGCTCGCTGGTCACCTCCCGGTAGACGAAGCTGGTGCTCTCGTCGATGTGCTTGAGGCCGGCGAGCCGGGCCGCGACCAGGGAGCCGGGCAGGTCGATGTGGGCGATCTCCTCGGCGCGCTGGAGCCGGGCCTTCTCGTAGACCCCCGTCGCCCCGCCCCCGCGCAGCGACATCCGGACGTCCCCGGGGAGCCCGCGGCTCTCCTCCTCGAGGAGCAGGCGGGCGAACCGCTCGACGAGCCCGTAGGTGACGACGAGCTCGCCGGCCCGTTCGGCGACGAACCCGCGTTCCTTGAGCTCCCGTTCGAGGCGGCGCTCCTCGCCCCCCCGGACCTCGCTCTCGGTCCGGGACCGGGCCCGGCGCTCCGCCTCGGCGCGCTCCTCCTCGAGCCGCCGCCGCTGAGACTCCGCCTCCTTCCGCTTCGCTTCCGCGTCGTGCTCGAGCTCCCGCTCTCGCGCCTTCAACGACCCCGTGACCTTCTGGGAGAGCTCCTCGCGCTCGGGGCCCGACATCCGGGCGAGCGCCTCCCCCAGCTCGGATGGCCCGAGCGAGCGCCCGTCGGCCGCGGCGACCGCGATCGGGATCCGACGCTCCCGCCGCGCCGGCGCCGCGGGCGCCCGGCGCCGCCGGCCGAACAGGGAACGGAGCCAGGCGACGAACCGACGCCACGCCGCCCGCAGCCGCGCGCCGAGCGTCGGCGGCGGAGGAGGACGGTTCCAGCTCGCGTCGGGGAGCAGCAGGGCCGAACGGACGTCGTCGAGGAGGTCGGGTGGGGGGAGCTGCGAGAAGTCGATCGCGCGCGCCTGCTTCAGCCGGGCCTCGAGCTCGGCGATGCGGGCCGCGACGTCCGCGTCGGAGCGGCGTTGGACCGAGGCGATCTCTTCGGCGCGCCGATCGAAATCGTCGACCAGCCGACCGACCCGACGCGCGGCCTGGCGGCGGAGGCGCTCGCGGAGGCGCTCGAGCCGCTCCTTGAGGGTCCGGTCCTTCTCGGCGGTCTCCGCGAGCAGGCGGCGGGCGCCGTCGACCCCCTCCTCCGCGAGCGCGCGGACGAGCCGCTCCCGGTCGACCGCGTCGAGGAGGTCGTCGGAGACCACGTCGTCGGAGAATTCGGCGCAGTCGGGGAGCGCGATGTCGGCACTAGAGGGGGGCGTCGTCGTCGTCCTCGGCGCGGCAGGTGAAGAGCGAGTACTCCTCGAGCAGACGGAAGACCTGCGTGCCCGCCTCGACGGGCGTGAGCCCCGAGGCGTCCGGCTCGCGACCGGCGACGTACGCGGCGAACGCCCGGAACTTCGGGAACGTGGGGCCGCTCGCCGCCTCGGTCCGGAGCGCGGCGTCGTCCTTCAGCCGCCGGCCTTCCCCGACCAGGGCCTCGGCCTCCCCGGCGTTCTCCTTGAGGGAGCCTCGGAAGAACCGGCACCAGTAGACGCCCGCGCTGCGCTTCAGCGAGGGGGCCAGGTACTGGTCGACGAACTCGACGACCCGCCGCTCGTTCTGGCGGAACGAGTCCCCGCTGCGGGCCCGGATCCGGCCGCGCATCGCGTGCACGAGGCCCGCCTTCAGGTCCTCGCTCGTGGGCACGGTGCGGCCCGCGAGGACCCCGATCGCGGCCGTGCGGGCCGCGACGTCGAGGAGCGTGCGGTTGGAGCCGACCTCGCCGATGTCCGGGTTGTCCTCGCTCATGCGCAGGCGCCACGCCTCGATCACCCGGACGCCCGCGTCGAGCAGGATCTCGGGGACCCATCCCTCGGTGGGTTCGTGACCGAGGGTGACGATCTGCCGGTTGTCGGAGTGGCGGTCGTTGTAGCGGACGTGGAGGCTCGTCAGCCGGTCGGAGAGCGGGTCGTTGATGTTGTCGAGGTCGGAGAGGTTCGACGTGCAGACGGCGACGAACCCCGCCGGGAAGCTCTCCCGCGACTTCGACGGGGTGACGGTCCCCTCCTGGAGCGCCTGGAGCAGGACGTTCTGGGTGCCGAGGGGGAGCTTGCCGATCTCGTCGACGAGCAGGAAGCCTCGGTTGGCCTGCAGGAGCTTCCCCGGCTCGAGCACCAGGGGGCTCATCGGGTCCCCGATCTCCTCCAACTTGCGGAGGTTGATGTTCCCCGTCAGGTGGTCGGGGAACACCTCGGAGCTGCCCTGGACCCGCGCGAACCCGTAGCCCTCACGGAGCTGGACGAACTCGGCCGGCACCTTCGCGGCATCCACACGCGCGGGGTCGAAGCGTGACAGGTCGCTGCCCGGCGCGAACCGCCGGGAGCAGATCGGGCACGGCGGGAGCCGGGCCGCCACCGCCGGGTCCACGACGCTCAGCGGGTGATCGAGGACGGGGCACCCCTCGACGACCCACACGCCCTTCGGGAAGAGGCCCCAGAGGTCCCGCGCGAGGCTCGTCTTGCCGGCCCCGGACGGCCCGAAGAAGAGGACGTGCGCGCCCGAGACGAGCGCGGTGATGAGGTCCTCGTACGTCTCCTCGGGCAGGATCGTGCGGGGGAACAGGGCCCGGAACGACTCGGCCCGGTCGAGACCCCGCTTCCGGAGCCCGTCGAGGCTCCGCAGGATCTCGGAACGGAAGCGCTCGCTGGGCGCTTCGACGGTCGCACCGGTCGCGACCAGCGCCGCCGCGGTCGCATGGGTCCCCGGGACCGGGGACGCGCTCGCCGCTGCCACGGCGCGCGCAGTTGGGTTGCGGATATCTAGTTTGCCAAGCGCGGGGGAACGCACGCCCCGGGCGGGGGACCGACCCACCGCCGGTGCGGCCCGTTCTCGCCGTCGTTACGGTTAAGTAGGGTACCCCGCTCCGCGCCCCCGCGAGCGATGGCCGAGAAGGAGACGGGCGGCGCGAAGAAGACCACCCTGGCCCGCACGGTCAAGGACAAGTGGCGCTCCAAGCGCTGGTTCAAGGTCCGCGCCCCGGGGCTCTTCCAGCACGTCGAGCTCGGGGAGACCGTCGCGAGCGAACCGGAGCAGGTGATCGGCCGGACGCTCGAGGTCACGATGCCCGAGCTCTCGGGCGCCGGCGACGCGACCAAGGCACACATCAAGCTGCGCTTCCGCATCGAGCGGATCGGCGGCGACGGCGTCGCCGAGGCCCGGTTCGTCGGCCACGACCTCACGTCCGACTACGTGCGCCGCCTCGCGCGCCGCAAGCGCTCCAAGATCGACACCTCGTTCCCGGTCACGACGAAGGACGGGGTGGAGATCGTCGTGAAGCCGGTCGCCGTCGGCGAACAGCGGCTCCAGACCCGCCTGCGGGCCGAGCTTCGGCACAAGATCGTGGAGACGCTGACCGAGGAGGCCAAGCTGCGCACGTCGGGCGAGTTCGTCCGGGAGATGCTCGGCGGGGACCTCGCGAAGATCCTCGCGCACGGGCTCCGGACGCTCTATCCGCTCAAGAAGATCGAGATCCGTCGTTCCGAGGTCCGGGGCGTGATCTCGGACGAGCTCCCGCCGGCCGAGAGCCCGGCCGTTCCCGAGGGCCCCAGTGCCCCCGAAGTGACCGCCCCCGTCGCGGACGACGCGGCGCCGGCCGCGTGAGGTCTTCGGGGCGACCGATGGTCGGCCCGTTCGCTGTCGGAGTGGCTCAGCCCGGTAGAGCACGGGACTCATAGCGGGACGCGCGGCCGCGTCCCGGGAGAGATCCTGGGGTCGGGGGTTCAAATCCCCCCTCCGACATCTGACGCGCCGTACGCTCACCGCCGGCCGGTGAGTCCGATCGGGGCAACCCCGACTTAGCAGGGAAGTCCCACCGCATCACAGAGGAACCGGAACAGGTCGGGTTCGAAGATGCG
>Ga0335074_10000329_pt1 | contig 70795 bp, 70 predicted proteins | sample Lox_Sample_23_FD_206715 | JGI IMG/M metagenome (GOLD analysis project Ga0335074, IMG submission 206715) | Soil microbial communities from Loxahatchee National Wildlife Refuge, Florida, United States - Lox_Sample_2.3 | ecosystem: Environmental > Terrestrial > Soil > Wetlands | place: USA...
CGCGAGGGCGCGCCGAAGCCGACCGCCGCCGCGACCCGCTCCCCGTCCTCCGCCCCCCCGCACGAACCGCCGGCGCTCGTCGTGGCGAGCGTGGTGGTCGGCCGCGGCGAGCTCCCCGAGCACCTGTTCCGGCGGCTGCTCGGCGCCTACCTCGCCGGCGCGCGGGAGTTCGTCGTGCGCGAGCGCCCGACGATCCGCCCCGACACCCGGGAGGTCGTGCGGTCGTTCTGCCGGCGGACCCGGCAACCCGAGATCCTCTCGGAAGAGCCGTCCGCGATCCGGGTCCGGGACCTGGCGTTCGAGAACCCGGTCCCGCTCCAGCAGCGGATCGCGCGGATGGGGCGGCTCGTCGTCGAGTTCCACCGGGACGCGATCGACAGCTGGTCGCGCCTCCCGTTCGGCGAGGACGACTACTGGGAGCGCCGCGACGACGAGATCGACCGCGAGGCGTGGTACATCCAGCGGCTCGCCGCCATCGGGCCCGACGGCCGCGGCCCGGCGCTGCTTGGACCGTTCACGGTCGCGCGGAGCCTCGAGCGGATCGCCGACCACGCGGTCGTCCTCGGCGAGACCGGTCGCCGGCTCGTCGATCTCCCCCAGGCGGCGGGACCCCTCACGTCCCTGAAGCAGTTCCACCACCAGGCGATGGAGCACCTCGAAGGGGTGCTGCGGGCGCCCGACGGCGCCGTCGCCAACGACCTGCTCGACATGGGGGAAGCGCTGCTCGCCTCCGGCCGGGCCCTCGCGGACCGGCTCCTGCCCGCCGTCGAGGGCGGGACGATGCCGCCGGCGACGGCCGCGGCGATCGCCCGCCTCCTCGAATCGATCGGGCGCACGATCGCCTACGGCCAGGACATCGCCCAGGTCGTGCTCGACCGGAGCCTGCCGATCGGGGCCGACGAGGCGGGCGGGTCCGCGCGACGGCTGGCGGCCGCCCCGGCGGCGTGAGCGTCGCCGGGGGCCGCGCTATACGTCCGTTCGGCCGTGAAGACGCGCGTGATCGAGCGCGCCCGACGGCTTGAGCTGGTGGCGATGCGCCACGGACCGGCGGAAGCGCGGGACCCCGCCCGGTGGCCGCGGGACGACCGCCGCCCCCTCACCGCGAAGGGCGCCGACCAGACCCGGCGCGCCGCGCAGGGGATCGCCACGCTCGTGCCCGAGGTCGCGCTCGTGGCGACGAGCGCGGCGGTGCGGGCCCGGCGGACCGCCGAGATCCTCCGGGCCGTCTACCCGGCGCCGCCCGCCCTCGAGGTCTGGGAGGAGCTCGGGGCGGGGCGGCTCGCCGGCCCGGTCCTCGACCGCCTCGCCGCGGACGCGCCCACCGGGGCGACGGTCGTCGTCGTCGGCCACGACCCGACCCTTGCCGAGCTCGCCGGCCTCGCGCTCGCGGGCGAGGGGATCCCGATCGTCGAGTTCTCGAAGGCCGGCGCGGCGCTGTTCGAGTTCCCGCGCGCCGTGCGGCCGGGGGCGGCCCGCCTGCGCTGGGCCCTCACCCGCCGGCAGCTCAGCGCCGTGCGCGGCTGACGCGGGCGGCGGGGCTCCGCGTCCGGCGGGCCGGCGGGGCGTAGAGCGGCGCGACCAGCCGCAGCACGTCCGCGTGCACCTGGTCCGGCGCTCGGTTCGCGTCGACCCAGTGGAACGCGTACTCGTCGCGCATCCAGGCGAACTCCTTCGAGAGCCGGTCCTGGTACAGGAAGAAGCTCTCGAACAGGTCGCGGGAGAGGGAGAGGTCCATCCCCGACTCCCAGTAATCGAGCGAGCCGACCTTGCCGATCGCCCGGTGGAGCAGGATGACCGGGCGCGCGTCGAGGAAGACGATGAGGTCCGGCCGCAGCGCGTAGCCGTACAGCTCCCGGGCCCACGCGCGGGAGGCGCCGCGGACGATCGCGCGGGCCATGAGCGTGTAGATGTACCGGTCGGCGAGGACGGTGCTGCCGGCGGCCAGCGCCGGGATGATCTTGTTCTCGAGCTGGTCGGCGAAGTCGACCGAGTAGAGCAGCGCCATCGTCGTCGCGCCGAGGGTGTGGCCCTGCTTCGCCCCGTCGATCTCCCCGCTGACGAGGTCGGAGCGGCGGAGCCCCGTGTCGACGACCGCGTGGCCGTCGATCTCGAGCTGCTGCTTCAGGAGCGCGACCTCGGTGGTGCGCCCGGAGCCGTCGGCCCCCTCGATGACGATCAGCTTCCCCGGGAGGTCCTCGAGGGGGAGCCCGGGCAGCGGAGTGCCGTACGTCCTAGCCGTCATGGATCAGCTTCTCCCCGGTCGGGCAGTCCCGGAGCAGCGGACGGACGTTCTCCCGCAGCTCGCGCTGGATCTCCTCGACGGCCCGCGTCGCGTCGATCACGGTGAAGTCGTCCGTGGTCGCGAGCCGGTCGTACTCGCGCTTCAGCCGCGTCTGGAACTTCTCGTAGCTCTCGGTGAGGTCGTCGGAGAGGCCGAGGTCCATCCCCGCCTCGTAGTAGTTGATCTTGAGCCGCGAGGCGATCTTGCGCTTCAGCGAGACCGCGACGGGCACCCGGAAGTAGAAGACCCGGTCCGGGCGCGGGGCGAACGAGTAGATGTTGCGGACCCAGGCCGGGTCGCATCCGCGCGCGGCGTCGCGGACGAACGCCGTGAAGGCGTAGCGGTCGCAGACGATGACGTAGCCGGCCCGCAGCGGCGGCAGGATCCGTCGCTCGAACCGGTCCGCGAAGTCGGTCGCGTGGAGGAGGCTGAACGTCGTGGGGGTGAGGAGGCCCTTCTTCTTGCCCCGCCGGATCGTGCTCGCGGTCAGCTCCGACGAGTTCCACTCGGTGAAGAAGACGCGGTACCCCTGCGCCTGGAGCCACTTCCCGAGCAGGGCCGCCTGCGTCGACTTTCCGCTCCCGTCGAGCCCCTCGAAGACGAGGAGTCGGCCGGGATAGCCGTGCCGGGCCGGCGGAGGGTCAGGCGTCACGCGCCCTCACCTCGAGCTCGAACATCCGTTCCATCGGCTTGCGGATCTTCTCCTGCCACCGCGGGGGTACGGCGGTATCCGTGGCGGCAGAAAAGGCCACGGTGAGCGTCCGGCCCCCGCTGCCGAGGGCGAACCGGGGCCGGCCCGCGGCGGTGAGCTCGGCGGTCGCGAGGATCGCGCCCAGCTGGCGGGCGATCGCGAGGTCGGCCGCCGCGAGGATCGGCTGGAACGCCCGCTTCCAGTCGGACGGGACGTCGTCGCCCTCGTGGAGGTACGCGATCATCGACGCGAGCAGGACCTCGCGCTGGTCGAGCCCCCAGATCGGGTAGTTCTGGATTAGGTAGGCGGAGTGGGTCGCGTGCTGCCAGAGGTCGATCGAGATGCCGGCGTCGTGCATCCAGCCCGCCACGGTGAGGGCGAGCCGTTCGCTGGGTCCCCACTCGTACCGCGGGGCGAGCAGCTCGAACAGGGCGACCGCGGCGTCGGCGACCTCGCGTCCGTGGTCGACGCGGAAGGCGAACGACTCCGCCGCGGCCGTGGTCGACCGCTCCGCGAGGCTCGGGGCCGTCGCCGGGAGCTTCGCCCCGATCGCCTCGAGCGCGATCCCCTCGCGGATGCCGGTGCCCGACACGACGATCCGCTCGCTCGCGGTCTCCTTGAGCAGCTCTTCGAGCACCACGATCCCCGCGAGCACCACGTCCGCCCGGTCCCCGCCGATCCCCGGGATGGCCCGCCGCTTCTCCGCGGACATCTCGCCGAGCAGCTCGTGCAGCGCCTCGATCTCGGTCGCGTAGAGCGGGTAGCCGTGGACCCGGCGGACGGGATACTGGCGGAGGTCGATGGCGGCGCGGGCCAGCGCCCGGACGGTCCCGCCGATCCCGTTCACGCGGTACCCCTTCCCGCCGAACGCCTCGAGGACGCTCGAGAGCGTCCCGCGCACGTGCGCGCGCAGCTCCTCGAGCTCCCGGTGCTTCGGCGGGTCGTGCGCCAAGAACCGCTGGGAAAGGCGCAGCACCCCGAGCGGCAGGCTGACCGCGTTGCGCTCGGCGCCGTCGCGCACGTCGACGAGCTGCATCGAGCCGCCGCCCAGGTCGAAGATCAGCTCCTTGCCGAGCTCCCACGCGCTGGCGACGCCCAGGTAGGCGTAGTGCGCCTCCTCGGCCCCCGTCAGGATCCGCAGCAGCACGCCGCTCGCCCGCTCGGCCCGCCGAACGAACTCGGGCCCGTTCGGCGCGTCCCGCACGGCGCTCGTCGCGACGGCGAGCGTCTGCGGCACGTCGAGGTCCCGGACCACCCGCGCGAACCGCTTCAGGGTGAGGACGCCGCGTTCGACCGCGTCGTCGGCGAGCCGTCCGTCCGGGCCCGTCCCGCTGCCGAGTCGGGGGACGTCCTTGCCCTCGTAGAACGCCCGGACCGTCCCCGCCGCGCTCGTCTCGAACGCGACGAGCCGCGCCGTGTTCGACCCCAGGTCGATCACCCCGAGGGTCGACGCGGCCCGGGTCCGCTCGCGCTCCGAATCGGCGAGTCGCGGCCGGTCCACGCGGGGGCAGTCCGTTCGCCCTCTAATACGCGTACGGTGCGCTGCCGAACCCCTTACATCGGGAGCCCCCTTGGGGGACGTCCGTGGCCCGAACGCGACCCGCGCGTGCGGTCCCGCCCGCGGCGCTCGTGCGCGAGCTCGACCGGGTCTACCGCAACGTCGAGACTGCCATCGACGCGGTGATCGACCGCCCCCATCCGAGCGCGGGCGCGCTCCATCGCCTGCACCGCGAGCTGCGCCGACTGCGTACCGGGCTCACGCTGTGGGCGCGGCTGCTGGCGCGCCGCGATCGCGAACGGCTGGCGCCGCTCGACGGGCGGTTGAAGCGGCTCGCCCGGCTCGTCGGCCGGATCCGGGACCGGGACATCGCGATCGACCTGCTCGCGCATGTCGACGGGACGTCATGGGGCCCCGAGGAGGCCGAACGCCTCGCCCGGTACCGGACCCGCCTGCGGGACGACGCCCGCACCGGCCGCGAGCTGCTTCGGGCGTTCCTGCGCGCGGAGCGCGATGCGGGGCTCTTGCCCCAGGTGCGCGCGCAGTGGACCCGGCCCGACCTCGCGTTCCGATCGGCCGACGTGCGCGCCGTGATCGTCCGGGCGAAGGGCCGGGGCGAAGCGCGGGTCCGCGAGGCCCACCGCGAGGCACGCCACAAACCGTCGACCCGCCGGCTCCATCGGCTCCGCATCCGGGTGCGGGGACTGCGCCATCTCGGGGAGCTCGCCGGGACCGTCGATCCCGTGGACGCCCGCCCGCTCTCCGCGCCGCTGCGTCGCCTGCAGGTCGAGCTCGGGCGGCTCCACGACCTCGACGTCGTGATCGATCACCTGGCGCCCGAGGTCGAGGGCACCGCGTGGGCCGAGGCGCTGCGCGACGAGCGCCGCCGGCGCCGGGACGCGGTCCTCGCGGCGCTCGCTGGAAAGGGCGGAACGCTCTGGGCGGCGGCGCGCGCGCGCTCAAAAGCCACCGGAGCGTGAGGACGGCCGTGGGGGCACCGGACGGGAGCCCGGGCGCGGAGCCGCTGCGGCTCGCGCTCTCCGAGACCGGCGCGCTCGGGGCGACCGTGCGCCAGCTCGCGAGCCGGCTCGCGGTCCCGACCGATCGCGTCGAGCGGGCGCTCGACCGGCTCGAGCGCGGCGGGGACGTCCTGCGCCTCGGCCGCGGCCTCTACGTGCTCCGGGCGTTCGAGCGGCTGCACGAGCGGGACGACTTCGTCGATCCGGCCACGTACGTCGATCGGTTCCGGGACGAGGACGGGATCGCGCTCGGGCGCGTCGACGGGCCGATCACCTTCCGCGCCAACGACGAGCTCCCGGTCCACCGGTGGTGGCCGTACGTCCAGGGGTACTCGGCGGAGTTCGTCGCGGCGACGATCGCCGCCGCGGGACTGGAGCGCGGCGCGACGGTCCTCGATCCGTTCGCGGGGAGCGGCACGACGCTCGTGGAGGCCCGGCGCGCCGGCGCCCGCGCCCTGGGCACGGAGCTGCTGCGCCCGGCCGTCCTCGCGGCGCGCGTGAAGACCCGCTTCGAGCTCGATCCCCGCGCGCTCGGCGCGGCGGCCGAGGCGCTCGTGCGGCGGGCGGCACGGGCGTCGCACGGGGAGCTGCCGTTCCTGCGCGAGACCCGACGCCAGTTCTCGGCGGCCGCGCTCGACGAGCTGACGCGGCTGCGCGAGGCGCTCCCGCCGGAGGGGAACGCGATCGCCGACGGGCTCCGGCTCGCGTTCGGGAAGATCCTGATCCCCTCGAGCCGCCTCCACCGATCGCCGTGCCTCGGCTACGCCCGCCGCCCGGCCCCCGACGGTCCGGGACCGATCGACCGGTTCCGCGCGGCGATCGCGACGATGCAGGACGACCTCGCCGGGCTCGGGGAGACCCGCGGGAGGTGGGGGCCCGCGGCCACGATCGGGGCGGAGGACGCCCGTACCGCGCGCTGGCGGCGCGGCTCGGTCGATCTCGCCGTGACGAGCCCGCCGTACGTGAACGGGATGGACTACGTGATGAACTACAAGCTCGACCTCGCCTGGCTGGGGTACGTTCGGTCGTACGCCGAGCTGGCCGCCCTGCGCGCCGCGGAGGTCGCGTGCGACAACCTCCCGCGGGCGGAGACGGCCCCGTACCTGGGGGTCGAGCGCACGCCCGACCCGTGGCTCGACGAGATCCTCCCTCGGATCCGGGCGAACGTGCGGCGCAAGGGGAGCTACCGGCGCGCGGACATGCACGCGGTCGTCCACCGGTACTTCGCCGACCTCGTGCCGGTCCTCCGCCGGGTGCACGACGCGCTCGCGCCGGGCGGCACGTTCCTCCTCGTCGTCGGGGATTCGCTCCTCGCCGGCGAGTACGTGCCGGGCGATCTCCTGGTCGCCCGGATCGGATCGCGGCTCGGCTTCCGGATCCGGTCGGTCGCGGTGGCGCGGCCCCGCCGCAGCGGGCAGCGCCGGTCGTTCTCGCTGCGCGAGTCGGTCGTCACGCTGGAGCGGGCCCGCGGCGTGGGCTGACCGCGGCTTCCGCTCGACGGAAACCTATAACGGGGGTCCCGCGCGTCGCGCACCGCCAGCGAGGGGAGATGCCACCTCGGGACCCCACCCCCCACTTCCTCGAGCCGCTCCTCGGCGTCGCCCTCGACCTGGACGGGACGCTCGTGCTCTCCCGCCACGATTTCAAGCGCATGCGCGCCGAGGTCGTGCGGCTCGCGGAGCGGTCGGGCGTCGTCCCCGGCCACCTGTCGGTCGAGCAGCCGATCCACAAGCTGATCGAGCAGAGCCGCGAGGAACTGCGGACCGCCGGGGTGCCGGACGGGACCTTGTTCCGGTTCGAGGCCGAGGTGCAGCGGACAATCGACCGGATCGAGCTCGAGGCGCTCCCCCGGACCGTGGCGCGGCCCGGAGCGGAGCCGCTGCTCCAGATGCTCGCCGAGCGCGGCTTCCGGCTCGGGCTGCTCACGCGCGCGTCGGAGACGTTCGCGCGGCAGGCGCTCAACCGCACGGACCTGGCCCGGTACTTCGGCTACCTGCGCAGCCGCAGCGCGGAGGGCCCGGCGAAGCCGTCGCCCGAGGCGCTCCTCCACCTCCTGCACGAGATGGGCGTGCCGATCGACCGGGCGGTGTACGTCGGCGATCACCTGCTCGACGCCGAGTGCGCGGTCGCCGCGCACGTGCGGTTCTACGCCGTCCTCCCCGACCCCCACGAGACCGCCGGCTCGTCGATGACGACGGAGCGGTTCCTCGCCGCCGGGGCGAGCGCGACGGCGAAGGACCTGTTCGAGCTCGCGCGCCAGCTCGACGTGATGGCGCCGGCGACGGCCCCGTAGCCGCTCAGAGGTACTCGGCGTACGCGTGGACGACCGCCCGCTCGGCGGTCGCCCACGCCTCGGGGATCTGGTTCCAGCCGTTCCGCTGGTCGCCGATCACGTAGAGGCCGGGGATCGGGGCGCCGGTCGACGCCGCGAGGGCCCGGCAGTCCTCGTCCGTCTCGACGTAGCCGTCCGCGTCGAACCGGGCGCCGAGCGTGCGCGGGATCGCCTGGTGCATCTCGTACCACCCGAGCGCGCTGAAGCCGCGGTCGTAGCTCTCGTGGCGTCCGTCCGCGAACCGCACGCCGAACCGCTTCTCCCGCAGCTCGTCGAAGCCCGCGATCGCGCCCTCGATCGCGGGGATGTGGTGGGCCGCGAGCTCGTCGCGCAGCGCGGCGCGGTCCGGTTCGGGCACCCCGTCCAGCAGCGGGCGTCCATTCGTCAGCAGCGTCACGGCCCGCGGTCCGAAGTGGAGGAGGTCGAGCGCGGTCCGCGCGGCGAACGCGTCGTGCCCGAGGACGCCGACGGAGAGGCCGGGGAACTCGTGGCCGTCGCACAGGATGCAGAAGTTCACGAGCCCCTGGTTCGCCCACGGGAAGATCGGGTCGATCTCGCCGCCGACCGTGGGGATGCGGTCGACGACGCCCATGGCGAGCACGAGCACCCGTCCCCGCGCGACGTGCGTCGCGCGGAGCCAGTCGAACGTGACGGCAAAGCCCCCGTCCGTCGCTTCCGCGCGCTCGGCGCGCGCCGGCGTGAAGTAGCCGACGGCCGCGTCGACCTTGCGGACCGCGGCGACCTGCAGGTCGAGGAGCTTGTGCCCGCTCGTACCGTCCGGGAATCCCGGGACGTTGTCGAGACGGGGCGCGTAGTACGAGCGGGAGTACTTCGGCCCCCGGTCCACGATCGCGGCGGAGTGGCCGAGCAGCGCGGCCTTGAGCCCGGCCTGGAGGCCCGCGTGGCCGCCGCCCACGATGACGAAGTCGTACCCGTCGCGCAACCGGGGAAATCCGGGCACGCGAGCGGCACCCGGGGGTCGGATTTGATGCCTCGCGTCGCGCGCGACGGCCGGCGCGCGCGCTCCGGGGCCGCGGACGACGGCAAATCTTAAGGACCAACCCTCTCCTCGTTCGCCTCGGGTTCTTCACGGCCGTGCCCACCGGCGCCGTCAGGGACGCGCTGGGGGGGACCCTATTTCTCGAGGACGGCACGCGGTTCGACGGGCGGGGCATCGGCGCCCCGCGGCGTCGCGTCGGCGAGGTCGTCTTCTCGACCGGGATGGTCGGCTACCCCGAGGCGCTCACCGATCCGTCGTTCCGGGGCCAGATCCTCACGTTCACGTACCCGCTGCTCGGCAACTACGGGGTCCCGGCCGCGGGGGCCCGGGACGCGGACGGCCTCTCCGTCCTCGAGAGCGTCGGCATCCAGGTGCGGGGGATCGTCGTGCGGGGCACGACGCGGCCGCACCACTTCGCCGCGCGACGGTCGCTCGAGGAGTGGCTGCGCGACGAGGGCATCGGCGGCGTCGTCGGCGTCGACACCCGGCGTCTCACCGAGCACCTGCGGGCCCGCGGCGTGATCCGGGGGGTGCTCGACGTGCGCCCATCGGACGACCGGCCGAGCGACGAGGAGCTGCGTCGCGCGATCGCCGCCGCGCCCGCGTACGAGCAGGAGAACTTCATGGCCGAGGTGGCGCCCCGGGCCCCCGAGTGGATCACCCGGCACGGGGGCCCGACGGTAGCGGTCCTCGACTGCGGCATCAAGCTCAGCATCGTGCGGGCGCTCCTCGACCGGAGGCTCTCGGTCCTGCGACTGCCGTACGACCACGAGGTCCCCGACCGGTGGGACGGACGGCGGGTCGCCGGGCTCGTCGTCGGGAACGGGCCCGGGGATCCGACCGAGCTCGCGCCGACGATCGCGGAGTTGGGACGGCCCGCCAACCGCGGCCGCCCGACGCTCGGCATCTGCCTCGGGCACCAGCTCCTCGCGCTCTCCCGGGGCGCGACCACGTTCAAGCTCAAGTACGGCCACCGGGGCCAGAACAAGACGATCGGGTTCACGGACGGGCGCGCGCTCATCGTGAGCGAGAACCACGGCTACGCGGTCGACCCGAAGTCGCTCAAGGGGACGGGGTTCGAACCGTGGGCGACGAACCCGGACGACGGGACGCTCGAGGGGTTCCGGGACCGTTCCGGCAGCGTCCTTGCGCTGCAGGGCCATCCCGAGGGGCACCCGGGCCCGCAGGAGGCGGGCTTCGTCTTCGATCGGTTCGCGGCCCGCGTGCGGAGGAAGGCGTGACGCGGTCGCTCCCCCAGAAGGTGGTCCTGCTCGGGAGCGGGGCGCTCAAGATCGGCGAGGCCGGCGAGTTCGACTACTCGGGCAGCCAGTGCCTCAAGGCGCTCGAGGAGGAGGGCGTCTACGCGGTCGTCGTCAACCCGAACATCGCGACGCTCCAGACGGACCCGCCGCGGCACGGCCGGGTCTACTTCCAGCCGCTCGTCCCCGAGTTCGTCGCCCCGATCCTGGAAGAGGAGCATCCGGACGGGCTCTTGCTCTCGTTCGGCGGCCAGACCGCGCTCAACTGCGGGGTGAAGCTCGCCGAGCAGGGGGTCCTGCGGCGCACGAACACGAAGGTCCTCGGGACCCCGCTCGCCGGCATCAAGGCGACCGAGGACCGGGCGAAGTTCGTGCGCGCCATGGCGCGCGCGAAGGTCCCGACGCTCCCGAGCCGCGCGGTCTACACGTACGCGGACGCGCTCGCCGTCGCCCAGGAGCTCGGCTATCCCGTCATGATCCGCGTCGCCTACACGCTCGGCGGCAAGGGCGGCGGCGTGGCCCACGACCGGGCCGAGCTCGCCGAGGTCGTCGCGCGCGGGCTGCGGGCGAGCCCCGTCGGGCAGGTGCTGCTCGAGCGGTACGTCGGTTCGTTCAAGCAGCTCGAGTACGAGGTCGTCCGGGACGCGAAGGGCAACGCGCTCACCGTCTGCAACATGGAGAACGTGCTCGGGATGCGCGTGCACACGGGCGACAACGTCGTGATCGCCCCGAGCCAGACGCTGACCGACTTCGAGTACCAGATGCTGCGCCGGGCGGCGCTGAGGGCCGTCGAGGAGGTCGGGATCGTCGGCGAGTGCAACATCCAGTTCTGCCTCGATCCCGAGAGCGAGGAGTACTACGCGATCGAGATCAATGCCCGCCTCTCGCGGTCGAGCGCGCTCGCGTCCAAGGCGACCGGCTACCCGCTCGCCTACGTCGCGGCGAAGCTCGCGCTCGGCTACACGCTGCCCGAGCTCACGAACCGGATCACGGGCGTCACGACCGCCTGCTTCGAGCCGGCGCTCGACTACGTCGTCGTGAAGCTCCCGCGCTGGGACCTCGACAAGTTCGAGCGCGCCGACCGGCGGCTCGGTCCGTCGATGAAGTCGGTCGGCGAGGTGATGGGGATCGGGGCCTCGTTCCCCGAGGCGCTCTCGAAGGCGGTCCGGATGGGCGACCCGAGGGCCGACCTCCTCCCGCCCGCGACGGTGCGCGAGCCCGCCGCGATCCTGGCCGACCTCGCGAGCCCGACCCCCGACGTGCTGTACCGTGTCCTCGAGGGGCTGCGGGCAGGGATCGACGCCGCGACGATCGCGCGCGTGTCGTACATCGACCGGTGGTTCGTCGACACGCTCGGCGAGATCGAATCGGTCGACCGGGCGCTCGGGACCGCCGCCGGCGCCGCGCTCCCCGAGCCGCTGCTCGCCCGGGCGAAGGAGCTGGGGCTCTCGGACCGGGCGATCGGCCGGATCGCCCGGGTCGACGAGGAGGAGGTGCGGCGCCACCGCCTCGCCGCCGGGATCCGGCCCCGGGTCCGCATGATCGACACCCTCGCGGGCGAGTGGCCGGCCCGGACCAACTATCTCTACCTCACGTACCGCGCGGACGCGGACGACGTCCGGCCGATGGGACCCGGCTCCGTGCTGGTGATCGGCGCCGGGCCGTACCGCATCGGCTCGAGCGTCGAGTTCGACTGGTCGACGATGAACCTGGTCGACGGGCTGCGGGCGGAGGGAGTGCCCGGCGTCGCCGTCCTCAACTCGAACCCCGAGACGGTCTCGACCGACTACGACCGGTCGGACCGCCTCTACTTCGAGGAGATCACGCTCGAGCGCGTGCGCGACATCACCGACTTCGAGTCGTTCCGCGGCCTCGTCACGTGCGTGGGGAGCCAGCTCGCGCAGAACCTGACGCCGCTCCTGCACCTCTTCGGCATCCCGATCCTCGGCACGCCGCCGGCGTCGATCGACTCGGCGGAGAACCGCGCGCTGTTCGCCCGGCTGCTCGAGGAGCTCCGGATCCCGCAGCCGGCGTGGCGCGCGTTCACGACGGTCGACGAGGCGGCGATCTTCGCCGACGAGGTCGGCTACCCCGTGCTCGTCCGGCCGTCGTACGTGCTGTCGGGGCAGGCGATGCGCGTCATCGCCGGCCGGCACGACCTCGACCGGTTCCTCTCGAACGCGGCCCGGGTCTCCCCGGAGCACCCCGTCGTGATCACGAAGTTCGTGGAGGGGGCCGACGAGGTCGAGCTGGACGCGATCTCGGACGGGAAGCGGGTGCTCGTCGGCGGCATCTTGGAGCACGTCGAGCGGGCGGGCGTCCACTCCGGGGACGCGATCTTCTGCCTGCCGCCCCGCCACACCCCGCCCGAGGTCCAGCGCCAGCTGCTCGACGCGGCGGAGCGCCTCGCGCGGACGCTCGCGATCCGCGGCCCGTTCAACGTCCAGTTCCTCGTGAAGGACCGCGCCTACCAGATCATCGAGCTCAACCTCCGGGCGAGCCGGTCGCTCCCGTTCCTCACCAAGGCGACGGGCGTTCCGCTGCTGCGCGAGGCGGCGCGGGCGATGCTGGGGCGGCCGCTCTCCCGGGAGGGGGTCGCCCCGCTGCCGGCCGGGCGCTGGGGCGTGAAGGTCCCGCAGTTCTCGTTCCTCCAGCTCACCGGCTCCGACCCGCTCCTGGGCGTGGAGATGCAGTCGACCGGCGAGGTCGCCTGCTTCGGGCCGACGTTCTCCGATGCGCTCGTGAAAGCGCTCGTCGCCACGGGCGTGCGGCTCGTGCCGCGGCGGGGGACCGCGTTCCTGTCGGTCGGCGGCCCGACGTTGAAGGAGGCACTGTGGCCGATTGCCCGCCGGCTGCGCGCGCACGGTCTCACCATCGCGGCGACCGAGGACACGGGCGCCTTCCTCGCGGCCCGCGGCTTCCGCGGGGTCCGGATCCTGCACAAGGTCTCCGAGCCCGACCGGCACCCGAACGTCACGGAAGCGCTCGACCGCGGGGAGATCGACCTGCTGCTCAACGTGCCGCTGTCGCTGACCCAGGAGAAGTTCGAGCGGATGCTCGAGGACGAGTACGTCCTGCGGCGCCGCGCGATCGAGCTCGGCATCCCGCTGTTCACGAGCCTCGAGGCGTTCGCGGCGTACGTCGACGGCGTCGTCTGGCTCGAGGACCACCCGCTGACGGTGGAGCCGCTCTACGGCACGCCGGAACCGACCGCCCCCGGGCGCGGGCCGGCGCGCCCGCGCGAGCTCCCCGTCCACCCGCGCCGGCCCCGCCGGCGCCGGGCGCGGGCGGCCCGCTGATCAGAACAGCGGGAACTTGGTGACCGTGTACTCGGGGACGATCGTCGAGGTGTCGAGCACCTCGGGGATGCCGCGGATCCGCTCGGTGACGAAGTCGAGCACGGTCCGCTTGTTCGCCCCCGCCATCGGGAACTCGAGGACGACCAGGATGTCCCAGTCGCCGGTGAGGAAGTGGAGCTCCTTCACGGGCGCGAGCGTCTCCAGGATCTGGCGGATCCGGTCGAGGTCGCCCCCCCGGACCTTGATGTAGGTGAACGCGCGCAGCGCCTTCAGCTCGGCCGGCATCATCTCGGCGAGCTTGACGCTCGAGAACTCGGAGACCCCCTCGAGCCGGCCGCCGCGGGGGGCGATGAGGACGGGGAACCGCTGCACGCCCTTGAGGTGCTCCGCGATCAGCCGCTCGATCCGGCCGACCTTCTCGATGTCGACCACCTGGATGCGGTAGCCCCGCGACGCCGCGACCTCCTCCGTGAGCGCGACGCACCGCGCCTGATCGTCCGAGAGGAAGTGGACGGGCGTGTCGGCGACCGCCGGGCTCTCGTCGCCGCCCGACCCCGACCCGCCCATCGTGGAGCCGAGCCCCTGGACCGCGGCGGGGCCGCCGGACCGGTAGAACGTCGTGACCGCCTTCTTCGACTGGACGTAGAGCATGAGCTGACGGGGGTCGTCGGCCATCGGGCTCGCCGAGGGAGGCTTCCCTATTTAATCCATAAGAGGAAACGGGCCCCGCCCGCGAGGGCGGGGGAACGGGTTCGCCCAGGGTCCGGGGGCGCTCAGTAGCGCTTGTACGAGTCGGACCGGTCGCGGCCGCCGCTGCCGCCGCCACCGCCGCCGCCGCCACCGGAGTACCGGCCGCCACCGCCGCCGCCGTAGCCGCCGGATCCGCGGTCACGGTAGCCGCCGCCGCCGAACGAGCGCCGCTCGTTCTCGAACTCCTGCTGGCTCATGTCGAGCGACTGGTTGACCTCGCCGATCGACTCCGTCGACTTCGACAGGTTGCCGTAGCGGCCGACGTTGAGCCGCATGTGCCCACGGACCAGGGAGACGTATCCGTTGTCGACGAGGATGACCTCGTCCTTCGCGATCGTCCCGATCTGCTCGTTCCAGAGGGAGAGCGTGATCGTCGCCGTGTCGTCGCCGACGACGGCCTCGCACACCTTCCTCGGGTCGCCGAACTTTCCCATGACCTCCTTCGGCTCGCCCACGGTGATCACCTTCACCAGGACGTTCACTTGCTTCGAGTTCGGCGTCAGGTCTCGCACTTTCGTCAGGGGTTTGTCCACCATCGTTGTCGCCTCTTTCGCTTCGCGTTCCGCGCGTTGGGTTGGGTGGGAATCCTCCTGCGTACTCGTCGTGCGGACACTCGTCGCAAAAGCGGGACGGGCGGGTCGCTCGATTCGGGCTAGGCGCTTGGATTCCTCGGCTCCATGGGAGCGCGGAGGCATATAAGCGCGCCGACGTGCGAACCCGTAGCGCGGTCGACGCCCTTCCGCGTCGCCTCGGTCGGCGGCAGGGCCGGACGGCGCGGCCGCGGCGGGCGCGCGCCGACGGTTCGGCTCGGACGGCAGGCTTTTCCGCCCGGTCGCGGTCGAGGGCGATCGGTACTCCCCGTGCACCCCCGCTACGATCTCGGCGTCCATTACTACCTGCGGCGGGAGTACGCGCGGGCCGCCGAGGCGTTCGCGGACGTCGTCCGGGACCGACCCGACGACGGACGGGCCTGGTCGTACTACGGGATCTGCCTCGCCCACCTCGGGCAGGGGCCCGAGGCGGAGGCCGCCCTGTCGCGCGCGATCGGGATCGCCCCCGCGAACGGCGAGGCGTGGTTCCACCTCGGGGTCGCCCGGGCGCTCCGGGAGGAGTGGGGGGAGGCCGCGTCGGCCTACCGACGCGCGGTCGCGCTCGCCCCGACCGACATGGTCGCCTGGCACCGGCTCGGCGTGGCGCTCGCGGAGTCCGGCGACGAGAACGCCGCCGCCGTCGCCTTCGAGCGCGCGCTCGTCCTCTCGCGCGACGTGCCGGCGGTCCCGGGCCTGCCGGGCGCGATCGACCGCGAGTCGGACGACGCGCACGACGCCGAGGTCGGCGCCCGCGAGGGCGGCCGCGAGGCGAAGAGCTGGCTCGATCTCGCCCTCTCGCTCCTGAGCCTCGGCGAGGAGGAGGAGGCGGTGGCGGCCTACGAGCGGGCGTTCACGCTCGACCCGGACCGCGCCCAGCACTCCCTGTTCCGTCCGATGCTGCGGCTCCTCACGGTGGTCGAGGGGGGCCCCGAGACGGACCTCCCCGGCGGGCCGCTTGACGCCGCCCCGTCGCCCCCCGCCCCGGGACCGCGGCCGCCCGGTCGACGCCCCGAGGTCGGCTAGACGCCGGCCCTGCCCGTCAGAGCGGCTTCGGCGGCTCGGTCACGATCGTCGAGTCCGCCCAGGACCGGGCCTTCTCGCGGGCGATCTCGTGCCGGTCGTAGAACCGGTGGATCCGCTCGAGCAGCTGGCCCTTACAGTCCCCGCACAAAAGCTCGCCCGACCGGCACTGCCGCGTGACCTCCTCGAACTTGGTGTCCGACTCCGCGAAGCGGGTCCGCCAGAGCGCCCAGACCGAGCAGATCTCGGGGACGGCCCCGATCCGCCGCTGCTCCTCGACGGTCGCGCGACCGCCCGTGAAGGCGTTGCGGATCTTCCGGTCGACGACCTTCGGCGGATCGTTGAGGAACAGGGCGTTGTCGGACGGGTTGCCGGTCGTCGACATCGCCGCCTCGCCGAGGAGACCGGGGACCATCCGGCTGTGCAGCAGCGCCGGCTTCGGGTACCCCAGCCCCTCCGCGAGGTCCCGGGTCACGCGGAAGTGCGGGTCCTGGTCGATCCCGCACGGGATGAGGCACGGGACCGTGCGGCCCTCCGCCCACGACGGGTAGAAGCACGGGACGCTCTGGAGGGCCGTGTAGAAGACGAGGCCGATGTTCGTGCTCGGCTCGAAGCCGAAGACCGCCTTCACGGTCGAGTACGGGATCTTGCGCGCGACGCGGATCGCGAGCGGGTACAGCGCGGCGATCGAGCGCGAGTCGAAGAACGTGTGGGTCCGCTTCGGGTCGAAGCCGAGCGCGAGGATGTCGAGCAGGTTCTCGTAGCCCCAGCGCGCGGTCTCCTCGCGGGAGAGGCCGGATCGGGCCCAGAACTTCTCGTCGTCCGTGATCTGGATGTACATCGGGACCCCGAGCCGGCGCTGCAGCCAGACGCACAGGTCGAACGAGACGAGGTGCGAGGTGTGGAGCGGGCCGGACGGCCCGCGCCCGGAGTAGAGGAAGAACGGCTGCCCGTTCGCGAACCCGTCGAGCAGCGGGGCGAGGTCGCGGTGCGAGTAGTAGATCCCGCGGGAGAGGAGCGGATGGAGCTCGCCGCCCGCGATGTGGTGGAGCTTCGCGAGGAGCGCGGGGGTCAGCGACTGGGTCCCGAACTGCTCGCGCAGCCGCTCGTAGTCGATCCGCCCCTTGACCTCATACGGCGTGACGACGAACTCCTCGCCGGCCATCGCTCCCGGTCCGCCGCTACCCTTCGGGGAACGTGATCTTCGCCAGGATCGACTCGCGCTCCCCGAGCGGCACCCCGGCCGAGGCGAGCGCCTCCGCCACGCACGCGCGGGAGTGCTCGAAGTGGATCGTGTGCCCGCACGACGGGCAGCTCGCCCACCCCTGGATGAGGCTCCGCAGCCCCTCGCGCGAGGCGGAGGAGTCGCGGCGGGCGAACCGGTCGACGAGGATGGCGCCGCCCGACGAGCTCTCGAGGTTCGTGAGCGGGACCCGCACCTGCGTGTTGCAGATCGGGCACCGGGCCGGGTTGCGGCAGGTGCACGCCATGGGACGACGGGTACGCGGGCGCCCCCCTAAAAGCCCGCCGACCGCTCGACGCCGGGGGCCTAAAGCCTCATGCGGGCGGGGCGTTCCCCGGGGGCGATGCCCGAGACCCCGCAGGAGCTCGCGCGCGAGCTCTCGGAGGAGATGCTCGAGCTGCTGAAGCTCCTCAACCGGGCGGAGGAGGAGCACCGCGACGTGAACGGCTACGAGCTCTCCGAGCTCGTCCACCTGCTCGGCAAGATCCGGGGCCCGACCGTCGACCCGCCGGCCGTCGAGCGGGCGCTGACGGTCCTCGTCGCGAACCGCCTCGCGGCGGTCGCGCCCGACGAGGAGTACGCCTGGGAGCGCGGCCGGGTCGTCGGACCCCGGTACCTGATCACGACGCGGGGCAAGGAGTTCCTCGTCGCGCGGATCGGACGGGTCGACCGCATCGAGTAGCCGCCCCGTCCCGCGGCCCTTATGTACGGGAAGGCCGCGTAGAGAGCGGGATGGCGGCCGGAGCGCCCGCGGATCCGGTCCGCTCCACGCTCGTCGCGATCCTCCAGCAGCTCAACCGCGCCGAGTCCGTCCACGAGGGCCGCGAGCGCGACCAGAGCCTGTCGCTCGTCGACCTCGAGCGGCTCCTGCGCAAGCACCCGCCCGTCGAGGACGGTCAGGTGAAGGTCGCGCTGGCCCTCGGCCTGCTCGTGCGCAACAGGTTCGTCGAGGCCGACCTCGTCCGGGCCCCCGCGACGCGCGGCGCCGCGGCCCCGCCCCGGGCCCGCTACCGCATCACGGTCACGGGCAAGCAGTTCCTGGTCGACGCGCTCCAAAAGTCCGACCGGATCACCTGACCCCGGCCCGCCGGCCCTCGGCGGACAACGAACCGTTAAGTAGCGTTCGGAGGTGGCCGCTTTCCCATGTCCCGCATCCACTCCGGCCACAAGGGTCGCTCCGGCTCGCACCGGCCGTACCCCCTCACGAAGCCGGAGTGGGTGACCGTGACCGCGGAGGAGCTCACGACCCAGGCGGTCCAGCTCGCGAAGTCCGGTCTGCTCGCGGCCCGCGTGGGGCAGACCCTGCGCGACGGCTACGGGGTCCCGTCGAGCCGCGCCGTCACGGGGCAGAAGCTCGGCGCGCTGCTCGCGGACCACGGGGTGCGGCCCGAGATCCCCGACGACCTCCAGGCGCTCCTGAAGCGGGTCGTCCACCTCCAGCGGCACCTCGAGACCCACCCGAAGGACCTGTCGAACCGCCGGGGTCTCGTGCTGATGGAGTCGCGCATCCGCCGCCTCGCCCGCTACTACCGGCAGCACCGCCGGATCCCGGAGAACTGGCGCTACTCGGCCGCCGGCGCGGCGCTCCAGGTGGAGTGATGCCCTCGGGTCCGGACGGGCTCGTTTCGGACCCTCGCTTCGGACAGGAATTCGACCGGGCCCGCGCGCTCCTCCTCGCGCACCCCCGCCGCTGGCGGGTGATCTACCACTACGACGCCGACGGGATCGCCTCGGCGTCGAGCGCCCTCCGCGCGTTCGCCCGGCTCGGCTACCCGGCCCAGGCGACGCCGCTCGTCGGCGTCGAGCGCGAGCGGATCGATGCCCTCCTGACGGCGACCCGCGGCCCCGTCCTCGTCGTCGACACCGGCGCGAGCTGGCTCGACCGGTTCGCCGCCCATCCCCATCCGGTGATCGTCCTCGACCACCACAAGTACCCGGGGGTCCCGAACCCCCCGCCGCTGCCGCCCCACGTCGCGTTCGTGAACCCGCTCGACTGGGGCGTCGACGGGATGAGCGAGCTGTGCGCGGCGACCCTCACATGGCTCTACACGGTCTTCCTCGACCCGGTCAACTGGGACAACGCCCCGTGGGGCCTCTCGGGCGCGATCGGGGACCGCCAGCACGTCGGCGGCTTCCGCGGACTCAACGGACGGCTGGTCGCCGAAGCGGTCCGACGCTCGGTCGTCACCGAGGGGCCCGGGATCGCGCTGTTCGGCGCCCGGGTCGACGCCGCGCTCGCCGGCAGCATCGACCCGTACGTCGCCGGGCTCTCGGGCCGGCCCGACGAGGCGGCGGCGTTCCTCCGCGGGCTCGGGATCGATCCCGCCACCCCGCCGGGCGCCCTCGGCCCGGAGGCGACGGCGCGGCTCGTCGAGGCGCTCAAGGCCCGGCTCGACGCGGCCCACGTGCTCCCCGAGTTCGTCGCGATCCTCGACCAGCCGCGCTGGTCGATCCCGTCGTGGGGGCTCGACGCGGAGGAGCTGTCGAACCTCCAGAACGCGGCCGGACGGGCGGGGATCCCCGGGGTGGGGGTCGCCCTCGCGCTGCGCGACCCGGCGGCGCTCGCGCGCGCCCGCACCGCCGAAGAGGCCTGGCGGTCCGGCATCTTGAAGGGCCTGCGACGCGTGGAGCAGGACGGGGTCCGGGAGATGTCGTGCCTCCGCTGGTTCGAGAGCCCGGAGACGACGCTCGCGGGCACCCAGGCCGGGCTCGCGATCGCGTATCTCCTCCCGCCGGACCGGCCGGTCTTCGTCTTCTCGGACGGGGGCGACGGCCCGACCAAGGTCAGCGCCCGCGGGACGACGCGCCAGGTCGAGCACGGGCTCGACCTCGCGCTCGCCTGCCGCAGCGCGGCCGAGGCGGTCCACGGGGAGGGCGGCGGCCACCGGGTCGCGAGCGGCGCGACGATCCCGGCCGGGACGCGGCCGACCTTCCTCGACGTCGCGGACCGGGAGCTGACCGCGCAGCTCCGCGGCGCGCGGGGATTCGCATGACCGCGACCCCGCCCGAGACGGCGCCGGCCCCGGTCGACCGGATCCACGACCGGACGCTCGAGGAGGAGATGCAGCGCTCGTACATCGATTACGCGATGAGCGTGATCGTCGGGCGGGCGCTGCCCGACGGCCGCGACGGCCTCAAGCCGGTCCACCACCGCGTCCTCTGGTCGATGTGGGAGTCGGGGGCCACGCACGACCGCGCCTACCGAAAGTCGGCGCGCACCGTGGGGGAGGTCCTCGGGAAGTACCACCCGCACGGCGACCTCGCCGTCTACGACGCGCTCGTCCGGATGGCCCAGCCGTTCAGCCTGCGCTACCCGCTCGTCGACGGGCAGGGGAACTTCGGCTCGATCGACGGCGACGCGCCGGCGGCGATGCGGTACACCGAGGCGCGCCTATCGGCCCTCGCCGAGGAGATGCTCGCCGACATCGAGAAGGAGACGGTCGATTGGGTCGACAACTTCGACGGGACGCTCCGGGAGCCGACGGTACTGCCGTCGCGGCTCCCGAACCTGCTCGTCAACGGCTCGTCCGGGATCGCGGTCGGCATGGCGACGAACATGCCGCCGCACAACCTCACCGAGGTCGCGGACGCCCTGCTGCTCGTCCTCAAGGAGCCCGACACATCCCTCGACCAGATCGTGAAGGTGCTGCCGGGCCCGGACTTCCCGACCGGCGGGTACCTCTCGGCGGAAGGGATCCGCGAGGCGTACGAGACCGGGCGCGGCATGGTCCACCTGCGCGGGCGGGCCGAGATCCGGGAGCGGGACGGGCGCGACGAGATCGTGATCACCGAGATCCCGTACGAGGTCAACAAGACCTCGCTGCTCCAGCTGATCGCCGACCTCGTGAAGTCGAAGCGGATCGACGGGATCACCGACCTCCGCGACGAGTCGGACCGCCACGGCACGAGCGTCGTGGTCGAGCTGCGCCGCGACGCCCCGAGCGAGATCGTGCTCAACCGGCTCTACGAGCACACGCCGCTCGAGACGAGCTTCGGCGTGATCAACCTCTGCCTCGTCGACGGCCGGCCCCGCGTCCTGCCGCTCAAGGACCTCCTGCTCCTCCATCTCGACCACCGCCGGACGGTCCTGCGGCGCCGGTCGACGTTCGACCTCCGAAAGACGGAGGAGCGGCTCCACCTCCTCGAAGGGTTCCTCACCGCGATCGACCACATCGACGAGGTGATCCGGATCATCCGGCGCTCGCGCGACGCCCCCGCCGCCGAGGCGAGCCTGATGGGGAAGTTCCTCCTCTCGAGCGAGCAGGCGAAGGCGATCCTCGACATGCGGCTCGCCCGGCTCACGGCGCTCGAGCGCGAAGCGGTGGAGAAGGAGAAGGCGGAGAAGGAGGCGCTCGCGAAGGAGCTGCGGGAGGTCCTCGCGTCGCCGGCCCGTCTCGACCGGCTCATCGCCGAGGAGCTAACGGACCTCAAGGCCCGGTTCGGCGACGCGCGCCGCACGACGATCGTCCCCGCGTTCACCGAGCGGACGCTCGAGGACCTGATCCCGGACGCGGACGTCGTGGTCCTCGTCACCCGGGACGGTTACATCAAGCGCCTGCCGCTCGACCAGTACCGCCGGCAGCGGCGCGGCGGCCGGGGGCTCGTCCAGATGGCGACCAAGGAGGAGGACTTCGTGATCCGCACCTTCGTGACGCGGACCCACGACAACGTGCTGTTCTTCACCAACCTGGGCCGCGTCTACCTCCTCAAGGCGTACGAGCTGCCCGAGGGGAGCCGCCACTCGAAGGGGAAGGCGATCATCAACCTCCTGCCGCGGCTCAAGGACGGCGAGCGGATCCAGACCCTCCTCCCGCTCCACGACCTCACGACCCCCGGCTCGCTGCTGTTCGCGACCCGCCGCGGGCTCGTGAAGCGGACCGAGCTCGACCAGTTCCAGAACATCCGCACGAGCGGCATCCAGGCCGTCCTCCTCGAGGAGGGCGACGAGCTCGTCGGCGTGGCGCGGCTGGACGACGAGGCGACGGAGATCCTGCTCGCGACGCAGGCCGGCCAGCTCGTCCGGTTCCCGCTCGCCGAGGCCCGGCCGATGGGCCGCGCGACGTACGGCGTGATCGGGGTGCGCCTGTCGGGCGCGAAGGGCGACCGCGTGGTCGCGATGGCGCCGGTGAGCCCCCGCTTCCCGACCCTGCTCTCCCTCACGTCGACCGGCTACGGCAAGCGCAGCCCGACCGAGGACTACCGTCGGACCCGTCGGGGCGCGAAGGGGGTGCGGACGATCCGGACCGGCGGCCGCAACGGTTCCGTGGTCGCCGTCCTCCCGACGACCGACACCTCGGAGGTGCTCGTGACAACGCGCAACGGCATCACGATCCGGATGGCCGTCGCCGCGATCCGATCCCAGGCCCGCAACACCCTCGGCGTCCGGGTGATCCGGCTCGACGAGGGCGACGAGGTGCGCGACGCGGTGGTGCTCGAGACGGCGGCCGACGAGCGCCCGGGCGAGCCCGCGCCCGACGGGCCCGGCCCGGCGCCGGACGAGTCGCCCGAGCCCGACGACGACGCGCCGGACGACGCGGAGCCACCGGCGGAGGACGACGACGAGCCGGAGGACGATGCGGCATCGGGCCGAGCGGGGTAAGCGGCTCCTCCTCTGCCCGCGCTGCGGCTCGCCCGAGATCGCGCTCGTCGGGGGGATGATCATCGGGCAGGTGTACCACTGCCCGAAGTGCGACTACCTGGGCTCGCTCGTCTTCGAGGCCGAGGTCGGACCGGACGGGACCCCGCTCCCCGCGCCCGACGAGAGCGACTGAGCCCCGCAGCGCTATCGCCCCGCGCGCCTCCCCGCGGGCATGCCGGGCGTGAAGGTCGAGCTCGTCTACGCCGGGATCCGGGTCCGGAACGTCGCCCGCTCGCTGCGCTTTTACCGCCGCCTCGGCTTCACGGTCGACCGCCGCGGCCGGATGCGGCACGGCGGGGTGTGGGTCCACCTCGCGTTCCCCGGCGCGCGCCAGCGGATCGAGCTCAACTACTACCCGCCCCAGAACCGGTTCTACGCGCCGTGGCGGCGGGGCACCGAGTTCGACCACTTCGGCTTCCGCGTCTCGGACGTGGAGGCGTGGGAGGCGGAGCTGCGGCGCCTAAAGCTCCCGATCGTCGCCCGCATCCGCGAGGCGCACGAGAACCTCGTCTACACGCAGGACCCGGACGGCCACTGGCTCGAGTTCTTCGGCCCGCCCCCGAAGTGACCCCGGACCGACCGCGCTCACTCGGCCGGATCCGTCGCGCCGGCGGCCCGGCCCTCGGCCGTCGCGGGCGCGCGCGCTTCGAGCCGGCGGCTGGCCGCGACGACGGCGAGCGCCCGCACGGTCGCGGCGACGTCGTGCGTGCGGACGAGGTCGGCGCCCCGCTCGGCCGCGAGGACCGCGGCGGCGATCCCGGCCTCGAGCCGGTCCGCGGGCGCCTCGCCCCCGCCCAGCGCGCCGAGGAACGACTTGCGGGAGGCCCCGACGAGGACGGGGTAGCCGAGGCTCTTCAGCTCCCCCACGTGGAGCAGCAGCTCGAGGCTCTGCTCGGCGGACTTTCCGAAGCCGATCCCCGGGTCGACGAGCAGCCGGTCCGCCGGGATCCCGTCCGCGATCGCCCGCTGGGTCGCGTCCGCGAGCGCCCCGAAGACCTCGCCGCGGAGATCACCGTAGACGAGATCGTGCTGCATCGTCGCGGGGTCGCCGCGTATGTGCATCGCCACGGCCGCCGCCCCGCTCCGGGCGACGACCCGCCGCATCGCCTCGTCCCGCAGCCCGCCCACGTCGTTGACCAGATCGGCGCCCGCCGCGATCGCCCGCGCGGCGACCTCGGGGTGCCGCGTGTCGATCGAGATCGGGACCGCGAGCCGATCGGCGAGACCGCCGAGGACCGGGGCCACCCGCGCCCACTCCGCGTCGGCCGAGACCGGCGTCGCGCCGGGCCGGGTCGACTCTCCGCCGACGTCGATCGCATCGGCCCCGGCGGCCGCGAGCTCGAGCGCGCGCGCGACCGCCGCGGCGGGTTCGAGCGCCCGGCTGCCCTCGAAGAACGAGTCCGGGGTCACGTTCACGACCCCCATCACGCGGGGCCGATCGCCGACGGTCAACGACCGGTGCGCCCCGGGGACCGTCCGGGGCCCGGAGCGGGTGTACGCGCGCAGCGCGCGATCGACCTCGTCCGCGAGCGCGCGGAGCCGGAACGGCTGGCGGCGCAGCTTCGGGAGCAGCCGCTGGTACTGGCCCCACGTCGCGATCAGCACGACGGGGCCTTCCGCGATCGAGTGGTCGGCGATCCCGCGCGCGTGCGCGGCGTCGCCGCCGACCGAGAGGAGCTCCTGCTTCAGGATCGGCGACGCCTTCAGCGAGACCCGGTCGAGGCGAACGAGGAAGACCCGGCCCTTCCGCGTCATGATGCCGACCCCCTCCGGGTCGCTCGCCGTCGCCTCGAGCTCCCGGGCGATCTCGGAGAGCGTCCGCGCCTCGAGGACGCGGGCGTCGAACCGGGGACGCGCCCCCGCGGTCCCGCCGGCCGGTTCCGCCACGCGGCCCGGAGCCGGTCGGTCGATAAAAGGCGCGAGCCGCCCCGTAGGGCGACGGTTTTCCTCCCGGCCGGGTCCGGGAGGCGATGGGCTCCCCCCGTCGCGCCCGCGGCCGCCTCGTCGCCCTCGAGGGCGCGCCGGGCAGCGGGAAGACGACCGTCGGCGCGCGGGTCGCCGCCCGGCTCGGGGGCGTCTTCCTGCCCGAAGCGTGGCGCCGGCTCCGCCCCCGCCCGTCCCTCGCGTTCCGCTCCCCGGCGGCGCTCCTGCGGCTCGAGACCCGCCTGGTCGCCGCAGAAGGACGACGCTACCGAAGCGCCCGGGCGCTCGCGCGGCGGGGCCACCTCGTGCTGGCGGACACCGGGTTCTTCGGCCCGCTCGCCTACACGGAGGGACTGGTCGCCGAGGGGCTCGCGCCCGCCGCCGTGCTCCCGCCGCTCCGGCGGACGGTCGCCGTCGCGGTCGCCCGCGGCGGCTGGGTCGCGCCCGACCTCACCGTCTACCTCGCCACCGACGCGGCGACCCGGCGCCGCCGGGTCGCGGGCGATCCGGCCGGCCATCCGCCCGCGCTCGCCGACCGCCACGAGGCGGTGGGCGAGTGGGAGCGGCGGCTGTACGTCGACCGCCTCGCGCCGCTCCTCGGTCCGCGCTTCCGATCGGTCTCGGGCCGCGGGAGCCCGGGCGCGGTGGCGCGTCGCGTCGCGGCCGCCGCGCTCGCGGCGTCGACCGCCGACCCGTTGCCCGCGTCCGTCCTCGTCCGCGCGATCGCCGACGCGGCGCCCGGGCCGCCCACCCCCGTCCGCACCCGGCCCCGCCGGCCCGGCCCCGACCCCCGATCGCCCGTTCCCGTCGCGGGCCGCCCCCGCCACCGTTAAGAACGCCGCCCGATGTCGCCGGCCCCTCCGATGCGGCCGCTCGACGTCCTCCAGGAGCACCTCCACAAGCGCGTCCTCGTGGAGATGAAGGGCGGGCGCTCGTTCCGCGGCGTGCTCGACGCCTTCGACCAGCACCTCAACCTCGTGCTCTCCGCCGCCGAGGAGGTCGTCGACGACCGCGTGACGCCCCACGGCGGTCTCACGTTCCTGCGGGGCGACTCGATCGTCTTCGTCTCGCCCTGAGGACGGCCACGGAGGGACGATCACCATGGGAAAGGGAACCCCGTCCCGGCGCGGCGGCAAGATCGTCCACGTGATCTGCCGGCGCTGCGGCCGCCACTCGTACCATCGGCAGAAGAAGGTCTGCGCGTCGTGCGGCTTCGGCGCGAGCCCCCGGCAGCGCGGCTACGAGTGGGCGAAGCTCAAGCGCTGAGCCGCGCGCGCGCCCCGCGGTCGCGAGACGGCGGGGGATCCCGGGATCCAGAAGCGGAGCGGGCGCTCGGCGCCCCAGCGGATCCCGATCCGCGGTCCGGTCCGGATCCGACGGGGCCGCGCCGTTCGGGCGTAGACCCGGAACCGGGCGCGCGGCCCCGGCCGTGCCCCGTCGTCCCGCATCGAGATCCCGAGCGCCGATGCGAGCCGCCCGGGGCCGCTCGTCGAGGGCAGACCCGGGACGAGCGGCTCGCCGGCGCGCAACAGGACCCCCTCGCCGCGGCGGCAGACGAAGTTCGCGCAGACGACCCGGTGGATCCGGAACACGTAGACGGTCCCGGGCGGACCGAACATCGAGCGGTTGCGCGGCGTCCGCCCCCGGAACGCGTGGCTCGCGGGGTCCCCCCGCACGTACGCCTCGGTCTCCACGAGCCGCACCGCGCGGTCGCCGACGTAGACGGACGTGCCGAGGAGGGCGCGGGCGACGATCCGCGCGGGCCGGGCGAAGAACGCCCGGCCGAGCGGCCGGCCCGGCGGGTCAGAGGACCTTGCCGCGGTCACAGAGGGGGATCCCGTCGACGGCGACCGTCGCTTCCGCGATCGTGATCCAGGAGAGGAACCGGCACGGGTTCCGGCCCCCGTAGAGCGAGTTCCCGCCGACCGCGAGGGTCACCGTGCCGGCCTCCTCGTCCTCCGCGTGCGGCACCCCGCCCGCGAGCGCGGGATTGAGCCCCAGCGCGAACAGGGCGAGCGTGTCGCGTCCGCGGGGCGCGACCGCGAACTCGGCCTCGAACCACTCGCCGCCCTCGGTGTACCAGTAGTTGCGGAGCCGCCCCCCGTCGAGCTCCCACTGGCCGCCCTCCGCCCGGCCGCCGGCGAGGAAGCTCGGGCGGTTCGCGATCGCCGTCCCCCGCGCGCTCCGCTCGTCGACGGCGACGACCACCGCGCCGGCCGGAGCGGAGGAGACGGCGCGCCCCCGGCGGCGGTCCTCCGCGTCGACGATCCCGTCGTCGACCCACGGACGGCGGCCGCGCAGCCGGAGCGTCACCTCGGTGCCGTTCGCGGCGGAGAGCGTGAGCGCGCGGCCCCGCGCGAGGAGGCGGGATGCCCGCTGCGCGTCCGCGGCGACGGCCGCGTAGTCGATCTCGGTGATCCCGCGGACGAGGCGCGCGCGCCACAGCGCGCCGGGCACCCCCCAGTGCTCCGCCTGCGGGTCGGACGCGTAGCCGAGCAGGCACCGGACCCCCCGCGCCCGCGCCCCGGCGATCGCGCGCAGCCAGTCGTCGTCCCGGGCGAGGAACGGACCGGACTGGGCCGACGGCGCGGCGCGGAGCCGGGGGCGGTCCTCGGGTCCGGGGAAGTAGACGACGGCGTCGGACCGTTGGATCGCCGCCCGCACGGGCGGGCCGAGGGCGCTCCAGCGTCGGACCGCCGGCGCGAGGTCGAGGCTCCGCCAGAACGCGCCCTCGTCCTCGAGGAGGAGCGTGGGGCGCGCCCCGCGCCGGCGCGCCTCCGTGACGCACGCGGCCGCCCACGCGAGGGTGTGGTTCCAGCTGACGACGAGCACCTCCTCGTCCCGCCGCACCCGCAGCGCGTCGCCGAGGATCGCCCGGGCGACCGCGGGGGGCGTGCCCTCGTCGCCCGCCATGCGGCACCCGACGGGCGCTTCGCCCTAAAAGGACGAGCGGCCGCGGACGCGCGCGACGAGGGCCGGGGATCGACCGCCCGCGCGGGCGAGCGCCCGGGCGACCGCGACGAGCAGCGCGCCGGCGTCGTCGTACGGGGGCGCGAAGCCGCGCGGCCGGAGCCGGGCGCCGAGCCGCTGCCACCCGGGGCCGCCGCGCGCGGCGCGCCGCACGACGTCCGCGACCCGACGTCCGCGGGCGAAGTCGGCGAGATCGCGGCGGACCGCGCGGCCGACCCCGGCGGCCCGGGCCGCGGCCAGCACCGCGACGATCTTCTCCGGCCGGTGCCGCCGGCGGCGGGGGCCGTCGGCGAGCGTCCCGTTGAAGTAGAGGAACGGCCCCCCGACCTCGATCGCCTCGAGCAGGCTGCGACTGCCGGTCACGATCCTCAGCTCCGCCGCCGCGAAGCGGCGCCTCCACGCGGCCGGCGGGCGCGCGACCGGGTCGACCGCCCCGCGCCCGTCCGGCACCCGGTACGTCCACGGGCGCGGCGACCGGATGTAGAGGCGGACGGGGGGTCGGGCGCGCGCGAGCCCGTCCACGACCGCCGGCGCGATCGTCTCCGCGCTCGCGGGGCTCGCGTACCAGACCCACTCGCGCAGCCGCCGGCGTCCGGCCCCGCGGCGGGGAGCGCCCCGGTACGCCCGGGGCCACAGGGGGCCGGTCTGCACCGCCTCGGGGAACTCGCGGGCGAACGCCCGGTCCGGCCGGAGCGTCGCGAAGAGGTGGAGCACGGTCGGCCGCTCGAACGCGCGGAACCGGCGGAAGGCGCGGCGGAACGTCGCGTTCTCCCCCGCGCGCTCGGCGGCGCGCATCCGCGCCGGGATCGCCCGGGACGGCACCCCGCCCTCCCGGAAGCGCTCGCGCGCCTCGCGCGCCATCGGAGCGGTGCGGGCGAACTCCTCGAGGCTCACGTGGACGGTGCGATCCACGCCGTACGCCCCCTCGATGTCGGCGGCCTCCTCCGCCCACGGGCCGCCCCGGCCGAACGCTCCGGGCCGGGTCGGGGCCGCGCTGATCCCCCACGCCGGGCTGATCGTGAGCGCGGTGGCGTTCCGGGGGCGGAGGCGCGCGGTCCGGACGAGCGGCGGCCACGCCCACGGGCCGTCCACCGACCGAGGGAGCGGGCGCCCCGGGCGGCGGTAGAGGAAGACCGGGGACCCGGCGGCGGCGAGCCGTCGGCCGGCGGCGAGCACCTCCTCGATGTCGCCGAGGCCGCCGCCGACGACGGCCGGCAGGAGATAGACGTCGGCGCGCCGGCCCCGGTCGCGGCGGCTAGTCGACCGACCGGTAGAGGGTGTGGACCTCGAGGGCCGCACGGAACCCTGCCCCTTCGAGCGCTGCCCGCTCGCGCGTGTCGTGGTCGGCGACCGAGCCGAGGATGCGCCCCGGCCGCCGGGCCGCGATCCAGCGCCCCGCGGCCCCCACGAGCGCGGCCGCCAGGGCCGGCTCGACGGCGTCGCCGACGATCGGTTCGGAGAGGTGGGCGGCGTCGGTCATCGGCGAGATCGCCGCGGCGATCCACGCCTCCGGGCCGCGGCCCCGGTCGACGACCCAGCCCGCGCGCTCGACCTCCATCGTGCGCTCCTCGAAGCGCGAGCCGATCAGCGCCTCGGGACGCAGGGGGACCACCCGCTCGACCTCCGCGGGGCGGTGCGCGCGGGCGATCGCGACGAGCGGCTCCGCGTCGGGGCGCCGGAACGGCCGGATCGACGGCGGGGCGGGCGCGGGGCGTTCGCCGAACGCGGCCGCCCGATCGTGCGTCACGTACGTCGTCGACCGCAACCGCCGATACCCGGACCGTTCGTAGAGCGCGATCGCGGGGGCGTTCTCGGCCAGCACGTCGAGCGCGACGAACGACCGACGCCGCCGACGCGCGTCCGCCCGGGCGTGCTCGAGCAGCGCCTTCGCGTACCCCCGACGGCGGTAGGCGGGATCGACCACCACCATGCTGAGATAGCCGGCCGGTCCCGGGTACGTCACCAGGGTCGTCGCGACCAGGGCGCCGTCCTCCTCGACCACGTAAAAGTGGAAGACGGGCCGGCCGAGTGCCCCGAGAAGGCCGAGGACGATCCGCGTGTCGAGCCGGAAGATCCGGCGGACGAGGCGGGCGACCCCCTCGGGCCGGGTCCCGATCAGCGCCTCCTCCTCGGGGAAGTACCGCTGCAGGAACTCGACGACCCGGGGGGTGTCCGACGCCCGCAGCTCGCGGATCCTCATCCGTCCTCGTCGTCGGCGGAGACGGGGAGCGCCGTCTCGAACAGCGCGCGCACCGTGGGCGCAGGGCGGTCGTACGCCGTCTCGGGGAGCGGGAGCCGGGCCGCGCGGTCGAGCTCCTCCTCGCTCAACCGTTCGCGGGCGTCGGCGAGCGCGCGTCGCACGAGCGGGTCCGCCACGTCGCGGCCGAGCCGGCCGAGCGCCTGGACGAGCGCGTCGAACAGGCGGCCCTCGGCGTCGGAGACGAGCCCGGCCGCGTCGGCGGGCGCCCCGGCGGCGGGGGGCGCGTTCGGCCGGCTCGCGTAGAGCAGGCGGACGAGATCCTCGCGCGCCCCGTCGTCCCCGAGGCGCCCGAGCGCCCAGATCGCGGCGAGCTGTACCTCGGCGGACGGGTCGGCGAGCTCCTCGCGGATCCGCGGGGCGGCCTCGGTGAGGCCGAGCCGCCCGAGCGCGTAGATCGCCCCGCGCCGGGGCCACGGGTGCTCGTCCTGCAGCCGCTCGAGCAGCGGCGCGAGGTCGTCCGCCCGGCCGACCGAGCCGAGCGCGATCGCGGCCGCTCCGCGGACCGACCAGTACGGGTCGGCGAGGTGACGCCGGGCGATCGCCCGCGACTCGGGGGCCGCGAGGTCGCCGATCGCGGTGACGGCGCAGACGCGGATCCAGTGGGCGGGGTCCTCGGCGGCGGCGCGGAGCGACGGGAGGACGGCGGGGTCGCCGATCCGGCCGAGCGCGATCAGCACGGCCGGCTTCTCCCAGCGCTCCGGGGCGGCGAGGCGGCGGAGCAGCGCGGGGACGCTCGCCCGGTCCCGGTGCCGTCCGGCGACGACCGCGGCCGCGACCCGCACCCGGCGGGCGGGGTCGTCGAGGCGCGCCCGCACGTCGGGCAGCCAGCGGTCGCCCCGCGCCCGGCCGAGCCCCAGCACGGCCTCGCGCCGCACCCGGTCGCTCGGGTCGGCGAGGAGCGCGAGGAGGGCCGCCATCGCCGCGTCGCCGCCGGCCCGGCCGAGGGCGATCGCCACCGCCTGGCGGACCTCCGTCGCGGGATCGTCCGCGCAGCCCGCGAGCGCCGGCACCGCGCCCGGGTCGGCGATCTCGGCCAGCGCGAGCGCCGCCTTGGCGCGGACGTGCGGCTCGGGGTCGTCGAGCGCGCGCTCGAGCACGACCGTGCTCTCGGGACGCCGCAGCGCCCCGAGCGCCTCGGCGGCCGCCGCGCGGACGCCGGGGTCGGGGTCGGAGACGGCGGCCGCGAGCACGCTGCGGCCCCGCGGGTCCCGCAGGATGCCGAGCGCGATCGCGGCCGTCTGCCGGATGCCGGCGAGGGGGTCGTTGAGCGCCGCGAGCAGCGGCCCCAGGTCCCGGACCGAGCCGCGGCGGGCCGTCTCGCGGAGCCGGGCCGCCCGCTCGGACGGGCGCACCGGGGCGGGCTTGCGGCGGCGGGACGGCGCACCCGCCCGGCTCGATCGGCTCGGAGCGGGCACGCCGTTCTCAATCGCCCCCGGGCAAAAAGCCTCCGGACCGGGCCGGACCCCCCGTCCGCCCGTCGCTACGCCCCGAGCGCCGCCTGCGCCGTCGACTCGGGCGAGCGGTACCGGTCCCGCTCGGGCGCGGGCCCCGCGTCCCACCGCGCGAGCAGCGCCGCCCGATCGACGCCGAGCGGCGCGAGCAGCGTCTCCGCGTCCCGGGCGAGCAGCTCCAGGTACGCGTCCGCGTCGTAGCGCTCGTCGCCCGCGAGGAGCTCCGACGCTCGGACCCGCGTGCGGAACGACCGGCTGCGCCGGTCGAGGACCGCGAACCGCACCGTCTCCCCGGCGGCCCGGGGCACGCCGGCCTCCGCGAGCTGCCGGAGCGCCGCGACCGAGTCGGTGAACGTCACGAACGCCTCGGGCGCCTGGCCGATGCGGTGCGCGATCAGGAGCTCCTCCACCGGCCAGGCGCCGGCGCGGACCCGGTCCGCGAACCGGTCGGCGCGGGCGAGCGCCCGGGGGACGAGCGCCCGCAGCCCGTCCGCGTCGCGCGCGCCCCGGAACAGCTGGAGCAGCTCGTGCTCGAACCGGCGGATCAGCGTCGGCGTGTCGTGGCGACGGGCGCCGATGCCGCGGAGCTTGTACTCGCCGCTCTCGAGCAGCCCGTAGTACCGGTTCGGCACCCCGAGCCCGTGGGTCGTCGCCGGCAGGAAGACGATCCAGCGGTACCGCCCCTCGTAGCCGAGCGGGAGGTCGAACCGCTCGCTCATCGCCCGCGCGAACGCCTCGGGGTCCGGGGTCCGGGCGGGGTCGGCCGGCCGCAGCCACATCGAGTCGACGATCCCGTGGAGGACCCGGTACCCCCACGCCTCGGCCGCCGGGACGAGCCCGGCCAGGAGCTCCCGGGCGTAGGCGTTGATCGCCTCGTGGCACTCGATCCGCCCGAACCGAGCGTTCCGGTACCCCTGGTAGCCGAACGCGGTGACGAGGATCCACTTGAGCATCTTCACGCGGCGCTTCAGCTCCGCCGCCTTCGCGGGCGCCACGCCCGGCCGCCGCGCCGCCTCCTTGTAGGCGAGGCGGCGCGCGAGCAGCGGAGCGAGCGTGCGCGGGATGAGCCCGACCCGGCGCGTGCACGACCGGTAGCCGAGCCCGGGCGCCCGCACGGGGCTCTCGGGGCAGCAGCGGCAGTCGAGCGTCTCCGCGGAGAGGTTCTTGCGGACCATGATCGACGGGTAGAGGCTCGCGAAGTCGAACTCGTCCAGGTGGTCGTGCACGCCGACCGGCGGGAGGAAGATCACGCCGCCGCGGTCGGCGGCGACCAGGTGGTCGGCCGCCCGGAACCGCTCGGGCCGGTTCTTCTTCCACGGGACGTGCGCGTCGAGGGCGCGCGCGTGCGCCATCTCCATCGCGGTAAAGCACGTCCCGGGCGACTGGCGCACGACGGTCCCGAGCGAGAGGCGGGAGAGCCGCGCCGCGTCGACGAGGCCGGCGATCTCGGCGTCGTCGTACAGGAACGAGTTCTCCCGGTCGATGTGGAACCGGCCGGGCAGCGGGTACGCCGCGGCCCGGTGGTGGACGACGCCGTACGACTCGAACGAACGGGCCGGCCGCGCGGGCCGGAACGGGACCGGCTCCCGGCCGAGGAAGAACGTCTCGGGTCCCAGCCCGTGCGCGAGCGCGCGCCGGTACAGCCACGGGAGGTCGAACGCGTCGCCCCCCTCGGTGAGGAGGAGGTCCGGGTCGGTACGGGCGAGCGCGTCGACGAGCGCCCGCAGCAGCTCCTCCTCCGGCCCCTCGAGCGTCACGTCCTCGAGCCGGACCGCGGCGATCGCGCCGTCGGCCGGCGCGATCCGGCCCCGGCGCTCGCCCGCGATCCGCACCCGCAGCCGGGCGACCCGGAGCGGGGGCGTCGCGTACTCGATCGTCTCGGGCGGCTCGGTCGCGGTGAGGCGGCTCCCGTGCCCGGTCACCGGGGCGAACGGGTAGAGGTCGTGCGCGAGGTGGTAGAGGTGCGGGGGGGTGAGGTCGACGTCGTAGAGCGTGAACCGGTCGAAGCCGCCGAGCGCGTCGACCGCGCGGGCGAGCGCCCGGCGCTGCGGGTTGCGCTCGGGCGTCACCGCCAGCACGGCCCGGGGCCGCCGGTCGTAGAGCGACGGCCGCGCGATCCGGCGCTCGACGCGCGCGACCGCCGGGTCCCGCTCGAGGCGCCGGGCGAGCGCGGCGAGCTCCCCGCGGGCGCCGGCGACGAGGAACGGCGGCCGGTACTCGACGGCGGTCCGGCCGACCGCGCCGCTCCGGCGGTCCTTCACCCAGAGGACGACCGAGCGGCCGTCGGCGCTCTCGGTGACGTCGAGGAGCCAGCCGTCCGGCGTCGGTCCGTCCCCGCTCACCGGGCCGCCGCGCGGACGGCCGGGCGGACCTCGGCGGGCAGCCGCTCCGCGAGGTCGAGGAGGACGGAGAGGAGGATCGACTCCAACAGGTCGGGGCTGCCGACGTACGTCGCCTGGGCCGCGTAACGGCGGGCGCCGCGGCAGAGCGCCGCGAACGCGGCCCGCTCCTCGGGGGTCGTGAGCAGGCGGCCGAACTCGTCCCAGCGCTTCAGCCGCTCCTCGAGCGCCTGGCGGTACGTGGGGGAGGTACGTCCCATGCGATCACCTCCTCGGGGGAGCCGCCCCCGAACTCCTCGATCCCCCGCTGCCCCGCGGGGCGCGGGACGAGCGTGAGCCGGGCCCCGTCGCGCAGCGCCCGGAACGCGAGCGTCCCCGGGCCCCGGGCGAGCGCGACCACGTCGTGCCAGAGCGGTCCCTCGTCGGCGAGGCCGGGGAACCGGGCGAGCTCGCCCGGCCCGAGCGTCAGGAGGAGCGGCGCCGCCGTCGCGCGGGCGACCGTCCCGAGCGCGCGGGCGACGTGCGCGAGGAGGCCTGCGCGCTCGTCGTCCAGGATCTCGGGGGCGGAGAAGAGGGCGGGCAGGTCGTGCCCGATCAGGAGCGTGGGAGGGTAGCGCCGGACCTCGGCCGCCCAGGCGTCGACGAGCGCGACCAGCTGGTAGGCGGTGAACGCCCGGGCGAGCCGGATCCGGGCGAGCGTCTCGGTCGCGTCGATCCCGAACGATCGGCCGAGCTCGCCGATGCGGTACGGATGGAACCGGTTCGCCCCCTCGAGCAGCGAGATCCGGCCGCGGGCGCGGGCGCTGCCGGCGTAGAGGAGCTCCAGGAACGGCTCGAGGGCGACGCGGGGGCCCTCCAAGAGCGTCGCCTCGCCGGGCGCGAGCCGACGGGCGAGCCACGGGAAGATCCCGGGCTCCGACGGGAGCACGGGCCGAGCCCTCCGCGCGCGGGGGCGCGGGGCGAGCCGGAGCGGAGGGGGCGGGGCGGCGGCCGCGGCCGGCGGCGGCCGCGGCAGCGGCTCGTCGAAGAACGGGCCGAGCCCGAGGGGGCCGTCGTCCGCGTCGAGCGCGGGCGCCGCCGACTCGAACTCGATCTCGGTCATCCCGCACCGACCGGCCCGATTCACGGGCCCGACCGCTCTAAAGCGGCCGCTCGGGGGACGTTGAAACGGGCCGGCACGAAGGGCGTTTCAGCCCCGTCGCTACGTGTCCAACCGCGCGGGACCGGCCGGCGGTGGGATCCCGAGCTCCTCCGCGAGCGACCGGCAGTTGACGGCCGCATCGCCGCGGAAGTGGTTGTTGAAGAACCCGTAGACGGTCGCGACCTCCTCCGTCAGCGTCCGGAGGCGCGGCACCCAGGCGGCGAGCTCGGCGGCCGAGTACGTGTAGTCGTACCAGAGCGGGCTCCCGTGCCCGTGCCAGCGGACGTAGGCGAACGGGCCCGTCACCGTGAGCACCGGGGGAAGGTGGGGACCGTCGACGACCACGTGCGCGAGCCCGAACTCGCGCAGGAGGTCGTACGACGCGTCCCCGAGCCAGGAGCGCTCGCGGAACTCGACCGCGACGGGCAGGTCGCGGGGGAGCGACGCGTAGAACGCGCGGACCGTGCTCGGCTCGAACGGCAGCGACGGCGGCAGCTGGAGCAACGCCGCCGCGAACTTCCCCGCGTCGCGGATCGGCTTGAGGACGGCGAGGAACCGGGCGAGCTCCTCGTCCGTGCCGACGAGCCGGAGGTCGTGCGTGATCGTCTGCGGGAACTTGGCGGCGAACCGGAACGGGCCCGGGGTGCGGCGCACCCACGACTGCGCGACCGACGGCGGCGGGAGCCGGTAGAACGTCGAGTTCACCTCGACGATCGGGAAGAGCGTCGCGTAGTAGCGCAGCTTGTCCGACGCCCCCCGGGGCGGGTAGACGCGCCCCACCCACTCCGGGTAGTCCCAGCCGCTGGTGCCGAGGAGGAGTTCGCTCACGGGCGCCGCGGTCCCCGGACGCCCTGCGGCCGGTTAACTCCTCCTTCGCAGGCGAACGGTGCCCCACGGCTTCGGGACCGGGCCGCCGTCCCGAGAAAGGCTATCTAGGGAGGGGAAGTGGAACCCGCGCGCGTCATGGGGATCCAGGTCGACATCGACATCGCGAAGTGCACCGGCTGCTCCCACTGCAAGGACGTCTGCCCGGTGAACGTCTTCGAGCTCCGGCCCCGGAGCGAGGTCCCCGACGTGGTCGACGACCCGAACGTCGCCGCGAAGTTCCAGTTCCGGGGCGAGAAGTCGCTCGCGGTGCTCGGCCCCGAGTGCATCGTCTGCGAGGCGTGCCTGTTCGAGTGCGAGGGGGAGTGCATCCTCATCACGGACGACGAGGGGCACGTCCACCACTCGACGTACAAGTAGGTCCGGCCCGCACCTCGGGCGACTCCGACGCGGGCCGCGCGCGCGTGCTCGGGCGTTCCGCCTCGGGCAGGAACGTGAACAGCCGCCCGTTCGGATCGAACGGCCGAGCCGCGCCACGCCATCGGTGGGCGCCGACCGAGCCCGTCGACCCGGGCACGGGCACGAAGACGAGCTCCTCGAATCCCGTCTCGCCGAACCAGCGGCGGATCGTCGGCGTGAGGTCCGGCTCGAACCGGCCGCGGGTCCACAGGACGAACGCGCCCGGTGCGCAGAGCTCCGGGAGCCGCCCCACGAAATGGCGGAGGTCGTCGTCGGCGACGTTGCCGAAGATGCCGCACGCCAGCACGAGATCCGCCGGGACCGCGTCCGCGACCGCGCGCGCGAGCCCGGCGTCTTCGCAGCGGAACTCCACCCCCCGAAGGCGGGCCCGTTCGATCCGCGCCCGACCCGCCGCGACGAGCGCCGGCTCCAGATCGACGAGCCGCCCGCTCACGTCGGGGCCCCGCGGGTGCGTCGCGAGGACCTCGAGGAGGTCCCGACCGTCCCCCGCGCAGAGGCTCACGGCCCGCAGGGATCCGGCGGGGCGCGCGTCGAGCTCGCTCCGCAGCAGGCCGCGCACGATCTCGAGACGCCGCACGAGCGTGGCGTCGGTGTCGTACTGCGCGTGCCAGTCGATCCACTCGCCGCTCACGGCGCACGGGGCGAGGACGCGTACGCTACTTGGGGTACGCTTCCGTGCTCGCGTTCCGGGGGCGTTCGGGTCGGCATTTCTCGCCGGCCGGAGGAGCCGTTAAATAGCCACTCTCCCCGCCGATGAAGCCGTGCCCGATACGCCGAAGGAGGCTGGGCGGACCGTCGTACTGGGCGAGCGCGAGCTCGCGATCGGATTCCGCCTGATCGGGCTCAAGGACGTCATCGAAGTGACGCCGGAGAACGCGGTCGGCGAGTTCCAGCGCGTCATGTCGGCCGGCGCGACCTACAACCTCGTGATCGCGAGCCAGTCGATCCGCCGCCGGCTCAGCGACCCGCAGCGGGCGAACGCGGACGCCTCGCTGAGCCCGCTCGTCGTCTTCGTCCCGACCCCGACCGGAGAGTTCGAGGTCGAGAGCATCAACGCGCTCGCCAAGCGCGTCCTGGGCGTCACGCTCGCGGCATCCAGCTGAACGGAGGAGCATCCATCATGGCGGGAATCGTGGCTCGCGTATCCGGTCCGGTCGTCATCGCCGAGGGGCTCGTCGACGCGAAGATGTACGATGTCGTGCGCGTCGGTTCGCTCGGGCTCGTGGGGGAGATCATCCGGCTCGTCGGCGGCGCCGCGACCGTGCAGGTCTACGAGGACACGACGGGCATCCGGCCCGGCGACCCCGTCGAGAACACCGGGCAGGCGCTCAGCGTGGAGCTCGGACCGGGGCTTCTCAAGTCGATCTACGACGGCGTCCAGCGGCCGCTCGACGTCATCCAGAAGGACGTCGGCGACTTCATCACGCGAGGGACGGTCGCACCGCCGCTCAACGAGACGGCCCCGTGGGAGTTCACGGCGACCGCGAAGGTCGGCAGCGAGGTCACGCCCGGCACGGTCCTCGGGACCGTCCAGGAGACGCAGCTCATCCTCCACAAGATCCTGGTCCCGCCCGGCGTCTCGGGGACGCTCGCCCAGCTGAAGAGCGGAACCTACACGATCCGCGACCCGATCGGCACGATCAAGACCGCGGCCGGGAGCGTGCCCGTCTATCTCTCCCACAAGTGGGTCGTCCGGATCCCGCGGCCCGTCGCCCAGAAGCTCCCGCCGGACATCCCGCTCGTGACGGGCCAGCGCGTCGTGGACTCGTTCTATCCGGTGGCGAAGGGGGGCACCGCGTGCGTGCCGGGACCGTTCGGATCCGGCAAGACGGTCATCCAGCAGCAGCTCGCCAAGTGGGCGAACTCCGACATCGTGGTGTACGTCGGCTGCGGGGAGCGCGGCAACGAGATGACCGAGGTGCTCGCGACGTTCCCGCATCTCGAGGACCCGAAGTCGAAGCGACCGCTGATGGAGCGGACGATCCTGATCGCGAACACGTCCAACATGCCCGTCGCGGCGCGCGAGGCGAGCGTCTACACCGGCATCACGATCGCGGAGTACTACCGGGACATGGGCTACGACGTCGCGCTCATGGCCGACTCGACGAGCCGCTGGGCCGAGGCGATGCGCGAGATCTCGGGCCGGCTCGAGGAGATGCCGGGCGAGGAGGGGTACCCCGCGTACCTCGGGCGCCGGATCGCGGAGTTCTACGAGCGCGCCGGACGCGTGGTCACGGTGTCGCCCGAGGGCCGGACCGGCTCCGTCACCGTCGTCGGGGCCGTGTCGCCCGCGGGCGGCGACATCTCGGAGCCCGTGAGCCAGAACACGCTGCGCGTCGCGCGCGTCTTCTGGGCGCTCGATGCCTCGCTCGCCCAGCGCCGCCACTTCCCGTCGATCAACTGGCTGCAGAGCTACTCGCTCTACATCGACGACCTCGAACCGTGGTACCGCACGGAGCTCGCGAAGGATTTCGTGGGCCTCCGGCGGAAGGCGCTCGAGGTCCTCCAGAAGGAGGCCGAGCTCCAGGAGATCGTGCAGCTCGTCGGCGTCGACGCGCTGCCCGAGCGCGAGAAGGCGGTGCTCGACGTCGCCCGGATGCTCCGCGAGGACTACCTCCAGCAGAGCGCGTTCGACGACGTGGACACGTTCACCTCGATCCAGAAGCAGGCCCGGATGCTCCGGGCGATCCTGGGCTTCGGCGACCTCGAGCAGGAGGCGATCGGGAAGGGCGCGACGGTCGCCCAGATCCAGAAGCTCCCGGTCCGCACCAAGCTCTCCCGGATGAAGTGGATCCCCGAGGCCGAGCTCGGCGCCCAGTTCGACCAGTTGACGCTCGAGATGGGCGAGTCCGTGGCGGCGCTCTCCGCCACCGTGGCGGCGGGAGGGACCTAGGATGGCCGCGAAGGGCGCGAGCGCGCCGAAGGCGCCCCCGTCGGTCCCCGTCGACTACCGCACGATCGACCGGGTCACCGGTCCGCTCCTGTTCGTCCGCGACGTGAACACCGCCGCCTACGGGGAGATCGTCGAGATCTCGCTGCCGAGCGGCGAACGCCGCCAGGGGCAGGTCCTCGACTCGCGCCACGGGCTCGCGATCGTCCAGGTGTTCGGCCCCACGATGGGGATGAACGTCGAGGAGACGAGCGTGAAGTTCCTCGGCGAGGTCGCGACGCTCCCCGTCTCCGACGAGATGCTGGGCCGGGTCTTCAACGGCCTCGGGGAGCCGAGGGACGGCGGCCCGCGCATCGTGAGCGAGACCCGGCTCGAGATCGTCGGGAACGCGATGAACCCCTACTCGCGCGAGGAGCCGAGCGAGTTCATCCAGACGGGGATCTCCACGATCGATCTCATGAACACGCTCGTGCGGGGGCAGAAGCTCCCGATCTTCTCGAGCGCGGGGCTGCCGCACAACCAGATCGCGGCCCAGATCGTGCGCCAGGCGAAGCTGCGGAACTCGAGCGAGGGGTTCGCCGTCGTCTTCGCGGCGATGGGGATCACGAGCGAGGAGGCGAACTACTTCCTGCGGGAGTTCCAGTCGACCGGCGCGCTCGAGCGCGCGGTCGTCTTCCTGAACCTCTCGTCCGATCCGTCGATGGAGCGCGTCGTCACGCCGCGCATGGCGCTCACGACCGCCGAGTACCTCGCCTACGAGAAGGACCTCCACGTGCTCGTCGTGCTCACCGACATGACGAACTACTGCGAGGCGCTCCGCGAGGTCTCCGCCGCCCGCGAGGAGGTCCCCGGCCGCCGCGGCTACCCCGGGTACATGTACACCGACCTCGCGACGATCTACGAGCGGGCCGGGAAGATCCACGGCCGCAAGGGCTCGATCACGCAGCTGCCGATCCTCACCATGCCCGCGGACGACGTGACGCACCCGATCCCCGACCTCACGGGATACATCACCGAGGGCCAGGTCTACGTGAGCCGCGAGCTCCAGCGGCGCGGGGTCTACCCGCCGATCGACGTGCTCCCGAGCCTCTCGCGGCTGATGAACCAGGGGATCGGCAAGGGCCGGACGCGGGAGGACCACCGCGGCGTCGCGGACCAGCTGTTCGCCATGTACGCGACGGGCAAGGATCAGCGCGCGCTCTCCGCGATCGTCGGCGAGGAGTCGCTGAGCGCGACCGACCGCCTCTACCTCAAGGGCGCCGATCGCTTCGAAGCGGAGTTCGTGAACCAGCGCCCCGACGAGGACCGGACGATCGACGAGAGCCTCGCGCTCGCCTGGGACATCCTCTCCGACTTCCCGGACTCCGAGCTGAAGCGGATCCGCCCCGAGTTCGTCGCGAAGTACCGCGTCGCGAAGCCGGCGCCCGGCGACCGATAGGGGGGAGGACGGAGGAGCGCGCATGGCCCGCGAGAACGTCCGTCCGACCCGCCTCGAGCTCCTGCGGACCCGGCGCCGCATCGTCGTGGCGAAGAAGGGGCTCAACCTGCTCAAGCTGAAGCGCACCGCGCTGATCGTCGAGTTCTTCGCGATCTCGCGCGAGGCGATGCGGCTCCGGGGCGACCTCCAGGCGCGGATCGCCCGTGGCTACGAGTCGATCCGCATGGCCGAGATGATGGAGGGCCCGACCCGGCTCGAGAACATCTCGATGCTGCTCCCCGACGTCGCGGCCGTCCGCGTCTCCACGAAGAACGTGATGGGCGTGCGCACACCGCGCGTCGACGCGGGCGGCTACGCCCCCGTCGAGCCCGCCGACCTCCTCGAACTCCCGACCTCGATCCTCGAGTCGGTCCGCCAGTTCCAGGGGATCTACCAGGTCGTCCTCGACATCGCGGAGAAGGAGAACGCGCTGCGTCGCCTGCTCAAGGAGATCGAGAAGACGAAGCGGCGGGCGAGCGCGATCGAGAACGTGCTCGTCCCGCGGCTCCAGGAGACCGTGCGCTACATCAAGTTCCGGTTCGACGAGATGGAACGGGACTCGTTCAGCATGCTGAAGGCCGTGAAGCGCAAGATCGAGCGGGAGGAGGCCGGTGCCGCCGCGAGCTAACTCCGCCGTCCGGTGGTTCCAGACCGTCCGCGGCGTGAGCCTGCTCGTGAAGCTCCTCGCGCTCGGGATCCTGGGCCTCCTCGTCGCGAAGGTCCTCGTGGGCGGGGGTCTCTGATGGCCGAGGCGCACGCCCCGGTCGCCTCCGACCCCGCCTCGTTCGAGGCGCTGAAGCGCGTGAAGGCCGCCGAGTCCGAGTGGGACCAGCGCCTCGCCGCCGCCCGCCAGCGCGAGGGCGCGGACCTCGAGCGGCTGCGGGCCGAGGCCGACGCGGCCGTCCGGGCCGCCCAGGCCGAGGCCGAGCGCGCGCGGGCGGCCGCCGTCCAGGCCGCGAAGGACGCGGCCGAGCGCGAGGCGACGCGGATCGAGGGCGACGGGGCGACCGCGGCGGCCGACGTCGCGCGCGGCGCCGGCAAGCGCCCGATCGACCGGAAGGACGCCGTCCTCGCCGCGGTCCTCGGCGAGTTCGCCCAGGACTGACGAGGGACGGAGCGGCGCATGGGCCTCCTGCGACCCGAGAAGATGGCCAAGGTCGGCCTGCTCGGGCTCCGGGAGGACGAGGAGCGGATCTTGACGCTGCTCCACGACCTGAGGATCGCCCAGATCGAGCCGCTCTCCCCGCCGACGCTGAAGGAGCTCGGACCGGAGCGGGCGACGGAGCTCCAGCGGGAGATCGCCGACCAGGCGCTCCGCTTCCGCGGCCTGATGAACGCGCTCCCGCCGATCGGACCGCCCCGGCCGATCCGGTTCGACACGGTCGCGGAGCTGCTCGCGGTCGCCCGCGCGGTCCCGATCGACCCCGAGGTCGGCGCGCTCAAGCGCGAGGACGACCGGCTCCAGACCGAGCTCAAGGGGACCGACGAGACGCTCCATCTGCTCGGCCGGATGTCGTTCTACCCCGACCGGCTCGAGTACCTGCGCTCGCCGCTCTTCCTCGCCTTCTACGGCGAGGCGACGCCCGAGGCGTACGCCGCGCTGCGCGCGGCCCTGCCGGCGAGCGCCGATCCCCAGATGCTCGCCGGCCCGGCGGGCGAGACCGTCCCGTTCCTGGTCGTGTTGCGCACCGCGGGCGGCGACGCGCTCTCCCGCGCGGCCCAGACGCACGGGATCCGGCTCACCGCGGTGCCCGCCCGCGCCGGCACCGTCCGGGAGGAGACGGCCGCGCTGACGCAGCGCCGCGCGGAGATCGTCGCCCGGCGCGCCGAGATCGAGGCGCGGCTGCGGGCGATCGCCGCCGACTGGTACGCCCGGGTCGCCGCGATCGACGAAGGGCTCACGATCCAGAACCGCAAGTACGAGGTCACGACCCGGTTGGGGGCCGGCCGCGACGTCTTCGCGCTCGAGGCGTGGGTCCCCCGGCGCGACGTGCCGCGCCTCGAGGCGATCGTCGAACAGGCGACGCAGGGCCGGGCGTACTTCTATCCCGTCCCCACCGACGAGGAGCCGCCGACCCTCATGACGAACCCGGCGGGGATCCGCCGGTTCGAGTTCTTCATCCGGTTCTACTCGCTCCCCCAGGCGACGGAGTGGGACCCCACCCTCGTCTTCGCGATCGTCTTCCCGCTGTTCTTCGCCCTCATGCTCGGCGACTGGGGCTACGGGCTCACGATCCTGTTGATCTGCGTCTGGATGATCCGCGGCTTCCCCGGCGCCCGTCACCTCCCGAAGTTCGGCCGCACGTTCGTGAAGCGCATCATGGGCCCGGCCGGGATGCGCCAGCTCGCCTACGCGCTGCTCCCCGGCTGTCTCCTCGCGATCGGCCTCGGGCTCTACTGGGACGAGTTCTTCGGCTACGGCCTCTTCCACGCGCTGTTCGGCTACAACGGCCCCGCGAACATCCGGGCGAACCCGGGGTTCGTGGGGCTCTTGCTCCTGTTCGCGGGGTTCGTCGGCCTCGCGATGGTGACGCTCGGGTTCCTCTTCGGCCTCTTGAAGGAGTACTTCCACCACCACGTCCGCGGCGCCGTGGCGAAGGCGGGCGGGATCATGTTCGCCTGGGGGATCGCGTTCTTCGGGCTCTCGGTGATCCACCCGGTCACGCTCGGCTCGCTCACCGCGGCGGGCGTCGCGTTCACGAGCCCGCTGTTCGACCTCTACCTCGCCCTGCTCGCGGTCGGCCTCGTCCTCCTCCTCGTCGGGGAGGGGTTCATGACCGGCATGATGTCGTTCATCGAGGTGCTGAGCCACATCCTGTCGTACACGCGGCTCGTGGGGATCCTGCTCGCGAGCATCATCCTCGCGCTCGTGATCAACATGATCGGCGGCGGCCTCGTCGTCGGCGGGACGATCGTCGGGATCGTCGCGGGCGTCGTCATCCTCGTCGTCGGCCAGTCGTTCAACGTCATCCTCGGCGTCTTCGAGCCCGGCATCCAGGGGGCGCGGCTGATCTTCGTCGAGTACTTCTCGAAGTTCTACTCGGGGAACGGCAAGCCGTTCCGACCGTTCGGCGCCCCCCGCACCCACACGGTCTCGTCGATCGGGCCCGACGGGCTCGCCTCCGGGCCGCTCGTGCAGGCCCCCCCGCCGTAGGCGGCCCCGGACCGGCGGCGCGGCGGTCTACGGGGCGAGCTTCCGCCGCTGCCGTCGCGCCGCGAGCTCGTCCGGCCCGAGCTCCCGGTAGCCGTCCGCCGTGACCTCGGGCTCCGCGTAGCCGTCGCCGCTCGCCGAGTCCCGGCGCATCGCGGTCCAGAGCCCCCGCAGCGCGAGATCGACCCCCTCCGCCACCGTCGGCGTCCCGCGCCACGCCTCCTCGCGTAGCCCGCAGACGAACGGCGACCCGCTGCCGACCGACACGAAGCGGTCCTACGAGCGCCCCGTCGGCGTCGACGGCGAAGACGTGCGGCCCCCGCCCGTCCACGCCGCCGACGATCCGCCACGCGTAGTACGGGCGAACCGGTTCTGCGGCAGCAGGGTCGACCGCCGCGCCCCCGCGCTCTCCGCGCGGATCGGGCCGCCCCGACACCGCCGATCCAGCGCCCCCTCGGTCCGCAGCTGACGGACCACCGCCGGGGCGGCGCCGACGGAGCCCGCGAAGGTGACTCCCACGTTCCGGTCGATCGGGAACAGCTTCACCGGCGCCGGGCGGGCGATGCAGTGCCCCCTCGTCGCCCGCCGCTCCGGGGCGAGCACGACCCCGTTGCGGCACGCGAGGCCGATCGTCGTCGTGCCCGAGCCGAGCGACGCCGCCGGGGCGGCGCGCCGTCCCCACCGCTCCTCGTCGCCCCGCGCCCTCCACCGCTCCGGTCGACCGCGACGGCCGGCGCGGTTGACGGTCGGGCTGCGTCACGAGATTCGCCTCCCCCGGGAGCGCGCGGCGGGGGAGGTACCGGCCCGTCCGACGCCGGGTCAGCGGGGCGCGCCCGCGAACGGCTCCGCCCCGCGCCGCTACGTAATCCGGGGATGGGCTACGAGATTTCGCCCGACCGGACCCCCGGTCCGGGACCGGCCGTCGCGCCCGGCGGCCGGGGCCGTCACAGCCGCGGGCTGACGAGGAGCGCGGCGAGGCGCTCGGCCGGGATCCCGTACGTCCGTCCGAAGACGATCCGGCGCAGATCGCTGCGCTCGAGCTCGGCGCGCAGGAGGTAGGCGAACAGGATCGCGAGCGAGAGCGGGTAGGTCTTGAGGCGGCGCAGCTCGGCGACCGCCCGGTCGCGCTCGAGCGCGGCCTCGTAGCCGGTCAGGCTCTGGTGGTCCGCGTACTCCCTCGCGCCCTCCCCGATCGTCGGGAACCGGTCCTCGAGCCGCTCCGCGAGCTCGGGGACGCCGCGGCTCGCGTAGAGGTCGGGGGCCTGCGCGGCCGGCAGGAGCCCGCCCTCGAGCCATCGGCCCGCGACGTCGTCGAGCGCGAGGCCCGACGCCTTCCCCTTGAGGAGCAGCAGGACGTTGCGCACGTCGATCTCGCTCTGGAGGAGCGCCCGGACGACCCACTCGTCGCCCTGGAAGAACTTCGCGGCGGCGAGGACGTTGCGGTAGTACTCGGTCTCGAGCGCGTGCAGGATGGGAAAGATGTTGTGCGAGCGCTCGAACGTCTCGAGGAACGGGAGGATCGTCGTCCCGTAGCCGAACTTCACGAGCGCGCTGACCGTCGCCTCGATCGTCGGCTGGTTGAGGAGGAGCCGGACGTCGTCGAGCGTCATCACGCCCGCGTACAGCCCCGCCGGGATCTCGCGGCTCGAGACCAGGTGGTCCTCGGTCTCGGTGACGGGGCGGCCCTGGGCCTTCGCGGAGAGGATGAGCTCGATGTTCTGGACGTCCCAGCGCGTGAGGTACGCCCCGACCACCGGCTTGCCCGCGAACGGCGTCGCCTCGAGGGTGTGGCGGTTGCGGTGCACGAACGTCCGGTTGATCGCGACCTCGAGCAGGAGCGGGCCCGTGTACGTCGCCCGCGCGTAGTCGAGGCTCGGGCCGTACGCCGTCCCCTCGAGGAGGTTCGCGACGTCGCCGGGATCCTTCGCGCCGAGGAGGCCGGGGTAGACGTCGGCCGGGAGGAACGAGGGGAAGTCGGGCTTCAACCGCCCGAGCGCGCTCGCGTACGGGGAGCCTGCCACTCGGCCACCCTCTTTCTAGGCGAGCAGCTCGCGGACCCGGTCCTCGCGCAGCCGCAGCAGCTCGTCGAACGAGAGGTTGAGCCGACGCGACCCGTCGGGGGTCTCGGCGACGAGGCCGCCGAGGATCGCCCGCGGGGCGGGGTCGAACGCCTTGCCGGCCGCCTTCTGGAGCGCGGCGGCGTCCTCCGCCCGACCCGAGATGCGGAGCTGCTTTCCGAGCGCGTCCGAGGCGGCGGCGACCATCCGCTTGAGCACGATCGGGTAGGCGGGCGAGCGGGTGAACTCCGCGAGGAGCGTGCGCGTCTCCTCGAGCGCCCCGTGCATCCGCGCCTCGCGCGCCTCGTAGAGGAGCTTGCGGGCCCTAAGCTTCGCCGCGGCGAGCCGCTGGGCGCGCGTGCGCGCGATCTCGAGCTCGGTCGCGTGGGCCGACGCCTGCCGCACCGCCTCGATCCGGCGGTCGCGATCGGCGGCGATCTGCGCCGCCGCCGTCGCCCGGCCCGCCTCGATCGCGGCGAGCTCGGCCTCGCCGCGCCGGCGGATCTCGTCGACGAGGCTCTCCAAGCTCATGCGAGCCCGGTCTACAGGATGTTGAGCAGCAGGATGATGCCCAACACGAACCCAATGATCCAGAGCGTCTCGGGGATGACGAAGAAGAACAGCACCTGCCCGAACTTCTCGGGCTTCTCGGCGATGATCCCCATGCCGGCGGCGCCGATCCCGGACTGCGCCATCCCCGTGCCGATGAGGCCCCCGGCGATGGCGATCCCTGCGGCGATGGCTTCGGCGGCGGCGACCGTGTCGCTGACCATGGGTGGACCCGGGCGGCCGAGCAAGGTCGGGTATATAAATCGAGCCTCCGCCGGTCGGCGGCGTCCGGTCGGCGGCCGGCGACCGTCAGTCCGGCGGGTCGGCCGGGGGCTCGGCCGGAGGCTCGGCCGGGGCCGCCGACGCGGCCGCCGGCCCGGGCTCGGTCCGGGTCCGGCCGACGAGCGCGATCGCGCCGACCCACGCGATCGCCCCGAGCAGATAGTCGCTCGCGCAGACGATGCACAGCGCGCCGATCAGGGCGAGCTCCACGTACATGAGGTAGAACGAGAGGGCGACGCCCGCGGTCGTGAGGCCGAGGAGCGTGAACGCCCACGGCCGCGAGCGGGGCGACCGCTCGGCGAGTCCGGCCGCGACCAGGATCGCGAGGAACCCGCCGATCCCCCACAGGTAGTCCGGGAGGAACAGGGTCGTCGTCCGGCCGCTCTGGTCGACCGTGGCGCACGAGAAGAACGTGCTGAGCGAGCAGATCCCCCGCAGCGAGGCGTCGAAGAACTCGGCCGCGGCGAACAGCGCGACGATCAGCCCGAGGCCGGCCGCGAGGTAGACGACCGTGCGGACCGTCCGGGTCTGCATCCGCTCCGTCAGAGCTGGGAGAGGTCGTTGTTGACGAGCGACGTCATCCCGCTCGTCCACTGGTACTTCGACGGATTGCTGAGACCGGCGCCATAGCCCGAGCTCAGGAACGCGGCCACCGTGGAAAAGCCGTCGCTATGGATGACGTAGGCACAGATCCACCCCGCTTGCTGCTGGATCGCGCCGACGGTCGTCCACGGCGCTCCGCTCTCGGTCAGCACCGAGTTCGCCACGGTCGAGGCCCCCGAGGCCGCCCACGAGGAGAGGTCCGACGGGTTCACGAGCGACGCGCCGGCGTGGACGTACTGGCCGTTGAGCACGACGAACGGGATCGAGCCGCCGGCGTAGGCGGTCACGTACGCCGTCTGGTAGCAGTTCCCGGTCGTCGGGAAGGTCCCCGCCGTGCCCGTCGACTGCGTCCAGTAGTACTCCGCCGCCTGGAACGAGAGCGCCGGAGAGTTCACCTGCGCGTTCGCCAGGATGACCTCGGGGGTGCTCGGACTGACGTCGTTCGGGTTCGAATAGTATAACGAAGTGCCGGGGATCCCGTTCACCCCTCCGCCGAACCCGCTCTGGAACTCGGTGAGCGCCTTCCAGAGCGCCCAGCTGCTCGCCGAGCAGTACGGGCACCAGGTCGCCCCGTAGAAGAAGAAGACCGGCACCCCGTTGTCGTGCCAGGCGGGCGCCGACGCCGTGCCCCAGCCGGACGCGCCGCCCGGCGACGAGCCGAGCGTCGGCGGCAGGTACGGGCAGCCGAAGACGAGGTACCCGGTGAGCCCGATCGTCCCCGAGATGACGAGCCCGAGCACGACGCCCTGAACGACCGCCTTGCGGAACGGCTTCGACCAGCGCGGCCCGGCCGACCGCCACAGCCCGAAGAGGAGCACGAACGCGGCGACGGCGAGCGCGAGCAGCAGCCAGGGGAACGCGGGCAGGATCAGCCCGACCGGCGACGGGGCGACGAAGGCGAGGGCCGTCCAGATCCCGACGATCGGGGTCGCGAGGTACCCGACCCGCACGAGCGTCCACTTGCGCTCGGCCTGCTCCTCGATCTGGCGCTTGGACGGCCGCTTCTCGGCCGTTTCGTGGCGGGCCCGTCGCGAGCGCTGGCGGTGGTAGAGGGCGCGCAGCGCGCGCCCCTCCTCGGTCACCGACGCATCGGGGTGGAACCCGACCTTCGGATCCTCCGCGATCCGATCCCAGTCCCAGCCCTTGGACCGGAGCTCGTCCACGCGGTCCCAGTCGACCATCGCCCGGCCATCCGGCCGCCCCTTTTCCTCTTTACCCTCGGCGGTCCCGCCGCCGTCCGGTGGGGCCCGGGCCCCATCGGTCTATTACCCCGAACCGGGTGCGGCCCCCGATGCAGCTCACGTTCCTCGGCACGGCCGGCTCCTGGCCGACCAAGGAGCGGAACGCGAGCGCGATCGCCCTCGACCTCGAGCGGGAGCTCGTGCTGCTCGACTGCGGCGAGGGGACCCAGCGGCAGTTCTTCCAGTCGAGCGCCTCGTTCATGCGGGTGCGCCGGGTCTTCCTCACCCACTTCCACGGGGACCACTTCCTCGGGCTGCCCGGGCTCATCCAGAGCATGAGCCTCAACCACCGCACCGAGCCGCTCGACATCTACGCCCCGCCCGACGCCCGCGAGATGATCGCCCGCGTCCTGGGGCTCGGCTACTTCACGCTGCGCTTCCCCGTGGAGGTCCACCCGCTCGCCCCCGGCAGCTCGGTGGAGCTCGACGGCTACACCGTGACGACGGCGGCCGCGATCCACCCCGTCCCGGCGCTCGCGTACCGGATCGAGGAGGGGCCGAAGCGGGGCCGATTCGACGGGGCGAAGGCGCGGGCGCTCGGCCTCCACGGCCGCGACTTCGCCCGGCTCGAGGCCGGCGAGCCCGTCCGCGTCGGCGCGACGGTCGTCCATCCCGAGGACGTGATGGGACCGCCCCGGCCCGGACGGTCGATCGTCTACTCGGGCGACACCGCCCCCTCGGACGACGTCCGCCGGCTCGCCCAGCGAGCCACGGTGCTGATCCACGAGGCGACGGCGGCGGCCGAGATCGAGGAGGAGGCGAACGCGTGGGGCCACTCCTCGGCCCGGCAGGCCGCCGAGATCGCGCGGGCGGCCGAGGTCGGGGCGCTGTTCCTCACGCACTTCTCGTCCCGGTACCCCGAGCTGGAGCCGCTCGAGCACGAGGCCCGGGTCGTCTTTCCGGGCGCTCGGGTGGCCCGCGACCTCCTCGACGAGGTCGTGCGACAGCCATGATCGTGGCCGATCTCGTGGTCACCGACCTCGCGGAGGCGGCAACCCTCGCGCGCGGGCCGGTGCCGCGGGTCGGCGCCGCCGCGACCGATCTCGCCCGGATCCCGGGGGCGGCCGTCGCGGTCGCCGGGGGCCGGTTCGTCTGGGTCGGGCGCCAGCGGGCCCTCGCCCGCTCGGTCCGGCTCCGACGGGGCGGCCGCCGGCTCTCGGGCCAGGGCGGGACGCTCGTCCCGGGACTGGTCGATCCGCACACGCACGCCCTGTTCGCCGGCGACCGGGCGTTCGAGGTACCGTGGATCGCCGCGGGGCTCGGGTATGCCGACATCGCCCGGCGCGGCGGCGGGATCCTCGCGACCGTGCGCGCGACCCGGGCGGCGCGGGGGGCGGCGCTCGTCGCCGCGACCGGCGAGCGCCTGCGCCGGGCCGCGGCGTGGGGCACGACGACGCTCGAGGTGAAGAGCGGCTACGCGCTCTCCCATGCGGGCGAGCTGCGGCTGCTGCGGCTCGTCCCCGCGCTCGCCCGCCGGACCGGGCTCGGCATCGTCCCGACGTTCCTCGGCGCCCACGCGGTCCCGCCCGAGTACGCCGGGCGGGCCGATGCGTACGTCGACCTTCTCGTGCGCCGGACGCTGCCGATCGTCGCCCGGGAGCGGCTCGCCGCGTTCTGCGACGTCTTCTGCGAGCCCGGCTACTTCTCCGTCGCCCAGTCCGAGCGGCTCCTCCGGGCGGCCCTCGGGCTCGGGCTCGGCGTGAAGGTGCACGCGGACGAGTTCGTGCTCGCCGGCGGCGCCGACCTCGCCGCCCGGCTGGGGGCGCGCTCGGCCGATCACCTCCTGGCGGCCTCGGACGCCGAGTTCGCCCGCCTCGCCCGGGCCGGCGTCACGGCGGTGCTGCTCCCGATGACCGCCTACTCGGCGAGCCCGACGCGCCGCGCCCCGGCCCGCGAGCTCGTCGACGCGGGGGTCCCCGTCGCCCTCGGCACCGACCTCGGGCCGAACGCCTGGACGGAAGGGCTGCCGATCGTCCTCGGGCTCGCGGTCCACGGCGGCCGCCTGACCGCGGCCGAGGCGCTGACCGCGGTCACCGTCAACGCGGCCCATGCGATCGGGCGCCCGGACGCGGGGATCGTGGCGCCCGGCCGGTCCGCGGACTTCGCGATCTTCCCCGTCGCGTCGGCCGACCAGCTGGGCTACCGGTTCGACGCCCGGCCGAGCGTCGTCTACCGTCAGGGAAAATCGGTTTCTTCGGCGGAACTCCGTCAGTACATCTAAATAGGGGGCCCTTTCTCTCGCCGACAGAGGCGCCACAATGGCGGAACGCGTAGGCAAAGAGCAGATCAAGCGCGAGAAGGGCTACCTGTACTACCTCGGCAAGGACGGGTACCTGTGGAAGACGCCGACGAAGCTCAACAAGTCCGGGAAGAAGGGCCGGGTCGGGACCGAGAAGATCACCCGACAGGACGGCTACATGTACTTCCTCGACAAGAAGGGCTTCGTTTCGCGCGCCAAGATGAAGAACGCCTGAAGCCCCCCACCCTTTCCCGGAACCTTCCCCTCGGGGAAGGTTCCCCTCCCTTCGCCGAGCCCGCGGCCCGGATCGCGCCGCGGCGGGCGCCGGCGCTTATACCCGGACGCGGTCCCGTCGGCGAGCGTCGATGGTCTGCCGCAACGATCCGGACGATCCGCGCAAGTGCGAGCGGTGCGGCGCCTTCCTCTGGGTCGCCGAGGAGGGGCTGTTCTGCGGCGAGTGCGGCGTGCTGATGCCGTGCACGATGCAGCTGCGGCCGTGGCCGCCCTCGACCGGGCCCGCGCGCGCCGACCCGGCGGGCCCGGAGCGCGCCCCGCGCGCGCGATTCCGCAACGATTCTTCCCAAGGAACGGGTTGAGCGCTTCGAGCGACGCCGCTCGACGTGCGTTGCGCTCGAATCCGACCAATCCCACTTATACCCCGTCGCGTGTGGGGCCACCCGGAGGATTTTTGATGGGTGTCCCGGGCGGCACCGGACGCGTCTCGTGCGGTCCTGCTTCGGGGGAAACGGCCCCTCTCCGAGGGTGTTTCGTTCCCTGATACGGACCGCAAGGGACCCGGTACGGTCATAAGTCTCCGCACGACAGCACCCGCCCCGTCCTCCACGGAGCATACCTCGATGGCCGTTGCAAAGAAGCGCCCGTTGCCTTCGTCCGATGAGCCGGCCGCACGGCCGGCCGCCCGGATCGGTCGCGAGCCGATCCCGGTCCCCCGCCTCGTGCCGCGGGGCAAGACCGCCTTCGACACCGTCCAGTGGCGGAGCCACGACGCGGTGATCAAGAGCGCCGACGGCAAGGTGATCTTCGAGCAGAAGGGGATCCACGCCCCGACCAGCTGGTCGGAGACGAGCGTCAACATCGCGGCGTCGAAGTACTTCCGCATCCTCCAGGGTCGCCGCGAGAGCTCGGTCGACGGGATGATCCGTCGGGTCTGCCACTGGATCGCCCAGCGCGGCGTCGAGCTCGGCTACCTCGACACGGTCGACGAGGCGACGACGTTCGAGGAGAGCCTGTCGTACCTGATGGTCCAGCAGATGGCGGCGTTCAACAGCCCCGTCTGGTTCAATGTCGGCGTCCGGGAGCCGCCGCAGTGCTCGGCGTGCTTCATCCAGTCCGTCGCGGACGACATGGACTCGATCCTCGGGCTCGCGACGAGCGAGGGCCGCCTGTTCAAGGGCGGCAGCGGGACGGGGACGAACCTGTCGCCGCTGCGCGGCAGCCGCGAGAAGCTGGCGGGCGGCGGGATCGCCTCGGGCCCGGTCTCGTTCATGCGCGCGTTCGACGCGATGGCCGGCGTCATCAAATCGGGCGGGACGACGCGGCGCGCGGCGAAGATGGTGATCCTCAACATGGACCACCCCGACATCGTCGACTACATCGAGTGCAAGGTCCGCGAGGAGGACAAGGCGCTCGCGCTGATCCGCGAGGGCTACTCGTCGAACTTCGACGGGACGGACCCCGACTCGGCCTACGCCTCGATCGCGTACCAGAACGCGAACCACTCCGTCCGCCTCCCGGACGCGTTCATGGACGCGGTCGTGCGCGACGGGGAGTGGAAGACGTACCAGCGGACGGACCACGCGGTCGCCGGGACGTTCCGGGCCCGCGAGCTGTGGCGGAAGCTCGCCTACGCCGCGTGGCGGTGCGGCGATCCGGGCGTCCAGTTCGACGACCTCACCAACGACTGGCACACCTGCCCCAACACCGCGCGGATCAACGCGTCGAACCCGTGCAGCGAGTACCTGTTCCTCGACGACTCCGCGTGCAACCTCGCGTCGATCAACCTCATGAAGTTCCTCGACCCGAAGGGCGCCTTCGACGTCGAGTTCTTCCGGCAGGCGGTCCGGACGATGATCCTCGCGATGGAGATCCTCGTCGACGCCTCGAGCTACCCGACCGCGCCGATCGCCCAGAACTCCCACGACTACCGACCGCTCGGGCTCGGCTACGCGAACCTGGGGGCCCTGCTGATGCACTACGGCCTCGCCTACGACTCCGCGGCCGGCCGCACCCTCGCGGGCGCCGTGTCGTCGTTCCTGTCGGCCGAGGGCTACCACATGTCGAGCGAGATCGCGAAGCGGGTGGGTCCGTTCGCCGGGTTCGAGAAGAACCGGGCCCCGATGCTCCGCGTGATGGGCAAGCACGCGAAGGCCGCGGAGCAGATCCCGCACAACGATCCCCGGCTCACGGCCTTCGTGCAGGCGTCCGTCGACCGCTGGCACGACACGGTGCGGGCGGGCGAACTGTGGGGGTACCGCAACGCGCAGATCTCCGTGATCGCCCCGACCGGGACGATCGGCCTCCTCATGGGGTGCGACACGCTCGGCCTCGAGCCCGAGCTCTCGCTCGTCAAGACGAAGAACCTGGTCGGCGGCGGCGTCATGCGGATGGTCAACCGCACCGTCCCGGACGGGCTCGCCGCGCTCGGCTACTCGCCCGAGGAGATCCGCACGATCGCGGAGCACCTCGAGAAGACCGGTACGATCGAGGGCGCGCCGGGCCTCGAGGCCGAGGACCTCCCGGTCTTCGACTGCGCCCTCGCCCCGGCGGGCGGCACCCGGACGATCGCCCCGATGGGGCATCTCCTCATGCTGGGCGCCGTGCAGCCGTTCCTCTCGGGCGGCGCGTCGAAGACGATCAACCTCCCGAACGAGGCGACCGTCGAGGAGATCGAGAAGATCTACCTCGAGGCGTGGCGCCTCGGCATCAAGTCGGTCGCGCTGTACCGCGACGGCTGCAAGGCGTCGCAGCCGTTCGAGACGGGCAAGGGACGGGCCGGCGCGCCCGGGGGCCCTCGGGGTCCCGCCCGCGAGAAGCTGCCGGACGAGCGCAAGGCGATCACGCACCACTTCTCGGTCGGCGGCCACGACGGGTACGTCACGGTCGGCCTCTACCCCGATGGCCGCCCCGGCGAGGTGTTCTTCCGGGTCACGAAGGAAGGCTCGACGGTGAACGGCCTCATGGACTCGCTCGGGATCTCGATGTCGATGGCGCTCCAGCACGGGGTGCCGTTGAAGGACCTCGTGCGCAAACTCGCCCACCTCCGCTTCGAGCCCGCGGGCGCGACCAACAATCCCAAGATCCGGTTCGCGAAGTCGATCCCGGACTACGTCGCCCGGTGGCTCGCGCTCGAGTTCCTGACCGAGGACGAGCGGCGGGCGATCGGCCTCGAGGGGCCGGCGGAGGGCAACGGGAACGGCCACGCGACGGCCGCGCCGGGGAAGGCGACGACGGCGTCCGGTCCGGCCGGGACGTTCGAGACCCGGCCGCTCGACGCGTTCGCCCCGAGCGCGCCCGGCGGGGTCACCGAGGACGCGCCGTCGTGCGCGGTGTGCGGCGGCATCATGGTCCGCTCGGGCACGTGCTACGCGTGCACGGTCTGCGGCTCCACGAGCGGCTGCTCGTAGCGGGCGCTCAGCGGGCGGTCCCCGCCGAGATCGCCGGTTCCTCGGCCCGGGCCGCCGGCGCGCCCGCCGCCCCGGCCGCCTCTTCGCTGCGGCTCCCGTCCGCGAGGAACCGGTAGTTCCGCAGCAGCAGCGACAGCCCGAACCCGACGAGCGAGAGCACGGCGATGACGGCGAAGACGAGCTCGAAGCCGAAGTTCGAGTAGATCTGGATCGTCTGGGACGGGTACGGCGGCGGCGCCACGAGCACGTACGGCGTCAGGAAGCTCGCGAGGATCGTCGCGGCGAGGACCGGACCGACCGCGCTCCCGAGGTTCCGGAAGGTCTGGTTCATGCCGGTCTGGACGCCGAGCTCGTGGCGGCCGACCGACAGCACGATGATGTTGGACATCGCGATCAGGATCGCGACGTTGCCGACGAGGGCCGGGATCGTGAACAGCGACACCTCGTAGATGTTGGCGTGGAACAGCACGAGGCCGAGGCCGCCCAGCCCCATGATCGCGAAGCCGGCGAGCGTGACCGGCTTCGGCCCCACCCGCCCGATCCACCGGCCCCAGAGCGGGGCGAACGCGAGCATGCCGAGCGCCGCCGGCAGCGCCGAGAGGCCCATGTCGAAGTCGTTGTAGCCGAACCCGGGCGGGTAGTTGTACTCGATGAGGATGACGAGGCCCACGAAGACGAGGAACATCCCGACGCCGACGAACACGCCGTTGACGTTCGACACCCAGATGTTGCGCTTCTTGAGCGCCGCGAACGAGACGACCGGGTTCGGGGTCCTCAGCTCCCACCAGACGAAGAAAGCGGTCGCGGCCAGCGCGAGGACGAAGAACTGGACGACCCCGATCGGCACGCCGCCCCAGTGGACGGCGGCGACGCTCCCCCAGCCCCAGTACGCCCCTTCGGTGATGCCGAACAGCGCGGTCGCGAGCGCGATCCCGAGGCTCGCGATCCCGGGGAGGTCGATCGCGGCGGGGTGGAGGTACGGCGACTCGCGCAGGATGAAGTAGGCGAGGACGACGAGGATCACCGCGACCGGGATCACGGTGTGGTAGGTGAGCTGCCAGCCGAACGCGAAGGCGATGTAGCCTCCGCCGACCAGCCCGACCGCCGCGCCGGCCGCGAACATGCCCGACACGATCCCCTGGGCCGATCCGACGCGGGCCGCCGGGAACACCTCCGGGAGCATGGCGAAGGCGAGCGGGAACATTCCCATCCCGAGGCCCTGGAACGCCCGGATCCCGATCAGCACGTAGATCTGGTTCGCCCGGTCGAGGCCGAACGCCTGGCCGATGTTCGGAGAGAAGCCCGCGAGGCTCACGGCGACCGCGTAGAGGCTCATCACGAGCAGCATCATCCGCTTCTTGCCGTACTTGTCCCCGAGTTTCCCGAAGATCGGGGTCGCGACCGTGCCGACGAGCAGATAGGCGGAGATGATCCAGACGACCGTCGTCGCGGGCGGGTAGTCGAAGAACGTCTCGAAGGCGCCGAACGACGGGATCACCATCGTCTCGACGTACGTCACCATGAGCGCCATCAGGGCGACGACGATCAGGACCGCGTTCGCCGCCTTCGGGTCGTACGGCGTCCCGGCGGCCGTGGTCGCGAAGTGGTCGGTCGCGGGCGCGCTCATGCGGGGACCTCCGGCGCCCGGGCCGGCGGCTCGGCCCCGAGCCGGCGGGCGAACGCGCGCAGGGTGCGGGCGGTCCCGCGGACGTCCTCGGCCGGCAGCTCGCGGAGCGCCGGGACGAGCGAGGCGTTGAGCTCGCGCCAGACCGCCTCCAGCGTGCGCCGGCCCTTGGGGGTGACGGCCAGCACGATGTGGCGCCGGTCGGTCGCGGAGGCGCGCCGGGCGACGAAGCCGCCCGCGACCAGGTGGTCGACGAGCTGGGTGCAGGCGGGCGCGCTCACGCCGATCCCGCGGGCGAGGTCGCCGGGGTGCAGCTCGCGGGTGCGGCTCAGGTACCAGAGGGGGAAGAACAGATGCTTGCTGAGCCCCCGGTCGGCGAGGCACGGCAAGAGGTGGACGAGCAGGGCGTGCTGGGCGTCCCGGACCGCCTCGAGCAGCTCCCCCTCGATCGCGCTCGGCTCGGACTGCGGGCGGGGCATGGACGGCTCGGGCGACCCCATTTAGTTCGACTACTTAACGATGCGGTGCCAAAATAGTTCGATTTGTGAATGGTACACCGACCTACGCGAGGGCGTACCGGGCGAGCTCCACGAGGTCGCGAACGGTCGGGGCGGTGTCGCGCGCCACGGGGCGCGTCCCCCACGTCGCCACGAGGGCGCCCCCGGGAAAGGCGGGGTCCCGACCGGCGTTCCCGGCACCGAGGGCCCGGGGCGGTCCGCGCCGGTCGAACTCGAGGAGGAGCACGAGGGCACCGACCGGACCCGAGTCGACCGTCACCGTCGGCGTCCGCGCGCTCCCCCGGCGTTCCACGCGGCACTCCTCGTCGTGGAGGTGCGCGATGCGCGCGTCGGCCGCACCGGCGCGCCCCGGCGCGCGCGGGGCCGATCGCCAGGCGATCTCCGCGCCGGCCCGACGGAATCGCTCCAGGAGACCGGGGTCGACCCCGACGGTGCCCTCGGTCACCCGGCGCTCCGCACCCCCCGCCAGAGCCGGCAGTCGGGCCGCACCGAGCACGGCCCGCAGACCGCGAGGTCCCGCTCCTTCGGGCAGTCGCCAGAGATCCCCGTGTGGCAGAGGACGAAGTCGTAGCGGACCGGGTCGAGCGGGTCGATCCGGCGCAGCGCCTCGGAGACCTCCTCGACCGCCGACCAGGAGCGGCTCCGGCGCCCGGTGAGCCCCAGGTGGTAGGCGATCCAGTGGACGTGCTGGTCGAGCGGCACCATGAGGCTCCCCGTCGGCACGTTCGGCCAGACCCCGAGATCGGGGTAGCGGGGGCGGACCATCCACCGGACGAACAGCGTGAGCCGCTTGCACGCGCTCGCGCCCGCGTCGCGCGGGCTCGGGAACAGCGCCCGGTACCCGCGGGGCGGGCGCCGCCGTCGGGGCCCGGCCCGCTCGCCGCGGAGCGTCGACGAAAGGGCGTCGAGCCCCCCCGCGAACCCCCCCTTCGCGAACCCGTCCAGGAACGGTCGTTCGAGCGAGGGGGCGTGCTCGTAGAACGCCGCCAGTACCTCGCCGAGGTACGCGAGCTGGTCGCCCCGGATCCAGCGGTGCCGGAACGCCCGCAGCGCCCGCGCGCGGGCGGGCGTCCGGGGCGCGAGGAGGTTCGCGACGTCCCCGTCCGCGAGGTCCGCGAGCCGTCCGATGGCGCCCCGGATCGCGGTAGTGTTGCCGATCGCGAGCGTCGCCCCGAAGATCCCGGCGATCTCGGCCCGGCGGGGGTCGGTCGCGAGGGGCCGGATCGCGCCGAGCGGATCGTCGTCGATCGAGCGGTCGAACGGGAACCGGGCGTACAGCGCCTCCAGGTGGCGCGGGAGCTCGGGCGTCGGGTGGTGGGCCCGCACGAGGGAGTGCGACCGCGTCCGCGGATAAACGGTTGCGCCGGTCCCCCCCGCCGCACGCCTAACTAGGGAAACGCCCTAGGCGCGCCCGTGGCGGACCCTGCGCTCGAGTTCCGCTCCGCGATCGACCGCACCTGGCTGGAGGCGGCGTCGTCGGCCGACCCGGTCGCCCACGCCTACGCGCTGTGGGACCTCGACCACGCGCCGGACCGGATCCGGTTCGTCGCCGCGGCCGCGGGCGACGAGACGCTCGGCTACCTGCTCGTCTGGCTGGGGCACCCCGTCGCCCCCGTCGTCCACTGGGTCGGCACCGACGCCCGGCTGGGGCCGCTCGCGGACCGGCTCCCGTCGCGGCCGCTCGTCGCGATCGTGCCGGAGGAGTTCCGCGAGCGCGTGAACGCGACGCGCGGGCCCGCGCGCGCCCACGCCCTGCTGGTCCTCCTCGCGTCCGAGACCGGCGCGCTCCCTCCCCGTCCGGAGCCCGAGATCCGCCGGCTCCGGGCGCCGGATCGGGGGGCGCTCTCGGCGTGGGCGGACCGCCAGGACGACGCCGTCGTCGGCGAGTACGCCCACCTCGATCCCGAGGCAGAGCTCGTCTGGGGCGCCTTCGAGGACGGCCGGCTCGTGGGCGCGATCCGCGCGGCGGTCCGCCTCCCTCGGATCTGGGTGCTCGGCGGGGTCTACGTCGAGCCGGCCGCCCGGGGCGAGGGGTGGGGACGCTCGCTGGTGGAGACCGCCCTCTCGGCCGCCCGCGCGGCCGGCGCTCCGCTCGCCCTCTACGTGCGCGAGGACCGCACGCCGGCCCGGACGCTCTACGCCTCGCTCGGGTTCCGCTCGGTCGGCCGCCGGGTCTGGCTGGACGCCGGCAGCGGCCTTTCGCCGTAAGGGTCGGAGGAGGCGCGCGCGGTGCCGACGAACGCGGAGGTCGCCGCGACGTTCCGCGAGATCGCGGACCTCTTGGACGTGCTCGGCGAAACGTTCAAGCCCGAGGCGTACCGGCGGGCCGCCCGCTCGATCGAGTCGCTCTCGGAGCCCCTCGGCGCCGTGGAGGCGCGCGGAGAGCTGCGGACGATCCCCGGGGTCGGGGAGGCGATCGCCGAGAAGATCCGGGAGCTCCTTTCGACCGGGACGATCGCGTACCGGGACCGGCTCCTCCACGAGGTCCCGCCGGGGCTGCTCGAGATCGTCCGGCTCCCCGGGCTCGGGCCGAAGACCGCCCGGCGGTTCTGGGTCGAGCTCGGCATCGAGGGTCCGGCCGAGCTTCGGGCCGCGATCGAGGCGGGCCGGCTCGACGGCGTGAAAGGGTTCGGCCCGAAGAAGATCGCCCAGATCCGGGCGGCGCTCGCCCCGCCGGCCGGGACCGCCCCGTCCCCCCGGCGCCCGATCGAGGAGGTCTACCCGATCGCGGTGGGCCTCGTGGAGGCGCTGCGCCGGGACGCCCCGGTCCGCGCGGTCGAGATCGCGGGCAGCTTTCGCCGCGGCCAGGAGACCGTCGGCGACCTCGACGTGCTCGCGACCTCGGCGGAGCCCGAGCGCGTCTTCGACGCCTTCTCGAAGCTCCCCGAGATCCGGGAGGTCCGCCTGCGGGGAGGCACGAAGGAGACCGTCGTCCTCTCGAACGGCCTCCAGGTCGACCTGCGGGTCGTCGAGCCGGACGCCTTCGGCGCCGCGCTCCAGTACTTCACGGGCTCGAAGGACCACAACGTCGCGCTGCGCACCCTCGCGCGCGACCGGGGCCTCAAGATCAACGAGTACGGGGTGTTCCGCGGGGAGACCCGCATCGCGGGCCGGACCGAGGCGGAGGTCTACGCGACCCTCGGCCTCGCCTGGATCCCGCCCGAGCTCCGGGTCGACCGGGGCGAGATCGCGCTCGCGGGCGCGGGCACGCTCCCGACCCTCGTGACCGCGGCGGACCTGGTCGCGGACCTCCACGTGCACCTTCCCGCCGACGCGGCCCCGGCCGACCTGGACGGCCTCCGCGACGCGGCGCGCGCGCAGCAGCTCGAGCTCGTGGGCGTCGTCGCGGGCGGGATCGGCCCCGACGGGCGGGCGGTCGATCTCGCGGCGGCGGTCCGCGCCCGGCTCCGGGAGCTCGGGAAGGACCGGCCCCGCCTGGTGGCGGTCGAGGAGCTCGCCACCGGCGCCGCGCCCGGCGACGCGGGATCGGGGGCGTACCGGCTCCTCCGCGCCGACGCGGGCCCGCCGCCGACGGGCGACGGTCCGACGGCCCGCGGGCTCGTGCACCTGGGGACGGGCGGCCGCCCCGACGGCGCCCTGCTGCCCTGGTTCGCCTGGGCCGCGTCCCGGCATCTCCCGATCGAGGTCGGGCCCGGCCCCGACCGCCTCGACTCGAACGGCGCTCGCGCCGCGCTCGAGGCGCACGCGGCGCTCCTCGTCCCGCGCTCGCTGCGCGGCGGTCCGCTCGATCCGACGGGGCCGGTGGCGCTCGCGTTCGCGCGGCGGGCGGGCGCCCGCCCCCAGGACGTCGGGAACGCGCGACCGGAGCGGCGGGCTACGGGGCGGGCGGGGCCCACGCGCTAGAGGGCGACGTCGGGCCGTGGGCGGCGCAGCCCGCGCACCGGTGCTCGGTCGGGGTCGCGCCGTGGCGCCAGAAGCAGTCGGCGCAGAGGGGGCGCCCGCACCCCCAGCACCGGGGGGTGGCGAGCCGGGTGACGAGCGGCTGGGCGCAGTTCGCGCAGGCGCGGGCGGGCGCGAGCGGGTGCGACTGGTACGCCGGGGGCTCGGGGAACCGCGCGCCGGGGCGCTCGATCGACGGGGTCGGGCCGCGGGGGCGGTGGACGGGCGGCCGCTCGGAGCCGAGGTCGTTCACGGAGGTCGCACTCCGTCCCCCCTTTTTATGCCTGTGTCCCAGCGGCCGCTGCTTCCACTGGACGTCCGGGTTCATGTACGCGGGCCGGCGACGGCCCGCCGTGGGCGACGCCTACCCGTACCGCACCCGGCCGTCCCGCCCGAGCCGCGCCGCGGAGGCCCCGGCGGCCCGCTCCCACGCCGCGATCCCGGTCGTCGTCTTCGTCGTGGCGCTCGGGGTCTACCTCGGGACGTGGACGGTCGTGTTCCCCGCGCTCCTCGGGCTGGTGCTGCTGTGGGTCGGCGGCTCGTTCCTCTCGACGCGCCTCAACCCGCTGAGCCCGCACTTCTACCTGACCCGCAAGCCGTCGTGGTCGGCGGTCGGGACGGTCTTCCTGGGGGCGCTGCTGCTGCTCGCGGGCGCCTATGCGATGTGGGTCCACCACTGGGGACCGCTGGTCCCGACGCTGTAGGTCCGGCTAGGCGGCGACCATCCGCTCGAGGGCCGTCCGGGCCTTCGCCGCGATCTCGCCCGGGACGTCGATCGCGTACTGCCCCTTCGCGAGCGCGTCCCGGACGTCCGCGAGGTCGATCTCCTTCATGAACGGGCAGATCGCGCCCGCATCGATCGGGGTGAACGCGGTCGTCGGGTTCAGCGCCCGCATCCGGTGGAGGATCCCGACCTCGGTCGCGACGAGCACCTCGGGGACCCGGGTCTCCTCGGCGAACCGGACCATCCCGTCGGTGGAGAGGATCCGGTCGACGCCCGGGAGCGCCTGCGTCGAGCAGCCGCACTCCGGATGGGCGAGCACGGGCGCCCCCGGATGCTGCTGCCGCGCCCGCGCGAGGTCCTCCGGGCGCAGCTTCGCGTGCACCGGGCAGTCGCCGACCCACAGGTGCATCGGCCGGCCGGTCCGCCGGCGCACGTAGTCGCCCAGGAAGACGTCGGGGAGGAACAGGATCTCCTTGCCCGCCGGCACCTGCTCGACGATCTTGATCGCGTTCGAGCTCGTGCAGCAGTAGTCGGCCTCGGCCTTCACGTCGGCGGAGGTGTTGATGTAGGCGACGACGACCGCGCCCGGGTGCTCGCGCTTCCAGCTCCGGAGCTGCTCCGCCGTGATCGAGTCGGCGAGCCCGCAGCCGGCCTTCGGGTCGGGCAAGAGGACCGTGCGCGTCGGGTTGAGGATCTTCGCGGTCTCGGCCATGAACCGCACCCCCGCGAAGACGATCACCGACCGGTCCGACTCCATCGCCTTGCGGGAGAGGTACAGCGAGTCGCCGACGAAGTCGGCGACGTCCTGCACCTCGGGCCGCTGGTAGTTGTGGGCGAGCAGGACCGCGTCCTTCTCGTCCTTCAAGCGGACGACCTCCGCCGCGAGCGACATCGCGCCTCCGGCCGTTCTAGGGGCGGGGGCGTCTTAAGCGGGCGGGCTCGACCGCGAGGTGGAACGGGACGGCGGGCGCCGAGTGCGTGACCGCCCCCAGGCTCACCGCGTCCGCCCCGACGGTCCGGTACCGGGGGACGTCCTCGGGGCGGATCCCGCCCGAGAGCTCCACGAAGCGCCCGCGCCGAAGGCCCGCCGCCGCGAGCGCGGCCACGATCGCGCGCGCCCGGCGCGGGCCTGCGTTGTCGATCAGGATCGCCGCCGCCCCGGCGCGCGCCGCGGCGAGCGCCTCCGCCGCGGTGCGGACCTCGACCTCGACCGGGCCGACGCGCGGGCGGGCCGCCCCCGCCCGCCGGACCGCGGTCGGGAGCGGCACGATCGCGAGGTGGTTGTTCTTGATCAGGATCCCGTCCGCGAGGTCGCGGCGGTGCGGTCGGCCGCCCCCGTGGACGACCGCGGCCTTCTCGAGGTCCCGCAGGCCGGGGAGGGTCTTGCGCGTCGCCCGGACGACGAGGGGGGGTCGGGCCCCCCGGGCGCCGTCGACCGCGCGGCGCGTCGCCGTCGCGACGCCGCTCGCGTGCATCACGAGGTTGAGGATCGTCCGCTCGGCGGCCAGGATCCGCCGGACGTCGCCCCTCAGCTCGAGGACCGTGCGTCCCGGGGCCACCCGGCTCCCGTCCCGCGCGGCCCGGACGACGGTGAGCCCCGCCCGGCGGGCGACCGCCCGGGCCGCCGCCATCCCCGAGAGGACCCCCCGCGCCTGCGCCGTGACGCGGGCGCGGGCGGCGTGGGGACCCCGCACGACCGCGCGCGTGGTCCGGTCGAGGAACGCCCGGTCCTCGGCCAGCGCGCGCCGCGCGAGCGCGTCCGCCCACGGCGGGACCGGCGGCGCGCGGTCAGGCGGGCGGCGCATCGCCGGTCCCCGGGGCGAGCGCCTTCTTGAGGCGTTCGAAGTCGGCTACGACGTCCGGCCGGAGCGCGGGGAGGTTCTGCCGCTCGAGCTCGGCGACCCGGCGCCGGGCGCTCGCGGAGTCCCCGCGCGCGTACGACAGCTGGGCGAGCCGCAGCACGACGTCGACCTCGTCGGCCGGCGCCTTCAGCTCGCGGACGATCCGGTACGCCTCGAGGAGGTCGGCCTCGGCCCGGTCGTACTCCCCGCGGTCGAGCGCGATCTTCCCGGCGACGATCATCGACTGCACGACGCCGAACCGGTCGCCGATCCGCTCGAGCGTCTCGCGCGAGCGGCGGTTGCGCTCGGTCGCCTCGTCGAGCCGCCCGGCCTCCCGCAGGATGTCGGCGGTGTTGAACAGCGCCCAGCCGACGCGGCGGAGGTCGTGCGAGCGCTCGGCGAGCCGGATCGCCTCTTCGAACTCGCTCAGCGACTCGGCGTACCGGGGCGTCGGTCCCTTCGCCCCGGCGGTGACGACGCCGATGAACAGGTGGGCGTGCGCCGCCTCGCGCGCGTCCCCGAGCCGCTCGAGCGTCCGGGCCGCCTCGCGGGCCTCGGCGAGCGCGCTCTCGGACTCGCCCATCATCGCGAGCACGTTCGCGCGGCGGACCTGGCCGAGCGCGGTCGCGCGCTCGTTGCCGCTCTGCCGCGCGAGCCGCAGCTCCTCCGTGTGCTCGCCGAGCGCTTCGGCGTACCGCCCCTCGTAGTAGAGCGTCTCCCCGAGGAGGTGGTGGAGCCGCGCGAGCACGAGCGGATGCGCGGTGAGGTCCGACGACGAGAGGACCGCGCGGGTCGACCGCTCCGCCTCCTTCCACTCGCCGCGGTCGGTCTGGATGCGCGCGATGTACAGCTGGAGGAGCGCGAGGATGTGCGGGCTGAGGCGCTTGCGCAGCCCGCGCCGCGCGAGGTGCGCGCGCAGGAGCGCCTCCGCCTCCTTGAGCTCGCCGACGAGGTCGATCGCCTGGGCGAGCTCGATGACGATCTCCGTCTCGCCGTCCCAGTCGTCCGGCCGCACCCGCCGGTAGCTCTCGAGCGCCCGCTCGAGGTGCTCCCGCGCGATCTCGGGGGCGAACGCCCGGTCGGCGATCTCCGCGGCGGCCCGGTTGTACTGCACCGACTTCTCGTCGGCCTTGCCGAGGTAGTAGTGCCGGGCGAGCGCGTAGATCGTCGCCACGTCGGCGCTCCCCATCGTCTCGAGCGCCTCGCCGGCCCGGCGGTGAAGGAGCCGCTGCCGGCTCTCGGTCAGCTGCTGGTAGACCTGCTCGCGGAACCGGTCGTCGACGAACGCGAGGACCTCGCCGGGCCGCTCGCGCAGCAGCCCGCGGCCGACCAGTCGATCGACCGCTTCCGCGAGCGGCTCTTCCTCCTCGCCGCCCGCGCGCAGGAGGAGGGCGAACGGGAACTGGGGGCCGAGCACGGCCGCGACGGCGATCGCCCGGCGGGCCCCGTCGTCGAGCGTCGGCAGGATCGCCGCGGCCGTCTCGGCGGTCGGGCTCCCCGACGCCCGCACGTCGCCCGGCCCGCGCAGGCGCCGCTCGAGCTGCTCCAAGAGCAGCGGGTTGCCGCCGGTCTCGGAATAGTGGCGGGTGATCTCCTCCGCGGAGAAGACCCGCTGCGGCTCGCGCCGGCGCAGGAAGTCGCCGACCTCGCCGCTCGTGAGCGGCCGCAGGACGATGCGGCGGGCGTTCGTCGCCGCCTCGAACGCCTCGAGCCGGACGCGGGCGGCGGTCGGGAGCGCGGCGAGCGACCGGACGGTCGCGAGGATCCAGAGCGGCCGCGACTGGAGCTGCCGCGCGAGGTACTCGATCGCCTCGAGCGACGGCTCGTCGGCCCGGTGCAGGTCCTCGAGCACGAGGACCGTGGGGCCGTGGCGGGTGAACTCGAAGAACTGCTCCGCGATGCCGACCCAGAGCGGATCGCGCGCGGACTCGGGCCGCTCGTCGGCCTCGCCGAGCGCCGCGAGGAGGCGGTCCTCGATCTGGACCGGCTCCGCGAGGCGGCCGTCGTCGAGGCGCGGCGCGAACCCGATGATGACGCTGTCCGCCCCGCTCGGCCCGAGCCCGAGCATGCTGCCGAGGGTCGGGGAGGCGGCCTCGGCCCGCCCGCTCTCGATCGCGGAGCGGACGAGCGCGAACGGCGGGGGCGCGTCGAGCGGCGGGGCCCGGCCCTCGAGCACCCGGATCCCGCGGCCCCGCATGTCGGCGACGAGGCTCTCGATCAGGGTCGACTTGCCGACCCCGGTGTCCCCGACGAGGAGGGTCACTCCTCCGTTCCCCGCCCGCGCGTCCTCGAACCGGCGGTGAAGGGCCTCCACGGCCTCCACCCGGCCGACGAACGGTCGGCCGTTCCCGGCCTCGGCCGCCATCGCTGCGGGGCAGTAATGGGGAGGGGTCGGTATTTAAAGAGTGGCCGGTCGGGCGCGGACGAACGGGAGCGGGACGACCGTGCCGGGCACCGTCCGCCCGCGGATCTCGAACGTCACCGGGGTGCCGGGCGTGGCGGCCGCGCGCGGCAGGTAGGCGAGCGCGATCCCGCGGTGGAGGCCGAACGACATCCCGCCGCTCGTCGCCGGGGTCGTCACGTCGCCGACCCGCACGACGGTGCCGTGCCGCGGCACCGCCCCCTCGGCCCCGACCTCGAGCCCGACGAGCCGCTCGGCCGTCCCCTCGGCGCGCTCCTGTTCGAGCGCCGGACGGCCGACGAAGACGTGATCGAAGTCGACGAACCGCTCCTGGCCCGCCTCGAGCGGGCTGCGGTCGCGGTGGAACTCCTGGCCCGAGAGGAGGAACCCCTTCTCGAGGCGCAGGGTGTCGCGCGCGCCGAGCCCCACGGGCACCGCCCCGGCCGCCACGATCCGCTCGGCCGTCGCGTCGGCCCGGTCCGCGCGGACGAGGAGCTCGAAGCCGAGCTCGCCGGTGTAGCCGGTCCGGCTCACGAACACGAGCGCGTCGAGCGCGTCGGGCAGGAGCGGGCCCAGCCGGCCCGGGCGGGGCTCCGCGGCCGCGTCGGCCGGGAACCAGGCGGCGTGGTAGAACCCGAGGCCGGCGAGCGACCAGCCGAACGTGCGCTCGAGCAGCGCCCGCGAGCGGGGGCCCTGGACGGCGAGGAGCGCGGCGCGCCCGTTCCACCGGGCGATCGTCGTGTCGGGCATCCGATGCTGCCGCAGGATCTCCTCGATCTCGGCCGCGCGGGCGGCGTTCGGGACGGTCAGGAACGACCGGTCGAGCGTCGTGCCGTCGTCGAGGCGGGTGATCAGGAGGTCGTCGACGATCTTGCCGGTCGCCTCGAGCAGGAACGTGTAGCGGGCCTGCCCCGGCACGAGGGTGGGGACGTTCGCGGTCGTCCGCCGCGCGAGCAGGTCGGCGGCGCGGCCGCCCGAGACCGTCAGCAGGCCCATGTGGGAGACGTCGAACAGGCCCACCCCGCTGCGGACCGCCTCGTGCTCGGCGACGATCCCCGTGTAGTAGAGCGGCATCTCCCAGCCGGCGAACGGGACGAGGTGCGCCCCGTGCCGGCGGTGGAAGTCAAAGAGGGGGGTCCGGGCGAGCGGGACGGCGGGCGGCGGGGGGGTCGCGACGGCGCTCACGTCACGATCTCCCCGAGGCGCCCGAGCGCGCGGGCCGTCCGGATCTCGAGCGCGATCCGACGGCCGGTGCTCATCGGGGTGCGGTAGAGCGCGGTGCCGTACGGATGCCCGACGCCGAGGTGGACGTTCGTCCCGCCCCCGATCCGGGCGGCGACGTCGAAGACGGTGGGGTGGCCCTCCGCGTCGAGGCAGGTCTGCAGGCAGAACGGTCCCACGATACCGGGCGGAGCGCGCGCCCGCGCGGCGTCGACGAACCGCTCGCCGAGGCGGAACACCTCCTCGAGGATCGATTCGCGCACCGTGAGGCTGCCGTGCCCGACGACGATGTACTCGGGGATGCGGGCCGACTCGGGCAGCTCGAGCTGCTGCGCGGCCGGGAGGCGGACGAGCCCGTCGAGGTTGCTCTCCCGCCGCTCGTCGACGCCCAGCAACTCGAGCCCCTCCGCGCGGGGTACGAGCGGGGAGAAGAAGAAGTTGAAGTTGAAGACGGGCCCCAGCACGTACGCCTCGATCCGGGCCGCGGCGAGGTCGGCGTCGGAGATCGTCCCGCGCGCCCGGAGCGCCGCGGCCTTCGCCCGGTACTCCGCCGGCGACGCGGCCGTGAAGAAGCCGCGCTCGAGCCGACGGGTCGCGTGGGGGAGCTTCACCATCGCGAGCCGGTCGATCGCGTCCGGCCCCGCGATCGGCGCGGGGATCGGGATGCCGGCGTCCGCGAGGAGCGTGTAGTAGTTCTCCCGCTCGGTCCGCTCCTCGATGCGGAGGAGGCGCCGCGACCCGACGATCGGGACCTCGAGCTCCGACTCGATCGCGTCCAGCGGCACGTAGGAGCTCAGCGCCCGGTTCGGGACGAGGAGCGCCCCCTCGGCCCGCAGCCGCTCCTGGACCGCGGGGTCGAGGATCCCGGCGAACGTGGGAAGGGTCCACACGTCGTCGACGCACCCGCGCCGTCGCGCGCCGTCCGGCCCCCGCACGGTCGCGAAGTAGCGGGCGTACGTCGCGGCGCGCCCGGTCTGCGCGATCACGAGCGAGCGGAACCCCTCGGTGACGGCCCCGTCGGCGATGTCGATCGCGGAGTGGGAGCCGATCGCGGCGACGACCGGCTGGGCCGGGTAGCCGCGCGCGACGGCCCGGATCGCCTCGAGCGCGACCGGCATGCCCGTCCGCACCGTCAGAGGAGCTTAAGCGCTCGGGCCACGCGCTCCGGCGTCAGCGGCAGTTCGGTGGCGTGCGCCCCCGTCGCGGCCCGGACCGCGAGCGCGACCGCCGCCGGGACCGGGATGATCGGCGGCTCGCCGAGGCCCTTCGCGCCGAACGGGCCCGCGCCCGCGTACCCCTCCACGAGCTCGACCTCGATCGGCGGGGCCTCGCCGAGCGTCGGGATCCGGTAGTCGAGGAGCCCCGCGTTCTCGAGCCGCGCATCGTCCGACCAGAGCGCCTCCTCCGTGAGCGCCTGACCGAGCCCCATCACGACCGCGCCCTCGACCTGCGCCTCGGCCGTCCCGCGGTCGACGACGGCGCCGACGTCCTGGAACGCGGCGTACCGGACGACCCGGACCGACCCGGTCTCCCCGTCGACCGCGACCTCGGCCGCGTGGGCCGAGCCGGTGAAGTCGGTGTACGGGTAGAACGCGCCGTCGACGACGCGGCCGTCGTCGATCGCGCCGCCCTTCCCGAAGTGGCGGCCGGTCGCCTCGAGGCCGCCCGAGGCCGCCTCCCCGTCCGCGAGCAGCGCCCGCACGGGGCGGCGGGCCCCGCCCGCCGCGACCACGAGCTCGTCGTGCTCGACGGCGACGGAGAGCGGGCCCGGGCGGCCAAGACGCTCTACGACCGTGGCGGCGAGCGTCCCCCACGCCTCCTCGACCGCCCGTCCGAGCGTGGCCGTCGTGCGGCTGCCGAACACCCCGGAGTCGAACGGGGCGCGCGCGGTGTCCGCGTACTCGATCCGGATCCGGTCCGCCGGCACGCCCGTGACGCGGGCGGCGGCGGCCCGGAGCCCGACCAGCACGCTGCCGCTGCCGATCTCCCGCTCGCCCTCCACGATCGTGAGCTCCCGCGGGCCCAGGCGGAGCTTCGCCTCGCCGCCGGCGCCCGTGGAGGTCGACCAGAAGCCGACCGCGACGCCGACGCCGTGCCCGGCGGGCGCGGCCGCGCGCCACGCGACCGCGGTCGCGCGCGCGCGTTCGAGCAGCGCGGGCAGGCCGAACGCCCCGACGGTCTGGCCGAGCGGCGTCGTCGCCCCGGCCGTCCAGAGGTGCGCGGCCCGGAACGCCTCCGAATCGAGCCCCGCCGCGCGGGCGACGTGGTCCAGGTGCGACTCGACGACGAACGCGCACTGCGGGGCGAACGGGGCGCGGTGCGGGCCGAACGGCGGCTTGTGCGTCCGGACCGCGTAGCCCTCGACCTCGAACGCCGGGGCCGCGTACGGACCGAGCAGGAACCCGATCGAGTAGCCCGTTGCGAAGTCGCGCCCGGGCAGCGAGCTCCCGACGTCGAGCAGGAGCCGGACGCGGCGCCCGACGATCCGGCCGCCGGTGACCGCGGTCTCGAGGCGGACGACCGCGGGCAGCGTCGTGCGGCCGAGCAGGAACTCCTCCTCGTACCCGAGCGCGAGGCGGACCGGACGGCCCGACGCCCGCGCGAGCGCCATCGCGTACGGCTCGAGCAGCGACGCGCCCTTCCCCCCGAAGCCGCCGCCGACCCACGTACCGTCGACGACGATCGACGCCTCGGGGATCCCGAGGATCGACGCCGCGTCCTCCCGCACCCCGAACGGGCTCTGCGTCGAGGTCCGGACCCTGAAGCTCCCGTCCGTCCACTCGGCGACGCACGCGTGCGGCTCGAGCGCGACCTGGTGGACGCTCGCGGTCCGGTACGTCTCGCCGACGACGTGCTCGGCGCCCCGGAACGCGGCCTCGAGGTCCCCGTGCCGGGCCCGGACGTGCGCCGCCACGTGCGGGGAGGCCCCGGCGTCCGATCCCGGCCACGCGGGAAAGATCGCCTCGAGGTCCCCGACGGCCGGCAGCGGGTCGATCGTGAGCCGCACGGCCCGCGCCGCGGCCCGCGCCGCCGCGAGGGACGGGGCGGCCACCGCGGCGATCGGCTGGTTCCGGTACGCGACCGTCGAGGTCGGGAAGAGGGGCCGCTCGGCGTCGCCCTGGGCGCCGGGGAAGAGGGCCGGTAGGTCGGCCGCGCCCACGGCGGTCACGCCGGGCCGCGCGCGCGCCGGCGCGAGATCGACCGCGCGGATCGTCCCGTGCGCGACGGGCGCGAGCACGAGCGCCCCCCACCGCATCCCGGGGAGGTCGAGATCGGTCCCGTACGGGGCCGATCCGGTGAGCTTCGCGGCGGCGTCCGGACGCACCGCCGCGGTCACGGCGCCTCCCGGGCGAGCCCGCGGACCGCGCGGACGATCGCGGCGTACCCCGTGCACCGGCACAGGTTCCCCTGCAGGCCGTCGAGCAGCTCGTCGGCCGGGGCGTCGCGGCCCCGCTCCTTGAGCAGACCGGCCAGCGCGACCACGAAACCGGGGGTGCAGTACCCGCACTGGAGCGCGCCCGCGCGGGCGAACGTCGCGCGGACCCGGGCCAGGTCGGGGTCGTCCCCGTCCTCGACCGTGGTGACGTGGCCGCCGGCGACATCGTGGGCCAGGGTGAGGCACGACAGCACGCTCGCGCCGTCGACGAGGACGGTGCAGGCGCCGCAGTCCCCGGTCCGGCACCCCTCCTTCGTTCCCTTGAGGCCGAGGCGCCAGCGCAGCGTGTCGAGGAGGCGCTCGTCGGCCGGGACCTCGGGGACGGTCGTCGCGCGGCCGTTCACGTGGAGCGCGAGCCCCGCGGTCACCGGCCCTCCGCGGGCGGGGCCGGGAGCGCGGCCCGGACCGCCCGGGCGAACAGCGTGCCGGCGAGATGCCGGCGGTACTCGACGCTCGCCCGGCGGTCGGTGACCGGCGCGACGGACGGACCGACCCGTTCGGCGGCCCGGCGCAGCCGTTCGTCGCCCGGTGCGCCCGGGCCGAGCGCGGCCGCGACGTCGGGGAGCCGCACGGGCCGCGGGGGGACCCCGCCGATGGCGACCGACCAGCGAGCGGCCGTCGGCGAGAAAGCGACGGCGACCGCGATCTGGGAGATGTCGTTCGCCGGCCGGACCCGCTGCCAGCGGTACGCCGACGGCCGCGCCTCGGGAAAGCGGACGGCCCGGATCAGCTCGTGGGGGCCGATCGCGGTCCGGCGCGACGCCGTGACGAACGCGTCGACGGGGATCGTGCGGGTCCCGTCGGGTCCGAGGAGCTCGACCTCCGCGTCGAGGGCGAGGAGGATCGGCACCAGGTCCGACACCGGCGCGGCACGGCCGAGGTTGCCGCCGAGCGTCGCCCGGTGGCGCAGCGCGACGGAGCCGACCGCGTGGACCGCCTCGAACAGGCCGGGGTGACGGCGTCGGACGTCCGGATCGAGCTCGAGCGA
>Ga0335074_10000330_pt1 | contig 70774 bp, 66 predicted proteins | sample Lox_Sample_23_FD_206715 | JGI IMG/M metagenome (GOLD analysis project Ga0335074, IMG submission 206715) | Soil microbial communities from Loxahatchee National Wildlife Refuge, Florida, United States - Lox_Sample_2.3 | ecosystem: Environmental > Terrestrial > Soil > Wetlands | place: USA...
AGTGTCCAGGCGCGGCGCTGCTCCGCGGGCGGTGTGCGCGCGGGCGTCTCCTCGTCGCTCGTCTCCTCATCGCTCGCCCGCAGCGAGAGCCAGCGCACCGGCGCATCGCCCGCCTGGAGGGCGAGACCGGCTGGCGCTTGCTCTTGCACGGCTCCGCGCACGCGCCAGTTCGCGGAGTCGTCCGCCAGCTGGACTTTCGCCCGCAGCACGAAGCGCGCGAGCCGCGCGGCCACGGGCGCAATCAGCTCGCGAGGCATCACGGCGAGAATCCGCTCGCCCGCCGGCACGAGCCGCATCAGGCCGATCGCCCGGCCCTGTGGATTGTGATAGCCGGTGAGCTGCGAGCCCGCCCCGTCGAGAAGCGTCACGTCGTTCGACAGCTGTCCCTGAAGGAATGGCAAGGCATCCGGGCCACGGACGCTGAGCACGCCGAGATCGCCGAGCTCGATCGCGGTCGATTCCGCGGGGTTGTGCACGCCGTTCTCTGCACCCTGCATGGCTGAGCCGGCTGAATTCTGGCAGACTTTTACCTCTGCCGGGAGCACTGATGGACGCACGTGAGACGAGCGGTGCGGCGGCGCGCGGGCGCCCGCTGTCACCGCACCTGTCGATCTACAAGATGAGCCGGTACAGCCTGCTCAGCTCCATTTCAAACCGGGCCGCCGGAATCGTGCTCACCTGCGGCCAGATCCTGCTCGTGTACTGGCTCGTCGCGGTGGCGGGCGGCGCGCGCGCCTACGGGCGCGCCGATCGCTTCCTCGAGAGCACGGCGCTCAAAGTCGCATACGCCGTGCTGCTCGCCGCCTTTGCGTATCACCTGGTCGCAGGCCTTCGCCACCTGGTGTGGGACACCGGCCACGGACTGTCGCGGGAGCAGTCCCGTCGCAGCGCCGGTTGGGTGCTCGCCGGCGCGGTGCTGCTGGCGCTCGCCCTGCTCGCGTGGCTGTTCCTCGGCGGGACGGGGACGCGATGAGCCAGCGCTCCGCGCTCGGACGCGTCCTCGGCTACGGCTCGGCGAAAGATGGCGTCGGCGAGTGGTGGACACAGCGCCTCACCTCGGTTGCGCTCATCGCGCTCGGCGGCTGGTTCGTCGCGGCGCTCCTCGCGCTGCCGGCTCACGACTACGCGACGGTCGCCGCGTGGATGCGCGGCACGTGGACCGCACCCGCACTCCTCCTGCTCGTGCTGGTGAGCGCCTGGCACTCCCAGCTCGGCATCCGCGTGATCATCGAGGACTACGTGCCCGAGGACGGCATGAAGGCGCTGGCGATCGCCCTTGCGAGCTTCGTGCACATCGTGCTCGCCGCCGTCGGGGTGGTCGCCGTGCTGCGGGTGGCGCTTGGAAGTGTGCCGTGAGCGCCTACGAGCTCGTCGACCACACCTACGACGTCGTGGTGGTGGGCGCCGGCGGCGCGGGATTGCGGGCGACGCTCGGCCTCGCCGAGGCAGGTCTCGCCACCGCCTGCATCTCGAAGCTCTTTCCCACCCGCAGTCACACCGTCGCCGCCCAGGGCGGCATCAGCGCGGCGCTCGGAAACATGGGCGAGGACGATTGGCGCTGGCACATGTACGACACGGTCAAGGGCTCCGACTGGCTCGGGGACCAGGATGCGATCGAGTTCATGTGCAAGGAGGCTCCGGCCGCGGTGATCGAGCTCGAGCACTACGGGCTGCCGTTCTCGCGCACCGAGGCGGGCCTGATCTATCAAAGACCATTCGGCGGGATGACGACCCATTTCGGCAAGGGAATCGCGCACCGCACGTGCGCGGCGGCGGACCGCACCGGACATGCGATGCTGCACACGCTCTATCAGCAATCGATCCGCCACGCGGCGAGCTTTTTCATCGAGTGCTTTGCGATCGATCTGATCATGGAGAACGGCGCGTGTCGCGGCGTGGTCGCGCTCGACCTGAGCGAGGGCAAGCTGCATCGTTTTCGCGCGCATGCCACGGTTCTCGCGACCGGGGGCTACGGCCGCGCGTACTTCTCCTGCACCTCGGCCCATTCGTGCACGGGCGACGGGAATGCCATGGTGCTGCGCGCGGGCCTACCTCTGCAGGACATGGAGTTCGTGCAGTTCCATCCGACCGGCATCTACAAGGCGGGCTGCCTGATCACCGAGGGCGTGCGCGGCGAGGGCGGCTACCTCACGAACGGCCGGGGCGAGCGCTTCATGGAGCGCTACGCGCCGAACGCCAAGGATCTTGCCTCGCGCGATGTGGTGAGCCGCGCCATGACGATCGAGATTCGCGAGGGCCGCGGCAGCGGACCCGAGCGCGATCACATCGACCTGCACCTCGAGCACCTCGGGCCCGAGGTGATCCACGAGCGCCTGCCGGGCATCGCCGAGAACGCCCGCATCTTCGCGGGCGTCGATGTGTCCAAGCAGCCGATTCCCGTGCTCCCGACCGTCCACTACAACATGGGCGGAATCCCCTGCAACTTTCTCGGCGAGGTGGTGGCGCCGCGCAACGCCGACCCCGATGCAGTCGTCCCCGGCCTGTACGCCGCCGGCGAGGCGGCGTGCGTCTCGGTGCACGGCGCGAATCGCCTGGGATCGAACTCGCTCCTCGACCTCGTCATCTTCGGCCGTCAGGTGGCGCGCCGCTGCGCCGAGCTCATCCGGCCGCGCAGCCCGCATCGGCCGTTGCCCGCCGATGCGGCCGAGCCCGCGCTCGCGCGCCTCGATCGGCTACGGCACGCGAACGGCTCGCGGCCCACGGCGGCCGTTCGCCTCGAGATGCAACGGATCATGCAGAGCGATGCGGCCGTTTTTCGCACCGGGGAGTCGCTGCGCGAGGGCATGGAGAGGCTCGCTCGCACCTTCGCGTCGCTCGCGGACGTGCGGGTCATGGATCGCTCGCTCATCTGGAACTCCGATCTCATCGAGACGCTCGAGCTCGAGAATCTGCTGCTGCAGGCGACCGCGACGATCGCCTCCGCGGAGCGGCGCACGGAGACCCGCGGCGCCCATGCGCGCGAGGACTTCCCGCAGCGCGACGATGTCAACTGGCTGAAGCACACGCTCGTGTGGGTGGATGCCAGCGGGCGGGCGCGCTTCGGCGATCGCCCCGTGCATCTCAATACCTCCGGCGATGTGGAATCGATCCCACCCAAGGCGCGCACGTATTGAGGGCGCGGCACGATCCCGAGGAATCCGATGGCTCAATTCCGTCTTCCCAAGAACTCGCGGATCAATCCGCACGGGCGTGTGCACCGGGCGCGAGCGGCCGCGAGCGTCAGAACCTTGCGCATCTATCGCTTCGATCCCGAGGCGACGGAGCCGCCGCGCATCGACACCTTCGAGCTCGACGCGGGGGCGAGCGGTCCGATGGTGCTCGATGCGCTGATCGAGATCAAAGGCGCGATCGATTCGACCTTGACGTTCCGCCGCTCGTGTCGCGAGGGCATCTGCGGCTCGTGCGCCATGAACATCAATGGGCTCAACCGCCTCGCGTGCACCACCGCGATGGAGGATCTGCCGGCCGAGATTCGCATCTACCCGCTGCCGCACATGCCCGTCGTGAAGGACCTCGTGCCCGATCTGACGCAGTTCTATGCGCAGTACGCGGCGGTGGAGCCCTGGCTCAGGGCGAGCACGCCGCCGCCGCCCGATCGGGAGCGCCTGCAGTCCAAGGAGGAGCAAGCGCGGATCGATCGTCCGGCGGCGTGCATCCTGTGCGCGTGCTGCTCGACCGCGTGCCCGAGCTACTGGTGGAACAGCGAGCGCTTCCTGGGGCCTGCGGCGCTGCTCGCCGCCTATCGCTGGATCGTGGACGGCCGGGACGAAGCAACCGGAGAGCGGCTCGATCGGCTCGAGGATCCCTTCCGCCTGTATCGCTGCCACACGATCATGAACTGCACCGACGTGTGCCCGAAGGACTTGAACCCCGCGAAGGCCATCGCGGAGATCAAGCGGATGATGGTGGCGCGCAGGTATTAGCCGCCATGTCGGACAGCGCGCCGACACGCAACCTCGTCCGCTGGCGTTGCCGGAGGGGCATGAAGGAGCTCGACCTGCTGCTCGAGCGTTTCGTGCAGGAGCATTACGATCATCAGCCGCCCGCACGGCAGCGCGCCTTCGAGCGCCTGCTCGCGCTTCCGGACCCCGTGCTCGCCGAGCTGCTGCTCGCACCGCTCCCGGACACGGCCAAGGTCGCCCTCGCCCGAGATCTCTCCCTCGCGGAGGTGATCGCGCTGGTCGCCGCTTCGGGGCCCCGGTAGACTCACCCTCACTCTGTGATCGACCTCACGTGGCATCTGTCCGACCCCGGATGCGCTTCCGGCGCGGGCCGGCCTCCCATGGTGCCGCCTCCCGACCCGCGGCGCGCGCCTGAACTTCCGTGGGCGCTCCCGGTCTATTCAGCTCGCGGCGTGGTGAAGCACCGACGCGGGGGTCGCTCATGACCGCCGATGTGAGCGATCTCAGCCTTGTCCGGCGCGTGCAGCGCGGGGACAAAGGCGCCTTCGACCCGCTGGTGCGCAAGTATCAGCACAAGGTGGTGAAGCTGGTCATGCGTTATGTACGCAACCCTGCGGAAGCCGAGGATGTCGCCCAGGAAGCTTTCATCAAGGCCTATCGCGCGCTGCCGCAGTTCCGCGGCGACAGCGCCTTCTATACCTGGCTCTATCGCATCGCGATCAACACGGCGAAGAACGCCGTCGTCGCGCGGGACCGCAGCCCGGTCGATTTCGACCTCGATATGCAGAACCCCGATGAGTCCTACGATATGCAAGGCCGCCTGAAAGACTCCGAAACGCCCGAGGGTCTCGTGCTCACGGACGAGATCCGCAAGACCGTCAACGCGGCCATCGATGCTCTGCCCGAGGACTTGCGCACGGCGATCGTCCTGCGCGAGCTCGAGGGTCTTTCATACGAGGAGATCGCCGCGACCATGGGCTGCCCCGTGGGCACCGTGCGCTCGCGGATCTTTCGCGCTCGCGAGGCGATCGACCGTCGGCTGAGAGAGGTTTTCGAGGGCGGCCTGGGACGCGCGGAGGAGCTGGGATGAATAGCGACGAGCTCGACAGTCAACTGTCCGCCATGTTCGACGATGAGCTGCCCGCGCCCGAGTGCGAGCTGCTCGCGCGCCGGCTGGCCCGCGACGACACGCTGAAGGCGCGCTGGGGCCGATATGCGGCCATCGGGGCGGCCATTCGCATGGAGCGCGGCATCCGGCTCGACAGCCCGCTCCTCGAGCGGGTGAGTGCGACGCTGGCGTCCGAACCGGCCCTGCTCGTCGCCTCCGCGCGCGGTCGCACCGGCGGTCTCGTCCACCCGAGCTGGTTCCGCTGGTGGCAGCCGGTCGCCGGCGCCGCCGTGGCGGCAGGCGTTGCGGCGGGGGCCATCCTCTGGCTTCGCAACGGCTCGCCGGATGCACCGATCGTCGCACAGTCCGCGGTCATCACGGCTCCTGCGGTCGGTTTGACCGCGGCGAGCTCGAGCGGTGGGTCGGACAGCTACGTCGTGCCACCCTCGCTCGACACCCCCGTCTCCGCCCCTCCCACCGAGCTTGCCGATTTCGTGGTGGCCCACAGCGAGTTCTCGATGCCGCTGCTTCGGCGCAGCGCCCTCGCCGCGCTCGTCACGTCCGAATCGGTGAGCGATTCCACGGATGCGCGCCACAGCGGACGAGGGAGCGATGCGTCGAGGAGCTCGCATGCGGCTTCGGCGCCGTAGCGAACAGCTGGCCTGGCTCGCGTTCGTCCTGACCATGGCGAGCGCGGCGGCGGCCGAGGAGCCTCAGAAGTGGCTCGAGCGCATGAACCAGGCGCTCATGACCTTGAATTACGACGGCGTCTTCGCGCACATCCAGGGCGGCAGAATCGAGACGCTGCGGATCATCCACCGCGTGCAGGATGGCACCGTCATGGAGCGGCTGGTCTCGCTCGACGGCTCGGGGCGGGAGTTCATCCGCACCGGCTCACAGCTCGTGTGCTATCTCCCGGACACGCGCACGGTGCTCATCGAGCAGCAACCCGAGGCGCGTTTGCTGCTCGGCAGTCTGCCGAAGTTCGACCGCTCGATGAGCCAGTTCTACGACATCACGGCGCGCCGCCAGCAGCGGCTCATCGGCAAGAAGACGCAGCTCGTCGTCGTCGATCCGAAGGACCAATACCGCTACGGATATCGCCTGTGGATCGACGAGGCGACCGGCATGCCGTTGCGGACCGAGCTCTGTGACGGCGCGGGACGGGTCATCGAGCAGGTGGTCTTCGCGAGCATCTCGACGCCCGAGCGAATCCCCGATTCGGCGTTCAAGCCGGACGTATCCGCGGAGGGTTTCCGGGTGCTGCGGCAGGTGCCAACGCCCTTGCCGCCGAGCGGGCCCGTCTACTCGTGGAGCGCGCTGCGACTGCCGCCCGGATTTCACATCTCGGCCCGCGCGGCCCAGGCGATGCCGGGAACCCCGGGACTCGTCGAGCACCTCGTGTACACCGACGGCATTGCCTCCGTGTCCGTGTTCGTCGAATCGCACATGCACACCGGTCACAGTCTCTGGGGCAGCGCGCAGCTCGGCTCCACCTCGACGTTCGCGACGATCGTGGACGGCCATCCCGTCACCGCCGTCGGAGAAGTCCCGCCCGAGACCGTGAAGTTCATCGCCAACGCGATGAAGGCGCAGCCGTCTCCGGCTCACTGAGGCGCCGCTCGCCGAGCGAACCCATGGAAGTCCGCGAGGCACCGATCACGGTCGTGCATCGGCGCGACTGCGAGCTCTGCGACCAGATGCTGGCCGACCTCGCACGGCTCGGGCAGACGACGGCCCTGCCGCCCGTCGAGGTGCTGGATGTCGACAGCGATGCGGAGCTCAACCGGCGCCACGGACTGCACGTGCCCGTGCTGCTGCTCGAGGGCACGGTCGTCTGCCGCCATCGTCTCGATGCCGCGGAGCTCCTGCGGCTCCTCGCACAGCGCCGCAGGTAAAAGCCGTATAGAATCCGCCCCCGACGGCCGCATGAATGGCCCGAGCGGCGGAACCCATTTTTGATGCGGCTCATACGCAACTTCTCCATCATTGCACACGTCGATCACGGCAAATCGACCCTGGCGGACCGGCTCATCCAGCTCTGCGGCGGCCTCGAGGCTCGCGAGATGCAGGAGCAGGTACTCGATTCCATGGAACTCGAGCGCGAGCGCGGCATCACCATCAAGGCGCAGAGCGTGACGCTGCACTACCGCGCTCACGACGGGCTCACCTACCAGCTCAATCTGATCGACACGCCGGGCCACGTCGACTTCTCGTACGAGGTGTCGCGCTCGCTTGCGGCCTGCGACGGCGCGTTGCTGGTCGTCGATGCCTCCCAGGGCGTCGAGGCGCAGAGCGTCGCCAACTGCTACACGGCCATCGAGCAAGGTCTCGAGGTGCTGCCGGTCATCAACAAGATCGACTTGCCCTCGGCCGATCCGGCGCGCGTCGCCCGCGAGATCGAGGACATCATCGGCATCGAGGCGCGCGACGCGGTGCGGGTCAGCGCCAAGACGGGCGAGGGGGTACCCGAGCTGCTCGAGACGCTCATCCGCAAGATACCCGCCCCGAAGGGCGATCCGGCGGCGCCGGTCCAGGCGCTCATCGTCGACTCCTGGTTCGACAACTACGTTGGCGTCGTCTCCTTGGTGCGGGTCGTCAATGGCACGCTCTCGACCGGCGACAAGATCCGCGTGATGTCCACCGGACGCGCCTTCCACATCGACAAGCTCGGGCGCTTCACCCCGAAGTCGGTCGCGGAGCGCTCGCTCGCGGCCGGCGAGGTCGGCTTCCTCGTGGCCGGGATCAAGGAGATCGACGGCGCGCCCGTCGGCGATACGATCACGCTCGATGCGCGGCCGGCCGCGACCGCCCTGCCGGGATTTCGGGAGATCAAACCGCGCGTGTTCGCCGGGCTGTTTCCGGTCAATTCGGAGGACTACGGCGCGTTTCGCGATGCGCTCGCGAAGCTCCGCCTCAACGACTCCGCGCTGCGCTACGAGCCGGAGGTGTCGAGCGCGCTCGGGTTCGGATTCCGCTGCGGCTTCCTCGGCCTGCTGCACATGGACATCGTGCAAGAGCGGCTCGAGCGCGAGTACCACCTCGAGCTGGTGACGAGCGCGCCGACCGTCGTGTACGAGGTTGCGCGCACCGATGGCGGCGTGCAGTACGTCGACAACCCGGCGAAACTGCCCCCGAGCAACGAGATCGCGGAGATCCGCGAGCCCATCATCCTCGCGAGCATTCTCTCCCCACCCGATCACGTCGGGTCGGTCTTGAAGCTCTGCAACGAGAAGCGCGGCGTGCAGAAGCGGATGCAATACCTCGGCACCCAGGTGTCACTGCAGTTCGAGCTGCCGCTCGCCGAGGTCGTGCTCGATTTCTTCGACCGCTTGAAGTCGGTGAGCCGCGGCTACGCCTCGTTCGACTACGAATTCAGCCACTTTCAAGCCGCCCCGCTCGTCAAGCTCGACGTGCTCATCAACGGCGATCGCGTGGATGCGCTCTCGGCCATCGTGCATCGCGAGAGCGCCTACCACCGCGGGCGCGAGCTGGTGGACAAGATGCAGGAGCTCATTCCCCGGCAGATGTTCGAGGTGGCGGTGCAGGCGGCGATCGGGACGTCGGTCATCGCACGCGCCACCGTGAAAGCGCTGCGCAAGAACGTGCTCGCGAAGTGTTACGGGGGCGATGTGACGCGCAAGCGCAAGCTTCTCGAGAAGCAGAAGGAGGGCAAGAAGCGGATGAAACAGCTCGGCCACGTCGAGATTCCACAGGAGGCCTTTCTCGCCGTGCTGCAGGTCGGGCGCAAGCCGTGAAGCCCTGAAGAACCGTCCGATACGCACGCTCCACCCAAGGACCTTCCATGCCACCGACCTCCGCCTTGTTCGGGCTCGTCTCCGTCCTGAGCTGGTTCGCCATCCCGGTCGCACTCGCTTGCGTCGTGGACGACTGGTTCCTGCGGCCGGGGCGCCAGATTGCCGCGGCGCCCGAGCCCTGCCGCGATCCGCCCGTCATGAGCGTTGCCTACTATGCGTTGCCGGTGCTGGTCGCGGCGGCCGTCATTCGGCTGCTGTGGGCCGAGAAGCTCGACTTCAGCCTCGTGCTGGTGCTCATTGCGGTGGTCACCGGACTCGCCTGGCTCCTCGATGCGGCCGTGCTGCGTGGCGGGCGGGCGGCGGCGGCGCGCCGGGCCGGCAAGGACGTGAGCGTCGTGAGCGAGCCCGGCACGGTCGATTACGCGCGCAGCTTCTTTCCCGTCGCAGTGATCGTGCTGCTGCTGCGCGCGTTCGTGTTCGAGCCGTTTCGCATCCCGTCCGATTCCATGATGCCGACGCTGATCGACGGTGATTTCATCATCGTGAACAAGTACGTGTACGGCCTGCGCTGGCCGGTTCTCGATTCGAAGTTCCTGTCCGTGGGCGAGCCGCAGCGGGGCGATGTGGTCGTTTTCCGCTACCCGCTCGACCCCTCGATCAACTACATCAAGCGGGTCGTCGGCCTGCCGGGCGACCGCGTGAGCGTCCACGACGACCTGGTGACCCTCAACGGCAAGCCGGTGCCGGTCGTCGATCGCGGGCTCTACGACGACGGCTGCTACGAAGGGATGCACCTCCTTTCGGAGACGCTCGGTCACCACACGCACGAGATCATGTATTGTCCGGCGACCGGCGACATCGCCGTCGAGCCGCTGCCGACGTGCACCCGCAATCTCCCTCGCGGGTACGTCTGTCCGGCCTCCAACGATCTTGCGCTGCAAGACCATGGCGACTGGGCCGAGCACGTCATCCCGCCCGGGATGTACCTGATGCTCGGTGACAACCGCGACAACAGTGCCGATGGACGCTACTTCGGGTTCGTGCCCGAGGCGAACCTGGTCGGCAAAGCCACGCGAATCTGGTTCAATTGGGCGGGCTGGCGGCATCCGGGCGGACCGATCGGCTGGGGTCGAATCGGCATGCGCATTCGATGAGTCGTTCCGGGGGGCTTATGTATAGAAGGCAACGGGGAGTGACGTTTCTCGGCTGGCTGGTGCTGCTCATTCCGGTCGCGATCGTCGTCTACGCGGGTATCAGGATCATTCCCGTCTATCTGAACTACATGCGCGTCGCGAAGAGCGTGGACGAGACGGCGGCCGAATTCGAGGGGCAGACGAGCGCGTCGGCGCGGGCGATCCGCGGCTCGCTCGAGAAGCACTTCGACATCGACAGCATCACCTATCCGGACGTGAAGGATATCGACATCCGGCGCGACGGGCAGTCCTGGGTCATCGAGGCGAAATACACCGATGGAGCGCCGCTCTTCGCCAACATCTCCATCGAGATCGACTTCGACAAGGCCGCCGAATTCGGCGGATAGCACGCTCGCGCGGGCACGCATGGCGAGCGAGTGGCCGCAACGCTGGATTCGCGAGAAGCTCGCCTACGAGCCGCGCGATGTGGGGCTGTTCACCGCCGCGCTCACCCACCGCAGCGCCGCCCGCTTGCACAACGAGCGGCTGGAATTCCTCGGCGATGCGGTGCTCAATCTGCTCGTCGCGGAGCATCTCTACCGCGCCTTCCCCGAGGCGGACGAAGGGGATTTGAGCCGCCTGCGTGCCCGGGTCGTCAGCCGCGAGCCGCTCGCCGAGATCGCCGCCGAGCTGTCCCTGGGCGAGGTGCTGCAGCTCGGCACCGGGGAGCTCAAGTCGGGTGGCTTTCGCCGCCAGTCCATCCTGGCGGACGCCTTCGAGGCGGTTTGCGGCGCCGTCTATCTGGACGGAGGCCTGTCGTCGGCGCGTCGCCTCATCGAGCGGCTGCTCGAGCCACGCATCGCGCAGCTGCCGGCGGCCGCCGCACTCAAGGATGCCAAGACTCGACTACAAGAATACGTTCAGTCCCGGGGTCTGCCGCTGCCGTGCTACGAGGTCGAGCGAACCGTTGGGGAGGCCCACGACCAGACCTTCTGGGTCGTCTGCGAGGTGAGCCCGCTCGGGCTGCAGGGGAGCGGCCGCGGCAGCAGCCGGCGGCGCGCCGAGCAGGAGGCGGCCGAGCGCGTGCTCGACCAGATCGAGTCCGGTCCCGCATGAGCTTCCACGCGGGCTTCGCTGCGCTCGTGGGACGGCCGAACGTCGGCAAGTCAACGCTGCTCAACGCGCTGATCGGGGAGAAATTGAGCATCGTGACGCCGCGCCCGCAGACGACGCGCCAGCGCGTGCTCGGCGTGCTCAACTGCGATGCGGCGCAGATCGCGCTGGTCGACACGCCCGGCCTGCATCGTGGCGCCCGCCGCGCGCTCAATCGCGCGATGAATCGCTCGGCCGCGACGGCGCTGCACGACGCCGATCTGTGCGTGCTCGTGGTCGAGGCGACGAAGTGGACGGAGGAAGATGAGCTCGTGCTGCGTCGTATCCGGGAGAGCGGCCACCCCGCCGTGGCGGTCGTCAACAAGATCGACCGCATGCGCGCGCGCGAGCAGCTCCTGCCCTTCCTGGCCGAGCTCGCCGGGCGGTTCGCGTTTGCGGAAATCGTGCCCATCTCGGCGCTGAAGAGCCAGAATCTCGATGCGCTCGTCGGCGTGATCGGCCGGCTGCTGCCCGAAGCGGCGCCGCTCTTTCCGCGCGAGCAACGCACTGATCGCGATCTCGGCTTTCGCATCGCCGAGGTCATTCGTGAGAAGCTCACCCTGGAGCTCGATCAGGAGCTGCCGTATGGCATTGCCGTCGAGATCGAGCGCGCCGTGGAGGAGGAAGGACAGCTCGTGGTCGATGCGGCCATCTGGGTGGATCGGGCCGGACAGAAGCCGATCGTCATCGGTGCGGGCGGCGCGCGGCTGAAGCGCGTCGGCCGCTCGGCGCGGCTCGAGCTCAATCGCGCGCTCGGCCGGCGGCTGCATCTCACGCTGTGGGTGAAGGTGCGCGAGGGTTGGGCCGACAGCGCACGCGCGCTGAAGCAACTGGGACTCGAGTCATGAGCCCCACACGTCGGCACACGCAGCTCACGCCCGGCTACATCCTGCACCATATGCCGTATCGGGACACGAGCCGGATCCTCGAAGTGCTGACGCGCGAGCACGGACGGCTGTCGCTCTTCGCCCGGGGTGTGCGCGGTCCACGGTCGAGGCTCGCGCCGCTCCTGCAGCCCTTTCGGCTGCTGCTCTTCTCGTGGAGCGGGCGAGGCGAGGCGCCGCAGCTCACCGGCGCGGAGCCCGCCGGTACGGCGACGGCGGCCGTCGCACTGCCCGCCGCGTACCTGATGGCGTGCTTCTATCTCAACGAGCTCGTGCTGAAGCTCACGACGCGTCACGATCCGCATCCCGCGCTCTTCGACGCCTACACCGAAGCGCTCGAGGGCTTCAGGGGCGGCGCAGCGCTCGAGCCCGGTCTGCGCATCTTCGAGAAGCGCCTGCTCACAGAGCTCGGCTACGGCCTCGACCTCGCGACGGAATCGCAGACGGGAGGCCGCATCGCCTCCGAGGCGTACTACCGCTTCCGTCCCGGCGAGGGTCTGGTCGCGGCCTCGCCCGATGCGCCGGGCGCGCTCGCCGGGCGCTCGCTCGAGAGCCTGAGCCGGGAGCGGCTGGCGGGCGCGGCGGAGCTCGACGATGCGCGCCGGCTGCTGCGGTCGGCCCTGGACCACTGCCTCGAGGGACGCGAGCTGGCCACGCGCGCGGTCGCGCGGGAGGTCTTCAAGCACCGATGATCGCACTCGGCGTCAACATCGACCACATCGCAACGCTCCGTCAGGCGCGCCGCGCACGCTATCCCGACCCCGTGCACGCGGCTTTGTCGGCCGAGATGGCGGGCGCGCAGAACATCACCCTGCATCTGCGCGAGGATCGACGCCACATTCAGCTCGAGGACGTGCGCACATTGAGGGGACTGTTGCAGACGCGCATGAATCTCGAGATGGCGGTCACCCCCGAGATGCTCGAGATTGCGCGCAGCGTGCGCCCGGCAGACGGCTGTCTCGTTCCGGAGCGCCGCGCGGAGCTCACGACCGAGGGCGGGCTCGATGCGGCCGGGCAGCTCGAGCGGCTGACCGAGGCGACCGCCTCCCTCGCGGGCGAGGGCATTCGCGTCGCGCTCTTCATCGATCCCGAGGCGCGCCAGATCGAGGCGGCCGCGCGCATCGCCGCCCCCGTCGTCGAGCTGCACACCGGCGCCTACGCGGATGCGACCGGGGGGGCCTGCGCGCGCGAGCTCGAGCGTTTGCGCGCCGGCGCGAAGCTCGCGGCGAGTCTCGGTCTCGAAGTGCACGCGGGCCACGGTCTCAACTACCACAACGTGCAGCCGGTCGCCGCGATCGAGGAGATCGTGGAGCTCAATATCGGGCATGCGATCGTCGCGCGCGCGGTCTTCGAGGGGATCGGGGCGGCGGTCCGGGAGATGCAAGCCCTCATGCGGGCGGCGCGCCGATGATCTTCGGCATCGGCGTCGATGTGCTCGAGATGCGCCGCATCAACCACACGCTCGAGCGCTTCGGCGCGCACTTCGTCGAGCGGCTGCTGATGCCCGAGGAGCAGGCCCAGTTCGCGCGCGTGCAGCGCCGCGAGCGCTTCGTCGCGACGCGGTTCGCGGCCAAGGAGGCCATCGTCAAGGCGATGGGCACGGGCTTCGCGCACGGCGTGTGGATCCGGGACGTGGGTGTCGTGCAGAACGCCTGGGGCAAGCCCGAGATCATCTTCTCGGCCCGCGGGGACCAAATTCGCCGGCGGCTCGGCATCGGCGAGGGGCACGTCACGCTCACCGACGAGTCGGGGCTCGTCGTGGCGGTCGCCGTATTGATGAAGGCGCCATGAACACGCTCGCGTTCGATATCGAGACGGTTCCCGACGTGAGTCTCGGGCGGCGCCTGTACGGCCTCACGGGACTCTCGGACGCCGAGGTGGCGAAGGCGATGTTCACGCTGCGCCGGCAGCGCACCGGGGATGAGTTCCTGCCGCTCGCGCAGCATCGCATCGTCGCGATCGCGTGCGTCCTGAAGAGCCGGGAGGGTCTGCGCTCGTGGAGCCTCGGCGATCCTTCGGCCGGCGAGAGCGAGCTCGTCGAGCGCTTCTTCGAGGGCATCGAGCGCTTCTCGCCGGTGCTCGTCTCCTGGAACGGCAGCGGCTTCGACCTGCCGGTGCTGCACTACCGCGGGCTGCGCGCGGGCGTGCAGGCCGCCCGATACTGGGAAATCGGCGACGAGGACGTCGCGTTTCGCTACAACAACTACCTCGGCCGCTACCACTGGCGCCACGTCGACTTGATGGACGTGCTCTCCGGGTTCCAGCCGCGCGCGCGCGCCTCGCTCGCCGACACCGCCGCACTGCTCGGGCTGCCGGGCAAGCTCGGATTCGACGGCAGCCAGGTGTGGGATGCGTGGCTCGCGGGGCAGATCGCGCACATCCGCCGCTATTGCGAGACGGATGCACTCAACACGTATCTCATCTATCTGCGCTTCGAGCTGATGCGCGGGCGGCTCACGCGTGAGCGCCATGCGCAGGAGATCGCGCGCGTCAAGGCGCTGCTGCGGGCCGGCACCGAGCCGCATCACGCACAGTTCCTGACCGCCTGGGAACGCGGCGCCGAGGAGGTGGGCGCTTGAGCGAGGCGAGCCGTGCGAACGAGGCGGACCGTGCGAACGAGGCGGGCCGTGCGAGCGAGATGAGCCGCGCGAGCGAGGTGGAGCTCGGCGTGGTCGATGCCCTCACACACGAGGGCGAGGGCGTCGTGCACGCGGGCAAGACCGTCTTCGTCGCCGGCGCGCTGCCGGGCGAGGTCGTGCGCTTCCGGCGCGTGCGGCGTCGCAAACGTCACGATGAGGGGGCGCTCCTCGAAGTCGTGCGGCCGGCCGCCGAGCGTGCCGTTCCGCGCTGTGCGCACTTTGGAGTGTGCGGCGGATGCGCGTTGCAGCACCTCGCACCCGAGCGCCAGATCGAGGCGAAGCAGGCCGAGTTGCGCGACAGTCTCGAGCGCATCGCGCGCGCGACGCCCGAGCGCTGGCTCGAGCCGCTGCGCGGGCCCGAGTGGGGTTACCGCAGGCGCGCGCGTCTCGGGGTGCGCTTCGTGCCGAAGAAGGGTCGCGTGCTGGTGGGTTTCCGCGAACGGCTGTCGCCGTACGTCACGGCGACCGACCGGTGCGAGGTGCTCGCTGCCCCGGTAGGCGACTTGATTGCGCCGCTCTCGAGCCTGCTCACGACGCTCGAGATGGGCCGCCGCGTGCCGCAAATCGAGGTGGCGGTCGGCGACCACGCGACGGCCTTGGTCCTGCGCGTGCTCGAGCCTGCGCCGACGGCGCAAGAGCTCGAGCGCCTGCAAGCGTTCGAGCGCCAGCACGCCGTGCGGCTGTACTTGCAGTCCGGGGGGCTCGATTCGGTGACGCGGCTGGACGCGGCGGCGGGTTTCATGGGGGCGGGTACCGGCGAGCAGCCCCTCGATTACACGCTCCGGGACTGCGGGATCCGCATCGAGTTCCTGCCGACCGATTTCATCCAGATCAATGCACCGGTGAACGAGGCGCTGGTCGCCCGCGCGGTCGCCCTGCTCGAGCCGACCCCCGGGTCGCGGGTGCTCGATCTGTACTGTGGGCTCGGCAACTTCACCTTGCCGCTCGCGCGGCGCGCGGGCCGAGTGGTTGGCGTCGAGGGCGAGCGCCGCCTGGTCGAGCGCGCGCGACATAATGCGCGCCTCAACGCGGTGGAGAACGCCGACTTCATCGAGACCGACCTCGCAAGCCCGGAGTGCGCCAGCGCCTGGGGTCCCGGAGCGTTCAGCCACGTGCTGCTCGATCCGCCGCGCACCGGCGCGCGTGACGTAATGCGGACCATTGCACGAATTGGGCCGCAGCGGCTGCTGTATATTTCCTGTCATCCGGGCAGTCTGGCACGCGACGTCGGGATTCTGGCTCACGAGCACGGCTTCCGCTTGCGCGCGGCCGGGGTCGTGGACATGTTTCCGCATACGACCCACGTCGAGTCTCTCGCGCTGCTCACGCCCGGCGGTTAGGGAGCCTCTCCAAGTACTGGGAGATGCACGGCACATGACCCTGGGGCCGCTCATGATCGATCTGGCTGGTCCCCAGATCGAGGCGGACGAGCGCGAGATGCTGCTGCATCCGCTCGTCGGCGGCGTGATTCTGTTCACCCGCAATTTCACCGACTCCGAGCAGCTCACGGCCCTGGTCGGCGCCATCCACGCCGCGCGCAACCCGCCGCTCATCGTCGCCGTCGATCACGAAGGCGGGCGCGTGCAGCGCTTCCGAACCTCCTTCTCGCGCCTGCCATCGGCCGGGCGCATCGGTCACGACTTCGACGCGGATGCGCGCGCCGGCCTCGCCTTCGCGCGTCGCATGGGCTGGCTCATGGCCGCGGAGCTGCGCGCCCACGGCGTCGATCTCTCGTTCGCCCCGTGCGTCGATCTCGACTACGGCATGAGCGAGGTGATCGGCGACCGGGCGTTCCACTCGCGCCCCGATGCGGTCGGGCAGCTGGCCGTCGCCTACATGCACGGGATGCGCGACGCCGGCATGGCGGCGACCGCCAAGCACTTTCCGGGACATGGCGCGGTACGCGCCGACTCGCATCTGCTCCTGCCGGTCGATCGCCGGGCGCTCACCGATCTCGCCGATGATCTGACGCCGTATCGGCGTCTGATCGACAACAACCTCCCGGCCGTGATGGTGGCGCACGTCCAGTTCCCCGCCGTCGATGCCTGGCCGGCAAGCTCCTCGAGCCGCTGGATTCGCGGAGTGCTACGCGACGAGATGCACTTTCGGGGGGCCGTGTTCTCCGACGACCTGTCGATGGGCGGTGCCGTGACGAGCGGCGACATCGTCGCGCGCGCGCAGCGCGCGCTCGCCGCCGGATGCGACATGCTTCCGGTTTGCAACGATCGCACCTCCGTCGTCGCGCTTCTCGACCGTCTCGCGATCGAGCCCGCGCCCGCCTCGCAGCTGCGCATCATCCGGATGCGCGGGCGTGATGGGCTGCCCTGGCACGAGCTCGTCGAGTCGCCCGAGTGGCAAGAGGCTCGAGCGGCGCTCGCCGCGCGCGCGGCTCCGCCCGCTCTGAAGCTCGATTCCGGCATCGCATGACGGCTCCGACGCCCGAGGGCTGGCGCGAGATCCTCGATGCGGCCCCCGAGGGCATCGTCGTCTGCGAGGCAACCTCTCAAGGCTATCCCGTGGTCTACGCCAATGCGGCCTTCGTGCAGATGTGCGGCCACCCGCTCGAAGCGCTGCTCGGGGCCGACCTGCGCATCCTGCAGGGTGCCGAGCGGGACCAGGACGCGCGCCGTCGCCTGCGCGAGGCGCTCGAGCGCGGCGAGACCTGTCGCGTCGTCATGCACAACTACCGTCCCGACGGCAGCGGGTTCTGGAACGAGATGTGGTTGCAGCCGGTGCGCGATGCCGAGGGTCGGATCGCACGCTGGGTGAGCTATCACCGCGAGGCCCAGGAGCGGTTGCGCCCGCCGGAGCGCAGTAGCGTCAACCTGCCGGCGTGGATGCGCGAGGATCGGCTGACCGCCCTGCACTCGCGGGACTACTTCGAGGAGTTGCTGCATCGAGACTGGCACATCGTGCAGCGCGACGCGCAGGAGATCTCCCTCACCTTGTTCGACATCGACGATCTCGGCGCCTACAACGAGACGTTCGACAAGGCCGCGGGGGATGCGTGCATACGGCGCGTCGCCCGGGCCATCAGCAGCTCGTACCGACGCAGCAGCGACCTGGTCGGCCGCTGGGGCGGGGGCACCTTCGCGGTGCTGACGCGCGGTGAGGCCGCGGCCGGCGCCTGCGAGTACGCGAAGGTCGTCGTGCAGCGCGTGCGCGACTTGCTGATTCATCATCCGCGCTCGGACAACGGCTGCCGCTACGTGACGCTGAGCGCCGGCGTCGCGAGCTTGGTGCCGGCACGCGACCTGCCGCTCGGGGCGCTCGTCGGCGCCGGCGTCACGGCGCTCAAGCGCGCCAAGGGGCTCGGCAAGAACAACATCTGCGCGGCCGAAGCGCGCGACTTCAAGGGGGAGGAGCTCGCTTGAGCCGCGGCTCAGCCGGCGTCACGAGCGCGATCACGCCGAAGGCGGGATGATCGAAGTAGTTGCGCTCGTTGAAGCGCACGCGATGCATGTCGTGGAGGCTGAAGACCGTTCCCGGCGCCGCACCGAGTCCGGGCGGCGGATCGGCCATCGCGTAGTTGAGCGACAGCTCGAGATGCAGGAACTCGCCCCGCTGCAGCGACACGGTGCCCGTGAGTCCCGGCGCGTCGATGCCGACACTTTGCACGGGCAGCTCGACGGGCCGTCCCCACGGACTCGCCGCCTGCGACCATGCGGCATGCGCAATCGGCACGTAGCGACCGCTCGCGCGCAGCCGCTCGGCGACGCCGTCGAGCTGAAATCCGGCGGGCGCAAGGGGGCGAACGACGCCACGCTCCTCCGCCGCCGCGGCCGCCGCGGCGCTGCCCGGATCGGTATCGGATACCGAAGCCCCGCTCTCGGCGCTCCAGTCCTCCGGGCTCCCGAGCGCGGACACGGCCCGAAAAATCACGAGCTCCACGTGATACAGCGGCACCGGGGGCGGCGCCCGCTCCTCGGCGGCCCCCGCTGCAGGCGCGCCGGATGGCGGAGCCGTCGGCGGCTGCGGGCGTGCCGGCAGGCCCGGAGCGAGCATCGCGAGCGCGGCAAGCGCGGTGAACCAGGGCCTCATTGCGGTCACTCCAGGTCGCTGCGCGCGATGCGCCGCTCGCGATTGTAGCCGGTCATCCGGGTCATTCCTCCGCGCCGGCCAACCGGTGCGCGGCGGAGGTCGGCGGCATGGGATGGGCGTTCTGCGCGAGCCGCTCGAGCAGCTCGCCTGCGAACTCGAAGCGCGCAGGCTCCTCCGCGAGCGCGCGGGAGATGCGCAGTCTGAGCGCGCCCTCGAGGCGCAATTCGCGCGGGTGGCGCTGGATCAGGCGCACGACGACGGCCGGGTCGATGCCGTTTTGCGGCTCGAACAGCACGTAGCCGCCCTGCGGCCCGAGGTCGAGTCGGCGCACGCCGAGCCTGCGCGCCCGGAGCTTCAGCCGCGCGATGCGCAGGAGGCTCCGCGCCGCACCGGGCAGCGGCCCGAAGCGATCGACGAGCTCGGCGGTGAGCTCATCGAGCGCCGCGTCGCTCTGCGCCGAGGCGATGCGCTTGTAGAGGACGAGCCGCACGTGCACGTCGCCCACGTAGCTCTCGGGCAGCAGCGCCGGCACGCGCAGCTCGAGCTCGGTCGCCGCGGCGAGCGGCTGATCGAGCGCCGGCGCGCGTCCTTCCTTGAGCGAGCGCACCGCCTGCTCGAGCATGTCGAGATACAGGGCGAGCCCGATCTCGGTGAGCTGGCCGCTCTGCGCCTCGCCCAGCAGCTCGCCTGCGCCGCGGATCTCGAGGTCGTGCGTCGCGAGCACGAACCCCGCGCCGAGCTCCTCCAGCGACTCGATCGCCTCGAGCCGCTTGAGAGCCTCCGCACCGAGCTCGCGACGCGGCGGCACGAGCAGATACGCGTAGGCGCGATGGTGCGACCGGCCCACCCGGCCGCGCAGCTGGTGCAGCTGCGCGAGACCCATGCGATCCGCCCGGTGGATCATGATGGTATTGGCCGTCGGCACGTCGATGCCGCTCTCGATGATGGTCGTGCACACGAGCAGATTGAAGCGCCGGTGATAGAAGTCGACCATCAGCTGCTCGAGATCGCGCTCGCGCATCTGTCCGTGCCCGATGCGCACGTCGGCCTCGGGGACGAGCGCGCGGACCTCGGCGGCGATGCTCTCGATCGTGCGCACCTCGTTGTGGACGAAGTAGATCTGCCCGCCCCGACGCAGCTCGCGCAGCGCAGCCTCCCGGAGCGTCGGACCATGCCACTCCGAGACGAAGGTCTTGATGGCGAGCCGCTCCTCCGGCGGCGTCGCAATGAGCGACAGATCGCGCAGGGAGCCGAGCGCCATGTTGAGCGTGCGCGGGATTGGCGTGGCGGTGAGCGTGAGGACGTGCACCTCGGCGCGGAGCGCCTTCAGACGCTCCTTGTCGCGCACGCCGAAGCGGTGCTCCTCATCGATGATGATGAGTCCCAGGTCCTTGAAGCGCACCGCCGCGTGCAGCAGCCGATGCGTCGCGATGACGATGTCGACCGTGCCGCGCTCGATGCCGTCGATCACCGCCTCGCTCTCGCTGCCCGTTCGAAAGCGCGACAGGCTCTCGATGCGAACGGGCCAGTCGGCGAACCGGTCGCGGAAGTTCGCGAGGTGCTGCTGGGCGAGGAGGGTGGTCGGAACGAGAACCGCGACCTGCTTGCCGCCGTTCACGGCCACGAAGGCCGCGCGCATGGCGACCTCGGTCTTGCCGAAGCCCACATCCCCGCACACGATGCGATCCATCGGCTGCGGCTTCTGCAAATCCTCGAGCACGCGCCGGATCGCCTCCGCCTGGTCGGCGGTCTCCTCGAAGGGAAACGCGTTCGCGAAGGACTGGTACTCGAGCGTGCGCATCGGAAGCTTCAAACCCTGACGCGCCTGGCGACGCGCGTACAGGTCGAGCAGCTCCGCGGCGACGTCGCGGATCTGCTCGGCCGCACGCTTGCGGGCCTTGGCCCACTGATCGGTGCCGAGCTTGTGGAGCGGTGCGCTTTCCGGGGCGGCCCCGGTATAGCGGCTGATGAGGTGCAGTGCCTGCACGGGAACGTACACACGATCGTCGTCCTGGTAGACGAGCACGAGGAACTCGCCCTGCTGGCCGGCGACTTCCATCGTCGCGAGCCCCGCGTAGCGACCGACCCCGTACTGCTCGTGCACGACCGGGGCACCGGGGCTCAAGTCCATCAGATCCCGGAGGATCGCCTGCGGATCCGAGGTGCTGCGACGGCGGCGCCGCTCCTGACGCGCGCGCGCGCCGAACAGCTGCGATTCGGACAGCAGCGCAAGCGGCGGGCTCGTGAGTCGCAAACCCTCGATATCGGGCGCGACGGTCAGCGCGAGCGCTTGCTCCCCGTTTGCGAACGCGTGCCAGTCGGGCACGAGCGTGAGGTGCGGGAAGTGCGGCTCGAGCATCTCGTGCAGCACCTCGCGCCGGCCCGGTGAGTCGGCTGCGATCAGCGCGCGTCCGCCGAGCTCGGCGAGGAAGGTCGCGAGCGGCGCGAGGGGAGGTTCGGCGCGCGGATCGATCCTGAGGTCGGGGGGTGCGCTCGTTGGAAAGTTGCGCGCCGCTGACTCGGGAGCGAGCTCCACATCGGCCTTGAAGCTCTCGAGGGCGATGCTCGAGAAGGACGCGGCGCGCTCGGCGAGCTCCTGCGGATCGAGGCACAGGTCGCGCGGTGCGAGCACGGGTCGCTCGAGGTCGTGGCGGCGATCCTCGTAGCGCGTCTCGATCTCGCGCCAGGCGCGGTCGATCTCCGCGGTCGCGCCCGGCTCGTGCACGATGACCGCGTCGCTCGGGAGGTAGTCGAAGAGGGTCGCCGTCGAATCGAAGAACAGGGGCAGGTAGAACTCGATTCCCGAGGGCGCAAGCCCCTCGCTCACGCCGCGGTAGATCGCGGACTGCATCGGATCGCCCTCGAAGCGCGTGCGGTAGCGGCGGCGAAAGGCACGCACGGCCTCGGGGTCGAGCGGAACCTCGCGCGCGGGCAGCATGCGGACGTGGTCGATCGAGTCGAGCGAGCGCTGGGATTCGGGATCGAAGCGCCGGATCGCCTCGATCTCATCACCGAACAGATCGATGCGCAGCGGCGCCGCGCTGCCCATCGGGAAGACATCGAGCAGCGAGCCGCGCACCGCGAATTCCCCCGGCGCCGCGACCTGGCTCACGCTCGCGTAGCCGGCCTCGACGAGTCGTGCGCGGAAGGTGTCGAGCCCGAACGCCTGACCCACCGAGAGCTCGAACGATCGTCCCTGGACATACTCGCGCGGCGGCAGTCTCTGCAGCAGCGTGTCCGCGGCGATGATCAGACAGCCGCGGCGCGTGCGCGGCAGCTCATCGAGCGTGCGCAGTCGCTCCGAGACGATGTCCGGATGGGGCGAGAACACATCGTAGGGCAGCACTTCCCAGTCCGGCAGCAAGAGGACGGGGCAGTGCGCGCCGCCGAAGAAGCGGATCTCCGCGGCGAGCCGCTCGAGCTCGCGCGCATCGCGCGCCACGACCAGGTACAGCCTGGCATCGATATGCTGGCTCTCCGCGATCGCAAGCGCGGCGGCGCTGCCGTACAGCTGGTGCCAGCGCACGTGCCGCTGCGACGCGGTGGGAGGTTGCGGATGGAGCAAGGTCATCGGAACGGCACGCCCGGCGCAAAGGGCGGCAGCTTACCGCGATGACGACTTCACAGCGCGCCCGAGCAACATGCTCCTTGCCAGATCGCCGTAAATCCGTCCATGGAGGCTGCGGGCGCGCCTTCCTGGCGCGCACGCTCTGGCCAAGGAGCATCTTGCAGAGAGGCGCTAAGGAGGCCGTCCCGAAGTTGTCAGGGGGTCGCGCTTGCGACGGGGTGGTCACCCGCCGCCGGCGGCTGATCGCCCGTCACGACGGTATGGATGACGATGTCGCGCTCGAAGAAGACGGAGAACGCCGGATAGTCCCAGCGAGTGATCGGCGGGCGCCCGACGGCAGCGTGCTTCGTGGTCGGCGCGCCGAACTGGCGCTCGACCTGGGTCATGTGCATGCCGCGCTTGGGACGCGGGATGCTTGAGTCCCGCACGGTGACCTGGTCGTTGACGATCACCGTCTCGGCGAGCACAGCGCCCGCCGCGAACGTCGCGCAGATGAGTGAAATGACGGTCCGAAGTCGCATGTCCTGACCCTCATGGGGACTATAGCACCGCCGGACTTCTGTCAAAGCCCCGGCAGCGATGCGCGGGCACGATCTGTGACGCAGCTCAAGGAATGAACGGCGCCCGCGCCGATGTGGTTAAATTTACCGCGTGTTTCATCCCCTCTCGGTGTACGTGGGGCTGCGTTACGTCCAGGCGCGGACCCACAAGTTCTTCGTCTCATTCATCACGTGGGTGTCGCTCGCGGGCGTCTGTGTCGGTGTGGCGGCGCTCATCGTCATCCTGTCGGTGATGAACGGCTTCGAAGACGAGCTGCGCGACCGGCTGCTCGCCCTGGGATCCGACGCACGTGTGGTCACCGCCCCCGGTGCGCGGCTGCTCACGGCCGCGGATTGGAGCGCGGCAGAGCGCGCGGTGCGGAGCGTGCCGGGCGTCACGGGCGTCGCGCCGTATCTCGAGGCGCAAGTGCTCGCGGTGAGCGCCCCCGACATGCTGCCGGTCACGCTGCGGGGCATCGACCCCCGTGTGGAGGGCAGCGTCACCCGCGTCGCCCGCGTCGTCAAAGAGGGCCGCCTGTCGGATCTCGTTCCCGGCAGCGATCGCGCCGTCGTCGCCGACGAGGTGGCGCAGGAGCTCGCGCTCACGGTCGGGGACACGATAACGCTCCTCGTCCCGACGATCCTCCCCGACGGCACGCCCGCGCCCAAGCTGCGCCAGCTCACCGTCGCGGGGCTGTTCGAGGCCGGTCTCGAGGAGAGCGAGGACACACTCGTGTTTGCGAACCTCGATGACGTGCGTGCGCTCGGGGTTGCTGCGAGCGGCCAGGGGCTGCATGTCCGGCTCGCCGATCCGCTCGCGGCGCCGCGGCTCGCCGAGCGCATCCGCGCCGTGCTGCCGGCGGGCTTCGAAGTCATCGACTGGACGGCCGACCACGCCGGCTATTTTCGAGCGATTCGCATCGAGAAGACCATGATGTCGCTCATCCTGCTGCTCATCGTGGCAGTCGCCGCCTTCAACATCGTCGCGATGCTCGTGATGGTGGTCAACGACAAGCGGACCGACATCGCGATCCTGCGCACCTTCGGCGCCTCGCCCCGGCGGGTCATGGGAGTGTTCATCACACAAGGACTCATCATCGGGTGGCTCGGAGTTGCCCTCGGCATCGCGATCGGCGTCGTGCTCGCGCTCAACGTCCAGTCCATCGTGCCGGTGCTCGAGCACACCTTCCGCTTTCAAATCCTGAATCCCGACGTGTACTACAACACGGAGATTCCCTCGGATCTGCACGGCTCCAACGTCGCCTGGATCGCGCTCGCGGCGCTCTTGCTCACGACGTTCGCGACGCTCTATCCCGCGGTCCGCGCCGCGGGCACTCCCCCCGCCGATGCGCTGCGGTATGAGTAGCGCCGCGTACCGGCAAGCGCGAGCCTCTCGCTAATGCGCCGCTTCTACGAATGGCTGATCGCGACGCGCTACCTGCGCTCGACCCATCGGCGCGGGTTCGTGTCGTTCGTCGCCCTGATGTCGGTGCTCGGCCTCATGCTCGGCATCGCGGTGCTGATCGTCGTGCTCTCGGTGATGAACGGCTTCGAGCGGGAGCTGCGCACGCGGATGCTCTCGGTCACCGCGAACGCGACGCTCGAGGGGATCGACGGCACGCTCGACGATTGGCGCGCCGCGCAGGCCGCCGCGCTGCGCGAGCCCGGCGTGATCGCCGCGGCGCCGTACGTCGAGGAGCAGGCGATGTTCGCCCACGGGCAGCGCGCGATCGGCGCCGAGGTGCGCGGCGTGATCCCCTCCGAGGAGCGCAAGGCGACCGGTCTCGCGCAGCATCTCACGGCGGGACGGATCGAGGACCTCGTGCCGGGCGCCTATCGGATCATTCTCGGATCGGCGCTCGCGGCCGACCTCGGGGCAAGGGTCGGGGACTCGGTCGTGCTGATCGCACCGCAGGGTACCCCCACGCCGAGCGGCATCGAGCCGCGCATGCGGCGCTTCTTCGTGAGCGGCATCTTCCATTCGGGCATGTACGAGTACGACAGCGCGCTCGCGCTCACCAACATGACCGATGCCGAGCGCCTGTATCATCTCGGGGACCGCGCAACGGGCATCCGGCTTGCGCTCGAGGATCCGTTCCGCGCGCCTGAGACCGTGCACGCGCTCGCGCTCGCGCTCGGCGGGGGCTTCTACGTGAGCGATTGGACGAGGCGGGACGTGAACCTGTTTCGCTCGATCGAGATCACCAAGACGATGATGTTCGTGATTCTGCTGATGATCGTCGCGGTCGCCGCCTTCAACATCATCGCGACGCTCGTCATGATCGTGAAGGAGAAGCAGACGGACGTTGCGATCCTGCGCACGCTCGGCGCGGGCCCCGCCAACGTGCTCACGACATTCGCGCTCCAGGGCGTGCTCATCGGGCTCGCCGGCACCTCGTGCGGGGCGGCGCTCGGCATCCTCATCGCCCACAATGTCGAGTTCCTGGTGCATTTCCTCGAGCATCTGCTCGGCACCCGGTTCCTCGACCCGCGCGTCTACAACATGAGCGACCTGCCGGCGTACGTGGAATGGCGGGACGTGCTCAGGGTTTGCGGCGTCGCCTTTCTGCTGTGCGCGCTCGCGACGCTCTATCCCTCGTGGCGCGCCTCGCGCACCGAGCCTGCCGAGGCCTTGCGACATGACTTCTGAGCCCGTCCTGCACGCGGAGCAGATCCGCAAGAGCTTTCGCCAGGGCCCGGTCACGCTCGAGGTCCTGCGGGGCGCGAGCCTCGCCGTGATGCCGGGCGAGCGCGTCGCGATCGTCGGCGCTTCGGGGTCGGGCAAGACGACCCTGCTGCAGATCCTCGGCGGGCTCGATCGGCCGACCGCGGGCCGCGTGCTGATCGCCGGCCGCGACATCCACGCGCTCGCGGAGCACGAGCGCGGCGATCTGCGCAACCGCGCGCTCGGGTTCGTCTATCAGTTCCATCATCTGCTGCCCGAGTTCTCCGCGCTCGAGAACGTCGCGATGCCGCTCCTGGTGCGGCGGATGGCCGTCGCGCAGGCCCGAGCGCGCGCGACGGAGCTGCTCGAGCGCGTCGGGCTCGGCGACCGGTTGACGCACCGGCCGCATCAGCTCTCGGGCGGCGAGCGCCAGCGCGCCGCCGTCGCGCGCGCACTCGTCACCGAGCCGCGCATCGTGCTGGCCGACGAGCCGACGGGCAATCTCGATGGGGCGAATGCCGAGCAGGTGTTTGCGCTCATGCTGGAGCTCAATCAGGAACGGGGAACGAGTCTCGTCATCGTCACGCACGACACGCGGCTCGCGGCGCGGATGGCGCGCGCGCTCACGCTGGAGCAGGGGATGCTTCGCGATGCGGCGGCGCGTGACACCGGGTCCGACCCGGCCGCGCGCAGCCCGGCTCAGCCCGTGGTGGAGGCCGGCCGCCGCATGCGGTAGCGTCGGTTGACCACACGCCAGCGCCACAGCACCTCGAGACAGAGCCATCCCAGCAGGCCGCACGAGAGGGCGCAAGCGAGGCAGCCGATGAGGAACGGCTTCCACATCGGCCCCAGGCCGTGCTGCAGCCAGTCCCAGCTCAGCCGGAAGCCGAATGCGTGCGGCTCGGTACCGGTCAGCTCGGCGCCGACCCGGTACGCCGCGTAGTAGATGGGCACCATTGTGAACGGGTTCACAATCCAGGTCGTCGCGACGACCGCCGCGACGTTGAGCCGCCAGACGATCGCGACCAGCACCGCGAGCGGGGTGTGAACCGGGATCGGCACGAAGCAGATCGCGAGCCCCGCCCCGAAGCCCGCCGTGATACCGCGGCGCTGCAGCGCCCACAGACGCGGATCGGTGACATGCGAGCCGAAGGCGCGCAGGTACCAGCGACCCTGGAGCGCGCGGGCGTGCGGGGCGATCCGCTTGAGCAACTGTCGAGGCATAGGCGCGCGGAACTGTAGCAGATATGATGGGGCGCCAATCGTTGGCGTCAACGGAATCAAACGGATGTGGGAAATCGTACGGGCGGGCGGCCCGTTCATGTGGCCGATCGTGCTGTGCTCCATCGCCGCCGCAGCGATCATCCTGGAGCGGCTCTGGACGCTGCAGGAGAAGCGCGTGCTGCCGCGCGATCTGACTCAGCGGGTGTGGCAGCTCGTCGAGAACGACCAGATCAACGACAAGGTCATTGCAGCCCTCGAGCAGAATTCCCCGCTCGGCAAGGTGCTCGCGGCGGGGCTCGCGAACCGCCACCGCTCGCGCGAGCTGATGATGGAGCGCCTCGAGGACGCCGGGCGGCACGTCGTGCACGACCTGGAGCGCTTCCTCAATACGCTGGGCACGATCGCGAGCATCTCGCCGCTCCTCGGCCTGCTCGGCACCGTGACCGGCATCATCAAGGCGTTCAATGCGCTGCAGGCCGGGGCCGCCGGAGATCCGCGGATGCTCTCCGGCGGCATCGCCGAGGCGCTCATCGCGACCGCCGCCGGACTGTGCGTCGCGATTCCGGCCCTGATCGCCTATCGCTACCTGCGCGGCCGGGTCGAGCGCTTCGTCATCGAGATGGAGAAGGATGCCATCAAGCTCGCGGATGCGCTCGAGGCGGCGCAGCTGCAGAGCCTCGGCGCGGCGGCTGCGGACGTGACCGCGACGCGTGCGGAGCCGCTCAAGGCCGTGCGCCGATGAATCTGCGGGCCCGCCGGCTCGAGGAGCCGGAGATCAATCTGGTCTCGCTGATCGATGTCGTGCTGATGATGGTCGTCTTCTTCATGCTGTCGAGCTCGCTCGTGGACGAGGGCCGTGTGCACGTCCATCTGCCGCAGGCGAGCAGCATCCCCACGGAGCGATCGAAGAGCGAGCCGCTCGTCGTCACGATCACCGAGCAGGGCAGCTACTTCGTGAACGGCCGCGAGCTCATCAATTCGAGCCCGGAGACGCTGCGCGCCGCGCTCATCAAGGCGACGGGCCCGGACCGCAGCCTGCGGGTGACGATACGCGCGGACGCGCGCTCGACGCAGCAGTCCCTCGTCACCGCGATGGACGTGCTCGGGCGGTTGGGGTTCGTCGAGATCAACATCGCAACGATCAAGGGCGAGGCGGCGGGCCGGCCTTGAACGACGTGGGCAGGTCGCCGCCGGCTCCGGCGGCCGATGCGCTCGGCACTTATCGGCGCCTGCTCGGCTACGTGCGTCCCCACGCCGGCACCTTCGCGCTCGGCATCGCGGGCGGGGGGCTCTCCTCGCTCTGTACGACGGCCCTCGCATGGTTCGCCAAGCAGTTCGGCGACAAGGGGTTCACGCATCCCGATCCGCGCATCATCTACTGGCTGCCGGCGGGACTGCTCGTGCTGTTCACGCTGCGCGGACTCGGCGACTTCACACAAACGTACTTCATGGGGCTCGTGAGCCGGCGGATCGTGGCGCGGCTGCGCGAGCAGCTCTTCGACCGCGCGCTCGCCCTGCCGCTCACCTTCTTCGATCGGAGCTCCTCCGCGACGCTGCTCTCCAAGCTCACCTACAACAGCGAGCAGGTCGGTCAGGCGAGCACCGACTCGGTCGTGGTGCTCGTGAGCACGAGCCTCCTGCTCCTCGGCCTGCTCGCGGAGCTGTTCTGGTTCAACTGGCGACTGGCACTCCTCGCGCTCGCGCTGGGGCCGCTCGTCGGCTGGCTCGTGACGCAGGTGAACCGCCGCTTCCGGCGCTACAGCCGGCGCATCCAGGATTCGATGGGAGATGTCACGCGGGTCGCGAAGGAGGGTTTCGAGGCCCCGCGCCTCATCAAGGTCTACAACGCCGAGCGGCACCTCGGTGCGCAGTTTCAAGCCGTCAATGAGCACAATCGTCGCTCGTACATGCGGCTCATCCTCACCAAGGCAGTCTCGAGCCCGATCATTCAGATCATCACGGCGCTCGGTGCGGCCTTCGTGCTGTCGTACGCGCTTGCAGAGGCCGTGCACGGCCAGATGACGACGGGTGACCTCCTCGGCTTTCTCGCGGCGCTCGGCATGATTCCAACGCCGCTCAAGCAGCTGATCGGCATCTCGGGCCCGCTCCAGCAAGGTGTCGCCGCCGCGCAGAGCCTGTTCGAGGTGATCGACTTGCCCCCCGAGCCGGCGGGCGGCGGGTATCGGGCGGGGCGCGTGCGCGGCAACGTCGAGCTCGAGCAGGTCTCGTTCAGCTATCCGTCCGGCCAGCATGCGGCGCTGCGCGGGATTTCCCTGCAGGTTGCGCCCGGCGAGCGCATCGCGATCGTCGGCCGCTCCGGCAGCGGCAAATCGACGCTCGTGAGTCTGCTGCCGCGCTTCTACGATGTGACCGCAGGGAGCGTGCGCATCGATGGACACGACGTGCGCGAATACGATCTTCGCAACTTGCGAGATCAGATCGCCGTCGTCTCGCAGGACGTGATCCTGTTCGACGATACGATCCGCAACAACATCGCGTTCGGGCGTGAGGTGGCGCGCGAGGCGGTCGAGCGCGCGGCGCAGGCCGCGCACGTCCTCGAGTTCGCCCGCACCCAGGCAGCGGGGCTCGATGCGCTCGTGGGCGATCGCGGCTTGCTGCTCTCGGGCGGCCAGCGGCAGCGCATCTCCATTGCGCGCGCGTTGCTCAAGGATGCGCCTATTCTGATTCTCGACGAAGCCACCTCCGCGCTCGATTCCGAGGCCGAGCGGCACATCCAGGCGGCGCTCGGGGAGCTCGTCCGCAATCGCACGACCTTCGTCATCGCCCATCGGCTGTCCACCGTGGAGCAGGCGGACCGCATCGTCGTGCTCGACGCCGGCGCGATCGCAGAGGCCGGGACGCATGCGCAACTGCTCGCCGCGGGCGGACTGTACTCGCAGCTGCACGGGTTGCAGTTCACCGATTGATCGTCCGGCATGGAGCAGCGGTTGATGGATCTCTGGTACGGCCCGCGCGCCGGCGCCTCGTGGCTGCAACCGCTTGGATGGGCCTATGGCGCGGCCATCGCCGTCCGCGGGGCCGCATACGCGCGGGGCTGGCTGCGCGCCTACCGAGTGGCCAAGCCCGTCGTCGTGATCGGCAACTTGACGGTCGGCGGAACCGGCAAGACGCCCTTCACCATCTGGCTTGCCGAACGGCTGAAGGAGCGAGGTGTGGCGGCGGGTGTCGTAGCGCGCGGCTATCGACGCGCCGGCGCGCGGCACACGGCGCCGCGCGTCGTGCAGGCGCGATCGCGCTGGGAGGAGGTCGGCGATGAGCCGCTGCTCATCCACCGCCGCACGGGTTGCCCGACCGTCGTGGCCGCCGACCGGGTCGCGGCCGCCGTGCGCCTCGCGGCAGAGCCCATCGATGTCATTCTCTCCGACGACGGCCTGCAGCACCTGCGCCTCGCGCGCGATTGCGAGATCGCGCTCGTCGATGGCGCGCGCGGTTTCGGCAACGGCCGGCTGCTTCCCGCGGGCCCCTTGCGGGAGCCGGTGTCGCGGCTCGAGCGGGTGGATCTCATCGTCGTCAACGGCGCGGCCGGCCCTGCCGCGCTCGCGCACGCGCCACTCGCAGGCACACCGCCCGTGCTGCAGATGACCCTCGTGCTCGGCGCCGCGCAGCGTCTCGACGGCGCCTCTTCCGAGCCCCTCGAGCGCTTTCGCGCCGAGCGCGTGCATGCGGTCGCCGGCATCGGAAATCCGGAGCGCTTCTTTCGCGATCTGAAGAGCCGCGGCATCGAGGCCATCGAGCACCCCTTTGCGGACCATCATCCATTCACCGCCGAGGAGCTCGCCTTCCCGGATGATCGGCCGATCCTGATGACGGAGAAGGACGCCGTGCGGTGCGCGGCGTTCAGCACCTCCCGGATGTGGTACGTCCCGGCGACGGCGACCCTGGGCGAGGCGCAGGCGAGCGCCGTCGTCGAGCGGATCTGCGGCGGCATCGATGCGGCTCGCACTCGCAAGAGGTAAAGTCGCGAGCATGGATACGCGCCTGCTCGAGATTCTCGCCTGCCCGGTGTGCAAGGGGCCGTTGCAGTTTCGCCGCGATCAGCAGGTCCTCGTGTGCCGGCTCGATCGCCTGGCATACCCGATCCGCGAGGATGTCCCGGTGATGCTCGAGGAAGAGGCGCGTCAGCTCGCGACCGACGACCCGCTGCTCGAGCGGTAGCGGGGCGTGTTCCGCGTCGTCATTCCCGCCCGGCACGATTCGGCGCGCCTCCCCGGCAAGGTCCTCGCTCGGCTCGCGGGCAAGCCGATGCTGCAGTGGGTTTGCGAGCGCGCGCTCGCCTCGCGCGCCGGCGAGGTGGTCGTCGCCACCGACGACGATCGCATCGCGCGCGCGGCGGCGCACTTCGGCACCGACCTCGTCATGACGTCCATCGCGCATCCTTCGGGTACGGACCGGATCGCCGAGGTCGCGTGGCTACGCCGCTGGCCGGATGAGGACGTGGTCGTCAACCTACAGGCGGACGAGCCCCTGATGCCTCCCGCGCTCCTCGATCAGGTGAGCGGGCTGCTCGAGACGCACACTTGGGCGCGGATCGCGACGCTCGCGAGCCCCATCGCGAGCGCGAGTGAGCTGCTCGATCCGAACGTCGTCAAGGTCGTCGCGGATCGGAACGACCGCGCGCTGTACTTCAGTCGCGCTCCCATTCCGTGGGATCGCGACGGCGCGCCCACGGGGCTCGCGAGTCAGCGCAGCTTTGCGGGCGCCCGGCGTCACATCGGGCTGTATGCGTATCGGGTGAGCGCGCTCAAGCAGCTTGCGGCGCTCGCGCCGAGCCCGCTCGAGCAGCGCGAGAAGCTCGAGCAGCTGCGGGCCCTGGAGAGCGGCGTGCCCATCGTGGTGGCGGAGGCGATGGAGCAACCCGGCCCGGATGTGAACACCGCCGAGGACCTCGAGACCGTGCGGGCGCGGCTCGAATCGCGCGCCAGCCGTCGAGTCGGCTGACTCGCGCGAGCCGTCGCTCCGATGCGAGGGGTTGATTCGGCCGGGACGCGTTGCTAGCTTCGGCCGAGTCGTCCCCGGAAGGATTGGCAGTCGATGGCGCGTGGCGAGATCCGGATATTGTTCGTTTGCCTGGGAAACATCTGCCGCTCCCCGACGGCGGAGGTGGTGTTTCGCACCTTGGCCGCGCGCGAGGCTCCCGAGCTCGAGGTGCGCATCGATTCGGCGGGCACGGCCGGCTATCACATCGGAAGCGCGCCGGATGAGCGTGCACGCGAGGCCGCGCGCCGCCGGGGATACGACATGTCCGGATTGCGCGCGAGGCAGGTCGAGACTCGCGACTTCGAGCGCTTCGACCTGATCCTCGCCATGGACCGCAGCAACTGGTCCGCGCTTTGTCGGAGCGCGCCCGAAGGGGCGCGAGAGCGGGTACGGCTATTTCTGGAGTACGGACCGGATGCGGACCTGCGCGACGTGCCCGACCCCTACTACGGGGGGCCGAACGGCTTCGAGGAGGTGCTCGATCTGATCGAAGCGGCCTCGAGAGGCCTACTGGAGCACCTGCGCAAGCTCGAGCGGGCGGCCTAGGCCTCGGCCAAAATCAGCCGCCCTCGTCACCACCCGGCTCGGGGCGCGCGCTCTCCGAGGGTGCCGAGGACCACACCACATACGGCTTCCCCTGACGCCCCGCGCCCTCGAGGGGCGGGGCGGGCTCGAAGTGCGCAACCGGACGGTGCGCTTCCCCGCCGCCGCTCGCCGCGAAGGGCGCGGCGTCCGGCCCGGGTGCGGCCGCAGACTCATGCACCGGCGCCGGCTCGGGCATCGGCGCGGACTCGCGCATCGGCGAAGCCTCGCGCATCGGCGAAGCCTCGCGCATCGGCGAAGCCTCGCGCATCGGCGCCGGCCCTCCCGCATCGCCGGTCTCGTGATTTCCGCCCATTTCTCCGCCGTCGGGGCCTGGACCCGTCATACCGCCCGGCGAAACCTGGTCGCGTCCACCGCCGCGCCGCCCGCGGCGGCGCCCTCGGCGTCCGCGACGCTCGCCTCGTCCGGAGCGGTCAGACCGCATATCGTGAGATGACCCCTCTGTGCGCGTCCCCTCGGCGCGAGCCCCCTCCGGACGGGCTTCGGCGGCCGATTCGGAGGCGGAGGAGGGCGCTGCTGGCTGCTGATCGGCGCGATCCCGGTGGTGCTCCCGATCGCGCTCTCGCTCGCCACGGTTGACCCGGTCACCCCGGTCGGGCCGATCGCCTCGGTCGCCCCGATCGCCTCGGTCGCGTCCTCGGCTTCCGGCAAACTCCGACCCGCGGTCGCGTCCCGCGGACCCTCCATGCCGGCGTGAGCGCTGATAGCCACCCCGCCGGTCGTCGCGATCGGCGCGAGCGGGAGCCCGGTCGCGCCGCTCTGCTGTCGAGGCGCTCGCCGACGAGGTCGGGGTCGGGCCGGCGGCCTCGGCCGCACGGATGGGCGTCTCGGAGCCGAACAAGCGCTTGAAGCGCTCCCAGACACTCGGCCGCCCTTCGTGTGGCTGCGTCTCGGACACCGCCGCGCGGGCAGTCGGGTGCGGGACGGGAATGGGTGCCGGCGTGGGTGGCATGACACTCGCGACCGCGGCCACCTCGGGCGCGGGCTTCTTGTCCGCCGTCGAGGGGTCGGCGATCACGGGCGTCGTCGGCATCAGATAGGAGAGCTGCCGGTTCTCGGGCAGCTCCGCCTCGTCGTCCCGAACGCGCTTGATCGAGTACTCCGGCGTCTGCATGTTGGGATTGGGGACGATGAGCAGGTCCGCGGTGCTCTTGTCCTCGAGCGTGCGCAGCCACTCGCGCTTCTCGTTGATGAGGTAGGTTGCGACCTCGACCGGAACTTGCGCGATGACGCGCACGGTACGCTCCTTGCGAACTTCCTCGCCGATCAGGCGCAGGATCGCGAGCGCCATCGACTCCACGCTGCGGATGCTGCCGATGCCGACGCAGCGCGGGCACACGACGTGGCTCGATTCTCCGAGCGAGGGACGCAGACGCTGGCGCGACATCTCGAGCAGTCCGAAGCGCGACAGGCGCCCGATCTGGATGCGAGCGCGGTCCATCTTCACGGAGTCTCGCAGCCGATCCTCCACGTCGCGCTGGTTCTTGGCCGACTCCATATCGATGAAGTCGATGACGATCAGCCCACCGATGTCGCGCAGGCGCAGCTGCCGCGCGATCTCCTCCGCCGCCTCGAGGTTCGTATTGAGCGCGGTGGTCTCGATGTCGCTCCCGCGCGTCGCGCGCGCGGAGTTGATGTCGATCGAGACGAGCGCCTCGGTGTAATCGATGACGATACTGCCGCCCGCCGGCAGCTGGACCTTATGGGCGTAGGCCGATTCGATCTGACTCTCGATCTGGAAGCGCGTGAACAGCGCGATATCGTCCGTGTAGTGCTTGAGCCGGCGCTGCGCATCCTGCGGCATGAACCGCTGCATGTACTCCTGTGCCTTCTGGAATGCGGCCGCATCGTCCACGAAGATCTCGCCGATGTCGTCCGACAGGTAGTCGCGCATCGCCCGCGTGACCGGGTCGCTCTCGCGATACACGAGGAACGGCGCGGATCTCTCCTTCGCCGCCGCCGCAATCTGCTCCCACTGTCCCCGCAGATTATCGAGGTCCCACTGGAGCTCCTCGACGGAGCGGCCGACGCCCGCGGTGCGGACGATGGCCCCCATCCCATCGGGAATCGAGAGCTGATTCATCACCTCGCGCATCTGGTCGCGGTCTTCACCCTCGATCCGGCGCGACACGCCTCCCGCACGGGGATTGTTCGGCATCAGCACGAGGAAGCGTCCGGCGAGGCTCACGAAGGTGGTGAGCGCCGCGCCCTTCGTGCCGCGCTCCTCCTTCTCGACCTGCACGAGCAGCTCTTGGCCCTCGGACAGCAGCTCGCGAATGTTCATGCGGGCGCCCTGCGCGAGCGGCTTGACGAAGAACTCCTTGGAGACCTCCTTGAGCGGCAGGAATCCATGGCGTGCGGCGCCATAGTCGACGAAGCACGCTTCGAGGGAGGGCTCGATGCGCGAGATGCGCCCCTTGTAGACGTTCGCCTTCTTCTGTTCCCGCGAGGGGAGCTCTATGCTGAGATCGTAAAGCTTCTGGCCATCAACCAGAGCAACACGCAATTCTTCCTGCTGATTCGCATTGACGAGCATTCTTTTCATGCGGCCCTACTAGCTTCAAAGGGTCCGGCAAGGTGACGGCGGGAGGCCGCAGATGCGGCGCGGCACAAAGGGGTAGGGGCGCTGGAGTCGCAACATTCATGACATGAACCGCCCGCGAAGGGCGATGCGCCGAAAACCTTCTGTAACTCAACCGACGGCGCGCTAGGGTTCCCGCGCGAGCGAGAAAACGGCGCTGCAGCCCTTGTCGGCCCAAACGCGATGGCCTCGTCACCGAGGACCAACTGATGAGCATCCACCCGATCGAGCGCACGCTCGCAAGCGTGCCGGCCCGTGATCTGGCGGAGCCCGTTACTATTGGCGGCGGCGAAAGCCGCCGGCCCTTGGCCATCCGCGCTCGGACGGCCCGGCGAGTATAGCGCCCAGGTCCTGTAGAAACAATGTCTTACGTGGAGGCGATGGAGTGATGCAACGCGACGGCCGCGTACGCGAGCCGGTTCGGCACGTCGAAGTCAGCGAGGAACGGGCCGGCCAGCGGCTCGACAACTTCCTGATACGGCTCCTCGGCGACATACCCCGCAGCCGTCTGTACCGGCTGGTCCGGCGCGGGGAGGTGCGCGTGAACGGTCGGCGAGCGAGCCCCGACCAGCGCTTGCAATGGCACGACCGCATTCGCGTGCCACCGGTCGGCCGCGACACGACGCCCGCTCCGGCGCGGCCGCCCGCGCGGCTCCTCGAGGCGCTCGCTGAGGCCATCCTGCACGAGGATGAGCGGCTCATCGTGCTCGACAAGCCTGCCGGTGTGGCCGTGCACGGTGGCAGCGGCTTGAGCTTCGGCATCATCGAGGGGCTGCGGGCCTTGCGGCCGAAGGAGGAGCTCGAGCTGGTCCATCGGCTGGACCGCGACACGAGTGGGTGCCTGCTCATCGCCCGCAAGGCGAGCAGCCTGCGCACGCTGCATGCGCTCCTGCGCGAGGGACGGTTCGAGAAAGGCTACCTGGCGCTCGTCAAGGGCCACTGGAACCTCGGCCACAAGCGCATCACCGCGCCCTTGCGCACGGACCTGCGCGTGAGCGGCGAGCGCACGGTGAAGGTACATCCGACCGGAAAGCCGGCGGTGAGCGAGTTCCGCCCGGTTCAGTTCTTCGGGAAGATCGCGACCCTCGTCGAGGTGGACCTGCACACGGGGCGCACGCACCAGATCCGCGTGCACGCCGCGCATGCCGGCCACCCGATCGCCGGAGACGAGAAGTACGGTGACGAGGCGTTCAACCTGCGCATGCGCGATCTCGGGCTGAGGCGGCCGTTTCTGCATGCCCACCGCGTCGGGTTCGCGTGGCCCTCGGGTGAGGAATTCAACGCGAATGCGCCCCTACCGGCCGATCTGCGCAGCGTCCTCGAGCGGCTCTCGCTCGGGAGGCGTCAGGGTACGTCGTAGCCGAGGCGACGCAGGGTGGCGGCGAGCCAGATGAGCGGCAGGCCGATGAGTGCGGTCGGGTCGTGACTCTCGATGCGCTCGAGCAGGCTGATGCCGAGCCCCTCGGCCTTGAAGCTGCCCGCGCAGTCAAGGGGAGACTCGCGGGCGAGGTAACGCTCGATCTGCGGTGCCGTGAGCGTGCGAAACACGACCCTCGTCGTGTCCAGATGCCGCGCGCTGAAGCCCTGCTCCGCAGCGATCACGGCACAGGCGGTGTAAAAGTGAGCGACCGCGCCGCTCAGTCGGACGAGCTGCGCACGGGCCCCGTGCACGTGCCCCGGCTTGTCGAGAATCTCCTCTGCGGCCGCCGCGACCTGGTCGCTGCCGATCACCACGGCGTTCCCGCGTTGCGCGGCGATCCTCTGCGCCTTCGCCATCGCGAGGCGCAGGGCACGCTCGGCGGGCGGTTCGTCCACGAGGCGCGCCTCCTCCAGCCCGGGACTCTCGACCGAGAATTCCACACCCAGCCGTGCCAGCAGCTGCCGGCGGTAGGGCGAGGTCGAGGCGAGGATCAGCGGGGCAGGCAGCGACACGATTCACCTGGACGAAACAAGGACTTGGGAGGGAGCGGCGCTTTGACTTGCCGGGAGGGCCTACCTATCATACGCCCCCCATGTCGCAGGACTGGTCGAGGCGGCGCGACATCGATCTGCTCGCCGACGAGCAGGTCAGCGTCGATTTCGTGATCCCGCTCGCCGAGCTCCCGCGCCTGCGACCGCAGCTCGCGACCGCGGCGAGCAGCGCGAGCGGGCACGTGCGTTTCGACCGATTGGAGGGCGCCGCCGTCGCCGAGATCGACGTCTCGGCATGCGTGACGCTCACGTGCCAGCGCTGCTTGGGCCCTGTTGAGTATGCGCTGCACTCGGCCGGCAGAGTGGCGATGGTCGCGGACGCGGGGCAAGCCGACCGCGCTCCCGCCGGGCTCGAAACGATCCTCGCGCCCGAGCGTCGCTTGAGCGTGCGCGATCTGGTCGAGGAGGAGCTGCTGCTCGCGCTGCCGATCGTGCCGCTGCACGCGAGTGCCGATTGCGGGCGGTCCGGGGCCTCATCCCCGACGGAGGCTGCATCGGGTGAGGAACGACATCGACCGTTTGAACGGCTGGACGAGCTGTTGAAACGCAGGCAATAGAGACGGAGATTGATTCATGGCTGTTCAAAAGAGCCGCAAGACGCCCTCGCGCCGCGGCATGCATCGCTCGCACGACGCGCTCCGCAAGCCCGCGCTATCGATCGATCCGCAATCGGGCGAGACCCATCTGCGCCACCGCATCACGCCCGACGGGTTCTACCGCGGCCGCCGAGTGATCGAGAAGCCGACCGAGACCGAAGGGCAGGAATAGTCCTCGCGATCGGGGGCGGCTCACGATGCGCTCCACGGGCCGAGCCTTCGTGTGTTGACGGTCGCGATCGACGTGATGAGCGGCGACCGCGCCCCTCAGGAGCGTCTGGCCGGCACCCTGCACGTGCTGCGCGGCGACGCTGATCTCAAGCTGCTGCTGGTCGGACAGCCGGATGCGATCAGCCCCGGGCTCGCGAGTCTGCCCGCGGCGCTCAGGGGCCGGGTCGAGATCGTCGCGGCCTCGCAAGTGATCGCGATGGGTGAGGCGCCGAGGACCGCGGTGCGCCGCGGGCGGGATTCCTCCATGCGCATCGCCGTCAATCTCGTGAAGGAAGGGCGGGCGGGGGCCTGCGTCAGCGCCGGAAATACCGGCGCCCTCACCGCCATCTCGCATTTCGTGTTGAAGACCGTGGCGAACGTCGAGCGCGCCGCCATCATGTCCGCGATCCCATCCGCGCGTGGCCATGCGCATATGCTCGATCTCGGCGCGAATACGCGGGCGACGCCGCTGCAGCTCTGTCAATTCGCGCGTATGGGCTCGATCGTCGCGCGCGACCTGTACGGAATCGGCAGTCCGCGGGTCGGCCTCCTCAATATCGGAGAAGAGGACATCAAGGGCCACGAGACCGTCCAGGCGGCGCACGCGCTGCTCGCGCGCGAACCGATCTCGTACGTCGGATTCGTCGAGGGTGATGCGATCTTCTCGGGCGAGGTGGACGTGGTCGTGACGGACGGGTTCACCGGCAACGTCGCCTTGAAGACGATGGAGGGGCTCGCGAGATTGATCGCCGCGCGGGCGCGACGCGAATTCCAGGCGTCGCTGCGCGCCACGTTGGCCGGGTGGATCGCGCGGCCGGTGCTGCGCCGGCTCGCAGACACACTCGATCCGCGCCGCTACAACGGCGCCTGCATGGTCGGTCTCAACGGCGTCGTGGTAAAAAGCCACGGCCGTGCCGATGCCACGGCGTTCACTCGAGCCGTGGAGCTCGCGGCGCACGCTGCCCGGGGTCGCCTCACGGCGCACGTCGCGCAGGCGTTCGAGTCCCAGAGGTGTTGATGTACTCACGAATCGCCGGCACCGGGGCATACCTCCCCGAGAAGATCCTCACGAACCTCGATCTCGAGCGCATGATGGACACCAGCGACGCGTGGATTCGCGACCGCACGGGCATCGAGCGCCGGCACATCGCGGCCGACCACGAGACGACGGTTGATCTGTCGGTACCCGCCGCCCGGCGTGCCATCGAGGCCGCGGGAGCTCACCCGCAGGATGTGGACTTCATCGCCTTCGGCACCACGACTCCGGATTTCATCTTTCCGAACTGCGGCGCCCTGCTGCAGCAGCGACTCGGGTGCCGCCCGGGCTGTCCTGCGTTCAGCATCGAGACCGCGTGCAGCGGGTTCATCTACGCGCTCGCCATCGCGGACAAGTTCGTGCGGGCGGGCGATGCGAAATGCGCGCTGGTCGTCGGATCGGAGACGCTCTCTCGCATCACGAACTGGGCGGACCGTTCGACCGCCGTGCTGTTCGCCGACGGCGCGGGCGCCGTCGTGCTGCGTCCCTCCGAGGAGCCGGGCATCGTCTCGACGCACCTGCACGCCGACGGCAATTACAAGGACGCGCTCTACTGCCCAGGCGGGATCTCGAGAGACACGCCGGTGTACGCCGAATCAGAGCGGATCCGGGCCATTCACATGGTCGGGAGCGAAGTGTTCAAGATCGCGGTCACCCATCTCGGGAGGGTCGTGGATGAGGCGCTCGCGGCGAGCCAGCTCGACCGATCCGCACTCGACTGGCTGGTGCCCCACCAGGCGAACATTCGCATCATCCAGGCGACGGCGCGCAAGCTCGAGCTGCCGATGGAGCGGGTCATCGTGACCGTGCAGGACCACGGCAATACGTCCACGGCCTCGGTTCCGTTGGCGCTCGACGTCGGCGTCCGCGACGGGCGCATCCAGCGCGGCGATCTGCTGCTCCTCGAGGCATTCGGCGGAGGCATTACCTGGGGAGCGGCGCTGGTCCGCTATTAGGCACGATAAAACAGAGCGCCGCAGGCCGCGGCGCTCTGCCATTCTCGAGGAATCAGACTCGCTTTACTTCGAGACCGACCGCTTGAACATGCGGTCGATCTTCTCGTTCGTCGCGTCGACGGCTGATTGTGCAGCCTGGGCCGCGGCCAACGCCTGATTGGCCGTGCTCTGTGCACCGCTCGCCGCCTGGCTTGCGGCCTGTGCGGAGCTCGAAGCCTGATCCGCCGAGGCCTTCGCCGCCTGCACGTCCGTTTGCAGCTTCGCGACCTGAGACTTGAGGTCAGCAATATCAGCCTGCAGAGGCTTGATATCCGTGCAGCCTACGAGTCCGACCAGGACTGCTGCCGCCGCCAGATTTAAAACGATCGCGCTCTTCATAACAAACATCCCCTTTGGGTTGTTGAGTTCGGGAGTCCCTCAATCGGGAACGATGCGAAGAGAGCGTAGTGCTTCCGCCACAGTCTTCGCAAGCGGCGCCACTGAATCAAATTTGGCTGCTAATTGCAACTATTGACATCTGCAGTCGCGCCTGAACTGCCCCCGCTGGGGTGCAATCGCGGCTTGTCGGTATGCCGCGACATTGGTTGCATTGCATCGCGGGTCGTCAACAGGGCGACGCCGCCGAGCCTCGGTCGCGCAGCATCTCGCGAGCGGCGTTATGACCGGGCACGCCGGTGACACCGCCGCCGGGATGGCTACCGGACCCGCAGAGATACAGGCCTGCGATCGGTGTGCGGTAGGCGCCGTAGCCGAGCACCGGTCGTGCCGCCCAGAGTTGATCGAGCCCCAGCGCCCCATGAAAGATGTCGCCCCCCGTCAGCCCGAAGCGCTCCTCGAGATCGGCCGGAGACAGGACAAGACGGCCGATGACGCTGCGCTTGAAATTCGGCGCGTAGGTATCGACGGTGTCGAGGATCGCATCCGCCACGCGCTCGCGCTCCTCGCGCCAGTTGCATGCGTAGCGGAAGTGCTGGCAAAAAAGGCTCGCCACGTGGGCACCGGCAGGCGCGAGCGTAGGGTCGACCGTGCTCGGAATCAGCAGCTCGACGATCGGCGCGCGCGACCATCCCGAGACGCGCGCATCGAGGTACGCGCGCTCGAGATAGGCGAGCGACGGCCCGATGATGATGCCGGATGCGAGGTGCGGGCCGGGCTGCGGCCGGGCATCGAAGCGTGGCAGCTCGCTGAGCGCGACATTCATGCGAAATGTGGCCGACTCGCAACGATAGCGCTCGATGCGCGCTCGGAACTCGGCGGGGAGCGCCTGAGCATCGAGCAGTCTGAGAAAGAGCGTCTTGGGATCGACGTTGGCGGCGATGACCGCGGCATCGAGTGCGCGGCCGTCCGCGAGCCGGACGCCCGCTGCGCGGACGCGGTTTCCGCGAGCGCTCTGCGTCAGCACGGCGGCGACGGGTGCGTCGGTGCGAATTTGAACGCCGAGCCGGATCGCCTCCCGAGCCATGGCTTGCGTGATCGAGCCCATGCCGCCACGCGCATGCGCCCACACGCCCGGCTTGCCGGTCACCTCGCCGAACGCGTGATGCAGCAGCACGTAAGCGCTCGTCGGTGCATAGGGGCTCTGAAAGGCCCCGACGATCGCATCGAAGCCGTGTAGCGCCTTCAAGGCGTCGCATTCGAACCAGGCATCGAGCACATCCCCGGCGCTGCGAGTGAACAGCTCGTGCACTTCACGCTGGGTTTCAGCGGGCAGACGGCGCAAGTTGCGCCCGAGGGCGAGCAGGCTCCACAGATCGCGCGGGCCGCGCAGGCCCGCGGGCGGGGTCTTGAGGAGCAGGCCGCGTAGATAACGCACCACGCGCTCGAGCATCGCGTGAAAGGCGGGCAGCCGCTCGGCATCGGACGGGGAGCGGCTCTGCACCGCGGCGATCGTGTCGGCGAGGGTGGGACCTGCCGAGAACGCACTGCCGTCCGGCAGCGGGAGGAAGTTCTGCATCGGGCGTTCGATGAGCGTGAGGCCGTGCTCGGCGAGCCGCAGATCGCGCAGCACTTTGGGGTGCAGCAGGCTCACGGTGTAGCTCGCCGTGGAGTTGCGAAAGCCGGGATGAAATTCCTCGGTGACGGCCGCGCCGCCGACCAGGCTGCGGCGCTCGAGGATGGTGACCTTGAGGCCCGCCCGAGCGAGATAGCAGGCGCAGGTGAGTCCGTTGTGGCCGGCGCCGATGACGATGGCGTCGGGGCGGCTTGCGCGGCGGGGTGATCTGGATATAATCACAGTATCTGTACGAATGAACAGTCAGGCGCCGCCCCGCCCCGGATCTCACCGTTGGATCTCACCATGTCGGACCTCACCCCTCGCCAGACCCAAATCCTGCGCCTCATCCAGCGTTTCCTTTCGGAAACCGGAATGCCTCCCACTCGGGCGGAGATCGCCCGGGAGCTCGGGTTCCGCTCTGCCAATGCGGCGGAGGAGCATCTGCGCGCGCTCGCGCGCAAGGGGGTCATCGCACTCCTTCCCGGCACTTCGCGCGGCATTCAACTGAAGGACACCATGCGCGAGCAGATGGGGCTGCCGCTCATCGGTCGTGTCGCCGCCGGCAAGCCCATTTTGGCGGAAGAGAATATCGAGGCCCGCTTTCAGATCGACCCGGCGCTCTTTCAACCCCGGCCGCATTATCTCCTGAAGGTCACCGGCATGAGCATGAAGGATGCCGGCATCCTGGACGGAGACCTGGTGGCCGTGCACCGCACCTCCGAAGTGCGCAGCCGCCAGATTGTCGTGGCGCGCCTGGAAAATGAAGTGACCGTCAAGCGCTATCGTCAGGAAGGCTCCATCGTGTGGCTTCTTCCGGAGAATAGCGACTTCGAGCCCATCCGAGTGAATCTTCGCACCGAGCCGCTGCTCATCGAGGGCATCGTCGTGGGCGTGGTGCGCCGGGGCCGGGCGACCGGACTGATGTAGGCCGTTTCGCGCAACGCTCATCAGGACGCTCCGCGCCTGCGCACGCTCCCTGATCGCGGCGCCTCGTTCCGCTCTTCCCGGCACGGCCAATGCTCGCCGACGATCCACGTCTCGCTGCGATTCTCAATCATCCCGCCGTCTGGCGCGGCGGCAGCGCAGCGCTTTCGAGCGCCGTGCCGACGGGTATTCCCGCCCTCGAGGCATGCCTTCCCGGTCATGGTTGGCCGCAAGTCGGTCTGGTCGAGATTCTCACTTCCCGTCTCGGAATCGGTGAGCTCTATTTGATTCTGCCCGCGCTGGCGTGGCTCACCCGCCAGCCTGCCGCGCGCTGGTGCGCCTGGATCACCCCGCCGGCGGGCCCGTTTGCCGAACGAGCCCTGCCGCCCTGGCACCGCTTTGGGCCGCTGGAGCCGTTCGCGCCGACACTCGTGGCACACGGTGTGAGCCTGTCGCGCGTGCTCGTCGTGCGCGCCGATGCGCCGCTCTGGGCCTGTGAGCAGGCGCTGCGCTCGGGCGCCTGCGACGTGACGCTTGCGTGGGTGCAACGGGTGCAGCCGCGCGCGCTGCGCCGATTGCAGCTCGCCACCGAGCGCGGCCGCACGCTTGCCTTTTTGTTCCGGGCGCTCTCCGCGCACACCCTGCGGGAGTCCTCTCGCGCACCGCTGCGCATCGCCGTGCAGCCTGCGACCGAAGGCGTCCGCCTCACGTTGCTGAACAGTCGGGGAGGCACGCGAGGGGATGTGATCGTGTCGTTCGAGCGGCCATGAGCGCTCGTCCCACAGCCTCGCGCGCGACGGATCGCGCCGATCGCAAACCAGCCGAGGTCGCAGCGCCGGCGCTTCGAGCGCTACGTCTCGTTCCGCAGCAGCCTGCGGCTCGGCCGCACTTTCAGGCGCGCGAGCTGTGGATCGGGGTCCATTTGCCGCATCTCGCCCTCGAGGCGCTGAGCAGCGACGCACGCAGGGAGGCGGCTCATCCCCAGGCGGTCGTCGAGCTGCAAGGGAATGCTCCGTACGTCGTGGTCGCCAACGGTCCGGCAGCTCGAGCCGGTGTGCGGACCGGCATGAGCGTGGCGGCGGCCCTGGCGCTCGTGCCCCAGCTCACCACGAAGCCTCGGGACGTGCGCCGCGAGCAGGCGTTGCTGGAGCGGCTCGCGACGTGCGCGCAGCGCTTCACGCCACGGGTCAGTCTCTCCCCGCCGGACGGAGTGCTGCTGGAGGTCAGAGGGAGCCTGCACCTCTTCGGCGGCGCGGCGGCGCTCGGTGCAAGCTTCCGGGCCGACTGCAGCGCCGCAGGCTCACGACCGAGACTGGCGCTCGCGCCGACCGCTCTGGCGGCGCTCGCCGCCGCGCGTGTCGGCGAGCCCTTCGAAGTGACGGATGTGGCGCGACTCACCGGTGCGCTCTCGCCCTTGCCGCTCGCCGCGCTGCGCTGGCCGCCGAAGATGCTCGAGCGCCTCGCGAAAGTGGGCGTGCGCACGATCGGCGAGGCGCTTCGGCTGCCGCGGGGAGGGTTCGCGCGCCGCTTCGGCCGCGAGCCGCTCGCGGCATTGGACCGCCTGGTCGGCCGCAGCGCCGATCTGCGCACGGGCTTTCGGGCGCCGGAGCGGTTCCGCGCCCGCAGGGGATTCACGTACGAGCTGGATCAGCACGATGCGCTGCTCGCAGCGATCACACCGCTCCTCGAGCGTCTCGCGAAGTTTCTCGAGGCTCGCCAGTGCGGGATCACCCGGCTCGAATGCCACCTGGAGCACCGCCACGCTCCGGCGACACCGTGTGTGCTCGAGCTCGTCGCACCCGCCGCCGATCCGCGCCGTTTGAAGGCGCTGCTCGATGAGCGCCTGGCGAAGCTTCAATGGCCGGAGCCGGTGCGCTCCTGCGAGCTGCGCTCGGGAAAGCTCGTCCCGTGCCCACCGGATACCCCCTCTCTCTGGCAGCCTGGAGAGCAGGGTGGCGGGGCGCGCGCCGCCTCGACGGATCTCATCGAATGCCTGCGTGCGCGCCTGGGCTTCGAGTCCGTGCACGGGCTCGAGATTCATGCGAGCCATCGTCCCGAGGCGGTCTCGAGCGCGCAGCTGCGGATCGAGGCGCAGCCGGTGACCGCAGCGTCCGGGCGCGCACCGTTCGCATCCGGTGCACCCGCCGCGCCTCCCTGGCGCGCTTTTCGCCGCCCGCTGTGGCTGCTCGCTCAGCCCGCGCCGTTATCCGAAGTCGGTGGACTCCCGTGCTGGGATGGCCCTTTGCGCCTGGCCGGCGAGCCGGAGCGCATCGAGACCGGCTGGTGGGACGGGGAGGAGGTCGCGCGCGACTACTACCACGCCATCGATCCGCGCGGGGCGCGGCTCTGGGTCTTTCGTGAGCGCGCAAAGCCACACCGATGGTTCTTGCACGGGGTGTTTGGTTGAGGCGGGAACGCGTCCGTGAACGAGCTACCCCGCTATGCAGAGCTTCACTGCCTCACGAACTTCACCTTTCTGCGTGGGGCTTCCCACCCGGAAGAGCTCGTCCATCGCGCGCGGCAGCTCGGCTATGCCGCCCTGGCGATCACGGACGAGTGCTCCGTCGCCGGAGTCGTGCGCGCTCACGTGGCGGCGAAGGAAGCGAGCGCTGCGGCCGAGTCTCCTGCGGCCACAGCGCCGTTGAAGCTCCTCATCGGCGCGGAGTTTCAGCTCACCTGCGGAATGCGCTTCATTGCGCTCGCCACGAATCGTCGCGGATACGGCCGGCTGTGCAGCCTCATCACCCGCGGGCGCCGCGCCGCATCGAAAGGGCAGTACACGCTCACCCGCGCCGACGTTGAATCCTGTCTCGATCAGTGCCTCATGCTGTGGCTGCCGAGCCTCGATCTCCCGAGCCTTCAGGCGAGCCTCGAGGCCGCCTCCTGGCTGCAAGAGCGTTTCCGTGGAAACCTCTGGATCGCCGCGGAGCTCGCGCGCGGCGGCGCGGATCGCAAGCGCCTCGCAACGCTCGCCGAGGTGGGCCGGAAGCTCGCACTACCGCTCGTCGCGAGCGGCAACGTGCACATGCACGTGCGCGAGCGGCGCAGGCTCCAGGATGTCTTGACGGCGATCCGCCTCAACGTCCCGCTCGATGAAGCCGGCTGGAACCTGAGTGCGAACGGCGAGCGGTACCTGCGCGAGCGGGCGCGGCTCGCGCGGCTGTATCCACGCGCGCTGCTGGCCGAAACGCTCGCGGTGGCGGAGCGCTGCGCGTTCTCGCTCGATGAGCTCAAGTACGAGTATCCGCGGGAGATCGTGCCGCAGGGCGAAACACCGGCGACCTACTTGCGCAAGCTGGTCGAGCAGGGCGCACGGATCCGCTGGCCGCAAGGCGTGCCGGAGAGGGCGCGCGACATCATCGAGCACGAGCTCAAGCTCATCGCCGAGCTCTCCTACGAGCCTTACTTCCTCACCGTCTACGACATCGTGGCCCACGCGCGCAGCCTCGGCATCCTGTGCCAGGGCCGCGGCTCGGCGGCGAACTCGCTCGTGTGCTACTGCCTCGGCGTCACGGCCGTGGGCCTCGAGCGCAGCGCGCTCCTGATCGAGCGCTTCATCTCCAAGGAGCGCAACGAGCCGCCCGACATCGACATCGACTTCGAGCACGAGCGGCGCGAGGAGGTCATTCAATACGTCTACGGCAAGTACGGCCGCGAGCGGGCGGCGATTGCCGCGACGGTCATCATGTACCGGCCGCGGAGCTGCATCCGCGACCTCGGCAAGGTCTTCGGCCTCGACCCCCTGCAGATCCGCAATCTCTCGCGGCTCCTGCAGTGGTGGGATCCGGGCGTCACGCCCGAGCGCATCCGTGATGCGGGCTTCGATCCGGACAGTCCCCTGTTCAGGCGCATCCTCGAGCTCGCGCGCGAGCTCATCGGGTTCCCGCGGCACCTGTCCCAGCACGTCGGCGGCTTCGTGATCTCCGCCGGGCCGCTCGATGAGCTCGTGCCCACCGAGAATGCGGCGATGCCGGACCGCACGGTCGTTCAATGGGACAAGGACGATCTGAACGATCTGGGGTTGTTGAAAGTCGATCTGCTCGGTCTCGGCATGCTGAGCGCGCTGCGGCGCGCCCTGGCGCTCGTCAATCACCATCGCGGCACGGAGTGGACGCTCGGGCATCTGCCGCCGGAGGACCGGCGGGTCTACGAGATGATGTCGCGCGCCGATACCGTCGGCGTCTTTCAAATCGAGTCGCGCGCGCAGATGGCCATGCTGCCGCGCCTGCGGCCGAAGGAGTTCTACGACCTGGTCATCGAGGTCGCGATCGTCCGTCCCGGTCCCATCCAGGGAGACATGGTGCATCCCTACCTGCGCCGGCGGGAAGGCCAGGAAGAGGTCGTATACCCGCGCCCCGAGGTGCAGGAAGTGCTCGCGCGCACGCTCGGCGTGCCCATCTTCCAGGAGCAGGTGATGCAGCTCGCGATCAAGGCGGCGGGCTTCACGCCCGGAGAGGCCGACCGCCTGCGGCGCGCCATGGCCGCCTGGAAGCGCCACGGCGATATCCATCGCTATCAGGAGAAGCTGCTGCGCGGGATGATCGACCGAGGCTACGCGGAGGAGTTCGCGCTGCGGCTCTGCAAGCAGATCGAGGGGTTCGGGGAATACGGCTTTCCGGAATGTGTCGTGGGAGAGACACGTGTCGTGGATGCCGATACCGGACGGTGGTTGACGATCGAGGAGGTCATATCGGGACGCGCGCATCTCACGAGCACGCTCGCTTGCGACGACGACCTGCGCTTGCGAAAGCGCAAGGTGCTTGCCGTTGTACCGAGCGGGGTAAAGCCGGTACGCCGTCTACGTACGGCGCTCGGACACACGATCGTCGCAACAGCGGAACATCCGTTCATGACCCTGAGCGGTTGGAGTCGGCTCGGGGAGCTGCGGCTGGGTGATCGTATCGCTGCAGCGCGCGAGTGCGTTCCTGGTGCGCCCATCTACTGGGACGAGGTACTGCAGATCGAGACCTTGCAGGCCCGGCCCACCTACGATTTGCAAATCGAAGGCAACCACAACTTTCTGGCCGACAACCTTATCGTCCACAACTCTCACGCCTGCAGCTTCGCGCTGCTCGTGTACGACTCGGCATGGTTGAAATGCCACGAGCCGGCGGCCTTCACCTGCGCATTGCTCAACAGCCAACCCATGGGCTTCTACGCCCCGGCGCAGCTCGTGCGCGATGCGCGGGAGCACGGTGTGCACGTGCGCCCGGTCCTCATCGATGCGAGCGAGTGGGAATGCACGCTCGAGCCTCGCGAGGAGCGATCCGGGGCAGAGCATCCGAGCAGCCCTCAGCAGCCCGCGCTTCGCCTCGGCATGCGTCTCGTGAAGTCGCTCTCCGAAGCGGCGGCGGAGCGGATCGTGGCGGCGCGCCGGGAGTCCTCGTTCACCAGTGTGCAGGATCTCGCCCGGCGGGCCGCGCTCGATCGAGGCGACCTCGAGGCGCTCGCCGCAGCGGGCGCCCTCGGGTCGTTGAGCGGTAATCGTCACCTCGCCTTCTGGGAAGTGGCGGGCACGGAGCGGCCGCTGGCTCTGGCGCCGCCCGCGGCGGGCGCTCCGCATGCCGATGCCGGCCGACCGCTGCTCACGGCCCCGACGGAGCGCGCAAGCATCGCGGCAGACTACGCCTCCGTTGGGCTCACCCTCGGGCGCCACCCGCTGGCGCTGCTGCGCGAGCGGCTACGCGCCGAGCGGATCGCAACCGCGGCCGAGCTCTCCGAGCTGCCGGACGGCCGGCTCGTGCGCATCGCCGGCATCGTTCTGCTGCGCCAGCATCCGGCGAGCGCCAAGGGCGTGATCTTCATGACCCTGGAGGACGAGACCGGACAGGTGAATCTCATCGTCTGGCAGCAGGTGAGCGAGCGGCAGCGCCGCCCCCTCCTCGAGGCGCAGCTGCTCGAGGTGCGCGGCAAGCTGCAGCGGCAGGGTCTGGTGATGCACGTCGTGGCGCATCGGCTGATCGATCGCTCGGAGCTCTTGGCCGGACTTGCCACGAGCTCGCGGGACTTTCACTGATGCGCGGATCAGTTGATCGTGATGGCAACGCCCGTCGCGTCGCCGGAGACCAGGCTGATCGGCGTGGACTGCGGCTGTCGGCTCAAGGTGCCGCCCGGGTTCGAGGAGTTCCAGACCCAGGCTTCGGCGTAATACACGCTCGTCGAGTTCCCGCCCGGCACGGAGCTGAACAGCGTCGCGCTGCTCTTGGCCGCGCCGAGATAGGCATCGAGGGACGCCAGGGCCACGAGCGCGCCGCCCTGCGTGAGGATGAGCTCGCCCTTGTCGTACCGGCCCGGCTCGGCGACCGATACCGTCCCGGCGACCGACTCGCCGGAGGAGGGAAGCGGGATGGCAGCGGCCGTGAACGTTGCGGTGGCGCCGGATGACGGGGGCGCGACCGTCGTGCTCAGGGGACCGTTGCCGTACACCGGCGCGCTCGCTCCGATGTGATAGGTGGACGCGCCTTCCGCGGGGGCTGTGGCCGTGAGCGAGACCGAGCTGCCCGATGCGTAGGCGCCGTACTCGATCTCGGCGCTGGAGAGCGACTGAGCGGTGTCGAACGTGCCCGTGAACGGATCGATCGGCCGTGCCTCGATGAGGTAGGGGGCGGAGCTCGAGTTCGGGATGGTTTGATAGAAGCCGATCCATGACCCCGGCGGAGAGGCCGCCGAGGAGAGATTGGCGGTATACGACGTGGCGGCGGTGAGTGTCACCCCCAAGGAGAGCGATGAGCCCGATGAGGGGCTCCCCGCCGTGACCGGCACGGACTGTACGATCACCGTCTGGATGCCGGGGCCGTGGATCACGAGATCGTAGTACTGCGTCGAGGTGCCGCAGGAGTACCCGACGCTGCTGCTGCTACTGCTGCTACTGCTGCTGGTGCTGCTCGTGCTGGTGCAGGGGAGCGGGAACAGCACGAAGGCGCCGCTCGACTGCAGCGGTGCGCTCGCGACGATGAGGTTCTGGGTGCCGTTGCTCGTCTCCGCCGTGACCTCGATGCCGCCGACGCCCGTCGCGGGAAGTCCGGAAAGGCTGACCGTGCCCTCGATCGTGCCCGCCTCCGACAGGTTGGACGCCGAGAGGTGCGGGATGAGGAGGAAGCCCGACTGTCCGCTCACGGTGTACGGCACGAGATCGCGTGACGCATCGAAGTCCACCGCGACGTAGCTCGTCGCGGCCGACGAGCCGAGCCCCGAGGACGAGCACGTGCCGCTCGCCGGGTCGTAGACCTGGTTATAAGAGCACTCGACCGATGAGCTCGTCCCGGTGGACGTGGCGACGCAGGCGCCGGTCGTCGGGTCGTACGTCGTGCCGTACGTGCACGACGTGGCGCTTGTCGTGGTCGTCCCCGTCACGGAGTCCGTGGTGCTCCCGATCTGGACACAGGTGCCGATGAGGGAATCGTAGATCGTGCCGGGCGTGCACTCCGAGGCGGTCTGCGTGCCGTACTCGCAGCTGCTCGTGCTGGAGGTTCCGAGGGTCGAGCCTTCGGAAGAGGAGCTCGCGGCACAGGCGAGTGCGGCGAGCGTCGCCTGCTCGGCGCTCTGTACCGTCAGGCTGACCGGGAACGTGATGCCCTGCGCGGCGTTCGGGACTTGGAGCGGATAGCGCTGCAGCGTGCCGCTGCTGTCGGTGTAGTCCACTTCGTCGTTGTACAGAGCGCCCGCCGCTTGCGCGGAGCTCGTGAGCGCCACGTTCGCGTCGGTGAGCACGAGGCGCATCTGATTGTACGTGCCGCCCGAGAGCGACAAGCTGCTCGCGAATTGCGCGAGGCTGCCGTTGGTCGCGGTGGCGAGGTCGATGGTCGTGGGAGCGGGGAGCGTGAACTGCTGCCAGCCGCTGTCGGTCGGGCCCGCGGTGGCGCTCGTGTTGAAGGCGACCTGCTTCAGCGTGACCCACACGTGCGCGTATTCGGCCGGCACGTTGGCGCCGGTGGAAAGACTCGCGCTCGGCTGGCACGCCGAAAGCGCCACGCAGGCGAGGCCGCACAGCACGATGCTCCGCCCGTCGTCCGCCAGCTGCAGCAAACGTGTGATCAAGCGAGCCCTCTCCCTTGTCGCCAAATCGCGCCACGGCGGACTTTGAGAAGAAACCAGACTACCCCGACGACGCGCACGTGTCGATGTACGCTCGGTCGCGATGCGTTACAAACTGTGAGCCGTGCCATCGTTCCGTCGATCGAGCCGCTCGAGAGTTGATCGTCGTCACAGTAGGCGCAAGGCACGGGCCGCTCGCCCGCCCGCCTGCTCAGCGCTTGGGTGGGCGCCTGCCGCCGGGATGCGCATCGCGATCGCCGATGTCGTAGTCGTCGAAGTCGCTCGTGAGCTCGGCCGTACGCCTCTCCTCGAGCAGCTTCTCGAGACGCCGCCAGGCGGGATCGCCAGTGCGCGCGGCGCGCCGCTTGGCCATGTCGAGGTCCTTGATGACCTGGTCGAGGTCGACGTCGGTGTCCTCGCTGACCGGCTCGTCGGCATCTTCGTCCTCGAATTCGTCCGATTCGGGCTTCTCGCTCATGACCGTCTTGAGGCGTGAAACGTGGTGGTGCCGTGGTGGGCGAAGTTTCTCTCGGGCAGTTGTCGAGTGGATGACGGCGAAAAATAATTCGACTCGCGCGCGTTGGCAACGGGTCCGGTCGTCAGTGAATCAGGTCGTTCATCTCGAAGATCGGCAGCAGCATCGCAAAGACGATCCCCATGACGAACAGCCCCATCACGACGATGAGCAGGGGTCCGAGCAGGCCGACGAGCGCGGTGAGCAAGCCGTCGAGCTCGCGCTCCTGGCTCGCTGCGGCGCGATCGAGCATGTTCTCGAGCTCCCCGCTCGCCTCGCCGCTCGAGATGAGGTGCACGGTCATCGGGGGGAACAGCCGGCTCGCCGCGAGCGAGCGGCCGATGGGGGCGCCCTCGCGCACCCGTTGCGAGGTCTCGACGATCGCATCGCGCATCGGCAGACTCGTGACGACTTCGCTCGCGATGCGCAGCGCCTCGAGCACCGGGACGGCGCTCGCGGTGAGGATGCTCAGCGTGCGCGTGAAGCGCGCGGTGTTGAATCCCCTCGTGAGCTTGCCGACGAGAGGTAGCCTCAGCAGCAAGCCGTGGAAGCGGCGCCGGGCGGCCGGCTTGCGCAGCCACCGCGTGAAGATCACCGCGACCACGACCACCGCGATCAGGATCGCGAACCCGTAGTCGCGAAAGAAGTCGCTGACGCCGATCAGCACGCGGGTGATGAGCGGCAGCTGCGCATCCTTCGACTGGAACACGGCGACGACCTTCGGCACGACGTAGGTGAGGAGCCCGGAGACGATCGCGAAGCACATGACGCTGAGGACGATCGGGTAGAGCATCGCTCCCAGCACCTTCTGGCGCATCTCCTCGCGGCTCTCGGTGTAGTCCGCAAGGCGCTCGAGCACGTTGTCGAGGTGTCCGGACTGCTCGCCGGCGGAGACGGTGGCACGGTAGATCTCCGGAAACACGCGCGGGAAATCGGCGAAGCCGGTCGCGAGCGTGTGGCCTTCCATCACCTTGGAGCGCACGCCGAGGACGATGCTCTGCACGCGCGGCTTCTCGGTCTGCTGCGACACGGCGAGGAGCGACTCCTCGAGCGGCAGACCGGCGCGCACGAGCGTGGCGAGCTGGCGCGTGACGAGCGCGAGATCGGCGGCCGAGACGCGCCGCACGAGGCTGAAACCTCGCTTCTGGCTCGCCGCCTCCTTCTGCGCGACTTCCGTGACGCTGACCGGCAGCAGCTGCCGCTCACGCAGCAACTGGCGCACGTGCCGGGCGGTATCGCCCTCGAGAATCCCCTTGCGCTCGCGCCCACCGTTGTCGAGGGCCGTATATTCAAATGCACCCATGTGCGCTGCGCGCTAGTCCTCGCGCGTGACCCGCAGCACTTCCTCCAGCGTCGTCTCACCGCGCAGGACCTTCGCTCGCCCATCGTCGCGGATCGAGGGCGTGAGCGTGCGCGCATAGCGCTCGAGATCGTGTTCCGCCGCCCCATCGTGGATCATCGTGCGCATCGTATCGTCGACAATGGCGAGTTCGTAGACGCCGGTGCGCCCGCGGTAGCCGCTGCCCGCATCGCGGCCGGGTCGATACAGCGTCGGGGACGGCTCGCCCGGGCGCAGATTGAGCAGCCTGCGCTCGTACTCGCCCGCCGTGAACGGCTGGCGCGTGTCGGGATTGAGCACGCGTACCAGGCGCTGCGCGAGCACGCCGATGAGGCTCGATGAGAGCAGGAAAGGCTCGATGCCCATGTCGCGCAGACGTGTGACGGCGCCGACGGCGGTGTTCGTGTGCAGCGTCGAGAGCACGAGGTGCCCCGTGAGGCTCGCCTGCACGGCGATCTGCGCCGTCTCGAGGTCGCGAATCTCGCCCACCATCACCACATCCGGATCCTGGCGCAGGATGGCGCGCAACCCGCGAGCGAACGTCATCTCGACCTTGGTATTCACCTGCATCTGGCCGATGCCGTCGATGTAGTACTCGATCGGATCCTCGACCGTCATGATGTTGCGCGTGTGGTCGTTCAGACGCTCGAGCGCCGCATAGAGCGTCGTCGTCTTGCCGGAGCCCGTGGGGCCGGTCACGAGCAGGATCCCGTGGGGCTTGAAAATGAGCTCGTCGATGAGGCGCTCGGTGTCCGGATCCATACCGAGGGCGGTGAGATCGAGCCGGCCCGCCTGCTTGTCGAGGATACGCAGCACCACGCGCTCGCCGTGACCGGAAGGCACCGTCGAGACGCGCACGTCGACCGCGCGTCCCGCGATGCGCAGGCTGATGCGTCCATCCTGCGGGAGCCGCTTCTCGGCGATGTCGAGCTTCGACATGACCTTGATGCGCGACACGACGAGCGGGGCGACGGCGCGCTTCGATTGCAGTACCTCGCGCAGGATCCCGTCCACCCGGAAGCGCACGACGAGCCGGTTCTCGAACGGCTCGATATGGATATCGGAGGCGTTCTCCTTGACCGCCTGGGTCAGCACCGCATTGATGAGGCGAATGATCGGCGCATCGTCTTCGCTATCGAGCAGGTCCGCTTGCTCGGGCAGTTCCTGGGCGAGGTGGGCGAGGTCCGTCGTGTCCTCGATGCCCTCGACCGCCTGCATCGCATCCGAGCCCGCCTCGTAGGACTGCCGCAGCATCGCATCGAACGCCGCCTCGTCGACGCGCTCGATCTTGAGGGGGAGCCGCAAGTACCTGCGGACCTCCGCGAGCGCGAGCGGCGAGGCGCCCGTGCGGTAGGCGCACTCGGCGTAGCCGTCCGCGATCGATCGGACGAGGACGCCGTGGCGCTTCGCGTACGCGAACGAGAGCCGCCGCTCCTCGGGATCGCTTGCCCCGCTCGCAGCGCCCACGGCGCTCGCGGCGCCGGCGAGACCGGGCGGCGCCGTGCCGGCAGCCACGTCGTTCATGGCGGAGTCTCCGTGCTCGGCGCCGCGTGGGTCACCGCGCCGCCCGCGGTGCCCGGTTGAGCTGCGGGGCCCGTGCCGGTCGAGGCTTGCGGGGGCGTCGGCGTGGCCGATCCCGCCGCGGCCGACGAGGACGACGATGAGGAGCCCCCCTGCGATGCCTTCTGGGCGTCGCCGTGCCGCGCCGCCGCACGCTCCGCCGCCTGCTCCTTTTCCTGGTTGGTGACCGGGGCCTCGTGCTGGGTGCTCTTCGGCGGCACGGGCGGCAGGGGCGCGATATCGCAGCAGCCCTTGGTCTGAGAGGTGGGGGCGCTCTTCGGGGGCGGCGGGAGCACCGATGAGTTGGCGCCCGGCACGAGCGGGAAGAGCTCCTTGCCGCCCACCTGCTTTTGCTCCTTGCGGATGAAGTCGTACTCCCGGTCCGTGACTTTGGCCGAATCGGTGCCATCGCGCAGGATCTGCGCCCGGATGAAGATCATCAGGTCCTTCTTCTGGATGGATCCCTGGCGATCCTGGAACAGCTGTCCGATCAGCGGAATGTGGGAGAGCAATGGAACGCCGGTCGTGTTGCGATCGTACTCGTTGCTGATCAGGCCGCCGATCACGAGGATGCCGCCGTCCTCGATCAGCACCTCCGTGGTCACCGTGCGCTTCTGCGTCGTCGGGTTCACCGTGCTTCCCGACTGACCCTCGGCCTCCAGCGTGCTCGTCGGGATGACACTCGAGCTCTCGATGTCGATCTTCAGGATGAGGTTGTTGTTGTTGATGTTCGGCGTGATCTTGAGGATCGTTCCCACTTCCTCGTTCTGGATGGTCTGGAACGGGGAGACGGTCCCGTTGCTCACCGTGCTCGCGTTCGTGTACTGGCCGGTGACGAACGGAACTTGCTCGGCCACCTCGATCTTGGCTTCCTGGTGGTCCATCGTGACCGTGGAGGGCGTCGCGATGATGTTCGAATCGTCGCTGCTCTGCAGCGCCCGCAGCATCGCCGCGAAGCTGACGCCGGTCTTCGCGATGCGCCCGAGCGCGACCGTCGTGCCGTTCACGAGCCCGGTCGAGGGAAGATTGGCCGGATTGATGATGGAGTCGGCGAGGTCGACGAGGCTTGCACCGCCCACGGGCGTGAGGAACGTCGCCCCGGGGATGGTCGAGCCCTGCGAGTAGACGGCCCAGTTGACGCCGAGCTCGGTCGACTTGTCGAAGTCCACGTCCACGACGATCGCCTGGACGAGCACCTGGGCGCGGCGAATGTCGAGCTGGTCGATGATGGCATCGACCTCGCGCATGGTCTTCGGCGGCGCGGTGATCACGAGCGCATTGTTCTGCTCATCCGCCCAGATCTGCGTGTCCTTCCCCGCGGCCCCACCGACCCCGGACGGCGCGAGTCCCGCTCCTCCCGCTCTCGTCGTGGCCGCCTCCTCCATGCCGGTGATCTGCTCCTTGAGCTTCGGCGCGAGCTTCGTCGCATCCTCGTAGTGCAGGTAGCGCACCCGCGTGTCGCCTTCGTACGCGCCCGCGTGCGGGGTATCGAGGTGCGCGATGAGTGCCTTGACGCGCAGCCGTGAATTGGCATCGCCGCTGAGGAGAATGCTGTTCGAGCGCTCGTCGGCGACGAGCTTCAAGGGCGTGCCGCCCATCTCCGCGGTCTGATTCTGGTAGAGCGAGCTCACGATGCGTGCGACCTCGGTCGCCGTCGCGTTCTGCATGGGAATCACATCGACCGCGGAGGTGTCCGTCTGATCGATGCGCTCGATGATGTGCATGATGCGGCTCACGTTGGCCGCGCGGTCGGAGATGATGAGGATGTTCGCCGGCTGGTAGGCGGTGAGATTGGCCTGGGTGGGAACGAGCGGACGCAGCACCGGGACCAGCTGGGTCGCGCTCACGTTGCGCACCTGGATGACCTGCGTCACGATCTCATCGGAGGTGGGGCTCACGTGATCCGGGAGATCGATGCCGGGCATATAGCGCTCGGTCACATCCGGCATGATCTTGACGATGTTGCCGGACTCCGCGGCCATGAAGCCGTGCACCTGCAGGATCGAGAGGAACGTCTGGTAGAAGGCCGCCGGCGTCATCGGCGTCGCGGAGAGCATCGTCACCTGCGCGCGCACCCGCGGATCGAGAATCAAATTCTTGTGCGTGGTCATGCTCACCGCTTCGGCGATCTGAGTGATGTCCACGTCCCTGAAGTTCGGCGTGATGAGCTCCCCGTCGGTTTGCGCCGTGGCGACGCTGATGGCCGTGAGCGCGGCGGCGCAGCCGAGCACGGCTCTGCAGCCGGCGTGCAGTCGCCGAATGAGCTTGCGGGACGATCTCATCGTTCCTGTCCCCCGATGCGGATGATGCGCGCGACTATTCCGGGGCCTGCGGGCCCGCGCCGCCGGCAGCGCCCTGGCCCGCGAGCTGATCGGCTTCCGAGGCGATCTCTGACATATTCAGGGTGAGATCTTGCTGCCGTCCGTTGCGCATGACTGTGACGCGGGCCTCGCTCGAGGAGCCGAGCGTACGAAAAATCTCCTCGCCGCGCGCGGGATCGTCGAGCGGGGTGTTGTTGATCGCGACCACGAGGTCGCCCGGCCGCAGGCCGAGGCTCATGAAGGCCTGGCTGTTACGCCCCGGATAGACGCGGTAGCCGCGCTGCTTGCCGTCGGCGAACACGGGCTGCGGACGCATCACATCGGCGATGACGCCCGGGTCCTCACTGATCACGCGACGCACGCGATCGAGTGAGCTCTGGAGGGTGCTCGCGACCGGCGGTGGGGCGCTCGCGAACTTGCGAGGCAGGAGCAGCGTCTCGAGACGGCCGGCCCGCTCGAGCAGCACCCGGTCGTCATACACCGCATGCAGCCGCGCTCCGCCCGGTACGTTGTCGCCGACCGCATACACTTTCGCCGTCGTGATGCTCGGCCCCAAGATGGCGAGACCGTCTTTCGGCCGGTTGACCGCGATCGTGCCGGTCAAGACGAGTGGCATGGTGGTCTGGGGCGCGGTCGCGGCGCCCTGCCCGGATGCCGGGAGCGGAGCGGCACCGAACAGATGCCCGGCGGCGATGGACGCCACATCGATCGACGGCCGAGCGGACAGTCCGCTCGCCAACGGAGCCGTCGCCTTGAGGGATGCTGCGCCGGCGCCGGCCAGGCGCGTGACGATGCTCGCTGCCTGCGCTCCGAGCGCGATGGCGAGCACCCAAACCGCAGCCTGCGGACCGCGTGCCTTGAGCACACCGTACCACTTCTCGCGCGTGGGCGAGGCGTCGAGCCAGGAGCTGACAGCGTTCATCGGATAGGAACCTTAGTGGCGGCTGCGGCAATCATACGAGCGCGATGCTTTGGCTCTCAAGCAATTGTTTTGCAATTGGTTTCCCAGGTCTCTTTTCGGGCGGTCACGCGGCTCTTGTGTTGGGGTTTGGCGACCCCTATAAAGACACCATGTCCCCCTCGGATCCGCATCCCGCCCGTCCCGATACCGGTGTGGTCGTCGAGGAGTCGCGGCCCGAGGTCAAACAGCCGCCCCTCTACCGCGTCATCCTGCTGAACGATGATTACACGCCCATGGAGTTTGTCGTCGATGTGCTCGAAAAGTTCTTCGCTATGAATCGTCCCACCGCGACGCGCATCATGCTCGAGGTGCACACGAAGGGTAAGGGTGTGTGTGGGGTCTTCACATACGAGATCGCGGAAACTAAGGTTGCACAGGTGACGACCTATGCGCGCGACCACCAGCATCCCCTCATGTGTACCCTGGAGGAGGCCTGAGGTGACGCTGCGGTACAACGACTCGAAGGCTTGGAGATAACGTGCTGTCCAACGAGCTTGAATACTGTCTCAACGATGCGTTTCATCAGGCGCGCGAGGCGCGCCACGAATACCTCACCGTCGAGCATCTGCTGCTGGCCATCATCGACACGCCGAAGGTGCGCGAGATTCTGCGCGCCTGCGGCGCCGATCTCGCCAAGCTCAAGCAGGAGTTGAAGGAGCATCTCGATCAGTCCACCCCGCGGCTCGAGGAGACCGAGGAGCGCGAGGTGCAGCCGACGCTCGGATTCCAGCGCGTGCTGCAGCGCGCCGTGTTCCACGTGCAGTCGAGCGGCAAGAAGGAGGTCGGAGTCGCGAACGTGCTGGTCGCGATCTTCAGCGAGAAGCAGAGTCACGCGGTCTACCTGCTCAGCCGCCAGCACGTCGCGCGTCTCGACGTGGTCAACTACATCTCGCACGGCCTCTCGAAGATCGCCGAGGAGAAGACGGACAAGGACGAGACGGGCGCCGAGGCGGAGCGCGATCCGGAGGGCGGCGGCAGCGCACTCGAGAAGTACACGACCAATCTCAACCGCATGGCCCAGGACGGGCGCATCGATCCGCTGATCGGACGCAAGCTCGAGGTGGAGCGAACGATCGAGATCCTGTGCCGCCGCCGCAAGAACAACCCCCTGTACGTGGGCGAGGCGGGCGTCGGCAAGACGGCCATCGCCGAGGGGCTCGCGCGACTCATCGTCGAGGGCAAGGTGCCCGAGGTGCTCTCCGATTGCTCGATCTACGCGCTCGACATGGGTGCCTTGATCGCGGGCACGAAGTACCGCGGCGATTTCGAGAAGCGTCTGAAGAGCGTGATCACCGAGCTGAAGAAGCAACCCGGCGCGATTCTCTTCATCGACGAGATCCACACCGTGATCGGAGCGGGCGCCGCCTCGGGCGGGGTCATGGACGCCTCGAACCTCATCAAACCGGTGCTCACGAACGGGGAGATCCGCTGCATCGGCTCCACCACGTACCAGGAGTACCGCGGTATCTTCGAGAAGGACCATGCCCTCGCGCGGCGCTTTCAGAAGATCGACGTGACCGAGCCGAGCGTGCAGGAGACCATCGAGATCCTGCAGGGCCTCAAGAGCCGGTTCGAGGAGCATCACGCCATCAAGTATGCCGACGATGCGCTCAAGGCGGCCGCGGAGCTCGCCGCGCGGCACATCAACGAGCGGCACCTGCCCGACAAGGCGATCGATGTGGTGGACGAGGCCGGCGCGCGGCTGCGCTTGCGGCCGATCGGCGAGCGCGAGAGCACCGTCGAAGTGCGCCACATCGAGGATGTGGTCGCGCGCATGGCGCGGATTCCGGCGAAGAGCGTGTCGACCTCGGATCGCGAGGTGCTGAAGAACCTCGAGCGCAACTTGAAGCTCGTCATCTTCGGCCAGGATCGCGCGATCGAGGCGCTCGCGGCCTCCATCAAGATGGCGCGCTCGGGCCTCGGCGACCAGCGCAAGCCCGTCGGCAGCTTCCTGTTCGCCGGCCCGACCGGAGTCGGCAAGACCGAGGTCACCCGGCAGCTCGCGATCATCATGGGCATCGAGTTCGTCCGCTTCGACATGTCCGAGTACATGGAGCGGCACACGGTCTCGCGTCTGATCGGGGCCCCGCCGGGCTACGTCGGCTTCGATCAGGGGGGCCTGCTCACCGAGGCGATCACCAAGCATCCGCATTGCGTCCTGCTGCTCGATGAGATCGAGAAGGCCCATCCGGACGTCTTCAATCTGCTGCTGCAGGTGATGGACCACGGCACGCTCACCGACAACAACGGCCGCAAGGCCGACTTCCGGCATGTCATCATCGTCATGACCACCAATGCGGGCGCGCAGGAGATGAACCGGCCGTCGATCGGGTTCACGCACTCGGACCACGCGACCGACGGCATGGAGGCGGTGCGGCGGCTGTTCTCACCGGAGTTCCGCAACCGCATCGACGCCATCATCCAGTTCGCATCGCTCGATGCGGTGACGATCGAGCGGGTGGTGGAGAAGCTCATTCTCGAAGTGGAAATGCAGCTCGAGCAAAAGGGCGTCGCGCTCATGCTCGACGATGCGGCGCGGCGCTGGGTGGCCGAGAAGGGCTACGACCCGAAGATGGGCGCGCGGCCGATGGCGCGCATCATTCAGGAGTTCATCAAGCGTCCGCTCGCGGAGGAGCTGCTGTTCGGTCGCCTGGCGGGCGGCGGGCAGGTGCGCGTTACGGTGTCGAAGGACGGCAGCAAGCTCGAGCTCGATTGCGCGCCCGCGCAGCAGGAAGTGCCGGCGTAGACCGGTACACGGCAGGATTGCGTAGCGCGGATGCCCGATCCCTCGCTATGCAACTAGCGCCCCCGGTAGATGATGCGTCCCTTGCTCAGGTCGTACGGGGTCATCTCGACCGTGACCTGATCGCCGGTGAGGATGCGGATATAGTTCTTGCGCATCTTGCCCGAGATATGGGCGGTGACGACGTGGCCGTTCTTGAGCTTCACGCGGAACGTCGTATTGGGCAAAGTCTCGACGACTTCGCCCTCCATCTGGATCGCGCCTTCTTTTGACATCGGGGCGCGCATTCTGCATAAACGCCCGCGGCAATGCAATTTGACCTGTCTTGGCGCAGCGCGGTGAGCATCAGCCGCGTGCCGGCGGGATGTGCCGCCGCAGTAGCGCCTGGAACTCCGATCGCGGGATGAGACGGCTGCCGAGACTCTGCAGGTGTTGCGAGGCGAGCTGACAGTCGATGAGGGTGATGTCCTCGGCACGGCAGAACTCGACGAGCCGCGCCAGGGCGACCTTCGAGGAATCCCGCTCGCGGCTGAACATCGACTCGCCGAAGAACACCCCACCCAGCCGCACGCCGTACAGTCCCCCGACCAGCCGACCGTCGAGGTAGGTCTCGAAGCTGTGAGCGAACCCAACGTGGTGCAGCTCGATGTAGGCAGCGCGCATCTCGGGGGTGATCCAGGTGCCGAGGCTGCTCGGCCGCGGCGCCGCACACCCATCGATCACGGCCGCGAAGTCGGCGTCGATGACGGTCTCGAAGCCGCGGTTGCGCAGGGTCTTCGCGAGGCTGCGCGAGCAGCGGAACTCGCGCGGATAGAGCACGGCGCGCGGATCGGGAGACCACCAGAGGACCGGCTGTCCCGGGGAGTACCAGGGAAAGATTCCGCGGCGGTAGGCCGCGAGCAGTCGCGCCGGGGACAGATCGCCGCCGGCCGCGAGCAACCCCTGCGGCTCATCGAGCGCGCGCTCGAGCGGCGGAAATCGCTCGGGCGCATCCTGCGGCGACAACCAGGTGATGGTCTTCACGGCGGCGCGTCCTCGCTCATGCCGAGCGACGTGTCATCGCGTGCCGTCTCGCTCACCGCGGCGGCGCGCCGGTCGCGGTAGGGCACATGCGACTGCACCTCCGCGGCATACGCATCGATCGCCTCGCCCTCCCGGGCGAGATAGTCGCGGATCGCCTCGCGAAATCGCGGATTGGTGATCCAGTGCGCCGACCAGGTGATCGTCGGCTCGAACCCGCGGCTCACCTTGTGCTCGCCCTGCGTGCCCGGCTCGAAGCGCCGCACCCCGCGCTCGATGCAGAATTCGATCCCCTGGTGGTAGCAAGCCTCGAAGTGCAGGCTGTGATAGTCCGCCTCCGACCCCCAGTAGCGCCCGTAGAGGGTCTGCGGGCTCCAGAAGAAGATGGCCGCGGCGACGGGTTTGCCCGCGCGCAGGGCAATCTTCACCATGAGCGCATCGCCGAGCGTGCGCGTGATCTCATCGAAGAAGGCGCGTGTCAGGTACGGCTCGTGTCCGTGGCGCAGAAACGTGTCGCGGTGAAACGCATAGACGCGATCGAGCAGCCGCGCATCGAGCTCGGTGCCGAGCCGCGTCTCGAACACGATGCCGGCCTCGGCGACCCGGCGGCGTTCCCGCCGGGCCTTCTTGCGCTTCTCGGCGGTGAAGGTCTCGAGGTACTGCTCGAAGCTCGCATAGCCACGGTTCATCCAGTGAAACTGGCAGTCGCGCCGCGTGAGCCACTCTCCCCGCTCGAGTGCGGCGCGGTCGGTCTCGTCGAGAAACAAGGCATGGGCGGATGACAGCGAAGCTTCCCGCGCGTGCGCCTCGATCCCCTCGAGGAGACGCTGACGCATGCGCGGCCCATCGAGGTCCGCTCGCACGAGCAGCCGTGAGCCGGTCGCCGGCGTGAAAGGCAGCGCGACGGTGAGCTTCGGGTAGTAGCGCTGGCCGAACCGCGCATAGGCCTGCGCCCAGCTGAAGTCGAACACGAACTCCCCGTACGAGTGCGATTTCGTGAAGGCGGGCGCGGCCGCCGCAAGCCCCTGGGCATCGCTCAGGGTCACGTACGAGGGCAGCCAGCCCACCTCCGCGCCGACGCACCCCGCGTGCTCGAGCGCGGCGAGGAACTCGTGACGCAGGAACGGCATGTCCGTTCCTTGCAGCCGGTTCCATTGCTCGCGATCGAGCTCGTCGATGCTGCGGACAATCGCTCTTTTCACTGGCTTTCGAGGTAACGGTCGGCGTCGAGCGCCGCCATGCAGCCGGAGCCCGCCGAGGTGACCGCTTGCCGATAGACATGATCGGCGACATCACCGGCGGCGAACACGCCGCGGACGCTCGTCGCGGTGACATCGCCCTCGAGGCCGCTCTTCACGACAATATAGCCGTTGCGCATGGCGAGCTGTCCCTCGAAGATGCCGGTGTTGGGGGAGTGGCCGACGGCGATGAATACGCCCGTCACGGGGAGCTGCGCGACGTTCCCGTGCGGCACGGATCGCACGGCGAGCCCCGTTACCCCCTGGCCGTCCCCGAGCACCTCGTCGACCGTGTGATTCCACGCGATCGAGACCTTGCCGGCGCGCTCGCGCTCGAGCAGCTGTTGCTGCAGGATCTTCTCGGCCCGCAGCCGATCGCGCCGGTGCACGAGCGTCACGTGCGCGGCGATGTTCGATAGATACAGCGCGTCCTCGACCGCCGTGTTGCCCCCGCCGACGACGGCCACGCGCTGGTTGCGGAAGAAGAATCCGTCGCACGTGGCGCAGGCCGAAACGCCGCGGCCGCGATAGCGCTCCTCGGAGGCGAGGCCGAGATACTTCGCCGCGGCGCCGGTGGCGATGATGAGCGCATCGCAGGTGTAGCGGGCCGCGTCGCCGCCGAGCTCGAACGGCCGCGCCTGCAAATTCACCGAGTGAATATGGTCGGTGACGACCGTGGTGTCGAACCGCTTGGCATGCCGCAGCATCCGCTCCATCAGCGCCGGACCCTGCAGCCCCTCGACGTCTCCGGGCCAGTTGTCCACGTCGGTGGTCGTCATGAGCTGTCCGCCCTGCTCGACGCCGGTGATGAGCAGGGGTGCGCGATTGGCGCGCGCAGCGTAGACCGCCGCCGTGTACCCCGCCGGCCCCGAGCCGAGGATGATGAGCCGGCTGTGTGCTGACTTCGCCATGTATAATGAGTCTCCAAGCGGCTACGCGCCCAAGGAACCGCGACGCGCTCGCCCCGATACTATCGCGCGCGTCGCGCGCGCGGCCAGGACGGCCACGCCGGACCGGCATGCGAGGCTAGGATTGCGCGTGCACGACGGGCGGAGCATAGCGGAGGCGTGCTGCAGCGGGTTTGTCCCAAGTAGGGGTGATCTTGGCCGATTCGGCTGCGCGGGGAGCCGCGCGATTCACAGAGTCCGTCAGCCGCGGTCTGCGTGAGAGCGCGGCCATCGTGCTCGCCGTCGCGGCGGTCGTGCTGCTCGCCGCGCTCGCAACCTATAACGCCGACGATCCCGGATTCTCCTTCACGGGAGGGGCGGCCGTGCGCAATCGCATCGGGCCGATCGGCGCCTGGGTCGCGGACTTCTTGTTCTTCCTGTTCGGCCGTCCCGCGTTTCTCTTTCCGCTGGTGCTCGGCATCTCGAGCGCGACGCTGTTTCGCAATCGCAACCGCGGTGAGCGTGGCTCGCGAGCCAACACCGCGGTGCGCACCTCGGGCTATCTGCTCGTGCTCGTCGCGAGCTGCGGACTCACGACCCTGCACTGGGACGCCGGTGCGCTGCGCGCGAGCGCGGGGGGAGTGATCGGCATCGAGGTTGGAGAAGGTCTCGCATCCGGGCTCGACAATCTCGGCGCTACGCTGCTCATGATCGCGGCCTGGATGGCGGGCGTATCGCTCGCGTTCGGCGTCTCGTGGTTCACGGTGATGGACCGGCTGGGGGGTGCCGTCTGGCGAGGTATCGGGTGGGTGCGCGTCCGCTCGTCCACGGCGCGCGACATGGCGGAGGGCCGCGAGCGGCGCCAGGCGCGCAAGGAGACGATCGAGACGGAACAGAGGCGAGCCGCGCAGCGCCCGCCGCCGCGGATCGAGCCGGCGCCCGTGGTCGTCGAGAAGAGCGAGCGCGTCGAGAAGGAGCGGCAGGCGCCGCTGTTCGATGCGCCGAAATCGAGCGAGCTTCCGCCCCTGAAGCTGCTCGACGATCCGCCGGCGCATGAGCCCTCCTATTCGCCGGAGGCGCTCGAGGCGATGTCGCGGCTGGTGGAGATCAAGCTGCGCGACTTCGGTGTCGAGGCGGAGGTGGTGGCGGTGCAACCGGGCCCCGTCGTCACCCGGTTCGAGCTGCGCCCCGCGCCCGGCGTCAAGGCGAGTCAGATCACCGGCCTCGGCAAGGACCTCGCGCGTGCGCTCTCCGTGATGAGCGTGCGCGTGGTCGAGGTGATCCCGGGCAAGTCCGTGATGGGGCTCGAGATTGCGAACGAGAAGCGCGAGCTGGTGACGCTCGGGGAGATCGTCCGCTCCAAGGCGTACGACGCTATGCATGCGCCCCTCACGCTCGCGCTCGGCAAGGATATCGGCGGTCAACCGGTGGTGGTCGATCTCGCGCGCATGCCTCACTTGCTGATCGCCGGCACCACCGGGTCGGGCAAGTCGGTGGCGATCAACGCGATGGTGCTCTCGCTCCTGTACAAGGCGACGGCCGAGCACGTGCGCCTGATCATGATCGATCCGAAGATGCTGGAGCTCTCGGTGTACGAGGGGATTCCGCACCTGCTCGCGCCCGTCGTCACCGACATGAAGCAGGCGGCGAACGCGCTGCGCTGGTCCGTCGGTGAGATGGAGCGGCGCTACCAGCTCATGGCGGCGCTCGGCGTGCGCAACCTCGCGGGCTTCAACCGCCACGTGAAGGAGGCGCTCGAGGCCGGCAAGCCGATCCGCGATCCGATCCTCACCCAGCGGGCGGCCAACGATCCGACGATCGACCAAGCGCTCATTCCCGACCTGACGCCCATGCCTTACATCGTCGTGATCATCGACGAGCTCGCCGATCTCATGATGATCGTCGGCAAGAAGGTCGAGGAGCTGATCGCGCGTCTCGCCCAGAAGGCGCGCGCCTCCGGCATCCACCTCGTGCTCGCGACCCAGCGTCCCTCGGTGGATGTGATCACCGGCCTCATCAAGGCGAACATTCCCTGCCGCATCGCGTTTCAGGTCTCCGCCAAAGTGGACTCGCGCACCATTCTCGATCAAATGGGCGCCGAAACGCTCCTCGGTCACGGGGACATGCTCTACCTGCCCCCCGGCACCTCCATGCCGACGCGGGTGCATGGGGCATTCGTCTCGGACCAGGAGGTTCACCGGGTCGTCGTGGCGCTGAAGGACGACGGCTCCGCCCCCCCGAGCTATCTCGAGGAGGTGCTGAGCGGCCCGGAGGTTCCCATTCCCGGCCTGTCCGGAGAGGATGGCGATGAGGGTGCAGGGAGCGCCGCGGACGGGGAGCAGGACGCACTCTTCGACGAGGCGGTGAAGATCGTCACCCAGGAGCGCAAGCCCTCGATCTCCTACGTGCAGCGCCGACTCAAGATCGGCTACAACCGCGCGGCGAGGATTCTCGAGTCGATGGAGGCCGCCGGCATCGTCGGCCCGCTGCAGTCCAACGGTGCCCGCGAGGTGCTCGCACCGCCGCCGCCGGACTAAGATGAAGCTCGCGATCGGGCATCCCGCCGCGACGCTCGCGGCGGCTCACAAGAGGCACGACTTTTGCTCGCCGCTCGCCGCCCTCGCGGTCCTGCGCGTCGTGCTCTCGGCGGCGATGCTGCTCTCCGTGGCACCGGCGTCCGCGGCCACGGGCACCGGCCCGAATCCGCTGGAGCGATTCTTGATGGGACTACATTCGTTTCGGGCGAGCTTCTCGCAAACCATCACCGATGCGCATGGGCACCCGGCCGGGCAGTCCACGGGCATGCTGGTCGTGCTGCGCCCCGGGAAGTTCCGCTGGGAGATCCACGCGCACGGAGAGCACGGCGCCGGGCAGCTCGTCGTCGACGACGGACGCAATCTCTGGTACTACGATCCAGACCTCGCGCAGGTGGAGGTCAAGCCCTCGGGTGCCGCGCTCCCGGCGACTCCGGCGATGCTCCTGTCCGAGGGCGATGCCCTCGGTGAATTCCAGGTGCAGCGCGCCGGGGCGAGCCGTGGGCTCGATTGGGTGCGCGTCGTCCCGAAGACCGCCGATGCGGACTTCCGGGATGCGTTGCTCGGCTTCTCGGGTACGGACCTCCGCCGGATGATCCTCAGAGACAAGCTCGGTGAGACGACGACGCTCGACTTCGACCATGCCGAGCGTAATGGTCCCGTGGCCGCTTCCGAGGTGAGCTTCACGCCGCCGCCCGGTGCCGACTTGATTGGAACTCCAGAGAAATGAATATGAGCCGGGAGCCGCGTACGCCGACCGACCCCTCGAGAGGGCCCCTCCGATTCGCTCCGCTGTGGTGGGTGATGGGCTGGGCGCTCGTCTTGTTCATTTGCTACTCGACCCTCGCCCCCAGCCAGTACGTTCCGGACCTTCACCTGTGGGACAAGCTCGAGCATGCGAGCGCCTTCTTCGGCATGACCGTCTGGTTCGCGGGCATCGTGCGCCGCAGCCGGTATCCCGCGCTCGCCGCGTGGATGCTCCTGTTTGGCGCCGCCATCGAGATCTTGCAGGGCGTCATGGGCCTCGGGCGCGACATGGATTTCTGGGACTGGGTCGCGGATGCCGTCGGCGTCTCCATCGCGCTCGCGTTGGTTTACCTCGGTCTCGGTCGGTGGACGGAATGTACCGAGCGGATCCTCGGACTCGCTCGTGAGCCGACCTGAGCCCGCCGCTCGCGACCGACTGCGTCCGCTCGCCGATCGGATGCGCCCACGCTCGCTCGCCGAGTTCGTGGGGCAACGGCACCTGCTCGCGCCGGGCAAGCCGCTGCGCGAGGCCATCGAGGGCGGCCAGCTGCACTCGATGCTGCTCTGGGGCCCGCCCGGCACGGGCAAGACGACGCTCGCGCGCCTGATCGCGCAGCGCGCCGATGCGCAGTTCATTGCCTTGTCGGCCGTGATGGCCGGCGTCAAGGACATTCGCGCGGCCGTCGATCATGCGCGCGCCGCCCGCGCCGCGAGCGGCCGGCCGACGGTCCTGTTCCTCGATGAGGTGCATCGGTTCAACAAGGCGCAGCAGGACACTTTCCTGCCGTTCCTCGAGGATGGAACGCTCACGTTCATCGGCGCGACGACCGAGAATCCCTCGTTCGAGGTCGTGAGTCCGCTGCTGTCGCGCGCGCGGGTCTATGTGCTGAAGACGCTCGAGCTCGAGGATCTGGTCACGCTCCTGCGCGCGGCCTTGCTCGACGAGGAGCGCGGCCTCGGCGCGGCGTATTTGACCGCACAACCCGAAGCGCTCGACCTGATCGCGCGGGCCGCGGACGGGGATGCGCGCCGGGCGCTCAACATGCTCGAGCTTGCCGCCGGGCTCGTCGAAAGCGAGCGATCGGGTGCTGAGGCCCGCACGGACGGGGACCCTCGGGGCGTGCTGTCCCTCGCCATCGCGCAGGAGGTGGCGAGCGGCGGACGGCGGCGCTTCGATAAGGGTGGGGATCAGTTCTACGATCAAATATCGGCCCTGCACAAGGCGGTGCGCGGGACCGACCCCGACGCGGCGCTCTACTGGCTCGCGCGCATGCTCGACGGTGGCTGCGATCCGCTCTATGTCGCCCGGCGCGCGGCGCGCATGGCCGTGGAGGATATCGGGCTCGCCGATCCGCGCGCGCTCGCCCTCGCGCTCGATGCGTGGGACGCCTACGATCGCCTCGGGAGTCCGGAGGGCGAGCTCGCGCTCGCCGAGCTCGTCGTGTATCTCGCCTGCGCGCCGAAGAGCAATGCCGTCTACGTCGCCATGGGCGAGGCGATGGCCGATGTGGAGCGCTTCGGGACGCTCGACGTTCCGTTGCGGTTTCGCAATGCGCCCACCCGGCTGATGAAGAAGCTCGGCTACGGTGAGGGGTACCGCTATGCGCACGACGAGCCGGATGCGTTTGCCTCCGGCGAGCGGTACTTGCCGGATGAGCTCCCCGATCGGCGATACTACCGGCCGACGCCGCGCGGCCTCGAGTTGCGCATCGCGGAAGCCCTGGCGCGCCTGCGCGCCAAGCCGCCCGCGGGCGGCGGCGGCACGACGAGCTGACACCGAGATCGAGACGCCGTGATCGATTCCAAGCTGCTACGCACCGACCCGCAGGCGATCGCACGCAACCTTGCCCGCCGCGGCTTCGTGCTCGACGTGGCGCGCCTGAACGCGCTCGAGGAGGACCGCAAGCGCCTGCAGATCGAGGCGGATCGCCTGCGCTCCGAGCGCAACAGCAACGCGAAGGCCGTCGGCATGGCGAAGGGCCGCGGCGAGGACACCGCACCCCTCATTGCGCGCGGGGAGCATCTCACGCGCGAGCTCGCGGAGGTGGACGAATCGCTGAGCGGTGTACAGGCGGAGCTCGAGCGCTGGCAGCTCGGGCTGCCGAATCTGCTGCACGACTCCGTTGCGGACGGTCGCGACGAGTCCGCCAACGTCGAGGTGCGGCGCTCGGGGGAGCCGCGGCGCTTCGCCTTCGAGCCGCGCGATCACGTCGCGATCGGAGAGGGCCTGGGCGGGATCGATTTCGAGGCGGCGGCGCGCATCTCCGGGTCGCGCTTCGTCGTGATGCGCGGGGGCGTCGCCCGCCTGCACCGCGCGCTCGCGCAGTTCATGCTCGATCTGCACACGCAGGAGCACGGCTACACCGAGGTGTACGTGCCCTACCTCGTGCAGAGTGCCGCGCTCACCGGAACCGGGCAGCTGCCGAAGTTCGAGCAAGACCTGTTCGCCGTGCAGGGCGAGCAGGGGTTCCATCTCATCCCCACGGCGGAAGTCCCGGTCACGAACCTCGTGCGCGAGCAGATCGTGCCCGTCGAGACGCTGCCCCTCAAATACGTTTGCCATTCCCCGTGCTTTCGCTCCGAGGCGGGCGCCGCCGGCAAGGACACGCGCGGGATGATTCGCAACCACCAGTTCGACAAGGTGGAGCTCGTGCGCATCGAGCGTCCGGCCGACTCGTATGCCGCGCTCGAGGAGCTCACCGCCCACGCCGAGCAGGTATTGAGGCGGCTCGCGATTGCCTACCGCATCGTCGCGCTGTGCGCAGGCGACGTCGGCTTCAGTGCTGCCAAGACCTACGATATCGAGGCCTGGCTGCCCTCCCAGCGGCGCTACCGTGAGATCTCCTCCTGCAGCAACTGCGAGGCATTCCAGGCGCGGCGCATGCAAGCCCGCTGGCGCAATCCCGAGACGGGCAAGCCCGAGCCGGTGCACACGCTCAACGGCTCCGGGCTCGCCGTGGGGCGCACGCTCATCGCCGTGCTCGAGAACTATCAGCAGGAGGACGGCACCGTGAGCGTCCCGGCGGCGCTGCAACCGTATGTCGGGGGCCTGGAGAAGCTCGCGCCGCGCTGAAACGCGCCGTGCACGGACAGGCGGCCGGTGTTGCCGATGGACTAGATGAGCGGCGGTAAGCGCTCGGCGAGAAAGTCGATGAAGGCGCGCACGGCCGGCAGCATGCCGCGCCGGCTGGGGAACACGACGTGAAAGATCCCGAGGGGCACGTTCCAGGCCGGGAGCACACGCTCGATCTTTCCGGCGGCGATATCCTCGCGCACGACACTCTCGGGCAGGAGCGCAATCCCGAGACCGGCGTGCACCGCGGAGGTGAGGACGGCAAAGTCGTGACCGACCAGGCGCGGCATATGCTCGACGCTCAACCGTTCGCCGCTCGGACCGATGAGCTCCCAGACGTGGGGCTCGGTCTGCGGCGAGAATCCGAGCGTGGCATGCTCGGGGATCTGCTCCGGACGCTCGGGTCTTCCGGCGCGGCTCAGGTAATCGCCGCTGGCGACCAGCAGCTGGCAGACCTCGCGGAAGCTGCGCATCACGAGCCCGTCTTCGCCGCTCGGCCGGGTGCGCACGCGCAGCGCCGCATCGAAGCCCTCGTCGAGCACGTCCACGCGGCGATTGCTCACGTGTAGCACCAGACGGACCTTTCCGTAGCGCCCGAGGAAGTCGGGCAGGATGCCGGCGAGGGCCGTCTGAGCGATCGCCACCGGGCAGCTGACCTTGAGCACACCGCGCGGCTCGGCGCGCGCGAACTCCACCGCTTCGACGGCGGCATCGGCCTGCGCCAACATCGCCTGCGCGTGGCGGTACACCTCCTGACCGAGCTCGGTCACGACAAAGCGCCGCGTGGAACGATGCACGAGGCGCACGCCGAGCCGCGCCTCGAGGGCGCTCACATGCCGGGACAGGCGCGACTTGGGGATGCCGAGCGCACGGCTTGCCCCGGCGTAGCTCCCGTGCTCCACGACCTTGGCGAAGTAATAGAAGTCGTCGAGGGCTTGTGGCATGGCTCGAGGCGGGGCGGGCCTCTGGGCCCTGTGCCCACATTACCGCTCAATGCACGCTCTATTGACTATATATATGGAACAATATGTTCCAGATTGGGCGCATTATCAATCAGTGTTGCACGGATTAGACTACTTCCCATGCAAAGAGACCCACTGGGAGAGGCAACCATGCAGCTGCTGCACATCGACTCGAGCATTCAGGGTGAGGCCTCCGCGAGCCGCAAGCTCACGCGCGAGATCGTCGCGCGCTGGCGAGGCGCCATTCCCAACCTCGAGGTCAAGTATCTCGATCTGGCCGCCGAGTCCGTACCCCATCTGACGGGCCGCCCGGGGGCGAGCGAGGATGCCCCGCACGAG
>Ga0335074_10000331_pt1 | contig 70721 bp, 54 predicted proteins | sample Lox_Sample_23_FD_206715 | JGI IMG/M metagenome (GOLD analysis project Ga0335074, IMG submission 206715) | Soil microbial communities from Loxahatchee National Wildlife Refuge, Florida, United States - Lox_Sample_2.3 | ecosystem: Environmental > Terrestrial > Soil > Wetlands | place: USA...
CTCGTGGGCGGCGTCGAGTCCCGGAACCGCCGTCGCCAGCTCACGGGCCAGCCCCTCGAGCTGCCCGCGGTCCCGATCGATGGTGCCGGTCAGCTCACGAACCTGGGCCTCGGCCTGCTCCGCGTCGGCGCGCTGGCGCTGGCGCAGCTCGCGCGCGTGCTGGATGCTCTGCTCGATGCGCGTGACCTCGCTGCCGGCGGCGTAGAAGCGCTCTTGAATGAGCCGCAACGCCTCCGCCTTGCCCGCCTGCTCGACGCGTATCTTCTCGATCCGCGCCTCGGCCTCGCGCAGATCGGCGAGCGTGCCCTGCATCTCGGTTTCGCAGTGCACCGTCGCGGCGTCGCGCACGCCGGCCTCGAGATCGAGGCTCTGCAGGCGCAGGGCGAACACCTCCGCCTGCAATTTGCGCTCCTCTTCCTTGAGCGCCTGATAGCGCCGAGCGGTCGCGGCCTGGCGCTGAAGATGCCGGATCTGCTTCTCGACCTCTTCACGCAGGTCGTTCAAGCGATCGAGATTCTCACGCGTCTGCGCGATGCGGCTCTCCGTCTCGCGGCGGCGCTCCTTGTAGCGCGAGATGCCGGCTGCCTCCTCCAGAAAGGCGCGCAGGTCGTCGGGTCGCGCCTCGATCACTCGCGAGATCATGCCCTGCTCGATGATCGCGTAGCTGCGCGTCCCGAGCCCGGTGCCGAGAAACAGCTGCGTGATGTCCTTGCGGCGGACCTTGGTGCCGTTGATGAAGTAATCCGACGTGCCGTCGCGGCTCACCGAACGGCGCAGCGCCACTTCGTTGTAGCTCGCATAAGGACCGCCGATCTTGCCCTCGGAGTTGTCGAACACCAGCTCCACCGAAGCGCTGCCCAGGGGCTTGCGGGCGGAGGATCCGTTGAAAATGACATCCGCCATGGACTCCCCGCGCAGATGCTTGGCCGAGATCTCGCCCATCACCCAGCGCACGGCGTCGATGATGTTCGATTTGCCGCAGCCGTTCGGACCGACGACCCCGGTCAGGCTGCTCGGAAAGGTTACGGTGGTTGGATCGACGAATGATTTGAAGCCCGCAATCTTGAGTTTCGTGAGGCGCATCAGTTGTGGTCAACCTTAGGGTTTGGCGAGGCTCGGCGGCGAGGGCCGGCGCAGCGCTGCGCGCGTGCCGTCGACGTGGCGCGTAGTGTAAAGTAATCGACACACAGGTAAACCCCTCGGGCGATGAGCAGCTCCCTCGAAGTCTTTGCGAATCCCGCGCCGGAGCGCGACTACACGATCCGGATGAGCATTCCGGAATTCACCTGCCTGTGCCCGAAGACAGGCCAGCCGGATTTCGCCACGCTCAAGCTCGAATACGTAGCCGATGAGCGCTGCGTCGAGTTGAAATCATTGAAGCTTTATATCTGGTCTTTTCGGGATCGCGGCGCATTTCACGAGGCTGTGACCAACGAGATCCTCGCCACCTTGGTGGCTGCCACCGCGCCTCGCTTCATGCGCCTGACGGCCGAGTTCAATGTGCGCGGCGGCATCTATACGACCATCGTCGCCGAGCACCGGCGGGCGGGATGGACGCCTGCCGCGCGGGTCGACCTGCCGCCCTGAGCCCGAAACCACGCCTCCGCGGGCGAGAGGATGTCGCGGCAACCGACGACGGACCGCCGGCTCCGAAGGAATATTCTTATAGATCAATAGGTTATATTGCTAAAAAGAAGTGGCCTCGACGGCCTGTACACATCGATATGCGTCGGTATAATCGCGCGCTCTCTCTTTGGAGGCGGAGACTGCAATGCCCTCGAAAAAACCGAATAAAACGGCGAAGAAGCCAGGAAAGGCGATCCCCAGGAAAGCTGCTGCCCGCAAGGTAGCGGTGGTTGCCAAAAAGGCAACGCGAGCGTCACCCAGCCCTAAGCCCACACCATCGAAGGTTACAGTGAAACCGCACAAACCGAAAACGTCGACTGCGAAGCCGGAGGCCGCTGCGCCCCCGCCGCAGCCGGCTCGTCCGAAAGTCCAAGCGGCCCCGCCCCACAAGGCCACGCCGGCCGCGGCAAGCGAGGCGATCGTGGAAAAGCACCCCTCGATCAAGTTCGATGCGCGGCCGCTCTTGATGCCGACGCGCGCTGCGCCGAGCGATGACGACGCCGACGTCGAGCAATCCGGCTCGGCGAGCCTTCTCGCCGGCCCTCGCAACGTCAAGCCCTACATCGCGCGGCGCGGCGAGCAGTACATGAGCAAGGAGCAGTTGGAGCACTTCGCGCGCATCTTGCAGAGCTGGAAGCGCGATCTGATGGTCGAGGTTGACCGCACCGTGCTGCACATGAAGGACGAGGCGGCCAATTTTCCCGATCCGAATGACCGCGCCACGCAAGAGGAAGAGTTCAGCCTGGAGCTGCGTACCCGCGACCGCGAGCGCAAGTTGATCCGCAAGATCGATGAGGCGCTGAAGCGCATCGAGGACGGCTCTTACGGATATTGCCTCGAGACCGGCGAGGAGATCGGCATCAAGCGCCTGGAAGCGCGTCCCGTTGCCACGCTTTCGGTGGAAGCGCAGGAGCGGCGTGAGCGCCGCGAGAAGCAGTACGGGGACCGAGACGACCGCTACCGCTGATCAGCCCGCCGCCGAGCGGCGTCCGCCGGCCGGCTACGTCGGGCGATTCGCACCGTCGCCCACCGGCGATCTGCACCTCGGCTCGCTGTACAGCGCGGCCGCGAGCTACCTCGAGGCGCGCGCGCGCGGCGGTCGCTGGCTGGTGCGGATGGAGGACGTGGATCGGCCACGCGAAGTAGCCGGCTCTTCGGCCCGCATCTTGAGCACGCTCGAGACGTTCGGCTTTCAATGGGACGGCGAGATCCTGAGGCAGTCGCAGCGCGGCGAGGCGTACCGCGCGGCGCTCGATGAGCTGCGCCGCCGCGGCCTCACGTTCGAGTGCTCGTGCAGCCGGCTCGCCCTGGCGGGCGAGGAGCGCTATCCGGGTCATTGCCGCGCTGGACCGCGTGAGCGCGGCGCCTCCACGGCGACGCGTTTGCGGGTCGATCCTGGCGAGGTGCGGTTCGCGGATCGCATCCAGGGGCTCCAGGCGCAGGATGTGTCGTGCGCATCGGGGGACCTCGTCATCCGGCGCCGCGACGGGTTTTTCGCCTACCTGCTCGCGGTCGTGGTCGACGACGCTTTTCAAGGGGTGACCGAGGTGGTGCGCGGGGCCGATCTGCTCGAGCACACGCCGGGGCAGATCTACCTCCAGCGCCGCCTGAACCTGGCGACGCCCGCCTATGCCCACGTGCCCGCGCTGGTCGAGGCGGACGGCGCCAAGCTCGCCAAGTCGGCGCGCAGCGTGCCGCTCGATGCGGCCGCCGCACTCCCCCAGCTGCTCTATGTCTTTGAGCTACTGGGACTTGCGCCCGCCCCGCCGCTCGCCGGCGCAAATATCGATGGCGCGTGGGCCTGGGCGATCGAGCGCTGGAGCATCGACCGGGTGCCTCGCAAAGCGGCCTTGCCCTTGCCTCCCGGACAACACCCGGAAATCTCCTACAGCGGCGTCGGAAAACGCGGCTTGCCTTAACGCTGCGTTGCGCTATCCTTCCTTGGCAGTATCCGATGACTGGTCTATTGGTCTAGGCACGAACCGGCATTTTCCGGCAGCGCGTCGGCCAACACGAGCGAGGAGCCCTATGAGCGATCCGCGAGTGATCAAGAAATATCCCAACCGTCGCCTCTACGATACCGTTGAAAGCCGGTACATTACGCTGGCGGACGTGAGGCGGTTGGTCGTCGAGAAAATCGACTTCGTTGTGGTGGACAAGAAGAACAATGCGGATATCACGCGCAGTATTTTGTTGCAGGTGATCGCCGAACAGGAGCATCTGCCCGAGCCGATGCTGACCCAGGACTTCATGGTCAACGTCATACGCTCCTACGGCAGCAATGTGCAGAGCTCCGTGAGCGGCCACCTCGAGCAAACCTTGAAGCAATTCCTGAGCCAGCATCATCAGATGCGGGAGCGTCCGAAGCCATTCTCGAGCGCCGAGGTGCAGCCGCCGCGGCCGCGCGCGGAAGACGGCTTCAAGGCGCTGACTCCGGTCCGGCTGCGCGACAACGAGAAAGAGAGGGACGACTCGAACCTCACCAAATGACGCAGCGGGGCACCTTGACCATCGGGCTCGGGTTTTCGATGCCGAAAGCGGCTTGAAATTGCGGGACATTGGCAAGCGTACCGTTGGTGCGGTCGTCGGCGGGTGGATGCGGGTCGGTGGTGGCCATTTTCTCGGCCTGTCGGGGCCGTGTGACGCTCGCCCATGAGTGGGCGAAGGCGATGAAGAACTGCTGATCTTCGGTGAACTCGACCGAACGGCCGGAGTGCGCATCGCCCTCGCGCACCGCCCCCTCGCGCACCGCTGCGCCGGCATCGGCCGCGGCGCCGCGCGCCGGCAGCGAATGCAGTGCGCGCCACGCCAGGATCAACCCGCCGAGATCGGCGGTCGCCTCCCCCGTGACGAGATCGCCTTGCAAGTGCAGGCCGCCGGCGACCGTGTATTGCGAGTACTGCTCGGAGATGCAGCGTGTGGCTGCGTGAAATTTCGCCAGGTCCTCGGGAGCCCACCAATCCTTGAGATCGCCGGAGCCGTCGAATTGCGCGCCTTCATCGTCAAAGCCATGGGTCATCTCGTGACCGATGGTCGCGCCCATGCTGCCGTAATTCACGGCATCCGCCCAGCTCATGTCGAAGTACGGGGGCTGCAAGATTCCAGCCGGTAGGTTCAGGCTGTTCATGGACGGATCGTAGTAGGCGTTCACGGTCTGCGGGGTCATGTACCATTCGCTGCGATCGACCGGCTTGCCGATCTTCGCGAGCTGGCGCTGTACCTCGAACGCGTTCGCGCGCATCACGTTCCGCACGTAAGGCCCCCGATCGATGACCAGCTGCGAATAATCGCGCCAGCGATCCGGGTAGCCGACCCGAAGCTGCATCAGGTCGAGCTTCTGCTCGGCGGCCGCGCGCGTCGCCGGCGACATCCACGCGAGCGTGCTCAGGTCCTGCCGCAGCGCATCGCGGATCCGCCGCACCAGGCCGAGCGCGGCACTCTTCGCAGCGGGCGGAAATTTGCGCGCCACGTACAGCTGGCCGATGGCAAAGCCGAGCGCATCGTCCTCCGCCCGCAGCACGCGCAGCCAGCGTGCTTGCAGCTCCTGCACACCGGTGAGCGCAGCCGTCATCCTGAAATCCTCGTTCACGAACGGCGAGGAGAGATACGGAGCGTAGGTATCTAGCAGCTGCCATCGCAGGTAGGTCTTCCAGTCCGCGAGCGAGGTGTGGACCAGCTCATGCTCGACGGCCTCGAAGAAATGCGGCATTCCCACGTTGAGGGACGAGATCTCCGGATGCCCGAGCTCGCCCAGCATGGCCCGCCAGTCGAGATGCGGCGCGAGTCCGCGGGCCTCATCCAGGCTCATCGGATGATAGATGGCGCGCGGGTTGCGCTGCTCCACGTCGGGCATGGAAGCCTCGGCGAGGCGCGTTTCGAGCGCCATCACGGCCTTTGCCTGCGCGGCGGCGTCCCGTGCCGAATCGCCGAGCAGCACGAACATGCGCGCGATGTGATCGAGATAAGCGGTGCGTGCCGCCTTGAACGCGGGCTTCAGATAGTAGTCGCGGTCGGGCAGACCGAGGCCGCTCTGTGCGGCCACGGCGACCACCTGCGAGCTGTCCTTGAAGTCCTGCATCTGGCCGATGCCGAGCGGGGCCTCGACTCCGATGGATTGCAGGTGCGCGAAGGCCCGCGGGAGCTGCGCCACCGAGTCGATGGCGGCGATGCGCGCGAGCTCCGGCGCGAGCGGCGCGGCGCCGGCGGCATCGATCGCGCGCTCGTCCATACCGCTCGCATAGAAATCGGCGATCTTGCGCTGCGCGGTTCCCGCCGGCCCGTTCTCGGCCTCGAGCGACTCCACCAGGGCGCGGATGAAGGTCTCATTTTGCTGCTCGAGCAAGGTATCGACGCCCCAGTAGGCCCGATCCGCGGGAATCGGGTGCGTCTTGATCCAGTTGCCGTTGGCAAAGCGAAAGAAGTCGGCCCCGGGCGCCACCGAGCGGTCGAGCCAGCTCAAGTACAGGCCGCCGGATCCGGCGGCTCCCTCGCCGGCCGCGCCCGGACCGCCGTCGCCCGCCGATGCGCGCGCACACGCCCCGAGCAGCGCGCCGAGCAACAAGGCGGCGGCGGCGCAGCTCGACGCGCGCGCTGCTGCGCGCGCCGACGCGCACGCCGCTGCGCGCGCCGCTATTCGCAAGACATCGCTGAACTCGCGCGGCTCAGGCCGCGTCGACATTGCGCATCGACAAGCGCACCCGGCCCTGGCGGTCCACCTCGAGCACCTTCACGCGCACCAGGTCGCCTTCCTTGAGCTTATCGCCGACGCGCTCCACGCGCTCCTCGGATATCTGCGAGATGTGCACCAGGCCATCCCTGCCCGGCAGGATGGTCACGAATGCGCCGAAATCCATGAGACGTGCGACGCGTCCCTCATAGACGCGGCCGACCTCGACATCCGCCGTGATCAACTCGATGCGCCGCTGCGCCTCGCGTCCGGCGGCGCCCTGCACCGAGGCGATCTTCACGGTGCCGTCGTTCTCGATGTCGATGGACGTGCCGGTCTCCTCGGTGATCTGCCGTATCACAGCGCCGCCCTTGCCGATGACGTCGCGGATCTTCTCGGGATCGATCTTCAGGGTGATGATGGTCGGCGCCCACTCGGACATGTTCTCGCGGGGCTTTGCGAGCACCTTGTTCATCTCGCCGAGAATGTGCAGCCGCCCGGCGCGCGCCTGATCGAGCGCCACCTTCATGATCTCGCGGGTGATGCTCGTGATCTTGATGTCCATCTGCAGCGCGGTGACGCCGTCCTTGGTGCCCGCGACCTTGAAATCCATGTCCCCCAGATGATCCTCGTCTCCGAGAATGTCGGTGAGCACCTGATAGCGGGAACCCTCCTTGACGAGGCCCATCGCGACGCCCGCGACCGGCGCGCTGATCGGCACGCCGGCGTCCATGAGCGCGAGGCTCGTGCCGCACACGCTGGCCATGGAGCTCGAGCCGTTCGACTCGAGGATCTCCGACACCACCCGGATCACGTAGGGAAACTTCTCCATGTCCGGCATGACCGCCTTGACGCCGCGCTTCGCCAGGTTGCCGTGGCCGATCTCGCGGCGCTTGGGCGAGCCCATCATGCCGGTCTCCCCGACGCTGAAGGGTGGGAAATTGTAATGCAGCATGAACGCTTCCTTGCGCTCGCCGGTGAGGCCATCGATGATCTGCGCATCGCGTCCGGTGCCGAGCGTGGTCACCACCAGCGCCTGCGTCTCGCCGCGCGTGAACAGCGCCGATCCGTGCGTGCGCGCCAGCACGCCGGTGCGCACGTTGATGGGACGCACCGTCTTGGTGTCACGGCCGTCGATCCGGGGATGCCCTTCCAGAATGCGCTCCCGCACCAGGCGGTATTCGAGGTTGAAGAACTCCCCGGCCACCTGATCGGCGCTGAACTTCGGCGCCTCTCCCGCGCTCAAGGACTCGACGATCTTGCGCTTGATCTCGCCGATCGTGGCGTAGCGCTGTTGCTTCTCCGTGATCGCGTAGGCCGCCGTCAGGTCCTTCTCGGCGAGAGCGCTCACCGCCTTCTTGAGCTCGGTGTTGGGCTCCGGTGCGACCCACGGCCACTTCGGCTTGCCGGCCTCGGCGACGAGCTCGTTGATCGCCTTGATCGCGGTCTGCATCTGCTCGTGTCCGAACGTCACGGCGCCGAGCATGGTGTCCTCGTCGAGACCCTTCGCCTCGGACTCGACCATCAGCACGCCCTCGGCCGTGCCCGCCACCACGAGGTCGAGCTTCGAATCCGCGAGCTGCGTGGCGGTCGGGTTCAGTATGTACTTCCCGTCCTTGTAGCCCACGCGCGCCGCGCCGATGGGACCGAGGAACGGCATGCCGGAGATCGCGAGTGCGGCCGAGGCCCCGATCAACGAGGCGATGTCCGGATCGACCTCGGAATTGACCGAAAGAACCGACGCGACGACTTGCACGTCGTTGATGAACCCCTCCGGGAACAGCGGCCGGATCGGCCGGTCGATCAAGCGCGAAGTGAGCGTCTCCTTCTCCGTGGGACGGCCCTCGCGCTTGAAGAATCCTCCCGGAATGCGGCCCGCCGCGTAGGTCTTCTCCTGATAGTTGACGGTGAGAGGAAAGAAGTCGCGCCCCGGGGTCGGCTTCTTCATGCCCACCGCGGTCACGAGCACCACCGTCTCGCTCATGCTCACGAGAACGGCGCCATCGGCCTGCCGTGCCAGCTCGCCGGTTTCGATCGTGACCGTGTGGTCCCCATATTGAAAGCTTTTCTTCGGATGGCTCACGTGGGCCCCTTGTATCGGAAGTGAATTAAAGACGCGGCCGCCGGCGGCGGTGCGAGTCAACGGCGAAGGCCCAAACGTTCGACCAGCTGCGTGTACTTGTCGGGTGTGCGGCTCTTCAGATAATCGAGGAGCTTGCGCCGTTGATTGACCATCTTGAGCAATCCGCGACGCGAGGCGTGATCGGCCTTGTGCGTCGTGAAATGCTGGCTCAAGCCGTTGATTCGCTCGGACAGCAACGCAATCTGAACCTCGGGGGAGCCGGTGTCGCGCGCGCTGCGCTGGAACTTGCCGACGACGCCGCTTTTTTCTTCACGAGTAAGTGGCATGGAAATCAAACCTCAATCAATAACTTAGACCCTTTAAAGAGGCGCGCATTGTACGCGTCGCGCGCCCCGCCCTCAAGCTCGATTCGTGGCCGCTGAAATGAGCCGCAGCGGCACCAGTCGTCCCGGCGGCCGGACCGCTCCCAAACCGAGGAATCCCAGCCCGGGGGCATAAATTCGCACGGTTCCGGGGCATTCGACCGGCACCTCCACGCTCTGTCCCTGGCGCAGCGCCTCGACACGATCGGGCGGCAGATCCAGCCGCCGCCAGCCGGTCAGCGCCGCGTCCACCGGCAACAGGAGCTGTGCGCGTTCGGCGTCGCACAGCCGCTCCAGCGTCTCGAGCGTCCACTGCGCAGCGGCGGCGAAAGGTGCGACGCCGAGGCGCCGCAGCCCCACCAGATGACCGACGGTGTCGAGGCGGCGAGCCAGATCCTCGGCCAGGACGCGCATGTAGGCGCCCTTCGTGCAGCGCACATCGAGCTCGAGGTCGGGGGCGCGCCAGCCGATGAGGCGCAAATCGTGGATCACGATCGATCGCGAAGCGCGCTCGCGCAGCAGTCCCGCGCGCGCGTACTGGTACAGCGGCCTGCCGTCCTGCTTGATGGCCGAATGCATCGGCGGCACCTGCTGGTAGTCGCGCGGAAACTCCTCCAGCGCGCGCTCGAGGTGGGCGCTCGGCCAGGGCGGCAACGCCCGCCGCTCGACCACTTCGGACTCGAGATCGGCGCTCGGCGTGCGCTCGCCGAGACGCACGATCAGGCGGTAGGTCTTGTCCGCCTCGAGCATCTGCGCGCCGAACTTGGTCGCCTCGCCGAGGCAGATGGGCAGCATGCCGGAGGCGAGCGGGTCGAGCGAACCGGTATGTCCCGCCTTGCGGGCCCGGAACAGCCGCTTGACCCGGGCCACGGCCGCCGCCGAGCTCAGGCCCAGCGGCTTGTCGAGCAGCACGATGCCATGCACGTCCTCGACACTCACGCCTCACTCGCCCTTGGCATTCTTGAGGTTCTTGTTCACCGAATCGATCAGCTGCGTCAAGCGCACTCCGTGCTCGATCGCCGTGTCCAGCCCAAAGCTCAAGGTCGGCGCATGGCGGATTCTCAAGGATTTCGACAGCGCATTGCGCAGAAAGCCGGCCGCGCTTTCCAGGCCGCGCTGGACGGTGGGATCCGGTCCCGGCTTGCCGAACACCAGATAATGCACGCGCGCGCTCTGCAGATCCGCGCTCACGTCCACCGCGGTGATCGTGACGTTGCCGATGCGCTCATCCTTGACCTCGCGGCGCAGAAGCCCCGTGAGCTCGCGCTGGATCTGCTCGCCGAGCCGCCGAGCGCGATTATTTTCCTTGGCCATGGCTTCGATCCCGCGCCCGCGCCAAATGACGGGGTCGCTTCGACCCGGTAGATCCCGCGCGATGAGCGCGCCTAAAGGGTTCGCGCAACTTCAACTCGGGAGTAGCACTCGATCTGATCGCCCTCGCGTACGTCGTTGTAGTTCTTCACGCCGATACCGCACTCGGTGCCGGCGCGCACCTCGTTGACGTCGTCCTTGAAGCGCTTGAGCGACTCCAGTGCGCCCTCGAAGATCACCACGTTGTCGCGCAGCACGCGGATCGGGAAGTTGCGGCGCACGTAGCCGTCGATCACCATGCAGCCCGCCACGGTGCCGAACTTGCTCGAGCGGAACACGTTGCGCACCTCGGCCAGCCCCACGATCTGCTCCTTGACCTCGGGCGCCAGCATGCCGGTGAGCACCGCACGGATGTCGTCGATGGCCTCGTAGATGATGCTGTAGTAGCGCACGTCGACGCCGTGCTCCTTGATCGCCGTGCGCGCGGCGGCGTCGCCGCGCACGTTGAAGGCGATGATGCGCGCCTTGGAGGCCGCGGCCAGCGTGACGTCCGATTCGGTGAGGCCGCCGACGCCGGAGGCCACCACGTTGACGGCGACCTCGTCCGTCGACAGCGCCTTGAGCGCGTCGCGCAGCGCCTCGACGCTCCCCTGCACGTCGGCCTTCACCAGCAGCTGCACCACGTTGGGCTTGTTCTCGCCCATGGTGGAGAACACATCCTGCATGTTCGCGCTTCGCTGCGCGAGCTTGACGTCGCGGGATTTGGCCTGACGGTGCATGGCCACTTCGCGCGCCTTGCGCTCGCTCTCGACCACCAGCAGCTCGTCGCCCGCGTTGGGCGCGCCCGACAGGCCGAGCACGACCACGGGAATCGACGGGCCCGCGGCCTCGACCGGCGTTCCCGCCTCGTCGAACAGCGCGCGCACGCGCCCGAACTCCTGGCCGATCAGCAGCGGATCACCGAGCTTCAGGGTGCCCCGCAGCACCAGCACCGTGGCCACCGCGCCGCGTCCTTTCTCCAGGCTCGACTCGATCACGTATCCAGCCGCGAGTCCCGCGGTGGGCGCCTTGAGCTCGAGCACTTCGGCCTGCAGCAGCACGGCGTCGAGCAGCTGATCGACCCCCTGGCCCGTGCGCGCCGACACCGGCACGAAGATGTTCTCGCCGCCCCATTCCTCCGGAATCACCCCGTGCTTGGTGAGCTCCTGCTTGACGCGCTCCGGATCAGCTTCCGGCTTGTCCATCTTGTTGAGCGCCACGACGATGGGCACCTGCGCCGCCTGCGCGTGCTGGATCGCCTCGATGGTCTGCGGCATGACCCCGTCGTCGGCGCCGACCACCAGGATCACGATGTCGGTCACCTGCGCGCCGCGCGCGCGCATGGAGGTGAACGCCGCATGGCCCGGCGTATCGAGGAAGGTGACCATGCCCTTGGCGGTCTCGACGTGATACGCGCCGATGTGCTGGGTGATGCCGCCGGCCTCGCCGGCCGCCACCTTGGTGCGGCGGATGTAGTCGAGGAGCGAGGTCTTGCCGTGATCGACGTGGCCCATGACGGTGACCACCGGCGGGCGCGGCAGCACCTCGAGCGTGGAATCCGCCTCGCCTTGCAGGCCCTCCTCGATGACGTTTTCCTTGCGCAGCACCGCGGTGTGGCCCATCTCCTCCACCACCAGCACCGCCGTATCCTGTTCGATCGTCTGGTTGATCGTCGCCATGACGCCCATGTTCATCATGACCTTGATGACCTCGGTCGCCTTGACCGCCATCTTCTGCGCGAGCTCCCCGACCGTCATCGCCTCGGTGATCGGCACCTCGCGCACCACGCGCGCGGTCGGCATCTCGAAGCCATGCTTCGTGTCGGTCTCGGCGCCCACGGTGCGCCGGCGTCCGTCGCGCGACTTCTTCTTCTTGTGGCGCGAGCTCACGTCGCCGACGATGTGCAGCTCCTGGCGGCCGTAGCGCGTAGCCTTGTCGTCCGGCGCCTCGCGCGCGGGCTTGGCGGGCTTGGCCGCCGCCGCGGCCGCGGCTTTGCGCTCGCGCTCGCCCTGCTCGCGTGCCTGCGCCTCCGCCTGGCGTCGTGCCTCCTCCTCGGCGGTGCGCTTGCGGTTCTCCTCATCGCTCCGCCGCCGGTTCTCCTCCTCGATACGCTCGCGGTCGAGCCGCTCCTTCTCGAGCCGCTCGTGCTCCGCACGCTCGAGAGCGGCCTTCGCCTGCTCCTCGCTCTCGCGCTGGCGATCGAGCTCCTCCTGCTGGTGCCGCGCCTGATCCTCGAGCACCTCGCGCTTGACGTAGGTGCGCTTGCTGCGCACTTCGACGTTGACGGTGCGCGCGCGCCCCTGCGGGCTGGCGAGCTTGAGCTCGGATTGCGACTTGCGCCGCAAGGTTATCTTGCGCGGCGACGCGTCCGCCTCGCCGTCGTTGCGCCCGTGGCTGCGGCGAAGATGCGTGAGCAGCTCGTGCTTCGCATCCTCGCTGATCATGTCCTCCGCGCCGTCGACCTTGATCCCCGCCTGATCGAGCTGCTGCAGCAGCCGATCGACGGGCACCTTCAGCACCTCGGCGAACTGCGCGACCGTTACATCTGCCATTACGCTGCTCCTAGACCTTTGCCTCTTCCGCGAACCAATGCTTGCGCGCATCCATGATGAGCTCGCCGGCCTTCTTGTCGTCGATGCCGCCCATCTCGACCAGTTCGTCGACTGCGAGGTCCGCCAGATCGTCGCGTGTACGCACGCCCTTGCGCGCCAGGGCCTTGGCGAGCTGATCGCCCGCGAGCTCCACGAGGTCCGCCGCCGGCTCTGCGCCGTCCATCGATTCCTCGCTCGCAATGGCCTGGGTCAAGAGCACATCGCGCGCGCGCGTGCGCAGCTCCTTCACGATCTCCTCGTCGAACTCCTCGATCGCGTTCAGCTCGCTCGCCGGCACGTAGGCGATCTCCTCGATCGTCGAGAACCCCTCCTGCACCAGAATGCTGGCGACATCGGCGTCGACGTCGAGCTGCTGCATGAAGGTCTCGCGCAACGCGAGCGACTCGCTCTCGCTCTTCGCCTCCGCCTGCGACTCGCTCATCACGTTGAGCTCCCAGCCGGTGAGCTCGCTCGCCAGACGGATGTTCTGGCCGCCCCGGCCGATCGCCTGCGATAGCTTGTCCTCGGATACGGCGATGTCCATCGAATGCGAGTCCTCGTCGACGACGATCGATGTCACCTCGGCGGGCGCCATGGCATTGATCACGAACTGCGCATGGTTCTCGTCGAAGGGAATGATGTCCACGCGCTCGCCCGCGATCTCGTTCGACACCGCCTGCACGCGCGATCCGCGCATGCCGACGCATGCGCCCACCGGATCGACGCGCGGATCGTTCGAGCGCACCGCGATCTTGGCGCGCACGCCCGGATCGCGCGCTGCCGCCAGGATGTTGATCAGTCCCTGTCCCACCTCGGGCACCTCGAGCTTGAACAGCTCGATGAGGAACTCCGGGGCGGTGCGCGATAGGAACAGCTGCGGGCCGCGCGGCTCCGAACGTACCTCCTTGAGGTAGGCCTTGATGCGGTCCTGCGAGCGCACGGGCTCGCGCGGGATCATCTCCTCGCGCGCGATGAAGCCCTCGGCGTTCGCGCCCAGGTCCACGTACACACCGTTGCGGTCGACGCGCTTGACGATGCCGCTCACCAGCGTGCCGGCGCGGTCCTTGTAGGCATCCACGACCTGTGCGCGCTCCGCCTCGCGCACCTTCTGCACGATCACCTGCTTGGCGGTCTGGGCGAGAATCCTGCCGAACGGCACGGATTCCATCGGCTGCTCGACGTAGCCGCCCTCCTCCACGTCCTTGTCGATCTCGCGCGCATCGTCCATGCGCAGCTCGCGCTCCGGCACCTCGAGCTCCGTCGAATCGTCCGCGAACACCTTCCAGCGGCGGAACGTGTCGTAGCCGCCGGTCTTGCGGTTGATCGCGACGCGCACGTCGAGCTCTTCGCCGTATTTCTTGCGGGTGGCGGAGGCCAGCGCCGCCTCGAGCGCGTCGAATATGATTTCCTTGTCGACGCCCTTCTCGTTGGAAACGGCATCTACCGCCATCAGTATTTCTTTATTCATGGTCCTAGAGACTCCTGCTCAGTCCGGCCGCAATCTTGCCTTCTGAATCCGCTCGAGCGGCAGCTGCTGAGGCCGCCCGTCGACTTCAACTACAATCGAGTCGTCACCAATCGATTTCAACGTTCCGACGAAGCGCCGCCGCCCCTCCACGGCCATCTTCAGTTCGACGAAGATGCGCTGCCCCACGAAGCGCTCGAAGTGCGCGCGCTTGCGCAAGATCCGATCGAACCCGGGCGAGGAGACCTCCAGGGTGTACGGCCCCTTGATCGGCTCCTCGATCTCGAGCACCTCGCTCACCGCGTGACTCACCGCCGCGCAATCATCCACCGTCACGCCGGAGTCCCGCTGCCCCGATCGCTCCGCGGCGTGCGCCGCGGCGCGATCGCTGTGCGCCCCGACCGGGCGGCGGTCGATGAACACCCGCAGCACCCCGCCCCGCCGCGCGCTCGCGTACTCGAGATCGACCAATTCAAAGCCCAGCGCCTCGATCGGCGGCTCTAGCAAGCGCATCAAGGCGTCACGCATCTTCAAGGCCCTTGGCGGATTGCCGGCGACGCGCCCTTCAAACAAAAAAGGGGACCATCGGCCCCCCTAGCTCTTCAACGAACGAGGTTCTTCGACAAAAAAGCCCCTCCGCGGGGCCATTTCTCTCGAACGTTTCCCTTGAGGACCGGCCGCTTCTGAACCAAAGCGCATTGGGATCCCCGCCGAGGGCCGCGATTATAGGCAAATCGAACTGGAGCGTAAACCCTGTCGGCCAAATCAACGGCGGGCCGGGGCACAAACGACTGGGGCCGCATCGCTGCGGCCCCAGTGCTTCGGTAAATGACCGGTAAGGTCCTTACCAGCGCTTCGGACCCCGGGAGCCGCCGCCGCCGCCGCCCGTGCGCTCCTGCGCCTCGTTCACCTTCAGCGCCCGCCCTTCGACGTCGTGGCCATTCAAGGCCTGCATGGCGCGCGCAGCATCCGCGCTCGCCATCTCGACGAAGCCGAAACCGCGGGGCCGACCGGTGTCGCGATCATTGATCAGCGCAACCGACTGGACGGGGCCGTGCTTTTCGAACAGCGCACGCACCGCGGATTCGTCCATCGAGAAAGGGAGATTGCCAACATACATTTTCGTCATTTAAAAACACCTACTACAAGAGAGACAATCGGCCGAGCAACGCGCCTCGTGGGCGCGGCTTGCCAGCCACCTGGATCGAAGAAACCTGCTTTGTAGGTTGTGGTCAAGATGACGCGGGAGCGGCAATGACCAGAAACGGACCAAGTAGAAATTCACGAGCCGGCGCGGATCATACAGCAAATCGCTGAGCAGTTCGACTATCGCGCAATAGGGGTATCCCCTAATCAGCAATGCTGCGCTGCCAGAACGACACCCAGGGCGGCTCGAGCCGCTCGCTTGCGCTCAGCGGGGAGATTACGGCGCCGCGCCAGATCGAATTCAATCCTACCGCCTCGCACAAGCCATGCGCCTGCTCGGCCTCGGCCGGACCATGATTGACCATCAGAAACAGTCCGCCCGGCGTCAGATTATGGTGAATGCGCTCGAACAGCCGTTGCGGGCGCAGCAGGTCCAGCGGCAGGCGCCAGGCGAGGATGGCGTTGGGCGTGAGGAACGGAAACCAGGCGCTGATCAGATCCGCCGGCTGAGCGTACCGCGAGTAATCGGCGACCACGAACTCGGCGTTCGCGAGCGCGGCGACGTAGCCGCGCGCGTGATCGATGCGTGCCCGGCCGTCCCTGAGCAATCGATGTCCCTCGATCTCGACTCCGAGCAGCCGGCGCGGCCCGAAGAACGCAGCGAGCGCCGCCGCGTACCAGAAGCTCGCGCAGCCCACGTCGCACAGCACCCCCACTTCGCGCCGCGCGAGGCCGGCACGCGACCATGCCTGATCGAGGATGTCCAGGTACTCGTAGCTGCGCACGCTCGTGGCGGCCCCGAGAAGCGCTTCGAAGCGCACGTGATAGCGGCTCTGCAGCTCGGCGATCCGTGCTGCCTGTCGCGGGCTCGAGGCAGGCAGCTCGCCCGCCGCAGTCTCGCGGTAAGTGCCGCGCGACCAGCCGACACGCTCGGAAAGGCGGTAACCGATGCGATGGCGCAAAGATCGCAGCCGCTGCGTCCAGGAGTACAACGGCGCTGCCGTCAGGGACGACCGGCGGCCTCGGCCCTGCGCAACAGATCGCTGCGCACAGCCGAGGCCTCGAGTCTCAGCGGCCGCGAGCGCAAAGGCGATATCTCGGCGGCGGTGTAGGGCTCGAAGCCGGAAGGCAGATGGTCGCGGTCGAAGCGCCACAGCATCCAGTTGAGCACCTCGGCCAGATCTGCGTCCGACAACGGAGAGGTCGCGACGCCCGGGACCCGCACCAGGTATTCGCGCCCGCCGGATACCCACAGGAACTTGGCCACCGTGCCGGCGATGCCCGGAGCCGTCGCATCGGATCCCGATCCGTCCAGCCGATGGCAGCCCTGGCAGTTCAAGGTCCAGTTCTGCCAGGCGCGCTGCGGGTTTTCCACGCCGACCGCGGCCGGGGCCGGCGCTTTGCGCGCGCTCCCGCCGTTCTCGGCCGGCAGCGCGTCACGCGCGCGCAGCGGAGCGCCGAGGAGCGCGAGGCCGAGCAGCGCGGCGAGGGCCGTGAGGGCGCCCGCCGCGCCCCGCGACACAGCCGCCGCGCCCGGGTGATCGGCACGCATCACCGTGCGCCGGCTATTTCTTCTGATCGAGGGCGACGCCGAGGATCAGGGCGACGGTACAGGTGTAGGACTGACTCTTGGTGCCGAAACACCAGGTCACCTCGTTGTTGGTCTGCGGGCGCACCACCGGCCGGTCGCCCTGGTTGTTCTGGCAGGCACACCGTCCCCAGGCCACGCCGCCGCAGCAGTCGTTGTACGAGATGATGTAATTGCGCTCATCCGCGGGATTGCGGCAGGTGCCGATCCAGGTGATGGGCGACATCTCGGTTCCGGGTGGGCAGGCAGTGACGCTGCCGCCGTAGCACGAGCACAGTGAGCCGTCGATGGCGCAGTAGCGCCAGTAATCGCATTTGGTGCGATCGCCCGGATCTTGCGGATTGCCGGAGTACTGCGGAGCGGTCTGGCCCGAATTCGGGTCGTTGGGGTCGGCGCCTTCCCCCTCGGCGCCCTTGGCCACCGGCAAGAGCGGCAAGGCCGCGGCGCCCGCCAGGAATCCGCCGAGCATGCCGAACACGCCGCGTCTGGAGGTTCGGCTCGCCAGGCCGCGCAGCATCTTTTCCGCCAATCGATCGAGCTGATCCACATCATTCTCCCGCAGAAGCGCGTCTCTGGTCGCGTTGAGCCAAAAATTGCTGAATATGACCCACACCCTGTTGCTGCGCGACGAACAAGCTCTCCAGGTGCTCGCGCGTGTTGACGAGACCGGTGGCCGAGAGCTTCCCCGCCTCGTCGATCAAGGCCGCGTACGGCAGCTTCGCCACCCCGAAGCTGCGTCCCAGGTGTTCCGAGAGCACGTAGGGAAATCGTCCCAGGCCCTTGTCCTTGATGAATTGCAGGTGCCGCTGCGCCTCCCCATCGCTCGCCAGCACGATGTCGAGCCAGGAGCGCTCGGCGGATTGTGCGGAGCGCACTGCCGGCAACAGCGCTTCGCACACCACGCAATCGGGCGATACGAACAGCAGGAGCTGGCTGCGTCCCGCGCGCATCCCGCCGATGCGCACCGTCGATCCATCCAGCGCGCTCAATGTCATCTCGGGAGCCGGCTCGCCGAGCGTGAGCGGCTGGCGCAGCGCGAGCGCTCCGGCGGGCGCGAGGCGCTGATGCAGCACGCCTATCTGCCGGGCAAGCGCCGTGCATACGATCGCCAGACCGAGCACCGCCAGCCAAAGGGCGATCTGCGATGCAATCACGAAGCTCACAGCACGGCCCCCGCGCGCATCGGCCGCAAACCCATCACCTGATCGAGCGCCGCATAGACGGCGAGCAGGGCGCAGGCCCCGAGCAGCTGGGAGAGCTCGATCGGCGCGGCCTCGCTCGCACGCGCCGCCAGCAGCGTGGCGCCGGCGAGCAGCAGGGCATTACGTCCGATCTCGAACGCGCCCAGACGCCCGCCGCCCGTCCCGAACCGGCAGCCGCAGTCGACGTCGCGCCGCCCCTGCATGACCGCCCGCGCGATGAGAGCGAAGTAAGCGGCGAGGATCAGCATCGAGAGTCCGGCGCCCGCGCCGCGCCCCGCGGGCACCAGCAGCAGGACCGCCGACAGCATCTCCGCCAGGCAGGCGGCCGCAACGGCCGAACCGGCCGCCGCCTGCGGTACGCCGGCCAATTCCCGCACCGCGGACTCGGCGCGCTGCCGCCGCAGCGCCTTGTGAACGGCCGATGCAGCGAGCAGCAGCGCCAGAAATGCGCCGAGCTGTGCGAGCAGCGGCCCTTCGATGTCCGCCATGGGCCTCAATGCAGCGTCTCCATCTGCAGGCGGGTATGAAAGCCGGGCAGGTCGAGGCTGCGGATCAGGGCCCCGCTCTGCGGGTCATAGACATCGAGCCGCTCCCCGGCCTGCACCAGCATGAGCGGCTGCGCGGCGCGGGTCAGCGCAATGGACGAGCCCGGGCGCACGAGGCGCAGGCGCCGCACTCGCGCCTTGCTCTGCGCGCTGAACACCCACACCTCGGTGGCCGGATCCTTGTGCGTGCCCTCGCGCGCATCGGGTTGCATCAGTACGTAGAGGAGGCTCTTCTCGTCGCTCGCGATGAGCTGCCAGCCGCTCGGCCGCCAGTTCTCGGCCCTCTCCGCGGCGCTCACGAGCGGCCAGTCCGGCAATACGCGCACGGCGTCGGTCTTCATGTCGATCGGCTGGATGCGCCCATGCAGGCTCGGGAAGTAGTGCACGCCGTCGATGGTCGCGCTGGCGGTGAACAGCGGATCCGAATCGAGCAGGTTGAACGGCTTGGTCTCGCTGCGGCCCACCACGGCACCATTCGCGTCCAGCCGCACGCTCAGCAGCGTGCCGCTCGAGCACAGCGTCGAGAAGCCGCGCTCGCCCGAGGGATAGATGAGCGAGCAGCCCGGTATCTCGATCTCGCCCAGGGGCTGGCGCTTCACCAGATCGACCACCGTGACGGAGGCCGCCGGCGTGAAATTGAACACCAGCGCCATGCGCTCGCCGTCGGTGAAGGCGAACAGCCCCTCCATCGCCGTGATCAGCGCCCGCTTGGTGCCGGGAAGGACGATCTCGCCGGCCACGTTCAGGGTCTGGGCATCGTAAATCGTGATGAAATCGGTACGCGTGCCGCGCACGCCGCGCGACCATACGGTATCCGCAGTGTAGATCTCCGGACGGATGTCCGAGACCAGGAGGGTGGTCGAATCGCGTGCCTGCAGTTGAGCCTTCACTTCGCGGCTGTCGGCGCCGACGTTGCGCAGCTCGATTCGATCGCCGGCATAGTTCAAGAACGCCCAGCCGGTCGGATATTTCGCGGGCAGTTTCTCGACCTTGAGCGTCGGATCGGCCGGGAGCGGTGTGGGAAAATCGCCGCACCATGCCGTGCCCGCGATCAACGCCGCACTCACCGTAAGGACGGGCACTAAAGTGCTCATGCGCATTCATCCCCTCGCTTTGCTGCTTGTCCGCGGGCGCCGGCCCGCGCATCGGAGTGTACGTGAACGGCGCGCGGCTGAATACTGCGGGACGCGACCGGGTATATTGCGCCCATGAATCGCGCGCAGATATTCTTTTATCTCGCCCTTGCGCTCGCGTTCGCGGCCTTCATCCTCGGCGCGATCCGCGCCGCGCCGCGCCGCCACGATCGGCGCTGGCCGACCCCGCTCGAGCTCGCGGTCGGATTCGTCACGGACTTCTTCGATACCTTGGGCATCGGATCCTTCGCGCCCACCACCGCGATCTTCAAGCTGCGCCGCATGGTACCGGACGAGCGCATCCCGGGGACGCTCAACGTGGGCCACGCGCCGTCCGCCATGACCGAGGCCATGATCTTCGTCGGCGCCATCGAGGTCGAGCCCAATCTGCTGATCGCCATGATTGCGAGCGCCACGGTCGGCGCTTGGCTCGGCGCCGATTTGGTGGCGCGCCTGTCGCGCCGCGCGATCCAGATCACCATGGGAATCGCACTGCTCATCGCCGGCGGCGTCTTCACGGCCTACAATCTGCATGCGTTGCCCGGCGGCGGCGTGGCCATGAACCTCGCCGGATGGAAATTCCCCTTTGCGGTCGCCGTCAACTTCGTGCTCGGCGCGCTCATGAGCGTCGGCATAGGGCTGTACGCGCCGTGCATGATCACTCTCGCGCTGTTGGGGATGCACCCCATTGCCGCCTTTCCGATCATGATGGGCGCCTGTGCGCTGCTGCAGCCGATCGCGAGCCTGCGTTTCTTCCAAACGGGGGCGTTCGCCTTCGGCCCATCGCTCGGTCTTTCCTGCGGCGGGGTGATCGGGGTGCTGGTGGCAGCCTATATCGTCAAGTCCCTGCCCCTGGAGGCGCTGCGCTGGCTGGTGATCGTCGTGATCGTCTATGCGGCATTCGCGATGATGCGCTCCGCGGCGCGCGGGGCGGGTCCGGCATCGGCGGCGGCCTCGACACCGCAAGCGGCCCCGACCTCGGAGACGGGCGCCGCATCATGAGCATCGCGCTTCGGCTCGCCACCCGCACCGACGTCCCCGTGCTCGCCGCGCTGATCGAGCGCTCCGCTCGCGGTCTCAGCCTGGACGAGTACCGTCTTGCGCAGGTGGAGGCGGCGCTGCGCGGCGCGTTCGGCGTCGACACGCAGCTGCTCGACGATCGCACCTATTTCGTCGCCGAGGAGGATGGCCGCCTCGCCGGATGCGGCGGCTGGAGCTTTCGCTCGACGCTGTTCGGCGGCGACACGCGCACCGGCCGCGACGACTCGCTGCTCGACCCGCGCACCCAGGCCGCCAAGATCCGCGCCTTCTTCGTCGAGCCCGCCAGGGCGCGGCGCGGCGTGGGCACGCTGCTGCTCGAGCGCTGCGAGCAAGAGGCGCGCGCGCGCGGCTTCGCGCGCGCCGAGCTGATGGCGACGCTCCCCGGTGTGAAGCTCTATGCCGCTCGCGGCTATGTGGGCGCACAGCGCGTGAGCTACGACCTCGGCAACGGCGAGAGCATCGAGTTCGTGCCGATGAGCAAGGATCTCGGCGCGCGCGGCGGCTGACCCCGCGGGGCGATGAGACGCTGGTGCGCGCGACCGGGCGGCGCGCGATCCGCGTTCACGCCCCTGAGCGCGGTTCTAGTATGCTATCGCGCTTCTCAATGTCGGATAGCCGTGCGATGAGCCAATCGATTCCTGCCACGTTGATCCCGGGAGACGGGATCGGCCCGGAGATCGTCGAGAGCGCGCTGGCCGCGCTCGACGCCCTCGGCGCCCCGTTCCGCTGGGAGCGCCAGATCGCGGGCCTCGAGGGAGTGAAGGCGGAGGGGGATCCGCTGCCGGCACGCACCATCGCCAGCATCCGCCGCACGCGACTCGCGCTCAAGGGACCGCTCGAGACTCCCTCGGGCGGAGGCTATCGGAGCTCCAACGTGCGGCTGCGCGAGGAGTTCAAGCTGTACGCGAATCTGCGTCCCGCCCGCACGCTCATCCCCGGTGGCCGATTCGACGACATCGACCTCGTGGTGGTGCGCGAGAATCTCGAGGGCTTGTACATCGGGCACGAGCATTACATCCAGATCGACGATGATCCCCACGCCGTCGCCATGGCAACCGGCGTGAACACGCGCCAGGGCAGCAGGCGGCTGCTCGAGTTCGCCTTCGAGCACGCGATCGCGAGCGGCCGCAGGAAGGTCACCATCGTGCACAAGGCGAACATCATGAAGGCGCTCACCGGCATCTTCCTGGAGACCGGCGAGGAGCTCTACCAGCGCAAGTACCAGGGACGCTTCACGCTCGACACCGTCATCATCGATGCCTGCGCGATGAAGCTGGTGCTCAATCCCTGGCAGTTCGACGTGCTCGTCACCACCAATCTGTTCGGCGACATCCTCTCCGACCTGGTCGCCGGGCTGGTGGGCGGGCTCGGCATGACGCCCGGCGCGAACATCGGCGCAGACGCGGCGATCTTCGAAGCGGTGCACGGATCGGCCCCGGATATCGCCGGCAAGGGGGTCGCCAATCCGACCGCGCTGCTGCTCGCCGCGGCGATGATGCTCGATCACTGCAATCTGCCGAAAATGGCGCAGCGCCTGCGCACGGCGATCGCCGAGACGCTCAACACCGATCGGGTGCGAACCGGCGATCTGGGCGGCACGGCGAGCACCGCGCAGTTCACCGCCGCCCTGCTCGAGCGCATCGCCCATGCCTGATGGATGGCTTGCCGCACCTCGAGCATGCCGCCGATAATCTCGATCGAGAACGTCAGCAAGTCGTACGCCTCGGGCGTGCGCGCCTTGCAGCCGATCGACCTGCAGATTCGCAAAGGCGAGATCTTCGCGCTGCTCGGCCCGAACGGCGCCGGTAAGACGACGCTGATCAACATCATATGCGGCATCGTCACGGCGAGCAGCGGCCGGGTGATCGCGGACGGGCACGACGTCGTTCGCGACTATCGCGCGGCGCGCATGAAGATCGGCCTCGTTCCGCAGGAGCTCACCACCGATTCGTACGAGACCGTGTGGTCGACCGTGAGCTTCAGCCGCGGCCTCTTCGGACGCGCGCCCCATCCTGCCTACATCGCCAGCCTGCTGCGCGATCTCTCCCTCATCGGCAGGCGCGACAGCCGCATCATGGAATTGTCCGGCGGCATGAAGCGACGGGTGATGATCGCGAAGGCCCTGTCGCACGAGCCCGATATCCTGTTCCTCGACGAGCCGACCGCCGGCGTGGACGTCGAGCTGCGCCGCGACATGTGGGAACTGGTCAGCGGCCTGCGCGCGCGCGGCGTGACCATCATATTGACCACTCACTACATCGAGGAGGCCGAGGAGATGGCCGACCGCGTCGGCGTGATCAACAAGGGCTCGCTCATCCTGGTCGAGGAGAAGACCACGCTGATGCGCAAGTTCGGCAAGAAGCGGCTCACCCTGCACCTGCAGGCGCCGCTCGCGCAGGTGCCGCAGGCGCTCGCCCCCTGGGGCCTGGAGCTCAAGGACCGCGGCCTCGCCCTGGTCGGCACGTTCGACCGCGGGAGCGACGCCGACATCCCGCTGCTCCTGCAGCGCGTGGCCGAGCTGTCGATCCGGATCAAGGATCTGGAGACCCATCAGAGCTCCCTCGAGGAGATCTTCGTGAGCCTGGTGAGCGATCGGATCCGGGGTGAGCGCCGATGAGCCGCGGCATTCGTCTCGAATTCAATCGTCACGGAGTGTGGGCGATCTACAAGTTCGAGATTGCGCGCGCGCTGCGCACGCTGGTGCAGAGCCTCATCACCCCGGTCATCACCACCTCGCTGTACTTCGTGGTGTTCGGCGCCGCCATCGGCTCGCGCATGACGCCCGTGAGCGGCGTGAGCTACGGTGCGTTCATCGTGCCGGGACTCATGATGCTCGCGCTGTTCACCGAGAGCCTCGCGAACGCCTCGTTCGGCATCTTCTTCCCGAAATTCGTCGGCACCATCTACGAGCTTCTGTCGGCGCCCATCTCCTCCATCGAGATCGTGATTGCCTACGTCGGCGCCGCGGCCTCGAAGTCCGTGGTGCTGGGCGGGGTGATCCTTGCGACCGCCGCGCTGTTCGTACCGATCAGGATCGTGCACCCGTTCCTGATGGCGGGATTTCTGCTCATGACGGCGGTGAACTTCAGCCTGTTCGGCTTCGTTCTGGGACTTTGGGCCAGAGGCTGGGAGCAGCTGCAGCTCATCCCCACTCTCATCGTGACGCCCTTGACTTTTCTCGGCGGGGCGTTCTACTCGATCAGCATGCTGCCGCCGGCTTGGCGCGCCTTCAGCCTGTTCAATCCGGTCGTCTATCTGATCAGCGGCTTTCGCTGGTGCTTCTACGGAGCGGCGGACGTGAACGTCTACCTGAGCTTCGGCATGACCATCGGCTTCTTCCTCGCCTGTCTGGCCGTCATCGGCTGGATATTCAAGACGGGCTACCGCCTGAAGAATTGAGGCGCCCGTCGCGCGCCGGCGCGAGCTCGCTTCACGGAGCCGGCGCGCCTGCTATATTGCGCGCCTCATGCCAATCGATTACTCCGGCCATCTCAAGTCGTATCGTCATCTGCTGTCCTATCGGCACTGGAAGGCGCGTCTGCTCATGTGGGTGGCGGCGGCCGCCGTCGGTGCGGCCGCCGTTGGCTTCGCCAAGATCGCCGATCTCGCGCAAGGGGGCCTGAAGCGGCTGCTTGCGGTGACCCCGCTGGCGCCCTGGGTGATCGCGCCGCTGGGCTTTTTCGCGATCGCATGGCTCACCCGCAGATACTTTCGAGGGGCCGAGGGCAGCGGGATCCCGCAAACCATCTTCGCGATCCGCCACGAGTCGGGCGAGCTCGGCGAGCTGTTCATGAAGCCCCTGGTGGTCCTGGGCCGCGTCGCGCTCGCGGGCGCCGCGCTGCTTTGCGGCGGCTCCATCGGCCGCGAAGGTCCGACGGTGCACGTCGGCGCCGTGATCGTGCACAGCGTCTCGCGATTCATGCCGAAGGGCCGGCTTCCCGGACAGCGCCACGCACTGGTGCTCGCCGGCGGCGCGGCCGGCGTGGCGGCGGCGTTCAACACCCCGCTGGCCGGCATCGTGTTCGCCATCGAGGAGCTGTCGCGCTCGTTCGAGGAGCGCGCCAGCGGCACGACGCTCACCACGGTGATCCTCGCGGGCGTGGTGGCCATCGCATTCGTGGGCGACTACACCTATTTCGGCCAGCCGCAGGTCGCGCACGTCCCATCGTTGCAGCCTGAGGTGTTTCTGGTCGCCGCGGCCTGCGGCCTCGCCGGCGGCCTGTTCAGCCTGCTCACGCTCAAGAGCACGCAGCAGCTTCCCGGCGCGCTCGGACGCCTGCGCAGGGAGCACCCGGCCCTCTTCGCCGGCCTGTGCGGAATTCTGATCGCCACCGTGGGCACCCTCTCGGGCTCGCTCACCTACGGGACGGGATACGATGAGGCGCGCTCGATTCTCGAGAATCATGCGCATCTGTCCTGGGGCTACGCGCCCGCGCGCGCGCTCGCGACCCTGCTCTCGTACTTGAGCGGGATCCCCGCCGGCTTGCTCGCGCCCTCGCTCTCGGTCGGCGCAGGGCTCGGCCAGGTGCTGGCCGATCATCTGGGCCAATCCACGGCCGTACCTTTCGCCATCCTCGGCATGTGCGGATATCTGGCCGGCGTCACTCAGGCACCGCTCACCTCCTTCGTGATCGTGATGGAGATGACCGCCCAGCATGCGATGGTGCTGCCGCTCATGGTGACGGCCGCGGTCGCGACGGCGGTGTCGAGAGTGATCTCCCGTCCGCTCTACCAGACGCTGGCGGACCGCTATGTCGCCGCCGAGCCGGCCCCCGAACCGGCGCCCGAGGCGGCCGTCGAGCGCGCCACTTGACCCGCGCCGTATTGCGTCAGGATGGGAAGCGGCGCGATCGCCGCGGCTCGCGGCGCGGCTAGCCGAACTTGACGGTTACGTTCGGCTAGTAATCGAACTGATAGGACACCCCGACGCTGCTTCCGGGATCGTTCTCGGGCGTCGTGCCTTGCACCGCCGTGCCGTTGCCGAGGCGCGTCTGCAGCTTCAGATGCTTGGTGAGATTGACATCCACCTCGACCTGGCTCTGGCCGGTGGTGCTCTGCTTGCCCTCGACGTAGATGCGCTTGGTGACGTACCGGCCGGCCTGGATGGCGGCGCCCGAGTTTTCGGTGGCCCCCGTGGCGGTGGTGGTGGTGTTGGAGCCCACCGACAGCCGATCGAGACCCAGGCTTTTCTGCAGCCGCGTGAGCGGATTCGAGCCTCCGCCCCCCGACAATGTCGCGACGGCGGCGCCCACCTCCGCGAGCTGCAGCGCAGTGAGCTGGGCGGCGGGCTGGCCGAACAGGAGCAGCGCCATGATCTCATCCTGGCTCTGGCCGGAGCTGCTGGAGAGGTCGATCTTCGGCGAATCGGCATAGCCGGTGATGCGCAGCTGGGCCGTGACGTTCTGCACCGTCGCCGTCGCAGTGAAATCGAGTGTCGGATCGATGTTCTTCTTGAGCCCCGCGCCGTCGAAGGTGACGCGCGAGGAGCTGTCGAAGGTGAGCTTGCTGCTGCCGATGTTGAAGGTGCCGCGCAGCAGGTTCAGGCTCCCCGTGACCACGGGCGCGCTCGCCGAGCCGCCGACATGCAGGCCCTCCTCGCTGCCGAGCTCGGCGTCGAGACCGCGCCCCTGCACCAGCACCTCGCGCGGCGCCTTGATGGCGATGTTGAGATCGACCTCCAGATGCCCGCCCGGCGTCTGCACGGCGCGTCCGCGGCGGCGCACGTCGAGCACGGCGACGTCCGGCGGCAGCGAGTCGGGAATTCCAATGAGCGCTCGATTGACGCGGATCGTGCCGTCGACCGCGAGCCGCTCGCGCGCGTGGCCGCCCACGTGTATGTCCGCATTCAGGTTCGCGGTGAGGATGTTGCTCGTGATGAGCTGCGCACGTGTGGCGGTCAGCTTAAGATCGACCGGCATGCCCGGCTGCAGTACGCCGATGCTGCCGGTCATGCCGAGCGAGCCCGAGGCGGCGCTCGCCGTGAATGACCGCACCTCCAGAGTGCCCTGGCTGCCGCTGATCTCGGCGCCGATGTGGGTCAGATTGACGCCTCGCACATAATCGCGAAAGCTCCCATTGGACAGCGTGACGGTACCGCGGATTTGCGGCTCGGCCAGAGTCCCGGCCACCGTGGCGTCCACCGCCAGCGCCCCGGCCGCGTGCAGGCCGCGTGCCTCGAGCAGAGGATTCGCCACCCCGATGTCGAGCTTGCCCTCGACCTTGAGGTCGTAGGAGCCCTCGGCATCGAGAGGCGTATCGCCCGTGACGGTGAGGAGCGACGTGCTGCCCGCGTTCAGCCTGATGTCGAGCGCGGCAGAGTCGCCCGCCAGCACGGCGCCCGCATTCAGATCGAGCGCGGGTAGCCCGAGGGCCTCACCGGTCTGGAAGCGAAAGCCGCGGGCCGCGAGCGAGATCCTGCCGGCCGGCGCGCCGAGGGTTCCGCGCAGATCCGCGGTCCCCTCGATCGTCCCGTGGGAGAGCAGATCGGGAAAGAACGCATCGATGAGCTTGGGATCGATGTGGCGCAGCGAGGCATGCAGGTCGAGCGCCGGGGAAAGCTCCCCGTGCGCCTCGAGGACCGCATTCTGCACGCCGAGCTCGAGCTCATCGATGCTCAGTGCAGGGGTGTACGAGACCTTCGCGGCGCGGAGCAGGTGCAGCTGCTGCCCGCGATAGTCCATCCGCGCATGCAGCAGGTGCACCGTGTGGTCCTCGAGATCGACCCGCGCATCGGCCGCCAGGTCGGCGGGATAGCCCCTCAGTTCCGGAATCCGGGCGCTGAGCTGCGCCGCGACCGAGTCGGTCGAGCCCTCTCCCGAGATGTGTATGTTGCCGGCCAGCTGGCCCGCCGCCAGGTTCTCGCCGTCGAGCTCGAATTTCGCGCGTGTCCTGCCATTTTGCGGCGTGAAGTCGGCGCCGGCGTCGAGCTTGCCGTGAACGTTGGTTCCGAGCAGGTGATTCAAGTCGGCGAGATCCCCGACGTGCAGCTCGACGTGGCCGCGGCTGTCGGCAAAGGTCGACTGCATGCTCCATTCGCCGGCCAGCCGGGCGCTCTTCCACTCGCCGCGCTGCACCGTGGCGCGCAGGCCGCGCCGTCCCAGACGCGCGAGCGAGGCAGAGAGCTCGAGGGGCGATCCATCGACCTCGCCGTGCGCGCTGATGCTCGCGCTCGGCGCGCTCGGCAAGCCGCGTGCGTGCAGCTCCGCGCTCACCATGCCGGGCGCCGAGCCGCGGATGGACAAGGTGCTCTTGAGCGCCGCATCGGTGGACAGCGCTCCCGGCGCGCCGCTCAGGCGGCCGGAGGCTTGAAGATCCCCGCGCAGCGCGCTCGACACGATGCCGAGGTCGGACACACCGAGGTTCCAACGGGCATCGAGCGAGCTGAACAGCTTCTGCATCGGTCCCAAGTTCGCCGGCGCGGCTCCCGGCGCGCCCGGCGCGCGGGCGGCAGTGCCGGCACCGGGGCGAGAGGCCTTCGCGCTCGCGGCCAGATTCCAGCTGCGTCCGGCGAGCCGCAGGCGACTCACCGTCAGCGCGCTATCGGAGAGCGCGCCCGACAGCTCGAGCGCCACGCGCTCACCCGCCATGGCGATCCAGCTCGCCTCGCCGCCGGTGAGGGCCGATTCGGCCGACAGGCTGAAGCCCGTGTCGCTCGCACGGCGCTCGATCCGGGCCTTGAGCGTGGCACTGCCGCGCACATCCTGGCCGGCGAGCGCGGCCAGCGGCGCAAGGTCCGGCAGCCGCAGATCGAGCGCCACGCTTTGCGGAGCGGCGGTGGCCGCCTTGGCCGTCAGGGAGAACAGCCGGTGCGTGGCCGAGATCTCGAGCGGCCGCGTCGCCTCCTTCGGCCGCATGCTCGCTTCGAACTTGAGCGCATCCCGCTGCAGCAGCGCGGGCTGCGGGCCCGGTATGCGCAGTCCCTGGACCAGCCCCCGCAAGCCGATCACGCCGCCCCCCGCCGACAGATCGGCGCGCAGCGAAGCGAGCGAGGCACCGTCCGGCAGCTCGAGCTGGTCGACCTGCAGCTGGCCCTGCGCCGTCGGATCGGTGAACGGCCCCTGCCAGTGTCCCTCGAGCGCGACCCGCTGCCAGCTCAGGTCGGGGCGCGGGCTGACGCGCGGCGCGGTCAGGGCGTAGTTAAGATCCGCCGAACCGTTGCGCAGGTCGACGACGCCCCGGACCTGAGCCTTCAGGTCTCCGGCGCGAAGCTCGAGGTCGACGCCCTCGGCGTTGCGCGCGCCATGGATACGCAGATCCGCCGACAAAGCCCCGAGCCCGGGTACCTGGAGAATATTCTCGAGCGGCCCGCTCGCCGGCTCGTGCGCCGTGAGCGTGCCGTCCAGGTGATTCGGGTCGAAGCGCAAAGACAGCGTGTAATCGCCGCTCCCGGTGCGGTCGATGCGGTGCGCCTGCAGGTCGACGCGCGCATCCTCGAGCGAAACCATGCGCCCGCCGCCGCGCGCCGAGAGCGTCACGGGCCGGCCGGCGAGCGGGGCGCCGAGCTCGAGCGCCTCGATGGAGAATCGCGCAATATCGATGTGCGGGATGGACACCTTGCTCGGCGCGCTCGATGGCTCGCGCAACGGCGCGCGCTCCATGTCCAGGCGCGCCACCTCGAGACTGTCCGCCTTGATGCGCCAGTCGAGCAGCGCCCACGGCGACCAGCGCAGCGTGATGTGCTCGGCGTTGAGCCAGACCCCCCCGCGATCGACGAGCTCCAGATGCTCCAGGGTCAGATCGGCCGGGAACGAGCCGCCCAGGCCGGCGATCTTCACGTGACCCGAGGTCAGACGGTCGGTCAGCCGCTCGATCACGCCCCGCCCGGCGCTGGTATTGCCGGCAACCAGCGCGCCCATGACCAGCAACAGCAAGAGCGCGGCGAGCGCGCCGAGAGTCCAGGCGCAGATCTTGAGCGCGCGGCGCATCAGAACGCCTGTCCCAGACCGATGTAGATCTGAAAGGCCTGCGGGTCGCTGTCGTAGCGCTTGAGCGGGACGGCGAAATCCAGCCGGATGGGGCCGATGGGCGTGTAGTAGCGCACGCCCGCGCCGACGCCGACGTAGAGGTTGCTGGGATAGAGCGACAGATGATCGCCGACCTGCCCGCCGTCGACGAAGAAGGCGGCGCCCCAGCTCTGATAGAGCCGCTGGCGGTATTCGAGGGTGGCCGCGCTGATGGTGGTCGCGCCGACGGGGTAGGTGGAGTAGCCGATGAACGATCCCTTCGAGGAAAGGATCGGGAAATAAGGACCGACCCCCTGATAGGGATAGCCGCGAATGCTGGCGCTGCCGCCGCCATAGAAGCGCTGGTCCGGCGGCAGGCCGTCCACGCTGGCGCCCTCCGCCGCGCCGATCAGCGCGCGTGCCGCGAGCACGCTGCGGCCGGGCACCGTCGGCAGGAAGTGATCGAGATCGAAGTAAGTCGCCGCCGAGACCGTGGTGATGAGGAAAGCCGCATGCGAGTGTCCGAGCGAGAAGGTCGGTACCACGCTCACCGAATCGCGCATGCCGTGCGTGGGGTCATCCAGGGGTGAGGCGAGATTCGTGGAGTCGTAGCGCACCGTCAGCGGCAGACCCGCCAGGGTATAGTTGTACGATTGCCTCAACGGCGAGCTCTCGACATCGCTTGCCAAGCAGTCGCTCGGCGTGCTCACCGAGACCTTGCAGCTCGTCTCGATGCCGACGATCTGATCGATGTTCTCCTCGATCGCGGTCACCCCGGCGCTCACGGTCCAGAGCTTGTTGATCTTGCGGGTCAACGTCACGCCCGCCTTGAGCGCAGTCTGGTCGTAGGCGATCAGATCCTGCCTGACGGCCTCCACGGCGAACTGCAGGGACTGATCGCGATGACCGAAGTCGGGCAGCACGTACTTGACGGGCACGTCGTAGCCCACGCCGTTGGTCGAGCTGCCCCCCAGGCCGGTGACGTTGAGGCTCACGTTGAACTGCTCGGCGTTGCCGAACACGTCGCGGTCGCCCCAGTTGAGGCCGCCGCTCCCCCCGAGGTCGGTCGAATAAGCGGCCTGGACGCCGAAGGTGTGGCGCAGACGCTCGCGCACCTGAAAGGTGATCGGCACCCCGCCGGTGTCGTCGACCGCCTTGCCGACGCGCACCGTGACTGCGGCGAATACGCCGAGCTCCGGACTCAACAGGTCCGCCCGGGCATGCTCGACGGCGCTCGCGCGATACAGCTCGCCCGTGTGCAGCAGCAGCCGGCGGCGCACCAGGCTCTCGTGCACCCGCTTCAGGCCTTCGATGTGAATGTGCCCGACATTCAGCTTGGGTCCCGTGTCCACCTGGAAGGTGACGTCGAGCAAGGGCTCGGTCTTGTCCTCGTAAGCGACGGGCGGCGGGACCTTGGCGAAGGCGTAGCCCGAGTCCTCGAGCGCGGACAGCACCCGCGCGCCGGCGGCGAGCACGCTCTCCGCCACCGCGGGGTCGCCGCTCTTGAGCTCGAACCTCGCCCGCGCCGCCGCCGGCAGCTCGCCTTCGATCGTGACCTTCCCCAGGTGATAGAGCGGCCCGAGCTGAAAGCCGAGCTGCACGTGCGCGTCGTGCTTCTTGGGCAGCGCCGCGAGCTGATCGGGCAGCTGCGGGTCGTTGAGGGCGAGGCCGTCGATCTTGATGGTGACCTTCGATTCATAGTAGCCGTAGCTCTCGAGCACCGTCTTGAGCCGCTCGACGTCGCCGCGCGCCCGCGCGATCAGCCCGTAGGGCCCGACGGGCGCGGTCGTGCGCAGGGTCACGAGATCGGAAGTGGCCCGCAACGCGGCATCCATCGCCCCCTGCCCGGTCGTGAAGCGATCGACCTTGTAGGGCTGCGGGTCGGCGGCGCGCGCCACGGGCGCGAAACCGAGCGCGAGGCCGATGAGAGCGCAAATTGTCGGCGAAGGGAAGCGCATTTACACTGAATGGAGCGGTGACCGGGTCCTACATCGTTGCGGCAAGGGGTCTTGGACAGCTCATGGGCGGCCAAGTGTTACGTTTTCCGGCGACAATGCACATGAATCAGCGAGCCAACTCCGCGTGGTGATCGTCTGTCACGCCTGCGACCTGGCGCATCGCCTCGACCGGCTCGCCGATCCGGCGCGTGTGCGATGCGTTCGATGTCGGGCCGAACTGTATCGTACCAACGCGGCGAGCATCGACAATGTTGTTGCGCTCGCCGCGAGCGCGCTCGGGCTGTTCGTGGTGGCGAATGCCTACCCCCTGGTCGCGCTGAAGGTCAACGGCGCCACCCGTGCCACGACCCTCCTCGGCGCCGCGCTCGGCATGTACGACCAAGGCTACGCTGCCGTCGCCGCGCTGGTGCTGTTTACCGCCGTGCTGATGCCTTTGCTGCAGATCTTGACTTTTCTCTACGTGCTGCCGCCGCTGCGCGCCGGACGCAGGGCGCCGGCGCAGAATGCGCTGCTTCGCATCCTCGCGGCGCTGCGCCCCTGGGCGATGGCCGAGGTATTCATGCTCGGCGCCGTGGTGGCGCTGGTGAAGCTGTCCGCCGACGCCGAAGTCCTGCCACGAATCTCGCTGCTCGCCTATGGGTTGCTCATGTTGGCCCTCGCGGCGCTCACCAACGCGACGCCGACCGAGCAGTTATGGCAGTGGGTCGAGCGCAGCCCGATCGAGCGCGGCGCGATCGGGCGCAGCGCGCCGCCGCGCAGCGGCGCATGACCGCGCCCGTCACCGGCCGAAGCCTCGGGCTCGTGGTCTGCCCGCGCTGCCGGGCCACGGTGCGGCTCCCCGTCCCCGAGCGCTCGTTCTGTCCGCGCTGCGAGGCGCCCGTGCACGAGCGCCGCCCGGGGAGCCTGAGCACCACCGCGGCGTTGGTGATCACCGCCGCCCTGCTGTACATTCCCGCGAACGTGCTTCCGGTGATGCATACGCACACCCTGTTCAGCGACGAGGACGACACGATCATGAGCGGCGTGATCTCGCTGGCGCACCAGGGTTCGTGGCCGATTGCGCTGCTCGTCTTTTTCGCGAGTATCGTCGTGCCGCTGCTCAAGCTGGTGGCCCTGGGAGAGATCTTGTTCGCCATATCACGCAACCACGTCCGCCAGCCCGCGCAGCGCAGCCGGCTGTTCCGCATGGTGGAGTTCGTCGGGCGATGGTCGATGCTCGACGTGTTCGCGATGTCCTTGCTCGTGACCCTGGTGCAGATCCAGTCCCTCGCGACCATCCAGATCCGTCCGGGCGCGTTCGCCTTCGCGGCCGTGGTGGTGCTCACCATGCTGGCGGCGCAGTCCTTCGACGAGCGCCTGCTGTGGGACACCCAGAGCCGTGGCTGATCAAGCGGACCTGCAGGACTTGCCGGCCGCCGTGCCCGACCCCCGGCGCCGCGTACGCCTGCCGTACGTGTGGATCCTGCCGCTCATCGTGGTGCTGGCGGGGGCGTTCGTGGCGATTCGTGAGAAGCTCGCCGAGGGGGTCGCGATCACGATCACCTTCCGTACGGCGGACGATCTCGAGCCCAACAAGACCAAGATCAGCTACAAGGCGGTGGACATCGGCGAGGTCAAGGAGATTCATGTCTCCGAGGATCGCAAGAACGTCGTCGTGGAAGCGCGCATTCACCGCAATTCGAGCGACTATCTGGTGGAGGATACCCGCTTCTGGGTGGTCCGGCCGCGCGTGACCGGCGCGAACATATCCGGACTCGGAACGCTCGTATCCGGCGCCTACATCAGCGTCGATATCGGCCACTCGAGCGTACCCGCGCGCCACTTCACCGGCCTCGAGGTGCCGCCGATCGTGACCGCCGGGCTGCCCGGGCGCGAGTACGTTCTGCAGGCGAGCGACATCGGCTCCCTGAACATCGGATCGACCGTGTACTATCGGCACATCCCCGCCGGCCAGGTCGTCGCCTATTCGCTCGATCCGGGGGGCGAGAGCGTCACCATCAAGGTGTTCATCAACTCGCCCTACGACGCCTTCGTCACGCACGAAACGCGGTTCTGGCAGGCGAGCGGCATCGACATGAGCGTCAATTCCGAGGGCATCGAGCTGCGCACCGAGTCGCTCGCCTCGATTCTGGAGGGTGGAGTCGCGTTTCAGCCGGTCGCGGGCGACGGGCACGTCGCGCCGGTGCCCGAGGACGCGACGTTCAAGCTGTATACCGACAAGGAGCGTGCCATGCGCGAGCCGGACACGGTGGCACAGACCTTCCTCATGTACTTTCAGGGATCGCTGCGCGGGTTGTCGGTGGGGGCGCCGGTCGACCTGCGCGGGATCGACATCGGCGAGGTCAAGCGGCTCTCGGTGGAGTACGATCGCGTGGCGGGCGAGCTGCGCTTTCCCGTCGAGGTGGACATCTTCCCGGAGCGCATCCTCGCCCGCTCGCGTCGAGCAACCCCTCCCGGCGCGGATCGATCCGGCATCGGCGGTCATACCCTCATCGACAGCATGGTGGCGCACGGTATGCGCGCCGAGCTCAAGACCGGTAATCTGCTCACCGGGCAGAAGTACGTCTCGGTGGACGTGAAGAAGGGCGCGGCGGCGGACCGCGTCGACTGGGACGCGCATCCGCCGATATTCCCGACGGCCTCGGGCGGTCTCGAGGAGATCCAGGATTCGATCGGCAGCGTGGCCAAGAAGCTCGACACGGTTCCATTCGACCGGCTGTCGGCGCGGCTGATGGCCACGATGGCGACGCTCCAGGAGACCTTGAGGAGCACCGACAAATTGATGCGCCGGGTGGACGACAGCATCGCGCCGCAGGTGAATGCGACGCTGCAGGAGGCCCAGGAGGCGATGAAGAACGCGAAGGATGCGCTCTCGCAGGGCGCACCGCTGCAAAATGACCTGGGTTCGACGCTCCTCGAGCTGTCGCGTGCCGCGCGCTCCGTCAGTGCGCTCGCGGACTATCTCGAACGTCACCCGGAGGCCTTGATCCGCGGCAAACCGGCGGATCCGAAATGAGCATCGCCCGTTCACGCGCGCCGCGCGATGCGGCTGCCTTCCCGCTGGCAGCCATCCCGCTGGCTGCCGCCCTGCTGGCCGGATGCGCGGCGCAGTCGGATCACTTCTATACGCTCACCGCGGTGTCCTCCACGTCCTCCGAGCCGCCCGCCCCCGCTGCACCCTCCGGCCCCGCGCCGCGGGCCGCGGCCTATACGCGACACGTGATTCTGAGCATCTCGCTGCCTGCCGTGATCGACCGCCGGGAGATGGTCATACAGACATCCCGTGATCAGTTGATCGTGCTGGAGCACCAGCGCTGGCCGGTTCCGCTGTCGGAGCTCGCTGCGCAAACGCTCGCGCGCGACATCGAGGAGCGGCGGCCGGACGTGCTCGTTGCGGACCGCAGTTTCGATCAGCCGCGCATCGCGCTCACCAGGATCAGGGTCGATATCGTGCGCATGAGCGCTCGCACAGGCGCACAGGCGACGCTCGAGGCCCACTGGCGCATCAAGGGCGGATCGCAGGACGAGATCGGCGGTGGCACCTTCTCGGCACCGCTGGCGCCCCTCGAGCGGGATGACTACGCCGCCGTCGCGCGCGCTTTCAGCTCGACTCTGGGCTCGCTCGCCAGCCGCCTGGCCGAGAAGCTACCGGAACAGTGAGCTCGCCTCGCTGGCGCCATGCGCCACGCCGACCGATGCGGGCTCGACCCGCTCGTCCGCGAGCAGCCCGAAGTCGCGCGCCATCAGCGCGCGCAATCCCCGCGCGGCCTCGAGGTTCAGACTGTTGATCACGGCAAGCCTGAAGCCGCCGGGGGGCATGACGTGGGCATGCGGCGGGCGGTCGGCAAAGAAAGTGATCTGCACGCTGCTCACGTCGGGGGTGTCGCGGTAGGATGCGAGCTGGCCGCTGGTCGGATACCGATAGGGTCTGCCATGCGGTCCGAACAGCACCACGCTGTATCCCTCGTGGCGTCCTCCATCGGCGAATTCCCAGAGTCCGTGCTGGTACAGGCGCACCACCGCCTCCAGCCATCGATGACCGTACAGATCGGGCCACTGATCCGCGAACCGCAGGTGCGCCTCGATGATGCGTCCACCGATGGTCTCGATGTTCACCATGCCGGTGTAGTCCGCAAGATTCGTGCGGATCCACTCCCGGCAGTAGCGCTCGATGCGCGGGCGTGCGCGCGACTCGATGATCCAGTAATCGAACGTGCCCGCAACACCCGGGATGCCGCGCGTGTGGCGGCACCAGGCCGTCTCGCCGTCCACCACCGCCCAATCGCTGCTCACGTGCTCGCCCGTCAATAGCTTCGTCCAGAAATCGCCCGGGCGGCAATTCTCGCGAAAGTCGCGCTCGTCCTCGAGCACGCTCGTGCCCGCCCCCATTCCCTTCAGGTTGGTGACGGGCTTGCAGAACACCGGGTAATGCGGCGGCGGCGCATCGTGCAGCCCGCACTCGAGCCCTTGAGATTTCGCGACCAGCAGCTTGTCGTAGATCCAGCGATGGCGCGGGTTGAACTTGTAGCCGTCCATGTCGTCGGTAGGAATGTGCACATCCGCCGGGCAGTAGACGTCCGCGAAATACTGCTCTCGCCAGGGATCGCACTCATAGATGGGCATCGCGGCAGAGTATGATGACTGTGGCGGTAATTGCTCGGGATCGGCGCCTGGGCTGCGTGCAGGATTTGGCCGACGCGAAACGCGGTCGGTATCCGCGCTTCCGGCAAAGGATCCCTGGCCGCATTATCTTCGAGAGGCACTCGTGCAACAAGACAAATTCGCGCCATTCCCCGGCGACGTGTCGCCCCCCGGCGACGTGTCGCCGGACAGTCAGGACCGGATCCACGACTTTCTCGCTCGGCACGGGGGACCGGGCGCGGCGCGGCGCGAAGCGGCCGACGCCTCGGGCATGAGCGGCTGGTACGAGATCTATGCGGCGGACGGCCATCGATTGCGCTGCGACTGGTCGCGCATGGGAAGCCGCGAGGAATTGCAGTTCTGCGAGATCGCACCCGCCGCGGGCGGTGTCCCGGCGGGCGGTGACCCGGCGGGCGGTGTCCGGGATCGGCGCGGGGAGGAGCCCGTCTGAGCATTGGCCGCGTCCGCGGCATCGTCCGCGCGCTCGCGCTCCTGTGCATCGCCTCTGCGGCCGTCTGCGCCGCGGCCGCCGCAGCGGCGCCGCCCGACGCAGGCAGCCCCGCGGCGCAGCCGACCGCGCAGGCCGAGTTCCTCGCGGCCATGGAGCGGGTGCGGCTGAATCTGCCGGAGCCCCCCGACTCGGCGGCCCTCAAGGCGTACCCGATCTACGAGTACTTGCTGGCCGCGCGTCTTCGCCGCGACCTGGCGCTGCAGCCGAGCGAGGCGCTGGACACCGTCATCGACGATTTCTTGCGAGCTCATGACGGACTGCCGGTGGCGCGCGCCTTGGGACATCAGTGGCTGCTGAGCCTCGCCGAGCGGCGCCGCTGGGACTGGTTCCTGCCGCGCTCCGCCGATGTCGCGGATCCGGTCCTGGTGTGCGATCGGCTTGCCGGACGGCTGGCGACGGGTGACACCGAGAGATTGGCCGCGGATGCCGTGGCGCGCTGGAGCCTCCCACAACCCCTGCCCATCGAGTGCGCGCCCGTGGTCGCATGGCTGCGCCTGCGGGACCTGCTCACCCCGGCGCTGCTCGAGGCGCGCGCGCGCGCCGCGCTCGAGGCGGACAATCCCTCGCTCGCGCGAGAATTCATCGCCGAGGTGCCGGCGCAGCGCGCACCGCCGCTCGACACCTGGCTGGAGCTGCTCGACTCCCCCAAATCGGCTCTCACCGCGCTCGCGATGACGCCGGGAGAGCCCGTCGAGCCCGACGCTCTGATCGCGGGCTTCACCCGCCTGTCGAACACCGACGCCGCGTCCGCCGCAACGCTCCTGCCCTCGCTCCTCGCCCGCCCCGACATCACGCCCGCCGAGCGCGGACGCCTGCAGCGCGCCTTCGCGCTCGGGACGGCCTACGGGCGCCGCCCCGACGCGCTGGCCGCCTTCGACGCCGTGCCTGCGGATCTCATCGATACTCAGGTGCAGGAGTGGCGCGTGCGCGCAGCCCTCTGGGAGGGCGACTACGCGAAGGTGCTCGAATGGACGCAAAGCATGCCCCCTGCGCTGGCCGGCGAGCCTCGCTGGCGCTACTGGCGCGCGCGTGCGCTCGCGGCGCTCGGCGGCCCCGATGCGGCGCAGCCGCTGCTCGCGCAGCTGGCGGGCTTGCGCGACTACTACGGCTATCTCGCCGCCGATCGGTTGCACCGCGACTACGATCTCAATATTCGCCCCACGGCGGATGATCGGGCCGTGCAACGGGAGCTCGCTGCCGATGCCGGCCTGATCCGCGCGCACGCGCTGTTCGACTGCGACATGGTCGACGATGCCGTCGCCGAGTGGAATGCGGTGATCGCCGGCGTGCATCCATCGGTCAAGATCCAGGCCGCGCATCTGGCCTCGCGCTGGGGGTGGTACGCGCAAGCCATCGCCACGCTCGCCCAGGCGGACAGCTGGGACGATGTGCAGCTGCGCTACCCGCGCCCCTTCGAGGCGATCATCGCGCAGGCGAGCAAGCTCACGCAGGTTCCGCCCGACTGGATTCTCGCCATCATTCGCCAGGAGAGCCTGTATCGAAAGGACGCCATCTCGCGGGCCGACGCGCGCGGCCTGATGCAGATGCAGCCGGCGACCGCCACTGCGGTCGCCAGGCGCTGGCATCTGCCCGCGCCGAGCCGCGACGGCCTGCTCGACCCCGCGGTGGCGGTGCCGCTGGGCGCCGCCTACGTCCACGAGCTGCTCGACCGGTACGGCAATCAGCTGGAATTGAGCCTCGCGGCATACAACGCCGGTCCGGTATCGGTCGCGCGCTGGCTGCCCGCGCAGCCGCTCGAGGCCGACGTCTGGATCGAGAACATTCCCTACAGCGAGACGCGCGGCTATGTCGAGCACGTGCTCGAGCACATCGTGGCTTTCGCGGTGATGCGCAACGCCGTCCCTCCCCGACTGTCCGCGCTGTTGCCACCGGTGCAACCGGCGGCGCCGATGGTGATGAGCAAAGCGCGCGAACATTGAGCCGACCGCGAACATCGAGCCGACTTTGAGTAATATGGGTGCCCGCGCCTATGTTGATCGGCAGAGCCAGGGAATTCTACGAGCGCACCGGGAGCCTGCGCGACAACCCGCTCGCCGGCTATGCGTTCTCCCTGGCGGCCGTCGCGCTCGCGCTCCTCGCCCGTTTCCTGCTGGCCGGCCAGCTCGGCGGATTCCCCTTCCTCACCTTCATTCCGGCGATACTGGTCACCAGCTTCATCTGCGGCTGGCGGGCGGGTGCGCTTGCCGCCCTGCTCGGCGCGCTCGCCCGCTGGTACTTCTTCGCGCCTCAAGCCGGCGCCGTCGCGGGCAACCGCGGCCTCGGGCTCTCGACGGCGCTCGGCTTCTCGATGTACACCTTCGCCGTGGTGGTGATCCTCGCGCTGGTGGGCGCGATGCATGTGGCGTTCCGCGATTTCGCCGCCAGCGAGGAGCAGCGCGAGCGCCTCAACGCCGAGCTGGAGAAGCGCGTGCGCGAGCGCACCGAGGCCCTCGAGACCGCCAACCGGCGCCTGCTCGACGAGGCGGCCTCGCGCGCCGCGGCCGAGGCGCAGATCCGGCAACTGCAGAAAATGGAGGCCGTCGGGCAGCTCACGGGCGGTATCGCCCACGACTTCAACAACATGCTCGCGATCGTGGTCGGCTCGCTCGATATCGCCAAGCGCCACTTGAGGAGCGATCGGGACAAGGCCGAGCATTTCATCGCCAGCGCGCTGGAGGGCGCACAGCGCGGCGCGCAGTTGACCTCCCGGCTGCTCGCCTTCTCGCGCCAGCAGCCTCTCGATCCGCGGCCGCTCGATGCCAACGAGCTGGTGCGCGACATGTCGGACCTGTTGATCCGCTCCATCGGCCAGGGCGTTCGCTTGCGGACCGAGCTGTGCGAGGGGCTGTGGCGCACGTTCGCCGACGCCTCGCAGCTGGAGAGCGCCGTCATCAACCTGTGCGTCAACAGCCGCGATGCCATGCCGGAGGGCGGCGATCTGACGCTGCAGACGGGCAACGCCCATCTCGACGAGTCGTACGCCGCAGCGAACGTCGATGCCCGTCCGGGCGACCATGTGTGCATTGCCGTGAGCGACACCGGCTGCGGCATGCCTGCCGAGGTGCTCGGCCGCGCCTTCGATCCGTTCTTCACCACCAAGACCCCGGGCAAGGGAACAGGCCTCGGGCTCTCGCAGGTATACGGCTTCGTCAAGCAGTCCGAGGGCCACGTCAGGATCGACTCGCAGGTGGGCGCAGGAACGACCGTGCGGATCTATCTGCCGCGCTACACCGGCGCCGCACAAGCCGCCGCGGCGCCGCCCCAGGAGCCGGCGAGCCCGGGCGGCAACCGGGAGACGGTTCTGGTGGTCGAGGATGAGGACGGAGTTCGCGGCATGACGGTCGAGGCACTGGAGAATCTCGGCTACCGGGTGATCGCTGCCGCACGCCCGGAGCATGCCCTCGGTCTGATCAGCGAGGGGTCGGTGCCGCAGCTCCTGTTCACCGATGTGGTCATGCCCGGCATGGACGGCCGCGTGCTTGCCGAGCGAATCAAGGAGAAGCGCCCGGACATCAAGGTGCTGTTCACGACCGGCTACACGCGCGGCGCGGACCTGTATGACGGCATCCTCGATCGCGGCGCCGCAATGTTGCCCAAGCCTTTCACGATCGATCAACTGGCGGCAAAGATCCGCAGCACCCTCGACGCCGGGGCCTGAGACCCGGGTCGCACATTAAACTGTCTTAACAATTCGATCACGAGCGGTTAACCGCCGCGGCCTGAAGGTGGCGGCCATGCCATGGCTATCGCGCGCCCGGGCCTTCTGCGGTCTCATCTGTGCGTCGCTCGCCGCCTGCAGCGTCGCCACCCCCTATCGCCGACCGAGCGTTCCTCTTCCACGGGAATGGAACGCACCGCTCCCCGGCCCGCACGCCGCCATCTGGCCGCAATCGGCGTGGTGGCGCGACTTCGGCTCCCCTCGGCTGGACGAGCTGATCGCCGAGGCGCAGCGGAGCAATGACGACCTCGCCGGCGCCATCGCCCGGGTTCAGGAGGCGGATGCGCAGCTGCGCATCGCGGGCGCGCCGCTCCTCCCCTCGCTCGATCTGGGCGCCACCGCCACCCGCGAGCGCGCGAGCGTGCCGGGGCAAGGATTCGCCGTCTCCAACCTGTTCAATCCCGTGCTCAGCGCGAGCTACGAGATCGACTTCTGGGGCAAGAACCGGGCGGCGCGCGCCGCGGCGCGCGCCACCGCCGTCGCCAGCCGCTACGATCAGCAAACCGTCGCTCTGACGGTGGTCTCGAGCGTCGCGACCACGTATTTTCAAGCGCTCGAGCTGCGCGATCGGCTGCAAGTGGCGCGCCAGAACCTGGAGAACGGCGACAAGATCCTGCGCGGCCTCACCTTCGAGCAGGAGGTCGGCACGGCGACCGGGCTCGACGTGGCGCAGCAGGCGACCGTCGTGGCACTGCTGTATGCCGCGATCCCGCCGCTCGAGGAGCAGCTCAAGCAGACGGTCGATGCGCTCGCGGTGCTGCTCGGCCGAACCCCCGAGTCCATCGATGTGAACGCGGGCACCTTGAGCGGCCTCAAGGCCCCGCCGGTCGTGTCGGGCCTGCCCTCGAACCTGCTCGCACGGCGACCCGACATCGCCGAAGCCGAGCAGCAGCTGATCGCGGCGAACGCCGACATCACCGTGGCCCGCGCCGAGCTCTTTCCCAGCATCGAGCTGACCGCGAGCGGCGGCTACGAGAGCAGCGTTCTGTCCTCCCTGGTGAACCCGGTCGACCGCGTCTATGCCGTCTCGGCCGGCTTGACGCAGCCCATATTCCACGGCGGCGCCCTGCGCGGCGAGCTGGCCTACAGCAAGGCGCGCTACGCCGAGCTCGCCTCGACGTATCACAAGACGGTGCTGACCGCGCTGAGCAACGTCGAGGACGCCCTGGTCGCGGTGCGCCAGACCGCCGACGAGCAGGAGCGGCAGGCCGATGCGGTGGCCAAGGCCAAGCGCGCCTACCAGTTTGCGCAGGCGCAGATGTCGGCCGGCACGGTGAACATACTGACGGTGCTCAATACGGAAAATGCCCTCTTCTCCGCGCAGGATACGCTGGTGCAGGTGCAGTACTCGCACTTGCAGGCGCTGGTGGATTTGTTCACCGCCCTGGGTGGCGGCTGGCATCAGGGGTAGACCATGACCATGCTTTCGCGCTACGGCAAGCGCCGCACCTGGGTGGCCATCGCGCTCCTCGCGATCGTGCTCATCGCGAGCCGCGCGATGCTCCACAGGCCGGCATCGGCCGCCACGCAGAAGGCCGTCCGGGCCGTCGCGGTCGATACCGCCACGGTCTCGCGTGCGGACGTGCCGATCTATCTGCAGGGGTTGGGCACCGTGCAGGCGTTCTACACGGTCACCGTGACCGCCCGGGTCGACGGCGAGCTGCAGCGGGTCGCCTTCACCGAGGGACAGACCGTGCACAAGGGCGACCTGCTCGCGCAGATCGATCCGCGGCCGAACCAGGCCGCCTTCGATCAAGCGCTGGCCACCAAGGCCAAGGACGAGTCGCTGCTCGCCAACGCGCGGCGCGACTTCGAGCGCTACACCAAGCTGCAGCCGCAGGATCTGGCGAGCAAGCAGACCGTCGACACGCAGCGCGCGCTGGTCGATCAGCTGACCGCGCAGATCAAGGTCGACCAGGCGGTGATCGACAATGCGCGCACCCAGCTCGAGTACACGCGCATCACCTCGCCCATCGACGGCCGCACCGGCATCCGCCTGATCGATCCGGGCAATATCGTGCATGCCGCGGATACCACCGGAATCGTGGTGGTGACGCAGATACAGCCGATCGCGGTGATCTTCACGCTCCCCGAAGAGGATCTCGAGGCCGTCAACGCTGCGCTCGCCGCCGGACCCGTCGCCGTGACGACCGTTTCCCGCGACGGCAGCGAGGTACTGGACCGCGGCACCTTGACCTTGATCGACAACGAGATCCAGCAGGCGACCGGCACGCTCAAGCTCAAGGCCACGTTCAACAACTCGCGCAACACGCTGTGGCCGGGCCAATACGTCAATGCGCGCGTGCTGGTGCGCACCGACCGCGACGCGCTGACGCTGCCCTCGAGCGCCGTGCAGCTCGGTCCCGACGGACCGTTTACCTACGTCGTGAAGAGCGATTCCACGGTGGAGGTACGGCCCTTGAAGCTCGGCGCGCAGACCGAGGCGGTGACGGTGGTCACCGCCGGCCTCGCGCCGAACGAGCGCGTGGTGACCAGCAATCAATATCGCTTGCAGGCGGGCACGCACGTGACCTTCGATACGGCGGCGTCGGCCGCCGGCGTGGCCGGGACCTCGGCGCCGCGCAAGCCATCATGAGCATCTCGGAGCCCTTCGTCCGGCGGCCCATCGCCACTTCGCTCCTGATGGGCGGCATCTTCCTGGTTGGACTCGTGGTGTTCCCGCTCCTGCCCGTCGCACCGCTCCCTCAGGTCGACTTTCCGACCATCCAGGTCTCGGCGAATCTGCCGGGCGCGAGCCCCGAGACCATGGCATCGTCGGTGGCCGCTCCACTGGAATATCAGTTCGCGGAAATCTCGGGGTTGTCGCAGATGACCTCGACCAGCGTGCTCGGCGCGACGCAGATCACCCTGCAGTTCGACCTGGACCGCAACATCGATGCGGCGGCGCAGGACGTGCAAACCGGAATCGACGCCGCCGGCGGTCAGCTGCCGAAGAACCTGCCGACCCCGCCCACCTACCGCAAGGTCAATCCCGCCGATTCCGCGATACTCATTCTGGCGGTGCACTCCGATGTGCTGCCGGTCACCACCGTCGACGACTACGCCGAGAACATCCTCGCGCAGCAGGTCTCGCAGATCCCCGGCATCGCGCAAGTGACGATCGGCGGCCAGCAGAAGCCGGCCGTTCGCGTGCAGGTCGATCCCGTCAAGGTCGCGGCGCTCGGCCTGCAGCTGGAAGACATCGCCGGCGTCATCGCGCAGGCGACCGTGGATGCGCCGAAGGGCTCGATCAACGGGCCGACACGCAGCATGACGATCTACGACAACGACCAGCTTCTCAAGGCCGCCCCGTGGAACGATGTGGTGGTGGCCTACAAGAACGGCGCCCCGGTGCGCATCCGCGACATCGGCGTGGCCGTCGACGGCCCGGAGAATACGCTGATGCGGGGCTCGCAAAACGGCCACCGCGGCATACTGCTGCTGATCTACAAGCAGCCGGGCGCGAACGTCATCGACGCGGTGTCGCGCGTTCAGGCACTGCTGCCGCACGCGCTCACTTCCGTACCGCCCTCGATCAAGGTGGACACGATCGCCAATCGCACGACCACGATCCAGGCCTCGGTGCGCGACGTGGAATTCACGCTCGCGCTCACCATCGCCCTGGTCGTGATGGTGATATTCCTGTTTCTGCGCACCGCCTGGGCCACCATCATCCCGGGCGTCACCGTGCCGCTGGCGCTGCTCGGCACCGCCGCATTGATGTACGTGCTGCACTACAGTCTCGACAACCTGTCGCTGATGGCGTTGACGATTGCCGTCGGCTTCGTGGTCGACGACGCCATCGTCATGCTGGAGAACATTTACCGGCACATCGAGGCGGGTCTCACTCCCCTGCAGGCGACGCTGAAGGGCGCCAGCGAGATCGGCTTCACCATCATGTCCATCAGCATCTCGCTGGTGGCGGTATTCATCCCCCTGCTGCTGATGGGCGGCATCATCGGCCGGCTGTTTCGGGAATTCGCCATCACCATGACGGCGACCATCGCCGTCTCGGCCTTCGTCGCGCTGACGCTCTCGCCCACCATGTGCGCGCTGTTCCTGCGCGACGAAAAGCACGTCAAGCACGGCAACGCCTACATGGCGGTCGAACGGGCATTCGACCGCATGCTCGCCGGCTATACGCGCGGACTGGACTTCGTGCTGGATCATCAGCGCACCACCTTGATGGTGTTCCTGGCGACGGTCGCCGCCAGCGTCCTTCTCTACGTCTACATACCCAAGGGGTTCTTCCCGCAGCAGGACACCGGCATCATCGTCGGCCTGACCGACGCGCCGCAGGACGTCTCGTTCGACGAGATGGTGCGCCGTCAGAACGCGCTCATGGCCGTCGTCGCGCGCGATCCCGGCGTCGCCAGCTACGGCAACTTCCTCGGCGGCAGCCGGCCGCTCAACAACGGCTTCGTCATCCTCGGGCTCAAGCCGCGCGATCAGCGCAGCGCCAGCGCCGATGAGATCATCAACCGCCTGCGCCCGCAGCTGGCGAAGGTGCCCGGCGCGACGCTGTTCCTGCAGGCGGCGCAGGATCTCAACATCGGCGGCCGCACTGCGCGCACTCAGTACCAATACACGCTGCAGGATTCGGATATCGACGAGCTGAACGAGTGGGCTCCGAAGCTGCTCGAGGCACTGAAGAAGCTGCCGATGCTGCGTGATGTGGCCTCCGACCAGCAGTCCTCGAGCGGCATGTTGTCGCTGGAGATCGACCGCGACCAGGCGGCGCGTTTCGGCATTCAGCCGGCCGCGATCGATCAGGCGCTGTACGACGCCTTCGGTCAGCGCCAGGCGGCGCAATTCTTCACCCAGGCCAACAGCTATCACGTGATTCTGGAAATCACCCCCTCGCTGCAGGCCGACCCGCACTCGCTCGACGAGATCTACCTGAAATCCCCCCTGACCGGCCAGATGGTGCCGCTCTCGGCGATGACCAGGTACGACACCCAGCACGTCACCTACCTGTCGATCAGCCATCAGGGCCAGTTTCCCGCGATCACGCTGTCCTTCAATCTGGCGCCGGGAGCCGCGCTCGGCGATGCGGTCGACGCCATCAGCCGGGTGTCCGCCGACATGCATCTGCCGGCGAGGATCACCGGCAGCTTTCAGGGCACCGCACAAGCCTTTCAGAGCTCGCTCAAGAGTCAGCCGTACCTGATTCTCGCGGCGCTGGTGGCGGTCTACATCATTCTCGGCATGCTCTACGAGAGCTACATTCATCCGCTGACCATCCTCTCCACGCTCCCCTCGGCGGGGGTCGGCGCGCTGCTGATATTGCTCATTTTTCACATCGAGCTATCGGTGATGGCGCTGATCGGCATCATCCTGCTCATCGGCATCGTGAAGAAGAACGGCATCATGATGGTGGATTTCGCGATCCAGGCCGAGCGCGAGCAGCATCTGTCGCCGCACGACGCCATCCGCCAGGCGTGTCTGCTGCGATTCCGCCCCATCATGATGACGACCATGGCGGCGCTGCTCGGTGCGCTGCCGCTCGCGCTCGGCCGGGGAACGGGATCGGAGCTGCGCCAGCCGCTCGGCTACACCATGGTCGGCGGCCTGATCGTGAGCCAGGCGCTGACTCTGTTCACGACGCCGGTCGTGTACCTGTATCTGGATGAGTTCAGCCTGTGGCTGAAGGGCGGCCGGCGCAACGAGCACGAGCCGCAGGGGCACGAGGGCGCGCCGCCCCCCGGGCAAGCCGCCTCCCTGGGAGAGACGACGTGAAGATCCTGCTGGTGGAGGACAACGAGCGCGTCAGCCAGTTCGTCATCAAGGGCCTGCAAGAGGCGGGACATACGACCGATCATGCGGTGAACGGGCGTGACGGCATGTTCCTCGCCGCGAGCGAGCCGTACGACGTGATCATCATGGACCGGATGCTGCCGGGCGATATCGACGGTCTCGCCATCATCGAGGTGCTGCGCAAGGCCGGCAAGCGCACGCCCATCCTCATCCTCAGCGCCCTCTCCGAGGTCGATGACCGCATCCGCGGACTGCGCAGCGGCGGCGATGACTACCTCACCAAGCCGTTCGCCTTCGGAGAGCTGCTGGCTCGACTCGACGCCCTGCATCGGCGCGCCCAGGGAGTCGATCACGAGATACCGCTGACCGTCGGGGACTTGCACATGGATCCCATGACGCGCAAGGTGACACGCGGCGACCGGCCGATCTCGCTTCAGCCACGGGAGTTCAAGCTGCTCGAGTATCTCATGCGCCATGCCGGCCAGGTCGTCACCCGCACCATGCTGCTGGAGAACGTATGGGATTATCACTTCGATCCGCAGACCAACGTCGTCGACGTGCACATCAGCAAATTGCGCCAGAAGATAGACGCGGAGTTCGAGCGCCCGCTGCTGCGCACGGTGCGCAACGCCGGCTACATGGTCACGGCGGGCGACTAGCATGATGCGCTCGTCGGCCCTGTCCCTGGCGCTCGGCTACGTCGCCCTGGGGATAGCGGCCCTGGTTCTGTTCGCGGCCCCCCTCTACTACGCCTGGCAGGTCACCATCCAGGACGGGCGCAGCGAGATCCTGCAGGCCGATGCGCTGCGCTTGACGGATGTCTACCGGCGCGACGGCGGCGATGCCCTGAAGGGCTTCATCGACGCGCGCGTGAACATGCAGATAGCCGGCGACCGGATTTTGCTGCTCGCCGACTCCTCGCTCAAGCCGCTCGCGGGCAATCTCGCCGCCTGGCCTCCCAAGCTGCCGTCCGAGACCGGCAACTATCGCATCAAGGTCGATACGGTGGAGCACGGGGTCCAGGACACGCTCGTGCACGTATCGAGGCTGGGCGATTACGTTCTGCTGGTCGGGCGCGACAACAAGCTGTTCGCGCCGCTGGAGCGCCGGTTCTGGTACGGCTTGAGCGCGGCCATCGCGGTGCTCTCGATCGCCGGGCTGCTGGTGGGGCTCATCACGCGGCGCGCGCTCATGTCGCGCGTCCACAGCCTGCGCCAGACCGTGTCCGCCATCATTCATGGCGACCTCAAGCACCGCCTGCCGACCAACGTGAGCGACGACGAGCTCAACACCCTGGCACGCACCATCAACGGGATGCTCGAGCAGATCGAGCAGCTGGTGCATGGCGTACGCAACGTGTCGAACTCCATTGCGCACGACCTGCGCACGCCGCTGGCCGAGCTGCGCTCGCGCCTCGAGGAGCTTGCGCTGATGCGGCCCGCGCCGGAGGCGACGTTCGCGGAAATCGACGGCGCGGTGGCCGATGTCGACCGGGTGATCCGCATCTTCGACGCGCTGCTGCGCCTCGCCGAGATCGATGCCGGCCTGCGCCGTTCGGGCTTCGTCGCCCTCGATCTGGTGGATCTCGCCGCCACCGCGGTGGAATTCTATGCCCCCGCCGCGGAGATCAAGAACATCCGCCTGCAGCTGCACGCCGCCGCCCCGCTGAGGGTCTCGGGAGACCCGGTACTGCTCGCGCAGGCCCTGAGCAATCTCATCGACAACGCCCTGAAGTACGCGCCCGAGGGCGGCCTCATCGAGGTCACCATCGAGGGGCGCGCCGATGGCCGGGCCGAGATCGCGGTCACCGACGACGGGCCCGGCATCAAGGATTCGGAGAAAGCCAAGGTCATCGAGCGCTTCTATCGCGGCGATGCGAGCCGGGGCACGCCGGGGGTGGGGCTGGGATTGAGCCTCGCGCAGGCCGTGGCGAAGCTGCACGGCAGTGCCTTGGAGCTGTCCGACAGGAACCCGGGCCTGCGCGTGGTGCTGGCGCTGCCCCTGAGCGCGGCACCGAAACCCGCCGCCCACTCCCCCCCGCTCGGCGAGTCGGCTCCCGGCGAGGGAGCGCATGGTGCGGCCGCTCACGCCGCGGCCTCTCGCAGCGCGATCAGCGGCGGCTCACTCGCTCCGTAGGGGCGATGAGTCTGCGCCGACGCCTCTCGCGCCGGCCTTGTCCGCCGCGCGCCGTGCCCTGACGGTGGCCACGTTGCCGGTGACGCTCATCGCGAGCGGCGGCAACCCGAATCGGCGGGTGGCGTCGTCGATCTCCTTGAATATTTCGCCCGCCATCGCCTGATCGCTCACCACGCGGGGAATGCCGCTCCTTGGCAGCCGCTCCCCGTAGCCCTCTTCGATGGGATAGAGCTGCAGCTCGGACAGCTGATCGCCCCGAAAGCGGCTGACGGCGATGACGCTGCGAAACGTGAAGTCGTGCGCGAAGCTCTCGGCGTTCAGCGGTGCGGTCAGATCGTAGTCGGTCGCCTTCTGCGGGTCTCTCCACGCCTGTGCGAGCAGCTCACGGTTCCCCTGGAACAGATCGTGCGGCAGCGGGTCCTGCACGTCGCTCCAGAAGAAGTTGCCGAGGCCGTAGAAGATCGGACGTACGCCCCGCACCGGCGAGTCGTACAGCTCCATGGCTCCGAGATTGTGATTGCCGGTGGTGACGAACAGGTCCGCGCCGCTGTCGATCGCCTCGTGAGCGAAGCGCCGCAGGAAATCTCCCGCTCCGCGGGGCCGGCCGGCATCGTCGCAGCCGGTGCTGCATTCGTGCGAGTGGATCGATACGATCACCAGGTCGGCATTCTCGCGCGCCTCGCGAACGCTCTTGAGGATCTCCGCCACGTCCTGCGGATCCATCTGATATTCGTATGCGAACGATGCGCCACGGCGGTACTTGGCGTCGAACAGCTCCAGCTCCGCGGGGGTCTCGTTGCAATGATGGTGATGAATCTCGCAATCGACCTGCGCGAGCTCGCGCATCGCTGCCGGCGGCAAGACGATGGTTCGGCTGACGTGAAGAGCGCTCAGGCCGGGCCGGCCGGGGGCGGCATCGTGCGTCGGCAAGGCGTCGGTCGTCGGCCGGAACGTGGAGGCGACCGACACCAGCGCAACTCGCGCCCGGGTGGTTTCCAGGAAGCCCGGCGCGCGCGCCAGGCCACGATTCTCTCCAACGCCGGCATACACGATGCCGGCCTCATCGAGGTATCGGCCCGTCTCGCGCATGCCCTCGAGTCCCCAATCGAGCGAGTGATTGTTGGCGCGCGACACGATGCAAAATCCCATGAGCTTCAAATCGCGGGCGACCGCGGGCTCGGAGGAATTGGTCCAGTCGCCGTCCCATGAGTAGGGCGCGCCCGCAAAATGCCGCGCATCGAATATCGTGGTCTCGAGATTCCCGTAAAGCACGTCGGCGCCGCGCAGCACCGCAAGCGCCGCTGCGAAGCCCGGCAACCGCCCGGCATATTGCGACAGCGGGCGTGAGATGATCAGATCCCCCACGGCTGCCACCGTGAAGCCGTCCGGGACGTCGGTGCGCATCTCCTGCTCGATCGGCCGCCGCGCATCGAATTTGGCGGCATCGCGCCTCAGGGGGTCCGCCGGTCCGTAGGCCGGCTGCGACTGGGCCGCGAATGCGAGCACCGCCAGGGCTGCCGTGCCCGCGCAGCGGCCGAGTACCGTCTTCGATCGCATAGCCATCCCATCGTTGTGGCGAGAGCCGGCGCATTGTAGCCGCACTCCGCGCTGCACAACGACACACTCCCAGCGCGGATGCCGGCGCGCGGGGGCCCTATCGGGCCGAGCATGCAACGTGCTAGCGTACGCACAGGCATATCGAAAGAGGAGTGGGCGATGGGAAACGATCCGTCCAACGATGACAAGGAACCGGCCACGGCGGGTGAGCGCCGGTTGCGCGGAGGCGGCGGCTTGAAGGGAGCGGAAAGCAAGACCGCTGCCGACCACGACACCTACGAGAAAGAGCGAAATCCGGACACCGAGCTGCACCTCGACGGCGAGGAAGACAGCCTGTACAACGACGGCCTGGACCTCGGGGACGAGGATCCCGACACCTTGGCCGGCACTCGCGGGACATCCACCGGCATCAAGCCTTGACGGCCCGCCCCTCCGTTCGGTGAGGCTGCCGCCCGAGGCCCGCGCCGGCTCGTGAGGAGTATCTTCGCCTGCGGCGGCCCCCGGGCGCGCCGGGGCGTCCCCCGGGAGCGGGCCACGGCGCTGATTTTCCTGATTTTGTAGGACACCACGGCGGCCTGCGCGCTCTTTGCGCGATCGATTCCACAGTTCCGGCATGGCGGCCCCAGCCCCCTCTGGGGGCAGTGCGACAATGAGCTTTTCATTGTCGTGAAATTCCATGGGGTCTGGCTGGGCAAACCTGCGAAACGCGCTGAGGCGCATGTCCCGACGCGCGAGAAGCCGCTTGCGTCACGGAGCTTCAGTGGGCATCGCCGGGCGGCTTGCGGGATCCTTCGCGGCGGTGGCGGTGCTGGCCGTGTCGGCCAATCTGCTCATCCAGCGGGATATCGCGGTGGTCGAGACCACCCGCCTCGATCGCGCCCGGCACTCGCCCGCTCCGGACTCTGCACCGCCGGCGCCGAGCGCTGCCGCCCGTGAGCTGCAGTCGCGGGCAGCCGAGGCTCGGGCCGGGCGAGCCCTGAGCACCCGCGCCGCCGTTGCGGCGGCGAGCATCGATCGCTTCACGGCCGCACTCGAGCGATACGATCGCGCCATCGAGATGCGCCTGTCGGCCGACTCGGGCACGGCCGCGGGCGCCGTGCGTTCGGCGGCGCGCGACCTGGGGCTGGCCGCGAATGCGCTCCAGAGCCGGCTCGCGACGCCCACCGGGGAGTTGCCGGTCGCTCTGGCGAGCTTCCAGCGCGCCGGCGAAGGCTGCGTCGAATCCGCCGACGCCCACCGCTCCGCGCTTCAGCAATACCAGGCGCACCTCGATGCCATGGACGCGCGCATCGGCGTCTCGATCGGCGGGGCGTTCAGAATCTTCGGACGCGTGCTCGCACGCCAGTCGCTCGTGCAGCTGCGTTCGGACATGGAGGAATTGCAAAGACGCTTCACCGACGTCGCGGCACAGACCGAGGATGCCGGCGCGCTCGCGGCGCTCGCCGCGAGCGAGCAGACATTCTCGGATACGTTCCAGGCGAACAAGGCGGGATTCACCCGCTCGGAAGGCGCCCCGTGGGTGCGCCACATGCACGATGACATCGCTCAGCTGATTGCGGCGCGCAGCGCGGGCGCCGCCGCGGGCAGCGCGCTGCGCGATGAGATCGCGAGATTCTCCTCGGCCCGCGCGCGGCTCGTCGCGGCGCTGCCCGAGGCCGCGGCGCTGCCCGAGGTCGCGGCGGCCAGCATTGCGGCCCCGGCCAAGCCGCGCCCGCCGGTGATGAGCGCGCTGCTCGCGCCGCGCCTGCCGCCCGCGAGCGCGTCTGCCCCGGTCGAGGCGCTCACCAGCACCACCACCACCACCCGCATGGAGCCCCACAAGGACCCGCGCATCGCCTGGATCACGGCGGCCGCTGTGCTGGTGTGGCTCGCGATTTCCGTGTGGACCGTGCGCAGTATCCTGGTGCCGGTCGGCCGCATGATCGAGGCGACCCGCAAACTCGCCGCCGGCGACGCCGACGTGCACGTGTCTCGCGGCGGGATGAAGGAGATCGACGCGCTCGCCGCCGCGTTCAACCGAATGGCCGTGCAGTTGCGGGCGGCACGCAGGATCACGCAGGACTATCGGCACACGCTCGAGACGCAGGTCGAGCAGCGCACGCGGCTGTTGCAGCACCTGGCCGAGCACGATCCTCTCACGCTGCTCGCCAACCGGCGTCAATTCTTCATCCTGCTGGAGCGATCGCTCGAGGGGGCGCGCGCCACGGGGTGCCGGGTTGCCGTCTTCTTCATCGATCTCGACAACTTCAAGAATCTCAACGACGGGATGGGACACGCCTTCGGCGACCGCGTGCTCATCAGCGTCGCGCAGCGTCTCGAGGAGACCGTGCAAGGCCTTGGCTTCGCATCCCGACTGGGGGGAGATGAGTTCACCGTCGTGCACCATGAAGTCGACTCGCCGCAAGCGGCGCTCACTGCCGGCCGCCGCCTGGTCGAGGCGTTCGAGCGGCCGCTCGACGTCGAGGGCCGTGACCTCACGGTCAGCGTGAGCGTCGGGGCGAGCTTGTACCCCGATCACGCGCAAGCGCCCGAATCCCTGCTGAGCGCCGCGGATGTGGCCTTGTTTCGCGCCAAGGCGCTGGGACGCAAGCAGCTCGCCATATTCACGCCGGAGCTGCTGGAGACGGCCAGCCGCAAGTTCACGACCGAGCAGGGAATTCGCCGCGCTCTGGAGCTCGATGAGTTCGAGCTGGTCTTTCAGCCGGAAGTGAGCCTCGACACCCTGCGGGTGGACCTGGTGGAGGCGCTGGTGCGCTGGCGTCTGCCGGATGGCCGGCTGGCGATGCCCGATGAGTTCCTGCCGGTCACCGAGGAATCCGGTCTCATTGCCGAGCTCGGCGGCTGGGTGCTGCGGCGAGCCTTCGAGAAGGTCGCCGCATGGCATCGAGGGCCGTGGCCGCAGGCGCGCATGGCGATCAATGTGTCGCCGCGGCAACTCCTCGATCGAGGCTTCGCCGATCGCGTTGCCGGGCTGCTGCGGGAGTTTCGGCTTCCGGCCCGCTGCATCGAGCTCGAGCTGACCGAGTCGGTGCTGCAGACCGGAGCGGCCACCATCGACTGCCTGCACTTGTTGCGCGCACTCGACGTCGCAATCGCCCTGGATGATTTCGGCACCGGATACTCCTCGCTGGCATCGCTCGAGCGGCTGCCCTTGTCGCGCATCAAGCTCGATCGCACGCTGATCGCCGGAATCGATCACAACGCGCGCGCCGCGGCTATTGCCACGGCCTTGATACGGCTCTGCGAGAGTCTGGGCATCGAGGTCACCGCGGAAGGGGTGGAACGCGACAGCCAGTTCGCCTGCCTGGCCGCACACCGCTCGCTTCATCTGCAGGGCTACCTGCTCGCCCCGCCGCTCGCCGAGGGCGATGTGTTGCGAGTGATCCGCGACATGCCTCAGGCGCTGCAGGATTTGCTGCTGTCGATGCCGGCCGCGCCGTCAAGACCCGAGGCGAGCACCCGCTGCGGGCCACAAGATCTCACGCGCGGCAACGCAAAGCGCTAAGATTTCATCCATGTGGAGCAAGTTTCTTCGGTGGGCCGCAGCCGCCGGGGCGGCGGCGGCGCTGCTCGCCGGTGCGGCCAGCGCCTATGGCCAGACTCCGGAGCAGGAGAAGCAGTGGGCGGTCGAGCGCGAGCAGGCGGCGCAAGCCGCCAAGGCCAGGACCGAGGAGCTCGCGCGCGAGCGGGCGGCACGCAAGGCCAACCCGATGGCCTGGGTTCGCACGCTCGATCCCATGGCGAGCGGCGGCTGGGAATTTCGCAGCGTCGCGACCGACGGCTCCTGGGCGATCTTCAGCAGCACCCACCAAATGAAGCGCTCGGGCCAGGTGGTGACCGTGTGGATGCGCCACGAGTACGCGGAACCGCAGACCGGTGACAGCGGCGCTTACCTGAGCGCCGTCGAGAAGGAGCAATACGATTGCAAGAAGGAGCAGTCGCGCGATCTGCTGGTGATTTACTACGCGGCGAACAACATCCAGGGCAACGCGCAAACCGAGGAAGATGATCCCAAGACTGCTCCGTGGAATCCGATCGTGCCGGGTACGCGCGAGGAGACGAGCTTTCTATGGGCCTGCGCTCAAGGCCGCGGCGCGGGCGCCAGGTGAAGCACGGCCGACAATAGCTTGGATCGGTCCGCGCAGGGACCCACCAGGATCTCCACCTCGCCCGGCTCGAACACCGGCTCGAGATTCAGGCCGAGGAAACGCAGCTCCGCGCCGGCCAGAGGCAACGTCACGGTACCGGATTGCCCTGGATCGAGGCGGATCTTGCCGAAGCCCTTCAATTCGAGCACCGGCCGCGCGACGCTCGCGAGCTTGTCGTGAGTGAACAGGAACACCGTCTCCTCGGCCGCCCGCGGACCTTCGTTGCGCACCTCGACGCGCACCGTCAGGCTGTCCGCTTCCATCAAAGTATCCTTGCTCAGACGCAGGTTCGAGAGCGTGAAGCGTCCGTAGGTGAGCCCATGGCCAAAGGGAAAGAGCGGCTCATTGGGCGAGTCCAGGTACTTGCTGGTGTATTTATCCTTCGGGTCGGCCGGCCGCCCCGTGGGCCGGGCCGAAAAGAACAGCGGCACTTGCCCCAGGCTCCGCGGCCAGGTCACCGCCGTGCGACCGCTCGGACTCACGCGCCCCAGCAGCACGTCGGCGATGGCATTGCCCGCCTCGCTGCCGGGAAACCAGGCGGCGATCGCGGCATCGGCGCGCTCGATCACCGACGGCACGATGAGCGGGCGGCCGGAGAAGAGCACGAGGATGACCGGCTTGCGCAGCACCCGGGCTCGCTCGAAAATGCTCTCCGCCAGCTGCCGCTGCCGGCCCGGCAGGTGGGGGTGCGCGCGGCTCGCGGCCTCCCCGCTCATGGCTGCGGCCTCGCCGAGGCACAAGACGATGGCGTGCGATTGCGCGCAGATCTCGAGGGCATGCGGCAAGCCGCTGAGATCCTCGCCCTCGATGCTCACGCCTGGGGCATACAGAACCTGCGCATCGGACAGCATGCTCTTGAGCCCGGCCAGCACGCTCACATGACCTTCCGGGCTCGCCGCCGCGGACCACGGGCCGCCCATCTCCCCGGAGGCATCCGCCAGAGGACCGATCAGGGCAATGCGCGACCCGCCGGACAGCGGCAGCGCGTTCGCCTCGTTCGTGAGCAGCACCAGCGAACGAGCCGCCGCGGCGCGCGCCAGGCGCCGCCGCAGCCACAGCGCCTCGGCCGTCTCGACCGTGGCGCCGCGGCGGTAGGGATCGTCGAACAGGCCCAGTCTCCACTTGAGGGTGAGCACGCGCCGTACCGCCGCGTCGATGTCCGCCGAGGCGACCCAGCCGCGGTCCAGGGCGATCGGCAGCCCGTGGCGATAGGCGCCTCCCATCATATCGACGTCGACGCCGGCATGCAGAGCGAGCGCCGAGGCCTGCGCGAGATCGGCGGCGATGCCGTGCCGGATGAGCTCCGCCACGGCGTCGTAGTCGCTCACGATGACGCCGTTGAATCCGAGCCGGCGGCGCAGCCAGCCCTTGAGCAGCGCCGCGTTCGCCGTCATGGGAATGCCCGCCAGGTCGTTGAAGGCCGGCATGACGGCGGCGACACCGCTCGCCACGGCGGCGGCAAAGGGCGGCAAATACACCTCGCGCAGGGTGCGCTCGGAGATGTCCGCCGAGGCGTAATCGCGTCCCGCGATCGCAGCCCCGTAGGCACAGTAATGCTTGGCCACGGCGGCGAGCGCGACCGGCGCGGCGAGGTCATCGCCCTGAAACCCGCGTACCTTGGCCTCGGCCAAACGCATGCCGACCAGAGGGTCCTCTCCGGGGCCCTCCGCAATGCGTCCCCAGCGTGGATCGCGTGCGATGTCGAGCATGGGCGCGAAGGTCAGGGCGAGGCCGTCGGCCGCCGCCTCCTTGGCCGCTTCGCGCGCCGTGAGCGCCCACAGATCCGGCTCGAACGCCGCCGCCTCGCCCAGCGGAATCGGAAACAAGGTGCGATAGCCATGCACTACGTCGAATCCGAACAGCAGCGGAATGCCGAGCCGCGACTCCTCGACGGCGAGGCGCTGCATCTCGCGCACATGCTCCGCGCCGAACAGATTGAGCAGGCTCCCCACCGTTCCGGCACGGATCGACTCCGTCGAGTCCCCCTCGATGGTCGGACCCGTCACGGTGTACCCCGCGGAGGTCATGGTGAGCTGTCCGAGCTTCTCGGCGAGCGACATCTCCCGCAGCAGCCGGTCGATGCGATTGGTGGCTGCCGCCGTCATGTTCGCAGGTCCGCGAGCCGGGTCGGGCAGCGCCCGCGGGCAGCGCCGCTTTTTGCCCTCCGGGTCGAGCAAGGCGGCCGCGCCGTGGCGGATAATGGCGAAATTGTTAGGCTCCTCAAGTAGAAGCGCATGATCATAAAACGGCCTTCCGAAGTAAGCACGCCTTCTTCCGATCCGGACGAGAGCGCTGAATCGCGCCTGATCCCGCAGCTGCGCATGATGACGCGGGCGCTGTGGGCCTCTCCCGTGCGCAGCGCCCTGCTCGCCCTGTCCGTCTCCCTGGTCCTCATCGTCGCGGCGACCGCCTACGGTCAGATCAAGCTCAACAGCTGGAATCAGCCTTTCTACGATGCCTTGTCGCACCGGAACCTCGGCCAGTTCCTCAGGCAGCTCGGGATCTTCGGAGTGATCGCCGGTGGGCTGCTGGCGCTCAACGTGGCGCAGCGCTGGTTCGTCGAGACGCTGAAGGTCAAGCTGCGCGAGGGGCTGGTGCGCGACCTGGTTCAGAACTGGATGGCGTGCGGGCGCGCCTTTCGCCTCGCACACGCCGGCGCCATGGGCGTCAATCCGGATCAGCGCATGCACGAGGATGCGCGCCATCTGACGGAGCTGTCCGCGGACCTGGGCATCGGCCTGCTTCAGGATGCAGTCCTGCTGGCGATGTTCATCAACGTGCTGTGGTCGCTGTCGAGCACCTTCACCCTGCACCTCGCCGGTCGGGCGGTGGCCATACCGGGATACATGGTATGGGCGGCGGTTCTTTACTCGGGCTCGGCCTCGCTGCTGAGCTACTGGGTCGGGCGCAGCCTCATCAACCGCAACGCCGATCGGTATGCCCGAGAGGCGGATCTGCGCTTCTCTCTGGTGCGGGTCAACGAGCACATCGATGCCATCGCGCTCACCCGCGGTGAGGCCGACGAGGCGCGCCGCATCGAGCTCGATCTCAAGCATGTGCTCGAGGCCATGCGCCTGCTGGTCACCGGGAACACCAACCTCACCTGGGTGACCGCCGGCTACGGCTGGTTCACCCTCGTGGCCCCCATCCTGGTGGCGGCGCCGCTGTACTTCCACGGCAACCTGTCGTTCGGCGGCCTGATGATGGCCTCGGGAGCGTTCATGCAGGTTCAGTCATCGCTCCGCTGGTTCGTCGACAACTTCAGCGCCCTCGCCGATTGGCGCGCCACCCTGCTGCGCGTGGCGAGCTTCCGGCGCGCGATCATCGGCACCGACGTCCTGCACGATGTGGCGAGCCGCATCGAGTTCATCGAGGGCAAGGCCGGCACGTTGAGCCTGGATCACCTCGAGGTCAACTCGCCGGCCGGCTCGACCCGGCTCGAGGAGGCGCGCGCGGAACTGCATTCGGGCGAGCGGGTGATCGTGGTCGGGGAGTCGGGCACCGGCAAGACGCTGCTGTTTCGCGCACTTGCGGGCTTGTGGCCGTGGGGCTCCGGACGGGTGGTGCGGCCCGCCGGGGAATCGATCCTGTACATGCCGCGCACCTCCTATTTCCCTCCGGGAACCTTGCGCGAAGTGCTCACCTACCCGGCGCCCATGGACCGGTTCACGAGCGCTCAATGCCTGCACGCCCTCGAGCGGCTCGGTCTCGAGCGCTTGAGCCCCATGCTCGACGAGTCGCGCCGCTGGGACACGGAGCTGAGTGAAGGCGAGCAGCACAGCCTCGCCTTTGCGCGCGTCCTGCTGCATGCGCCGAGCTGGCTGATCATCGACGAGGCGCTCGAGGCGCTCGAGGCCGATCAGGATCCGAGAGTGAGCGAGATACTGAGAGAGGATCTGGCGAAAAGTGCAATCCTTTACATTGGCCGGACGGGGGCGCACGATAGTTTATTCGGCCGCGTGCTGCATCTCGTGAGCGAGCCCGACGGCTGGGAGCGTGCCTCTGCAAGACCCGCGGCAAGCGATGCTGCGGCGGCGTGGGCGGCGGCCAGTTGAAGGGACGCAGCCCCGAATGCCCGGCATCGCGGCGTGGCGCCTGCCCGATGGCCGTGCACTGTTTTCGCAACGCAGAATTTGTTGCTGTGCGATTTTGGTGCGCGGTGCGCGGCGCGGTATCGCCTGTTGCGGCAATCCCCGAGGCACGGCATGCCGCTCGGACGCCCGTCCGGGCGCCCGCGGGGGCGTGCATGCTTCGCAGATCACGCATCGCGCGAGCGTGCAACTGTGCTCGACCGCTCGCTGTCCGGCATCCGTCACGCGCACCGTCACATTCGCGCACGAAAGTTGCATCCTTCGTCGACGAGGGATTTATGAAACAACTTGAAGCTGTGACCGATCTAACATAAAACATTCGTATAGAGTTAAGGTGATCACGTTCGACTCACGCGACTTGTTCTTTACTTCAATCGAGCGTGCTGAAAATGCCAGCTAGTGGCCAGAGTTCAAATTCCCCGAGCGGAGGTTTGACGATGGGAGTATCACAGCTAAAAGACGAGTCCAATCCTCCGGATTTTTTGGATTCACTCAACAAATTCAGCAAGGAACACCGCGCGCAGCGCTGGGAGGGCACGCTCGCGGATTTTCTGAAGGACATCCTGCCGAAGCGTCCGGCCTCGTACATACGCACCAGTCACGAATACATCTGGGACATGCTGCTGTGGCACGGCCGCGCCGCCGAGGGAACCGATACCGAGAAAGCACGCGAGCTGTTCAAGCGCGAGCTGTTCGGCGTGGACGAGCCGTTGGGGCGTGTCGTCGACTACTTCAAGGCGGCGGCGGCGGGATCGGATGTCGGGCGGCGCCTGCTGCTGCTGCTCGGACCTCCGTCGGGCGGCAAATCCACGCTCGCCATCCTGCTCAAGCGCGGCCTGGAAGAATACAGCCGCACCGACGAGGGTGCGCTCTATTCGATCAAGGGCTCGCCGCTGCGCGAGTCGCCGCTGAACCTCATTCCGACCAGCTTGCGGGCGCAATTCCGCGAGACCTACGGGGTCAGCATCACCGGGGAGCTGAGCCCCTGGGCGCGCGACCACCTCGATCGCGATTGCGAGGGCGACTACCTGCGCATGCCGGTCGAGCGCATCTTCCTGTCGGAGGCCGCGCGCTGCGGGATCGGCACCTACGCCCCGCACGATCCGTCGACCGCGGACATCGCCGATCTCGTCGGGTCGGTCGACCTGTCCAAGGTCGCGCGCGTGGGCGATGAGGGCGACCCGCGCGCGTGGTCCTGGTCGGGCGCCGTATACGCGGCGAGCCGCGGCGTTCTGGAGATGATCGAGATCCTGAAGGTCAAGCGGGAATTCCTCTACCTGCTGCTCACCTTGACGCAGGAGAAGAACGTCAAGGTGGCGCGCTTCCCGCTGATCTATCTCGACGAGACGATCCTCGCACACACCAATCTCGCCGAGTTCAACCGCTTCCTTCAGGAGAAGGAGAACGAGGCGTTGCTCGACCGCATGGTGATCATCAAGGTGCCCTACGCGCTGTCCTACAAGGATGAGGCGCGCATCTACAAGAAGCTCGTCTACGGGGCGCCGGCGTTTCGCAACACTCACCTCGATCCGCACGTGCTGCACCTGGCGGCGGTGTTCGCTATACTGACGCGGCATACCAAGCCCGAGCGCGAGGGACTCGATCTGCCGAAGAAGGTGCGGATCTTCGCGGGTGAGGCGGTCGAGGGATTCTCCGAGACCGAGGCGGCGCGCTTGCGCAGCGAGGCGCCGGATGAGGGCCTCTCCGGCGTGAGCCCGCGCTTCGTCATCAATGCCCTGTCGACCGCGATCACGCGCGGCAATGCGCGCAGCCTCACCAGCATGGAGCTGCTGCTCGCCGTCAAGGATGCGATCGAAAGCGATGCACGCATCGATTCCAAGCAGAAGAAGCTCTGGTTCGATCACTTGGTGACCGCGCGCAAGGAGTTCTACAACCGCTGGGTCAAGGAAGACGTGCACCGCGCGCTGTTCGCCTCCTTCCAGGACGAGGCCCAACAGCTCCTGGAGAAGTATCTGGACGAGATCGAGGCGGCGCTCGATCAGCGCAAGGTCACCGATCCGATCACCGGAGAGAACCGCGCTCCGGACGAGCGCTTCATGCGCTCGGTCGAGGAGAAGATCAAGGTATCGGAGTCCGGCAAGCAATCCTTCCGCCAGGAGGTCATCCGCAAGGCGATGGTCGCATTCAAGGCTGGAGAGAAGTTCCGCCTGGCCAGCCATGCGCGGGTGCGCGAGGCCATTGAACAATATCTGTTCGAGGAGCGGCGCGACGTGCTGCGGCTGGTGACGTCCACCGCGCGGCCCGACGAGGAGGCGCGAAAGAAGATATCCGTGGTTCAAGAGCGGCTGGTGAAGGAGTATGGTTATGACGAGCACAGCGCGCAGGAGGCGCTGAACTACGTCACCACGTTGCTGTCGCAAGAGTAGGTGAGCGCATGACGCTGACAAGGCAGATGCAGGGCTTATGAGCAAGGACTCGACGCAAAGCGGGTCGCAGACGCTCAACGGCTGGTATGAACTGTTCTCCCGCGGGTCGAGGGATTGGCTGCGCCACAACGAGAAGATCCGCGAGGCCGTGCGCGCGCATCTGCCTCGAATCGTCTCCGGCTCCGACATCATCAACGACGGCTCGCGCACGGTACGCGTTCCGGTGCGCATGCTGGAGCACTACCGCTTCAGGCTCCTGCAGAGCGGCGATGCCCAGGGCGTCGGCCAGGGCAAGGCCAAACCCGGGGACGTTCTCGGGCCGGCCAATCCGAGCGGCGGCCAGGGCCAGAAAGGCGCCGGCGGCAAGGACCACGGCGGCATCGAGCTGATGCTCGAGTTCAAGGTCGATGACGTCATCGACTGGCTGTGGGAGGACATGAAGCTCCCCAACTTGCAGCCGCGGGCCGGCGCAACCGAGGACTCGGAGTGGAAGCGCGAGGGCTGGGACCGGCGCGGCGCCCGCTCGCGCCTCGACCGGCGCCGCTCGCTCAAGGAATCGGTCAAGCGCCGGGCGCTCGATGAGGATTCGCCGGCATTCACGGACGAGGATTTGCGCTATCGGCAGCTCACGCGGCGCCGTCAGCCGGCGCTGCGCGCGGCGGTGTTCTTCCTGCTCGACGTATCGGGCAGCATGTCCGATCGCGACCGGCAGCTCTCCAAGACCTTTTTCTTCTGGGTGGCGGCGGGGCTGCGCCGCGAGTACAAGGCGCTCGACATCGTGTTCGTGGCGCATACCACCGAGGCCTGGGAATTCAGCGAAGCGGACTTCTTCAAGGTCGCGGGGAGCGGCGGCACGGTCGCGTCGGTGGGGCTCGCCAAGGTGCGCGAGATCATGCACGATCGCTTCGACCCCGCGACCTGCAACGTCTATCTGTTCTACGCCTCGGATGGCGACAATGCCTCGGATGACCGCACCCCGGCAGGCTCCGAGCTCGAGGCCATCGCCAAGGTGTCCCGATATGCCGGATACGTCGAGATATCCGCCGGCGTGCGCAGCACGCAAAGCGAGACCATGGCGCTATTCCAGGCGGTCGCGGACGCCGGCCTGCCGTGCGGCCGATTCTCCATCGGCGGCCCCGACGACGTTGCCGGGGCGGTGCGTCACTTCTTCACCGCCGAGGCCCACGCGGCCGCCGACGGCGGTGCGCCCGGCGCGGGCCCGGCCGGGGTGAGCCCGTGACCTCGGATTGGCGCAGCCACGTTCCGCAGCTCGAGACTCTGGCGCGCAAGCTCGGTCTCGATTGGTCTCAGGTCATCTTCGAGGCGGTACCGGACAGCTTCATGACCGAGATCGCCGTCTACGGCCTGCCGGTGCGCATGCCCCACTGGTCCTTCGGTGCGCGCTACATCTACCAGCTCCTGCAGCGGCACATGGGCTACTCGCGTCTCTTCGAGGTGGTCTTTCCCGGAGATCCCGGGCATGCCTATCTGGCCGCGAGCAACGGCCTCGCCGACAACGTGCTGGTGACGGCGCACGTGCTCGGACACGCCGATTTCTCCAAGAACAACATGCTCTTTCGGCGCTGCCAGGATCAGGGCAACGCCCACATCATCGAGCACGCGGCAAGCCACGCGCGGCAGATCGAGCGGCACATCGAATCGTACGGATTCAACGCAGTCGAGCAAGTGCTCGATGCCGCACTGTCGCTCGAGCAATACGTGGATCTCGATCAATCCCTGCGCCGCGAGCGCTACCCCGAATATCTTCCCGGTCCGGCGGAGCCGAAGGATGATGCGTTTCGGGCGCGCTTCGCGACGCTCGATGCGACCCCCGGCGCGGCTCCGCAGACGCGCAGAACCCGCGCTCCGCTGCCGCCCCATCCCGAGCGGGACCTGCTTTGGTTCATCGCCACCTACGCCCAGGAAATGGAGAGCTGGGAGCGGGACATCTTCCTCGCGGTGCGCGAGGAGTCCTTTTACTTCTATCCGGTCTTCGCCACGCAGATCATGAACGAGGGCTGGGCGTCCTACTGGCACGCGCGGCTGCTGCGCGAGGCGGACTTCATACCCGAAGAGACCTACCTCGATGCGATCAAGTGCCACTCGGACGTCGTCCGTCCGGTGGCCACCGGAGAGCAGGTCGCTCTGTCGATCAACCCCTATCACCTCGGCTTCACCCTGTGGGAGGACATCGTCAAGAAGTCCGGAGTCGAGGCGGCGCGGCGCATCATGCGCGAGGACGACGACTGCAGCTTCCTGCGCAATCACCTGACACGCGAGGTCGCCGAGGACATGGGGCTGTTTCGCTATCAGCGCCATCAGAATGGGCCGATCAAGGTGGTCACGGCCGACATCGACGAGCTGCACGAGAGTCTGCTCACCGACAAGTACAACTTCGGAGCGCCGCGCGTCGCTGCGGCCGAGGTTCGCAACGACGGCACGCTGCTGCTGAGACACGACAATCAGCTCGACGGGCGCGGCCTCGACGCGGAGCGATCCGGCAAGGTGCTCGAGTACATCAAGCGGGTCTGGCGCCGTCCGGTGCTGCTCGACACCGTCGACGCCGGCGGCAAGGCGGTGCAGTACTCCTCCGAGTCGGCGCCCGCGGCGTGATCGCAGGCCGCGCCGGGCACGGACGGCCGGAGCGGCGCGGGCAGCGCAATCGGCCGCCGCCTACTCCAGGCACACCACGAGCTTGGCGGAGTGCGCGCGCCAGTTGATCGGAATCACGTAGCAGCGCGGGTGCGGCGGCGTCACCTTCTCGGGATCGTGTGCCACCACGGTGGGCACGGAAATCACGAAACTCTTGCCGAAATCCCGGCGTGCATTGCCGGAGATGGTGTTCGCCACCTCGCCGACGAGGTCGAGAATGGTCTCCTCGCTGCAGTCGGTCTCCTGCATGCGCATGAGCAGCACCGTGAGCATGCCGCGCGGCGCCGTGAAGTAGACGATGCCCTTGCGAGCGCCCGAAACACCGATGACGCCGGTGTACTCGTAAGTGCCCGGCCTGCCGTCGACGACCAGATACGGAGACCCCACGGTCGCCGCCTGCTGGCCCGCCACCTCGAAGTAGTTGGTGGTCCCGTCGACGAAGGTGCGTATTTCGGCTTCCTTCAGCATCTCACGCTTCCCGCAGCAGCTCTTCCAGCGCATCGTTGAGCTGCCGATCGGTGAAGGGCTTGCACAGAAAGCCATTCGCGCCCTTCTCGATCGCCTCGACGGCGGTCGCCTTGTCGGCCAGGGCGGACACGACCAGGATCAAAACCTTGGGGTTGATCGCGACCAGCTTTTCGACGCACTCGATGCCGTCCATCTCCGGCATGGTGAGATCCATGGTGACCACGTCGGGCTGAGTGCGGCGAAACAGATCCACCGCATCACGACCGTTGCCGGCGGCACCGACCACTTCCAGGCGGTCGATCTGCTGGGAGCGCTCGATGCGGCGGCGAATGATGTTGGAATCGTCCACGATCATCATCTTCAGGGAGTTGTTCCGGGTGCTCGCTTCCATCCTCGTGTCCACCTGTGCCGCCGCCGTGCCCTGCGCCGCCTGTCTCGTGCCGCCGCCGTGACTCATGCCGCGACCGTGTCGTCCACGGGCTTGTGCGGCGCCGGCAACGTCATGGTCACCCGGGTGTAGCGCCCCGCCGCGGTTGCGACCCCGACGCGCCCGCCGATCTGACGCATCAGATCGGCCATCAAGTTCATGCCGACACCGCGCCCGGCATCCTTGGTGGCGCTCTCGACGGTGGAGAAGCCGGGTTGGAACAGCAGCGAAAGCACCTTTTTCGGATCGAGATTCTCCGCCTGATCGGCCGTGATGAATCCCTTCTGCAACGCCACCTCCTTGATCCGCTCGGTCGCGAGTCCCTGTCCATCGTCTTCGACGCTCAGCTTGAATCCGGCCTCGCCGGCGCTGCGGAACTCCAGGCGGATGACGCCCTGGGCCGGCTTGCCGGCCGCCACGCGCACGGCAGCGGTCTCGATGCCGTGCACGACGGCGTTGCGCACCGCCTGGATCGAGATGTCCTTGACGATGCGCCGGTACTCATCCGGCACCTGCTCGAGCCCACTGCATTGCACCCGGGCCTGCTTGCCGCTCTCGCCGGCGACCCGCTCGGCGAGCTGCTGCAGCGCTGCGCCCAATCCGGCATCCGTCTCGAGCGGTCCGGTGACCTCGGCATCGCCCGCGGCGCTGCCCGTCTCGCAGGACTGCGGCGCCTCGGGCCGCGGCACCTGGAACTTCGAGAGGCGCGAGACGAGCTCGCTCACCGACTGCAGGTGCGTGAGCAGGTCGTCGAGCTTGATCACGAGCGGCAGGAAATCGTTGCCGGACAGGTCGGCCTTCTCGCGCAGCACCTTGAGATCGTCCTCGAAGGAATGAGCACGGCTTTCGATCGATGACAGACCGAGCGCCGCCGCCTCGCCCTTGACCGAGTGCGCCTGGCGGAAGAGCGTGTCGAGCTTCTTGCGGAAGGCGCTCTCCTCGCGCGCCGGCTCCTTGAGGACCGCGTTGATCATCTTCATCGCGGCGTTCGAATCGCTCAGGAACGATGCGAGATGCCCCGGGTCGATGTGCAGAATTCCGAGCAGCGTGTCCACCTGCGCCTGAGCCTGATGCTGCGAGCTCTGCAGCTCGCGCGCGAGCTCGACGCGCGAGCTGACATCGGACACGGCCACGAGCACGTGCGTGATCGTGCCGTCCACGCGCACGCGGTGAAACTCGAAGTCCAGATAGCGCGTCTCGAACTTGCCCTGCCCCATGTTAAGGTGCACCTCCACCTCCCCCAGGGGGTTGATGGACTTGACCAGCTTCTCGTTGGTGCGCTCCGACCAGAGGACCTTGACGAACTTCAGCGCGGTGGCCAGCGTCTTTTCCGATACGATGTTCCTCAGCAGATCCTCGAAGCTGAGGCCCGCGAAGTCCCTGCGCTGGAACAACGCTTCCATCGCGCTCGAGTAGGCGGTACCGATGACCAGGTCCGCGTCGAGCAGGAACAGTCCGTCCTTGACGGTGCGCAGGATGTCCATGGTTTGCTGGCGCGCCTCGCGCAGCTTCCCCTCCTGCCTGCGTCGCGCGTTGAGCAGCAGGACGACGAGCAGCACCAGGGCCGCGGCGATCAACAGGCCCAGCAGCATGACGATCTGCAGGCGCTTCGCGGCGTGCGCGCTGGAGGCTTGCAGATCGCTGCTGATGGCGCCGAGATCACCTTCCAGCTGCGGCAGCGAATGCCGGCTGATGCGGATGGCCCCGGTCACGTCATGGTCGAGCTGGCGTCCGCTGGCGTTCAGCACGGTGCCTTCCGATTCGCTGTCCGCATAAGGGACGCTGTGATAGCTCAGCACCGGCTGCAGTGCCGCCAGCTCCTTGTCCCAGGCATCGCGCAGCTCCTGAGCCCTGTTTCCGGCGATCGAGTCGCCCACCGCGGCCGGCATGCCGAACCCGAGCCAGCCCGCGGGGCGCGGCGTGGTCATGATGCGCAGCGCATCGCCGAACTTCTGTGCCGCGTCGGTCAATTGATCGGCCGATTCCTGCAGATATCCGCGATCGGTGAGCCGGTCGCGCATGGTCTCGAGCGAGGCACGGATGATGGTCGGGTAGCGCTGCTGGTCGGCGACCCATTTGAGCGCCGCGGAGGAGTTCACGATGTCGCCGGCGAGCTTCAGGCCGGGCACCAGCACGACCGCGACGAAGCTCAGGCCGAGGGCGATCACCAGCACGACCAGCCGGTCGGGCGAGAGCTTCGAGATGGGAGACGGGCGCGGATTCATGGGGGCTCCGTTACGCCGCGAGGCGAAATATCACGAGCAGCTTCGTGTGGACGGCGGTCGGCTTGCCCCCCTCGAGGGGCGGCTTGTAATGCAGGCGCGAGACGGCCCTGCTCGCGGCGTTCTCGAAAACGCCCGAGGGATTGGAATCGAGCACCTTGACGTCGGCGACCGCACCCTTGGCCGTCACCGTGTAGCCGAGCTCCACCGTGCCTTCGATCTTCTTCTCCAGCGCCGTCTCGGGGTACTCGACGTCGAGCTTGCGGATGCGGGTGAGCGAGGCTTCCGGAACCTCGCTCGGCTGGGCGCTCGGTTCGGTCTTGGCGAGCCGCAAGCGCTGCGCGAGCGCATCGGCATCGGAGGAGCTGCCGAGGCTGCTCGCCAGCTGCAGCATCGACTCGGCCTCGGTGAGCTCGCCGCCATCGAGCGCGGCGGAGGCGCGGTCGAGGATCTGTCCCTGCACCGCCTTGACGAGCCCGGGCAGCGCCGCATTCTGTGGATCCACCGAGCGCAGCTGACCGAGATAATACAGAGCGCTGTCGTTGGCCGGATCGGTGACCGAGCCCTGTGCGAGGCGCGATTTCACCAGGTCCGCGAGACGAGACTGATCCGATTGCTGGTGCACCTGCTGCGCGGCGCGGGCTGCATCGATGTCGCGCTGCAGGGCGGCGACGGCGGCAGGCGGGGTTCCCAGACCGCGCAAGGCGCCCGCCATGTGGTCGGCGTCGCTCAAGCGGCGGTCGTCGATCGCCGCATGCGCCTGCTGCATGAGGCGCCGCGCGAGCTCGCGCGCCCGCGATTGAACGTCGGCTGCGCTCGCCCCGGCCTTGCGCGCCTGCGCGATGTAGTAGGCGGCGCTGTCGTTCGCAGGGTCGATGAGCTGGTCTTGCTGCAGGCGCGCATCGATCAGCCCCACGACTCGCGCGGCATCGGACTCGGCGCGGTGACGCCGCAGATCCTCGCGCAGCTGGCCGAGCTTCTGATCGCTCACCGTCTTGTTGCGCACGGCCTGATCGAGCAGCTGGTCGGCCCGGTCGAAATTCTGCGCATTGATGGCGGCCTGTATCTCGGCCGGCCCGAGCTCGTCGCGCATCTTGGCAACGCGCTCATCGAGCGCCGGCAGCCGGGTGTCACCCGGGTCGATGCTGCGCACGGTCTCGAGCGCCTGAAGCGCCGCCTCGAACTGCTTCTGGTCGAGCGCCGTCTGCACATGCGCGACCAGGATCTCGGCCAGCCGCTTGAGGCCTTGCCGCGCTTCGCCGCTGCTCGGATCGAGCGCCAGCGCGCTTCGATACAGGGACAGGGCGCTGCCCTCGGCGGGCTCGATGAAGTGCCGGTCGCGCATCGCATGCTCCGCCTCGCCGATCAGCGCATCCACCTTGTCCTCGGTGGCGCCCGCCGCGGAGGAATCTGCGGCCGAGGGCCGTTTCGCTGCTGCCGCGCCCGGCGCGGTCACGGGACTCATCGGCGCTTCCGGGCGGCGCAAGAGGAGGTAAGCGACGGCGCATAGGATGGCGACCGCCGCAACGCCGGCGATCGCCATCCCCGCTCCCCGCCCGGCCGTCCCGCGGTCCGACGCCGCAGCCAGGATGCGATCGCCGTCGCGCGCGTCGATGTCGCCCTGCCCGGCCGAGGCCTCCTCGGCGACGGCGATCTGAGCGCGCCGCAGCGCCTCGATTCCACCGCGTGCGCCGCTCGAGCCATGGCCGAGCAGCGCCATGCGCGCGCTCGCCTCCTCGCAGGCGCTGCCGAGCGCGCTCGCCAGCCCTTGCGGCTCGATCGGCAGGCCGACGTGTGCCATCACCTGTCCACGCTCGACTTCGGCCGCCCATGCCGGTGCGTTGTCCGCGACGTCGAGTGCGACGATCGCGAAGCTCGGGGAATGCGCGTGCAGCCTGGCGAGGACGGCGGACCATTCCGCGGATCCGCGCGCGTCCCACAGAATCACCGCGGCCTCCCCCGGCGAGGCCGTGCTCAGCAGCTCATCGATGCCGTCGATCTGGCGATGATTGAGCTTCTCCGTGAGGTGCACGCCGATCTGGGGCCAGATCCCATCGTCCAGGGTGACCAGGTAGGAGGGAAGCCGGTTCTTCCTGGACGATGGCTCCGGCGCATGGGCATTCGCCGCGGGGGAGTGATGCTGTTTGGCGGCTGCCTTCGTCATGGCTCGCTCCTCAATCCTCGACCGGTGCGGCGATGGCGTTCAATGCCTCGAGAAATTGTCCCGCCGACGCGTAGCGCTCCTGCGCATTCTTGGCGAGCAGACGATCGATCAGGGGTTGAAAGCGAGCCTGCGCGGGCGGCAACACCGGGACCGCCCCATGTCGATGGCCCTCGAAAATCTCCGTGAGATTGCTGCCCAGGAAAGGCAGCCGTCCGGCGAGCATCTCGTAGAAGATGACCCCCAGGCTGTACAGGTCGCCGCGCTGATCGGGATCGCGGCCGTCGATCTGCTCCGGACACACGTAATAGGGTGTGCCGGTCATCAGATCGGAGCGCGACAGCTCGTGTCCGACCAGCTGCGCGCGCGCCGACCCAAAATCGATCAGCACCACGCGATTGTCCGTGGTGAGCATCAAGTTGGAGGGCTTCAGGTCCCGATGCACGATGCCTGCCGCATGCACGACCTGCAATGCCGCCGCGATCTGCCGCGCATAGTTGATGGCATCGCGCTCGCTCACCGGGTTCTTCAGCCGCTCGCGCATGCTGCCGCAGGGAAAATACTCGAGCGCCAGATACAGGTAGTCGGGGGTGATCCCGAAGTCGATCACGTCGGCGATCGAGCGATGGTTCAGGCTCGAGATGATCTCGCACTCGCGGGCAAATCGCTGTCGATCCTCGGGCGCCACGCTGCCCAAGCCCTGGATGCTCTGCACCTTGAGCGCAACCATCTGCCCCAGATCCCTGTTGCGGGCGAGGTACACGGTGGCGGCCGAGGAATGCGCGATTTTCTTCAGCAGCTGGTAGCCCGGCACGCCGGGATACCGAGGTCCGTCGCCGATGACGGGCATCATCGGCTTGGGCGGCGCGGCGGCGGGCGGCGGCTGCAGGCTCTCTGGGGTGAGCACCGGGGCTGCGCTCGCGGGCGCGACCCCTGGCAACGATGGACTCAAAGGCTGTTCGACCAGCGGCCGCAGAGAGGCGGCCAGCTCGTTCACGTCGACGGCGTGAATGGGCCAGTAGTCGACCGCGCCCGCCCTCATGGCGCGCGCGGCGGAGCGCTCATCTCCCTGGCGCGCAAACACGAAGATCGGCACGCCCGGAGCTCGGGCCCGCAGACGCACCAGCGCGGCCAGCGGATCCGCTCCCGCACCTCGGCGCATGAATTCGATGATGAGCATGATGGCGGCGTAGCTGCGCAGCTGCTCCAGCGGCAAGGTATCGAGGGCGGCGCTGCCGAGCGCGTCGGCGTCCAGCGATCCCGCCGCGCGCCGGATGAGACCGGCGAGCCGCAGGCGAAGCTCCAGATCATCGTGCACGACCAAGCACAGCCGTGCCGGGATGTTGGCAGCCGCCTGCTTTCGTGCAGCGGTAGGCAAGACGGGGCTCCCTCGTTGCTCGTTGACTCGTGAAAGACCGGCGTGCAGCGAATCCGGGGCGTTCCCCAGGGCCGCTGCAACATGTTGTAGAGTCAGGGATTAGCCGGGAACCTGGGAGGTTGTGAATCACATTTCTTGGTTTGCGGCGCGGCAAACGCCGGCCGCCCTTTGGTCATAACTCACGATCTGTGAGCCACTTCGCAAGGCCGTCGCCGGACCCCTGGAGCCTTCAGCCCGAGGAGGGCTTCAAGTAGCGGTCAAACCACTCGACGTAGCGCCGGATGCGGTCCTTGATGTAGCTCGGCCTCGTGAGTATGTGGTACTGCCCCGGGTAGACGATGAGGCGGGCCGGCACCCCGAGCGTGCGCAGGGCTTCGTACATCTGCTCGCCGCCGGCCACCGGGACGTTGAAATCCTTGTCGCCGCCGAGAAACAGCGTCGGGGTCTTGATCCGATCGGCGTGAAAGAATGGATAGGAGACCTGCAACCACAGATTGGTCGAGCGCCACGGCGGCTTCAGCTCCGCGTTGTACTGCAGGATGTACTGATCGGCGCCGTACATCGAGATCTGATTGCCGCTCCCCGCGCCGCTGATGGCGGCTTTGAAGCGCGTATCGGAGGCGATCAGGTAATCGGTGAGGATTCCCCCGTAGCTCCACCCACCGACCCCGAGCCGCTGCGGATCGGCAATCTTCTCGCGCACGGCATAGTCGACCGCCCCCAGCAGGTCGGCGACCTCCTTGTGGCCCCAGTCGGCGGCGATTGCCTG